>Ga0208735_100433_pt1 | contig 18855 bp, 14 predicted proteins | sample Subbio12Aug_8Aab_FD_184829 | JGI IMG/M metagenome (GOLD analysis project Ga0208735, IMG submission 184829) | Serpentinite rock and fluid subsurface biosphere microbial communities from McLaughlin Reserve, California, USA - CR12Aug_8Aab (SPAdes) | ecosystem: Environmental > Terrestrial > Deep... | reverse complement strand
CATTTGTCAAGTACTAATTTTACTTGCTTTCGCCATATGAAGTTTTCACGGAAATCTGGAGGAAAACAAAAAGCCTCCAGGCCAAAGAGTGGCATGGTGGCTCGTTCTAGAGTTTCCGAGAAAGTACGACAGACATTTAGGAGGTTAGATTATGCCACGTGTTAAGAAAGGCGTCACCGCACGCGCTCGTCATAAGAAGATTCTGAAGCTTGCTAAGGGATACTGGGGTGCCAAGAGCAAGCGATTTAAGGTAGCCAATGAGCAGGTCATGAAAGCCCTCTACTATGCCTTCCGCGACCGCCGTAGAAAGAAACGCGACTTTCGCCGTTTGTGGATTACCCGAATCAACGCTGCAGCGCGCATTAACGGCATGTCTTATAGTCGTTTGATGAATGGATTGAAGATGGCCGGGGTGGTCATGAACCGCAAAATGCTAGCCGACCTGGCTGTACGTGAACCGGCTTCTTTCACTGGTTTGGTCAGCATAGCTAAGCAACAGTTCGTTCAGTAGACTCACGAAACCGGCAAGCATTATTACATTGCCGGTTCTTCGCATTGGGGGAAAGAGATGAATATGCGGCTGAAGAGGTTGAGCCCAGTTCAGTTCTTGGCTCTGACTTTCCTAGGGTTAATTCTTGCAGGCACATTCTTGCTCATGCTGCCATGGTCGACCGTAGGAGAGCAGATTGGCTTTGTTGATGCTTTGTTCACTGCCACTTCAGCTGTCTGCGTGACTGGTCTGGTGGTGGTAGACACAGGAACGCGGTTTTCCTTTTTTGGCCAAGCAGTGATTCTCTTGCTCATCCAGCTTGGTGGTCTCGGTTTGATGACCGTGGCGACCATGGTGGCCGTAATATTAGGCAAGCGTATCACCTTTCGGGACCGCCTCATCATCCAAGAGTCCTTCAATCAGTTTACTCTTGAGGGCATGGTTCGATTGGTAAAGTACATTGTGCTGACCACCTTTGTTATCCAAGGCATCGGTGCTTTCATTTTATTTTTACGGTTTCGCCCACTCTTTGGCCCCGTGCGCGGTCTATGGTTTGCGGTGTTTCACGCTGTCTCGGCTTTCTGTAATGCTGGATTTGACTTGTTCGGCAATTTTCGCAGCCTCGAGGCCTTCACCTCCGATCCTGTGGTGAACCTGGTTATTATCTCGCTAATAGTCCTAGGTGGGATTGGCTTTAGCGTCATCGCCGATGTCTACACCCACCGTGGCTTCAAGGGTTTGTCCTTGCACACCAAGCTGGTCATGCAGGTCACGCTCGCACTGATTGTCATCCCGAGTATTGTTATCGGGATGACTGAATGGAATAATGCGCTCGCGCCCTATGACCTTACTGGGAAGGTGTTAGGGTCGATCTTCACCGCTGTGACCACCCGTACCGCCGGATTCAATACAGTCCCTATAGCTACCCTCAGCCAAGCAACAACCTTGTTGCTGATTGGGCTTATGTTCATTGGCGCTTCACCTGCCTCCACGGGCGGCGGTATCAAGACCACTACTTTTGCTATGATTGTCCTCAGTGTGCTCGCGGTCTTGCGCCAGCAACCGGAAGTCGTTATCGGTGGTAGACGCATCCCGGTGGCCGTTACTTTTAAGTCGCTTGCCGTTGCGGTGATGGCTTTAGTTCTGGCTTTATCGGTGACCTTCTTATTACTAATCACCGAGGAGCATGCTTTTCTCGATATTTTGTTTGAGACAATCTCGGCTTTAGGTACGGTCGGGCTTAGTCGGGGCATTACCACCACTTTATCCACAGTTGGGCGGTTAGCTTTAGTCGTCACTATGTTTGCCGGTCGAGTCGGTCCACTGACCCTAGCATTTGCTTTCTCGGTAAAAACGGACCCCTGCGCCAATATTGTCAGATATCCAGAAGGGAAGATTATCGTTGGCTAAAGGAACGCAAAAACAATTTGCCGTGATCGGACTAGGAAGGTTTGGTTCTAGCGTTGCTCATACTCTGTATGCGCATGGCCATCAGGTTCTTGGCATCGATGCAGAGGAAGAGAGGGTGCGTGCCAATTTAGACAATTGCACCCGTGTCGTCGAGGCGGATGCAACAGATGAACAAGCGTTACGCGCGCTGGGCATTCGTAATTTCGACACAGTCATTGTAGGCATCGGTGGCGACATTCAAGCGAGTATCCTGGTTACCCTCACGCTGAAGGAGCTGGGGGTCAAGCAAGTAGTGACCAAGGCCCAAAGCGATGTTCATGGGAAAGTGCTCTATAAAGTAGGGGCAGACAGGGTTGTATTCCCTGAGCGCGACATGGGTATGCGTGTGGCGCGTAACCTCGTGGCGAGCAATATTTTAGAATATATCGAGCTCGCTCCGGAACTGAGCATCCTAGAGTTTTTGGTGAGCGACGAGATGGTCGGGCAGAGCTTGCGGGGTCTGGATTTGCGTGGTCGCTACGGTTCAAATATTATCGCCATCAAGCGTGGCGATGCCTTTGAGCTAGCGGTCAACGCCGATTACAAGGTCCAAGGTGGGGATGTTCTGGTCCTAGTGGGTCGAAATGAGGACCTCAAAAGACTGGAGCGGGCCTAATGTCAGGGGGGGTTGTTTCTTCCGCCGACAACCGCTGGGTGAAATTAGCGCGGGCCTTGCGTAGCGGTCCGGGGCGGGACAAGCAGGGGGCCTTCTTGGTTGAGGGAGCGAGGGCAGCTAGTGAGGCATTGTCCTCCGGGCATGCCCTCGCCTGCCTGATTAATGCTAGCGAGCACGGGCGTGAAATCTTGATAGCGCTGCAGGAACGGGCACGCAGTTCGGCAGTGGAGATTGTGCCGGTGGAGGCTCGGCTTTTTGCTACTCTCTGCGAGACTCTGTCCCCTCAAGGTGCGCTGGTCATAGTACGGGACATAGTTACTCCCCTGGGGGCAGTAATCGGAGCCGCCCCTCGGCTCATCGTTATTGCCGATGCGGTACAGGACCCCGGTAACTTGGGCACGCTGTTGCGTATTGCCGATGGTGTCGGGGCCGATGCCTTTGTGGCTACATCGGGCAGTGTTGATATCTATAATGGCAAAGTTGTCAGGGCCAGCATGGGATCGTTGTTCCACCTAAAGATTGCGAAGGACGCGGCCAGCGCGGAAGTCATCTCTATGGTATGCCGTAAGGGGTATAGCATCGTGGCTGCCGACCCCCGCGGGCCACATCTCCACTATGAGTTCAGGTACCAGGCTCCTTTAGCCGTAGTTTTCGGCAATGAAGGGGCGGGGCTTTCACCTTCTTGGCGAGATGCAGCGCAACTAGTGCGCATTCCTCTCTGGGGTCGTGCTGAATCGCTGAATGTCAGTGTGGCCGCCGGGGTTCTTTTGTATGAAATACTCAGGCAATGGCAAGGAAGTCTTGTTGTCCCGGCGACTTCGCCTGTGGTATAATCTCTGTAGCAGTGAGCGAAAGGTTGTGTCTGCGTGAAAATGTTGACCGCCGGATTTTTCTGGAAACTTTTCGAGGACACAGGTTCGGTTTTTGCTTACCTTATGTACCGGAGGCTGTTTCTTAACTAAAAATTGCCAATTGCGGTGAGGGAGCCATGTAGCATCGATCAGGCCTGTTGCAGGGAGGTCGCGCTGTACGTTGTGAGTGCGCCCACAGGAACGAGTGCGAACTTTCGCTACAGAGCTCGCCCCTACATGGGGCGAGTTTATGTTTTTGAGGAGTGATAGTAATGAGGCTATTAGGTGAGTTAGAGGTGCTTCTCGCGCAGGCTCTAGAAAAAATCCACGCTCAAAGGGACACTCTCGCTTTGGAGCAATACCGCGTGGAGCTCCTAGGCAAGAAAGGGCAACTCACGGCCATTTTGCGCAGCATGGGGGCACTATCCCCTGACGAGCGACCCGTGGTCGGGCAGCGTGCCAATGAAGTTAGGGATGCATTGACGGCGGCCCTAGGCGAACGCTCCTTGTTGCTTGGCGAGGAAGAGTTGTCACGGCGCTTGCTTCTAGAGAGTATCGACGTCACTATGCCCGGGAAGGTGCGTTACTTGGGGCATAAGCACCCTTTGAATCGCATCATCGAGGAGATTACTAATATATTTCTGCGTCTTGGATTCTCGGTTGCCGATGGGCCGGAAGTGGAGACCGAGTATTATAATTTTGAAGCCCTCAACGTGCCGAAAGATCATCCCGCACGCGACATGCAGGATTCATTTTACCTGACTAACGGCTTGGTACTGCGAACTCAGACGTCACCGGTGCAGGTGCGCAGTATGGAGAAGATGAGTCCTTATTGTCCGGTGCGCATCATCAGTCCTGGCAAGGTTTACCGCCGGGATGACGATGCCACCCATTCGCCTATGTTTCAGCAGGTTGAAGGATTAGTCATTGACCGGGGGATTAATCTGGGTCATCTCAAGGCGACCCTGCTCTTTTTTGCGCGGGAAATGTTTGGCGCGGATAGGGAAATACGACTGCGTCCGAGTTACTTCCCCTTCACTGAGCCGAGCGCGGAGGTGGACGTTTCTTGTGGTAGCTGCAAGGGTTCCGGGTGTCAGGTCTGCAAACACACCGGTTGGATTGAGATCCTAGGGGCAGGCTTGGTGCATCCTAATGTCCTCCGACAATCCGGCTACGACCCCGAAGAGGTGAGTGGGTTTGCCTTTGGCATGGGTGTCGAGCGCATCGCCATGCTCAAGTATCGCGTTGAAGACCTGCGCCACTTTTTTGTCGGTGACATGCGCTTCCTCAGGCAGTTTTAGGAGGGCAGGACTATGAAGATTTCATACAATTGGCTGCAAGAACTGATTCCCCTTAAACATACCCCGCATGAAATTGCCCATTTGCTCACGGCTGCGGGCGTTGCTGTCGACGAGGTGAAATCACAGCACACAGGATTACATGGTGCCAAGACCGGCGAGGTGCTTAGCGTTGGGCCTCACCCGGAGGCCGGCAAACTATTTATTTGTACGGTAGATATAGGCCTAGAAAAGTTGACCATAGTAACCGCCGCCGCCAATGTAATGGTAGGGCAGATTGTTCCTGTCGCCATACCGGGCACGATATTGCCGGATGGCCGAGAGATTAGGCCCGCTGATTTCCGTGGAGTCATGAGTTTTGGCATGCTCCTCTCGAACGAAGAACTGGGCCTTGACCGCAAGGTAGTGCCCAGTGACGCCAAAGAGGGCATCTATGTGCTGCCGCCTACAACACCCGTAGGTCTGGACGTATGTGAGGTCCTGGGACTCTTTGATTACACACTGGAGTTAGACCTCACTCCAAATCGCTCCGATTGCCTAGGCACACTTGGGGTGGCCCACGAAGTGGCCGCCCTGACCGGAGCAAAGCTGGTCGCTCTGCCTCATAAGGAGTTAGGTCCCACGGTCGCATCTTCGTCCATGTTGGCCGTAGAGATTGAGCAGCCTGACTTGTGCCCAGGGTATCTTGCCTTAGTCGTTGAGAAGGTTGCGATCACCCAGTCTCCCCTGTGGATGCAAAATGCCTTGCGCAATGTGGGCATCAAACCTATTAACAACATTGTGGACATAACCAACTATGTGATGTGGGAGCTAGGGCAACCCCTCCATGCTTTCGATTACGCAAAGATTGTCGGCAAGACGATCATCGTGCGCGAAAGTCTTGGTGATGAGAGGATGGTTACTCTAGACGGCGAGGAGCGCCAATTGCCTTCGGGTACGCTGGTTATTGCCGATAGGGCAGGTGCTGTTGCTATTGCTGGAGTTATGGGGTCATTGGCCAGTGAGGTTTCTTCAACTACACACACTGTGGTCCTCGAATCAGCATACTTTAATCGCAGTAGCATTCGCCGCACGGCTCGTTCCTTGGGTTTATTCACCGCTGCTTCGCTGCGCTTTGACAAGGGTGTCGACCCCATGGGAGTTCTTGCTGCGCTATCTCGGGCCGCCTTCCTCATCGAGCACCTGGGTTTTGGCGTGATCTTGGGGTCCCCGGCGGGGTTATTGCCGAACATTGCGCCTTGTTGCAACATTTCGTTGCGAGTAGCAAAGGCCAATAGTTTATTGGCCACGGAACTTACCCCCTTGCAGATTGCCGATCTACTTGAGCGTCTTGGTTTTGCCGTGGACATTGTTGCGGAAGAGATTGACGTCCGAGTTCCGTCGCGGCGACGGGACGTGACCGAGGAAATTGACCTAATTGAAGAAATAGGGCGCATCTATGGACTCCATCACATTCCCACCACGCCACTTAACGGAGTCATGTCGGCGGGCCGCCAAAGTGACCAAGATGAGCTGGTACAGCGTTTAAGGGGCCAGCTCCTCATGCATGGGCTGGATGAAATAGTGACCATGAGTTTTGCGGACCCCGCATTTTTGGCACGCCTCTCGATCAAGGATGACCATGTGTGGGCTTCCCCGCTCTGCATCCAAAATCCCCTCGTGCGTGAGCGGAGCGTGATGCGGGGTACGCTAATTTCTGGTATGCTTGAAGTGCTAGAATACAATCAAGCCAGACAGTTTTTCGGGATGGCCTCCTTTGAAATAGGGCGGGTTTTTCTGCCCCGGCCACAGGGCGAGCAGGGTCAACCGGAGGAAAGACTGATGGTGTCCTTGGGCGCATACGGCGTTCGCCGGGGCAATTGGCAGACTCCATCTGAGATTTTGGATTATTTTTATGTAAAGGGCGTCGTGGACACACTTCTCCCTACAGCGGGAGCTGTTCCTAGCCAACACCACTTCCTGCACCCTGGACGTCAGGCCAATATTGTGGTCGGCGGGGAAGTTGTAGGGTTCTTAGGAGAAATGCATCCTGGTCTTGGATTGAGGGAGCGTTTTGTGGTCTGTGAAATTGATGTGGGCAGGGCGTTTACACTCGCGTCTTTCGAGCCCTCTTACCAAGGACTCGCCAAAATGCTGCCGATGGAAAGAGACTTGGCCTTTTTGGTACCGCATCATGTAGAGGCGGCGGAGGTTTTTCGCGTGATGCAAGAAATTGGCCGTGGTCGTATAGGTCAGATCCACTTGTTTGATGTTTACACCGGTCTCGCAGTACCAAACGGCATGCGGAGCATGGCGTTTCGGTTGGAGATAAATTCGACCATGGGTGGCAATGCCGACCGCGAGACAGCGCAGCTGTTGCAAGAGATAACTTATGGTGTGGAAAGGGCTTGCGGGGCCACTTTACGAGGTTCAGCAGGAAGTTAAGTCCTCGTGGAGTATTCTATGTATGAGGAGGGGGAGCCGTGGACACTAAAAAAAGGGTAAAACTCAGTATTTTTCACCAAACAATTCACCTGCGTTGCACCTCCCCCGACGAGATGTACACCTTGGCACATAAAGTTGATAGGCGCATGGCTGAGTTTGCCGAACAAGACGACCGCATCAGCGTCACCCAGCTAGCTATCTTGGCCGCTCTATCTTTCGCGCAGGAGAACATAGAGGTAAGTGGCACAGTAGCCCAGCTTGAGCACCAGATGAATGTACTTACGCAACAGCTAGCACAGCTCAAAACCAATGGCGGAGCCCAATCTAATTATTAGGGGGGAAAAGATGCCACCTCTCAATGGCCTTGATTATGTACTGCTACTGGTTGTAGGGTTTTTTACCTTGGTCGGCTTGAGGCGCGGTCTGGTTAGACAGGTTGTCGACCTGGTCGCTTGGGCTGGGGCCATCTACTTGGCATTTGCCTTTGGTTTAGGAGTTGCAGCGGAGCTTAATCGCCTCTTTGCCCTCGAAACACATCTTAGCCGCGCTCTTGGTCCCCTCTGGGGCAATTTTGCCATCGGGGCGGCAGCGGTTAATGTGCTAGGGTTCGTCATTGTCTTTATGATTGCTCGCCTGGTCGCGGCATTCGTGGCTGGGGTCTTAGACATGTTCGCTGAACTGCCCGTCATTAACTCCTTTAACAGACTAGGAGGGGCGGGTTTCGGCTTGATTAAGGGAGTGGTCGCGATTTTCTTTTTCTCGACGATTGTTAAAGCCATACCGGTCGGGGCGTTTTCCTTACATATTGAGACTTCTTATGTAATCAACGCCGTGCTTGGCTTCAGTCCTCACTTGTACGAATATCTACGGGAATTTATTTTGCGAGTAAGGCCAGTGGTGTAATATTATGAATGAACGTACCATACGAGTGCTAGAGCTGGACAAAGTAAGAGATTGTCTGGCAAAGTTAGTTTCATCACCCATAGGTGCAGAACTGGTTGCGGACATGATGCCCATCTCAGACCGTGCCCAGATAAAACGATGGTTAGCTGAAACCGGAGAAGCCAAAGAGATTCTTCGCGGGGAAGATTTTCCACTCAAGGGTGTGGCCGATGTGCGCTCGACCGTACATCGCTGCCACTTGGGAGCAGCGGTTTCTCCGCTTGAACTGTTCCAACTCGCCCAGGTGCTCGGCGTGACCAGACGCGCGCAGCGCTTTTTTTCTGAGCGCCAAGGGATGTACCCGTTGTTGACTGAACATGCTCTCGCCATTGTTCCACTCAAATCGGTAGAGGAAGAAATTTTCGCGTGTATTGGGGAAGGCGGAGAAGTCTTAGACAAGGCGAGCGAAAAGCTGCGTCAACTGCGGCACAATATACGTGGCGCCCAAAGCGACATCAGGGCGAAATTAGAGGGCATGTTGCGCTCCTCCACCATGCAGAAATACCTTCAAGAGACCCTCATTACTATGCGCGGCGATCGGCATGTCTTGCCGGTAAAGGTAGAATACAAGGGGCAAGTTCCTGGCATTATCCATGACCAGTCCGCTAGTGGTGCCACGGTGTACATTGAGCCTATGGCCGTAGTCGTCATCAGCAATCGACTGCGCCTGTACCAAGCGGAAGAGGAGCACGAGATTCTGCGCCTGCTCCGAGAATTGTCGGCGATGGTAGGGGAGCAGGCAAGTATTGCACGGAGCAACCTCAAGATTCTTGGCTGGCTCGATTTTACGTTGGCCAAGGGCCGTTTGAGCCTGGAATGGCAATGTACGGAGCCCGATCTCGCGCCAGGCTATGAGTTAAATTTTCTACAGGCGCGTCACCCACTCATCCCCAGGGCCGTGGTTCGCCCCATAGATGTGCGTCTAGGGCAGGAATTTAGTGTGTTGCTCATTACCGGACCAAACACCGGGGGCAAGACCGTCACCCTCAAAACCATCGGTCTACTTACGCTTATGGTGCAATGCGGACTGCATATACCGGTGGCCTATGGTAGCCGAGCAGCTATCTTCAACACCGTTTTTGCGGACATTGGCGATGAGCAAAGTATCGAGCAGAGCCTAAGTACGTTTTCTTCGCATATGAGTAACATTCGCCAGATTGTTGGTTTGGCGGACTCTAGTTCCCTGGTGTTACTTGATGAACTCGGTGCGGGAACCGATCCCACCGAAGGCGCGGCCTTGGCCATGGCCATCGTGGATGTGCTCTTTGCGCGAGGGTGCCGTATGGTGGCAACCACTCATTACAGCGAACTGAAAGCCTATGCCCACACGAAAGATGGGGTACAGAATGCCAGTATGGAATTTGATGTGGAGTCCTTGCGCCCCACTTTTCATCTGACCATCGGACTGCCTGGGAAAAGCAACGCTTTTGAGATTTCTCTGCGGCTCGGATTGGACATAAAGGTCATCGAGCGCGCGAGAGGGTACTTGAGCGGAGACGTTTTGCGAGTAGAAGACCTCATCAGGAGTCTAGAAAAAAACCGTCAAGAAACAGAGGAGGCCCGTCAGGAGGCCTATGTTATGCGCTCGCAAGCACTTGCCCTGACCAAGCAGGCAGAGGAAAAGACCGAGCGCCTGCAGGCCAAGGAGAGGGATATCTTGCAGCGGGCAGCGGCAGAGGGCAAGGCCATCATCTACCGCGCCAAGCATGAAATAGATGCCCTAATCGAGCAGCTACGTCTTGCGCAGGAGGCCAAGTCGGCGCAAGAAATGTCCTCGGCCGTAGAAAAAGTGCGCCAAGGCTGGCGCGACCTGAGTAAAGAACTTCAGCGAGATTCAGCCTGGCCACAGGAAATGCCAGTCGCTGAGGCGACAATTGATATTGTGGTCGGTGACGAGGTGGTGGTCACGCATCTTAGGCAAAGAGGCAAGGTGTTAGAGATTAAATCACCAGGGCAGGCTACCGTGCAAATCGGAGCACTTCGTACCGTGGTCGATGTCAAACTTTTGCGAAAAGTCGAGCAAAAAAAACAGGCCGCCGTGCGGCCTACAGCTGGTTTTCATATGGTCGATTTAAGTCGTGGCACTGTCAAACTCGAGCTTGATTTACGTGGGCATACCGTAGAGGAAGGTATCCAAAAGGCTGACAAGTATCTTGATGATGCGGTGGTATCTGGGCTCACTCAAGTACACATTATTCACGGCAAGGGGACTGGTGCCTTGCGGGAGGGTATCCGGGAGTTTCTAAAAACGCATCCGCATGTCGGCAGCTATCGCTATGGTCAGGCCAATGAAGGCGGTTCGGGCGTTACTGTGGTGGTTCTCAGTTAATTGCCGCCGCTGGGGCTTTCATTACCGGATGGTGGGGAGTGGACGGTGCAATCCTCGAAGGGCACCTGTCTTGCTCGGTCTGCAGGGTGTAGCTGGTTGCCGCTGCCGTCAAGGAGCACGACGTATGGGTCGCGCCGCACCCGCAATTGTTGTACCACGGTGTGGGGAGGGCAAAAATCCGTCGCTAATTGGCCGCTTTCCACACAGATTTTCACTAAGACATGCATGTCGCACGGATTTTCGGGGCGTGGTTCGGTACCGGCGATAAACCAGTCGCTGCGAATATCCTCGGCGGGCGTGAGTGAACTGGGGTATTTTCCGGAAATGGCGGAGAACCTGGCCCGTACAAACCCAAGGCGCCGCGGCGGGCCGAAGACCCCATATTCTTCATACCATTCTCTAGGAAATTGTGCCAATTGAGCTGCAGGGGCGTTCCGCGTGAATAAGCTCATGGTGCGACCGAAGATGGCTGTGGCGAAACCGCTGCCCACGGCGTTGTTGCCGGTACTGGGGAAAGCACCGCGCACAAAAGGATCTGCGCGGAGCAGCCTTTGCAGGCGCTCCTCCGGTGTCTCATTGGTGGGGGCCGCCTCCAGTGCTGGAACTGTAGCCCGGCGTGCCAGTTGGCCGTCTATTAGGGTTGGGATGCCGGTAGTCCTATCATCATGGCCAATCCAAACCCCGGCGGTGAAATCTGGGGTATACCCCATAAATACAGCATCCATGTTGTTGGTCGTGGTGCCGGTCTTACCCGCAGCCTCTCCGGGGAACCGCCCCATGGCGCCGCCCCGCAACCCAAAAAATCCTGTTCCCGTCACTCCGTCGCGGTTTTCCAGCGTACCACGGAGTATATCTGTCATTAACCAGGCCAACTGTTCGCTGACGACGACTCTTTTTTCAGGCGAGGGAGCCGTGTAGAGCACCGCGCCCTCTCGGGTGCTGATGCTTAGTATAGCGCTAGGTTCAACCAGGATACCTCGATTGTTAAAAACATTGTAGGCACGCACCTGCTCAAACAAAGTAAATCCACGTGTAATGCCGCCGAGGGCTGTGGCGGGAACGCGGTCGTGTGACCGCCCTTGTTCGACGAATGACGTGATACCAAGCCTCTTCGCCCAATCGATGGAATTGCGAATGCCAAATGAGTGGAATAGCCTGACTGCCATCACATTATACGAGCGGGCCATGCCGGTGCGGACCGAAGTGTGGCCCCAGAAAGTGTTAAAATCAAAGTTTCGTGGCACAAACCATGGTTCGTTCGGATCGTCAGTGGGAATGCGCACCGGTGCATCGTCAATGGTGCTGGCGGCGGTGATGCGCCCGGCGGCAAGCGGAGGGCCATAAACCAGTAGAGGCTTAATCGCCGAACCCGGTTGGCGCTGTTCTTTGGCGACTCGATCGCGCCCGAAGCGCCCTATCATGTCGCGCCCGCCGACCCAAGCCCGAATAAAACCTGTGCTAGGTTCAATGACGAGCATGCTGACCTGCGGTTGCAGGCCGTGCGCATTAGACCAAGTGAAGCCGCTTGTTTCAGCGGCTAGTTTTCTGATTTCTGGGTTAGGGTCGTTGCGAGCCTCTCTTTGCTGGCGCTGTAAAATTCCGTTTTCTTGGGTAAAAATCTCTAAAGCAGCTCGCTCGGCGGCACGCTGCAGCTCAAGATTAAGGGTGGTCTTAATGGTAAGTCCCTCAGTGTGGATCATTTTCGAGGCCTCAGCCCGATTCATTCCCCTTTGCTCCACGAGGATGTCTTCAGCCTGGGTGATGACATGGTCGACAAAGTACATGGCCAAGGCGGTTTCGCCTGGCTGCGTGCGCGGCGTAACCAGGTTAATTGGGGCAGCAAGGGCCGCGTCCCTTTCAGCCTCGGTGATGCGGCCATGTCGCAAGAGTTGCGCCAGCACTATGCCTTGTCTGCGACGAGCAGGGGCCATATCTGCCGCCCGTGGGCGCCAGGCGTTTGGTGATGGCAAAATACCAACTAATAGGCTACTTTCCGCCAGAGTCAAATCACCGACATTTTTCCCGAAGTACTGCTGTGCGGCGGCTTGAAACCCATGCGCTGAGCCACCCAAGAAGATCTCGTTTAGGTAAATCTCTAGGATTTCCGTTTTAGAGTACTTTCGTTCCAGACGCAAGGCCACGTAAATTTCTTGTACTTTGCGCCTAATAGTCACACTTTGATCGCTCAGGATGTAGTTTCTTGCTACCTGCTGGGTAATAGTGCTCGCACCCTGAAAGTCCTGTCTGGTTAATGTAAGGTAGGCAGCCCGAATCAAATCGCGCGGCGAAACACCGAAATGGCTGTAAAATCTAATGTCTTCCATAACGATGACCCCATCCACAAGATGGGTAGGTATGGCGCTGAGAGGCACTGTAACGCGATTTTGTTCCGCATGTAGCTGCGCAATGGTCTCACCATTGGCATCTAGCACAAAAGAGGTCTCGCGGGGCGGCTGATCGAATGTAGGGTCCGGAATGTCGTACACAAAATAATAGACAACGCCAAGTCCCGTGGCAAAAACGGCAAACAGGACGACAATGATAATGTAAAGCGCACGGAGCAATGGGCTTCTAGTGGGCTTCTTGGTGCTCTTCGCTGCAGCCTTCTTCGCATTCATTTTCACCGCGCCTCCCTTCCAACTAAGTATAGCATGCTATTTATTCTATCACATGGGGTTAGGTTCCACTAACAATATCGCGCCCGTATGTGGGCCGCACAAATGGTGCGGGAAGCGCATATAATTGTAGAGCATGTTTTTCAACTCGCAAGGGGGGAGTTACGCTGAAGCGTCACCGGAGCATCAGAGTTCTTCGCATGGTGCTGGTCATAGGCGCAGTTTTTCTGGCTGTCTTCGTTCACTTCCTCGATGTGCGGCTTCTGACCGCCTTGACCGCCGTCGCCGAAATGCGAGCGAAGATAATAGCCACCCAGGCGGTCAGCGAAGCCATAACTGCCAAAATTGCCGAGGAATTGTCTTATGGCACTTTGATAACGGTCCATACTGATTATGGGGGCCGTCCTGCTTGGGCGGAGGTAAATACTATCGAAGTTAATCGCATAGTCCATTCTACAACCTTGCGAGTGGTGCAACTCCTAGAGCGCCTTAAAGGAACCTCTGTAGCTATCCCGCTCGGGCAAGCCTTTGGCAGCCCGGTGTTAGCCAATGTTGGTCCGAGAATCACTTTTACCCTGGTGCCGATAGGGGCGGTCAATGTGGAAATCACGGACGCTTTCGAAACAGCGGGAATTAACCAGACGCGACACAAGATATATTTGCAAGTCTATACCACCGTGCAGGTGATCATACCATTTGTCAGCCGGATAGTCCAAGTGCGGACGCAGATGCCTATTGCTGATGTCACGTACTTAGGCGAGGTCCCACAGGTGGTGTTTAATTTGCCCTTTCCCCTGGGCACAGGTCTGGGTCTCTCTCCGCCAGGAGAACGTCCCCCCTTGCCGAGCCCCCCCTAGTAAATACACTACCTTCTCTGCTAGACTATAGTTATGAAAATGGAAGACATTTTTTCCGCAAGCGGCAAGTTAGCCCGTTATCATCCCCAGTATGAGCCAAGGGATGGCCAATTGGTGATGGCGAAGGCCGTTGCAGATGCTCTGCAAAGCAAACATGTGTTAGTTGCCCAAGCAGGGACAGGTCTAGGAAAGACCTTCGCCTACCTTGTACCGGCAATTATGTTTGCCTTGCGCGAAAATAAGAGGGTGGTTATATCCACTCGCACGATTAGTTTGCAGGAGCAGGTTTTTAAGAAGGACATTCCTTTTTTGCAGCGTGCCCTAGCCCCAGAGTATGTTTTTGTGGCCGTCCTAGCTAAGGGGAGGGGCAACTTTCTTTGTCGGCGCAAGATGGACAGCCTGCGCAGCTATGACCGGGGGATTCTAACCGAAAAAGCACATGTAGATGAACTCCGAGAAATTCAGCGCATGGTGCTGACAAAGAGCCTCAAGGTTGGAGATCGCGAAGAAACAGGAACCCGCATTGCGACAGAGTTGTGGCCGTTGGTATCAGGGGACGGCGATGCATGCATTCGGCGCCAGTGCCCCTATGTAGATTCTTGCTACTACTACGTGGCTAGAAGAGCTCAGGCCAAGGCTAATGTAATAGTAGTCAATCATGCCCTCTTTTTTGCCGATACCGCTATTCGCAAGGAAGCAGATTTTACGGCCGAGAAAGCTGTATTGGAAGATTATGCAGCGGTCGTTTTTGATGAGGCGCACAACTTAGAAGATGTGGCCACCGATTTTTTCAGTTACCGCGTCAGTCAACCTCGCGTCCGTCTGGCTACCACCGCCGTGTTAGGCAGTTTTAGGCCACTCGGCGTGCTAAACTCGGTTGCCCATGGTGGGATTTTGGCTACTATTGAGAGCGCGGCCCAGCGTTTAATGAGTGAGGCAGGGCTCTTTTTCGCGGCATTGGGAGAACCGCGACGTCTAAATACAAAAGACCCAATCGAAAACACCATGAAAAAGCCCTTGCAGAATTTAGCCGAAACCATCGTCGAACTAAAGGGTGGCGACAATAGCGATGAACAAGATGCCCACATCGCTATGCTTGTAGAGAGGATGGGACGCATCGACCGAGACCTTGAGTTTATTTTATCGCAGCAAGAGGGCGACAAATTTGCCTACTGGGTAGAAGCCGGTTCCAGTGACCAAGCGCTCGTCGCTGCCCCCGTTTCTCTAGTTGAAGATCTGCGTGAACACCTCATTCGCCGCGTTGACACTGTGATTTTGACCAGTGCTACCCTGTCTTCGCGCCTAGTGAAGCGGTTAGGCGTCGAAACGTGCCAACTCTTAAATATCAATTCCCCTTTTGATTATGCTCGGCGCGCCTTGTTATACTTGCCTAAGAATGCCATGGAACCTTCGGAGTCACCACTATATGATGCCTATGCGGCCCAACAGATCGAAGAAATTGTAGCGGTAACTGAGGGGCGAGCCTTAGTCTTGTTCACCTCTTATCGTGCGATGCACAATGTATACGAGCGATTAAGTACCCTCAAAGAAAAAGGCTATGTCTTGCTCAAGCAAGGGGATGATTCCCATGGCGTGACCTTGCAGAAATTTAGGACGGGGCATATGACAGTTCTCTTGGCAGTCGCTAGCTATTGGGAGGGAATAGATGTGCCTGGGGCAGCTCTGTCGTGCGTTGTCGTGGTTAGGTTGCCCTTTAGCGTGCCCACCGAGCCGATTGTTCAAGCGCGATGTGAGGCCTTAGAGCGACTAGGCGGGAGCTCTTTTTATGACTATTCCTTACCCCAGGCGGTATTACGGTTGAAGCAGGGTTTCGGTCGCCTCATCCGCACAGTCGATGACAAAGGAGTGGTAGCCATCCTCGATGACCGGCTACAGAAAAAGTCATATGGTAAAGCGTTCCTTCGGGAATTGCCACCGGCGAGAGTAACCCACGATCTCGACGACGTGCGGCAACTACTCTCTTGATTCCACCGCTCTCTTGATTTCACCGCAAGAACTCCGACTCTGCCGCAACAAATCATAAGATAGCCAAACAATGGTGCCTATACAGCGTTCCCAGTGGTAATAGATTCTAAATATGCTAAAACAACACTCTAGTGGCATGTCGCTACGACCGATAATCATGATTTTTCGTAACGACGGTGTATTACACCGTCGTCCTTGGAGCAGGACTGAGAGTAATTAAGAATGACAAAAAAGTAGAACTTACTTACTGCAGTAGAATCTCCCTTAGATTAGTCATAAAAAAAACAGGAAAAGACCTGGGCAGGGCGAATATAGTACAAGCACACAACACAATATTCAGCTTACGAGGGGGACAGCATAGAATGGCTAGAAAATTGGTAGCTGCTTTGATGTTGACTTTTGTCTATTTCGGCAGTTTTCTATCGGTGCGTGCCTTTTCGCCGCAACCGGGGACAGTTGATGACCCGATAATTTCGGTCAGCTACTTTGTGCAAGGAATTGCCCCACTACAAAATAGGCTGAACGCTCTGGAAGCGCAGGCTACGGCAGCCACAGCCCTGTCGACCACAATACAGCAATTACAAGCACGCATTGCAGAGCTTGAAAGCAAGGTCGCACAACTGGAGAGGCAAAGCATCGCTCCTCCGGTTGTGCCAACTCCGACTCCTACTCCACCAATTGTGGTGCATGGGTTTATTACAGGTGCCGCTGTGGTGAATGTGCGGCAGGGAGCCGGCACAAACTTTGCCGTGTTGACCACGGTGACTAATAATACGAGAGTGGAGATTCTGGAGCGCGGACGGGATTGGCATCGAGTCAGGTTAGCTGATGGGCGAATTGGCTTTATCCATGCCACGTTGGTGCGTATTCCGTAACATCACATGAACCTGGTTAACACAGGTTCTTTTTAGTAATATATTTCGGTTATGAGATTATGAGCATGTAGATATGAGGTGTTTTCGTGTCTTTTCTGCAGAGACTTTTTAAAGAAGCGCGTCCCCACTGGAAATATTTATTAGTTACCGGCCTAGCCATCCTTGGCTTGACTGGTCTTGACCTTATGGCGCCGCAACTCATCCGGAGCCTGCTTTCCCACGTAGAGTCTGGCGACAAGCTGACCATGGAGGTCATAAGGCCCATCGCCCAGAGTCTGTTGCTTCTTTATGCCAGCAAGATAGGGTTTCGTTTTTTGGCAAGTTATATGTCTCACGTGGGTTCATGGCAATTGGTGGCGGATATGCGCACGAGGGTGTATGACCACTTGCAAAAATTGTCCATGGGTTTTTTTCAGGATAAGCAGACCGGGCAGTTAATGTCCATTACTATCAACGACGTGGCAACCTTTGAATCACTTATCGCCCACGCCATTCCCGAGCTGGGGGCCAACATCTTGGTGCTGGTGGGCGTTTCAGCTATTTTGTTTGACATGAACCCGACACTCGCCGCGCTCACCCTTGTGCCCGTCCCCTTTTTGTTCTTGGCGACCCGACTCTATGCACTGAAAGTCCGTCCTATCTTTTCCGTCGCGCAGAAGAAAATTGCCGATCTAAACGCGGTTTTGCAGGACAACCTTTCGGGTCTAAAAGAGATACAAATCTTTAATAAGCAGGCCTGGGAACGTCAACAAGTCGACCATCACTCCCAATCCCATGTCCAAGCAATCCTCAGGGCGCTCCGTTTCGGCGCTATTTTTCAGCCTACCATCGAATTTCTCACCTCGCTCGGAACCGTCATAGTCATCTTTTTTGGCGGCATCTTGGCAATGCGGGGCCAAATGGCTGGCAGCGATATAGTGGCATTTATGTTGTACTTAAATTTATTCTATCAACCCATTACAGCCATGAGTCGCCTCATGGAAGATATTCAGCGCGCGATTGCCGGCGGGGAAAGAGTCTTTAAAGTTTTGGATACGGTTCCCGGAATCGAAGATCGATTAGATGCGATCGCCATTCCTAAAGGAAAAGGTCACATTAGGTTCGAGAATGTTTCCTTTGGTTACAGTGACGACCAAAAAGTCTTGGAAGATATCTCTTTTGAGGTACGGCCAGGCCAGATGGTCGCTTTGGTCGGACCGACTGGGGTAGGTAAGACTTCAATAATCAGCCTGCTGGCCCGCTTCTATGATCCGCGTTCGGGGCGTATCTTGATTGATGGGCATGATTTGTGTTCGGTCACCCTGAAATCTTTGCGCGAGCAAATATCAGTGGTCTTGCAAGATGTCTTCTTGTTCGGAGGCACTATCGCTGAGAACATCGCTTATGGCAGCGAACATGCCTCTTTTGACGACATTGTGAATGCCGCCAAGTCAGCCTGCGCTCACGACTTCATTATGAACACAGAGATGGGTTACAATACCGCCATCGGTGAGCGTGGCGTGCGTCTCTCTGGCGAACAGAAGCAACGTATAGCCATTGCTCGCGCCGTGCTGCGCAACGCCCCAATCCTCATTCTTGACGAAGCCACGGCCTCGGTGGACGTGGAAACGGAGGCGCAGATTCAGGCCGCCATTAATGGCCTGGCTGGAAGTCGCACCGTCGTTGTCATTGCTCATCGCCTTTCTACCGTAAAAAGGGCTGACACTATCTTGGTACTTGAGGATGGTCGCATCGTCCAACAAGGAAATCACCAAACACTCATTGCGCAAGGAGGATTGTATGCTCGACTAAGTAATATGTAGTTTGGGTCCAGTCTCTGCGCATCAACCGCTTCCCAATAAAATCAAAGTGGGTTTTTGTTGACATGACAAAACGGCATGTGCTAGTATATAAATCGTCGCCTGAGACGCCGCGAAAATTGCGGAATGGGCGCGAAATACCAAAGATTGAGGCTTGCAGTGGACCCTCTCTCGTGGTACAATGAATATCCAAAGACCTTGAGCCTTGAAAACTGAACAATGCAGACGAGCAGTCAAGACACTTTAGGCGCGAGCTTGAGTAGTTGAGATTGCAGTGATGACGTTGGCATGCGCGAGCATGCTGACAAAACAAAAAAATGTAAC
>Ga0208735_100431_pt1 | contig 18965 bp, 17 predicted proteins | sample Subbio12Aug_8Aab_FD_184829 | JGI IMG/M metagenome (GOLD analysis project Ga0208735, IMG submission 184829) | Serpentinite rock and fluid subsurface biosphere microbial communities from McLaughlin Reserve, California, USA - CR12Aug_8Aab (SPAdes) | ecosystem: Environmental > Terrestrial > Deep... | reverse complement strand
CCTCCACGTGCTCTGTAGTGTGCCTACTTCCTCAAGCTATTTTAACAAAATTCTACAGGCTGCGGGTAGGACAATTGGTTTCATATCCTTTTGTGCCTTGAAGCGCAGCGGAAAGGAATGGTCATAACGATGATAGTCTGTGAAAGATGCGGCGTCCAGCTTGAGAGTGATGATGTCTATATAACCGAGAATGAAAAGCTGTGCGAAGAATGTATGATTAAATATCGCAGTCCGTCAAAGCCTTGTAGCGGCGGTCCGGGTGGCGCGCAGCCGAGTTGAGAGGGCGGAGTTTTCCGCTCTTTTTTTTGTAGACAATCATGCCGCCTGCGGATGAAAACAATCCTTCACTTTGCCTTCACCTGGGTCTCACATGAGGCCGGCCCTCACCCTAGCCCTCTCCTAGTGCTAGAGGTCGGAGGTCAGGTGTCGGACTCGTTTGAATCGGCGAAATAGCCGATTCACAGACATCAATGGAGATGGGGGCTGTTGAGATGAGAGAAGGGAACGCTTATGTCCTCGCTCGTGCACGTAGGGGCGGGTTTCAAACCCGCCCAAGCAGATTCAGAGTAGCGATGTCAAAAATTGCTGGAGGCAATTTGTCGCAATTTGCAGGAGTTAGCATAAACAAGGCGAAGTTTTTGCTAGAGGTGAAGGGTCATGTCAACAGCAGAAGCAGCAGTAAAATTTCCTGCAAATCCCGGCCGGGAGCTGGCTCGGGAGGTGGAAGGTGAAACTTGGTATCGATATCCAATCCGCACGCATTTTGTGGAACTGGGTGAAAATTATTTTGAGCTGATCGAGCGGTATGTCCTGCCTTTTTACTTGGCAGCTGACATTCTTTCGATTAGTGAAAAAATTATTACTTTATGTCAAAAAAACGTCTTGTACCGCGATGAAATTAAAATTGGTTTTCTTGCTAGGCTCTTGTCACATTTTGTGATGAAAACCCCAAAGGGTGAGCGGCCTGGCAATCTGTATAAAATGCAGGTCACGATTAATCTCTGCGGTTGGCGGCGGGTATTAGTCGCCGCCGCCCTGTCAGCCATGGGCAAACTAGTTGGCGTACGGGGGATCTTTTACAGTTATCTTGGCAACAATATTAGCAATATTGATGGTTTTAATGATGTGAGCTGGGCTTATTACGGCGATAAAGGTTTGCTTGGGCCGATAGAGCCGGAGCGGGTTTGCAATGAAATCAGGGATAAATTCGCGATGGACTGCATGATTGTGGACGCGAACAATATAGATGTGGAAATTATGGGGTATAACAGTGATATCCCTTACGATAAGACATACTTGAAGGAGCTAATCCAAGATAATCCGGCAGGTCAGGGTCGCGAGCAGACGCCGTTTATTTTAATTCGTAGAGCCGGAGCTTAGCGCACTAGTGCTATTTGCAGTTGGTTGGTAGGTATTTTTTGAATTTGAGAAATTATTTAGAATTCGAGAAATAATTTTAAGATTGCAACTTTTATGTGAAATATTGCACAATCTCAGGTTTTGCCATATAATTAAATTGATAAAGATGCCGGAAACAAGGATTAATGGGGTGAACTGTTATGGAGACTATGAACAGGCTCGCAGCCCTACTCAGCCACCCGCAACACGGTGTAGCACAGCGCATGCTCTACACCGACTGTGGGCTTGTTACCGTGGAAGGCCCGGTTACGGCTGAGCGTATCAGCCAGTTTTCCATGTGTGAGGGACTTATTAAGTTTCGCAAACCAAGAGAGCAGCATTTGGCTTTAATGGATATCGCAAACCTTCCCGAAGGTTTGGTTTATATTGCCCATCAGCGGGAAACGATTGTCGGGTATATTACATTCCACTACCCGGAGTTTGAGCGTTGGGCTCAGTCCGGGATGCTCTGCCTGCTTGAATTGGGCGCAATTGAAGTGTCACGCAATTGGCGCGGAAGTAAAATTGCCGTGGCTCTGGTGCAAATTCCGTTCGAGAATACCATTATGGATGATAAAATCGTGATTAGTATGGAGTGCTACTGGTTCTGGGATCTGCAAGGGTCGAATTTAACGGTATATGAGTACCGCGGACTGATGGAAAGGCTGATGGGCAAAGCCGGATTTGAGACGAAGCTGACGGATGACCCGGATATCTGCAGCCATCCTGCCAATCTGCTTTCTGTGCGGCTCGGTCATCAGGTGACGGAGAAGGACCGCCAAAGATTTGAAGCAGTCTGCTATCAGGGCAAGTGGCTGTCGTAAGTTAGTTTGCCGGGTGGTGTTTAGTTATTTTGGCTTTCACTTTTTGAAATTTCTGGGTAGCGCGGACGACAAAAGCTGCTGAAACGTTAAGCTTACGTTTTAGCAGCTTTTTTTTGTGCGGGAAAATCTGTTTTGGGCTTTGCACTTAAAGATTAGCATATTGTTAGTAGGCAGTTAGGTTCAACTCGAAGAAAATACGTTTTACCATTCCCCTCCCTTGGAGGGGTGGTGCGGAGCACCGGGGTGGTTCAATACGGGACAGCGACCACCCCGCCCTGACGGGCACCCCTCCAAGGGAGGGGAATTTTATGGAGCCATCACCCTAGCCCTCAGCCATTGCTAGAGGTCGGAGGTCAGATGTCGGACTCGTTTGAATCGGCGAAATAGCCGATTCACAGACACCAATGGGAGATGGGGGCTGTTGAGATGAGAGAAGGGAACGCTTATGCCCTCGCTCGTACCATGTAGGGGCGGGTTTAAAACCCGCCCAAGCAGATAGTAGATGCTTTTCTGGGTAGCGCGGACGACAAAAGCTGCTGAAACGTTAAGCTTACGTTTTAGCAGCTTTTTTTTGTGCGGGAAAATCGGTTTTGGCTTAATACCTAAAGATTAGCATTATTCTTTAACCATTCCTCTTCCGGAATAGCCGGAACATATGTTAGCCGGCTCTTTACCTCTGTTTATCTGTACAGCAAGGGCTTGATGGCCTTCAGGAAGCTCTCCGCAGCCTGAATAGCCCGCTCCGCTTGTTGCTGAGACACATGTACTGTGCCCCCATAGTCCCCAATATTCCGTATTTCAAAAAGCCAGTTTAAATCTTTGCCGTGTTCCTTACTTAATTTCCCAGTCTTGACGAATTGCTGATGAATCGAGGCAATGACTCCGCTATGTTTGCTGAAACCCAACCCCTCGTTCAGCAAAACAGCTATTGCTCCGTAAAAGGCTGCATAATACGCACGCGACGCCGCAAAGTCGTGGTATCCTTTGACGACCACCTCTTTAGCTGCTTGGATAGATTGCTCGGCTCGTTCTAGGTTGGCGGCAATTTCCTGCTCGTGTTCTCGTATCACACCAGTATCCCTTCTCGCTTGGCGTTTCGATACAGTTGAATGCTTCCGCGTTCAAATTCATCGGGGGTAACGGGCTTGGCAGAAATAAGTTGCTCTGATTCTAGCTGGATAGGATACAGCACCTCTACAACTTGACGAAGTTCTGAAAAATAATCGAATGGTTTGCTGAGCAGAACTAGCAAATCAATGTCGCTTGTCGAGTTAGCTTGGTTGCGTGCTACAGAACCATACAGAATCAGCCCCTTAAACTGAGGGCCATAATGGCTTTGAAGGGCCGCTTTGCAGTTTTTCACCACGCTATTCATTGTTGCCATTAGAATCCCCCTCCTCAAATTCGCCTCGTGCCGGCCAACACTGTTTATATCTTATATCGGCTTGTTAGGCTTTATGTGCCTACAAAGCATAGAGCTCTGCTATGGCTATTGTACAAGAATTGAGGATTCTTTGTAAAGGGGGAGATCATTTTATCCCCTCTCAAACTTCATGGGAAAGAGCAGAAGTGTTGCACGGAGAGGATAAAACCAGCAGTATAATTATTCTAAAGATTAAATTTATTGAAAGTCTTTCTTTAATTCAGCGTTTAAAAAAAGGTAAATGTTTTCTTCCGTCGAAATGAAAGGGCTAGGTGTGAGCAATGGCTTGCTTTGCTTGATAAATAATGCGCTTATGGGAGGTGGTCGGGGTGCGCTACAGTTACTACCCGGGATGTACGCTAAAGACGAGGGCGAAGGCTTATGAGGATACAGCGTTGTCCACGGCCAAGGCTTTGGGGCTTAGCCTGACTGAAATCAAAGAGTGGCAGTGCTGCGGGGCCTTGTATCCCCTCAATACGGATGAGATTTTCTCGTTTTTTTCTCCGGTCAGAGCATTGCTTCAGACCAGGGCAGCCGGGGAGGATAAGCTGGTCACGCTGTGTGCCGGGTGTTATAACGTTTTTAAACGTACGAATAAGGCTGTGCGTGAAGACGGGGAATTGCGCCGTAAGATTAACGCCTACCTGGAAGAGGATTATATGGGTGAGGTGGATGTGGTTCATTATCTGGAAGTGCTGAAAAATGACGTGGGTTTCGGATCTATTGCTGAAAAGGTGAAAAAGCGACTGACAGGACGGAAGCTTGCCCCTTACTACGGTTGCTTACTCCTAAAGCCCAGGGCTGAGATGGACTTGGATGATGTGGAAAACCCGACCATCTTTGAAAATTTCCTAAATGCTTTGGGCGCGACGGCGGTCAGTTATCCATATAAGACGGAATGCTGCGGCTCCTACCTGTCGATGGCCAATGAGGAAATTGCTTCCGCCGCAGTCGGCAGAATCCTGAATTCCGCTTATAAAAACGGTGCGGAAGCTTTTGTGGTAGCCTGTCCGCTCTGCAAGTACAATCTGGAAGAATACCAGAGTGAACTACTTGCAGCGAGCAAAGACCCTCAGCTCAAGCTGCCTGTTTTTTACTTCACTGAACTTCTGGCGGAAGCTCTCGCTCTTTAAGTGGCAGCAATTACAGGGAGGAAAAAAATGAAGGTTATAACCGAAAAAATTAACTATAACCTACTCAGAGAAGTGGAAGAAGTGAGCGGGCAGAAGGTATCGGCATGTTTCCAGTGCGGAAAATGCAGCGGCGGCTGTCCGGTCGTTTGGGGTATGGATGTCTTGCCTCACCAAGTTCTCCGTTACGCACAGCTGGGCTTGGTTGATGAACTTTTGCATAGCAAAACTTTGTGGATCTGCGCCTCCTGCCAGACTTGCGACTCGCGCTGTCCGCGGAATGTGGATATCCCAAAAGTGATTGAAGCTCTCCGTTTGATTATTTTAAGGAATAAGGGCGGTAACTACCTTCATCCCAATGACCTGCCTGCCAGAGTGCGCGAGAATGCGCCGCAGCAAGGGTTGGTCAGTGCGTTCCGCAAATACGCTAAGTAAGAAAGCTAAGCCGGGAGGTGATTGCGGTGAAGAGGATTGGTGTATTTATCTGCTGGTGCGGTTCCAATATTGCCGCCACAGTAGATATTGATAGAGTGATTGCCGCAGCTCAAAAGATGAGCGGCGTCGTCTATACCGACCAGAACAAGTATACCTGCTCCGAAATCGGGCAGGCAATGATTAAGGATGCTATCAAAGAATATCGGCTAGACCGGGTTGTCATCGGCTCATGTTCGCCGCGGATGCACGAAAATACGTTTCGCAAAACGGTGGAATCAGCCGGGCTTAACCCATATTATCTGGAAATCGCCAATATTCGTGAACAGTGTTCCTGGGTTCATAAAGACAAGGAAGCAGGTACAGCTAAAGCAATTTCCCTGATACGTACGGCTGTAGCTAAAGCTGCCATGAATGAAGCGCTATTTGCTGCCGAAATGCCGGTTACGCGGCGCGCGCTGGTTATCGGCGGCGGTATTGCGGGTATCCAGGCAGCCTTGGATATTGCTGATACCGGCTTTGAAGTCGATCTGGTGGAGCGCGAGCCAAGCATCGGTGGCCGCATGGCACAGCTTGACAAGACTTTTCCCACTCTGGACTGTTCCGCCTGTATCTTGACACCAAAAATGGTGGATGTGGCTCAACATGAGAAGATCAAGCTGATCACCTATGCCGAAGTCGATAAAGTGGAAGGGTATCTCGGTAATTTTACAGTTACTATTCGGAGTAAGGCACGAAGCGTTGATTTGCAAAAGTGTATCGGGTGCGGCGAATGTATCGCTAAGTGCCCGTCCAAAGTCGCCAGCGAGTTTGAAGAAGGGCTGGTTTCGCGCCGCGCCATTTATACCCCTTTCCCGCAGGCGGTGCCGAATAAACCGGCGATTGACCGCGCTCACTGCCGCTTTTTTACAGCGGGAAAGTGTAAGGTTTGCCAGAAAGTCTGTCCTGCCGATGCCATTGATTATGAAATGGCAGACCGGTTGCTAACAAATCAATATGGAGCGATTGTGGTGGCCACCGGTTTTGATACCCACAAATTAAATAACTACGGTGAGTATGCTTACGGCAAGCACCCGGATGTGCTGACAAGTCTGGAGTTTGAGCGTCTGCTCAATGCGTCCGGCCCGACAGGCGGCAAAATTTTGCGTCCTTCCGACGGCAAGGAGCCTAAAACTGTGGCATTTATTCAGTGCGTCGGTTCCCGGGACAAAGCGAAGGGCAATCCTTATTGCGCCAAGATTTGCTGTATGTACACGGCGAAACATGCTATTTTGCTTAGCGAGAAAGTTCCCGGCTCTAAAGCGTTCGTTTTTTATATCGATGTTCGTACGGCAGGCAAAGATTACGAAGAATTTTACACCCGCGCCTATGAAGAATGCGGTGCCAGCTATATTAAAGGCAATGTGTCCAAAGTTTTTCCCGACGGTGATAAATTGCTGGTGCGCAGCGTCGATGTTTTAAGCGGTGCGCTGGTGGAACTGTCGGTAGATATGGTGGTCTTGGCGGCGTCGGTTGATGCGCGCGCTGATGCCAAAGAGTTGGCTCAGAAATTGGCGGTAACTGTTAATGCGCACAAGTTTTTCACTGAAGCCCATCCGAAACTGCGTCCTGTTGATACCCAGACAGCCGGCATCTTTCTCGCAGGGATGTGCCAGGGACCAAAAGATATCCCGGAAACGGTAGCGCAGGCTTCTGCAGCCGCAGTAAAAGTGGCGGCAATCTTTAGCAAGCAGAGTCTACTTGGCAACCCCACCGTGGCTGAAGTCGAGCCGAAGCTTTGCTCGGGTGATCTGTCCTGCATGGCCGTCTGTCCCTATGGTGCTATTTCCGAGCAAGTGGTTGAAGAGCGGCGGGGTCGGGAAATGGTGCCGCGGAAAATTGCCCAGGTTAATGCCGCATTGTGCCAGGGTTGCGGCGCTTGTACGGTAGCCTGCCGTCCCGGCGCAATTAATCTTAAAGGTTTCACCAATCAGCAGATTTTGGCGGAGGTGGATGCGATATGCCTGTGACAAATGAAGGTTTCGAGCCACTAATCGTGGCCTTTTGCTGCAACTGGTGCAGCTACGCCGGCGCTGATTTAGCCGGTGTCAGCCGGATGAGTTATTCAAGCAATGTCAGGATCATTCGCGTGCCATGTTCCAGCCGCGTCAACCCCAGTTTTATTATCCGCGCTTTCCAGCGCGGTGCCGACGGGGTGCTGGTCGCCGGCTGTCATCCGGGAGATTGTCACTACCATAGCGGTAATTTCTTTACCCGCCGCCGCCTCACAGTGTTGAAGCAGATGATGGAATACTTGGGCATTGAGCCGGAGCGCTTCCAAGTACGTTGGATTTCCGGTTCGGAAGGTGCCAAGTTTGCGATGGTGATGAATTCTGTTGCGGAGGAGATCAAACGGCTTGGTCCCAACAGAAAGTTGCGGGATGTTCGCTGAAAGAAGATAATGCCGAGGTTGTACTTTTTGCAGCAGAAAGTCGAGGGATATCCGCTGAAAGAATACACAACAAAAATTCGCCAGATAGCCAAAGAGGCTTTGGAAAACAGGGAAGTGACTGCTATAATCGGCTGGCGCAAGAAGGATTTCTGGTGGCAGTCGCCGGTAGTTTTTTTGGAGGACCCTGCCGATGTGCAGCAGCTTGTTTGGGACCCATTTACTATTTACAGTCCGGTAAAATTTCTGCTTGATTGGCAGGAGAGCTGTGCTGCCAAGGTCGGCATTTTTGTCAAAGGCTGTGATTCGCGCGGGATTAACCGTCTCCTCCAAGACAAGCGCTTGGAGCGGGAGCGGGTGGCGGTCTACGGTGTGCCGTGTGGCGGCAAGGCTGATGCGGAAAAAATTCGGGCCTCTTTTCCCTCTAAAGAGATTAAAAGCGTAACTTTAATTGGCGAGGAACTGGTACTGGCAGTCGGCGAGAGAGAAGAACGCGTTAAGGCGGAAGCTTATCTGCTAGACAAATGCCTGAGCTGCCGCCATCCCAACCCGGTTGTTTACGATAAGCTGGTTTGGGAGGAAGTTTCGCCGCGGCAGTATGCTGACGAAAGCCGTTTTGCCCGTGTGCAAGCGGTGGAGTCTTTGGTAACGGAGGAACGGTTTGCTTACTGGCAACGGCAATTTGACCGCTGTATCCGTTGCTTTGCCTGTCGTAACACTTGTCCCGCCTGTAACTGCCGTGTTTGCATTTTTGACCAGGCAGAACCGCGTTGGCTCGGCAAAGCAAATGATCCGGCTGATACGCTCAACTATCATATTATCCGCGCATTTCATGTGGCGGGACGCTGTTTTGAGTGTGGCGAGTGTGAGCGCATCTGTCCTGCCGGTGTTCCGCTCCAAGAATTAAACCGTAAACTGATTAAAGGGATAAATGATGCGTATGGCGACTATGAGGCAGGCCTAGACCCGACAGACGTGCCACCTTTGGGTACGTACCGCGGCGAAGATCCGGCCGGCTTTGATGAGAGTTAGGGGGTGGAGCGCAAATGAAAAGGATAGCGAAAGCTAATCTGGCAGAGCTTTTGTCAGCGATGGCGGCTGAGGCAAAGCTGTATGTTCCTGCCGAGTCAGACGGCATCGTTAATTTTGTGTCGTGGCAGGAAGGCTTGGCTGTGGAGCTTGCGGCGCTCAATGTGCTTGTGCCCCCCAAGAAGTTTTTCTATCCCCAGACTGAAACGGTGCTGCAATATGAAATGGGAGAAGACTTGCAAATTGAGGATTTCGCCTGCAAAGCAGGGGAGAAAGCGATTCTGTTTGCTGTCCGCCCTTGTGATGTTTCCAGCTTTGCGATGATGGATAAAGTTTATCTGGAGGAACCGCCTGACGAGGCGTACCGCCGCCGCCGGGAAAATACTACCGTGATAGCCCTAGGCTGTACCGAACCGGATGAAGCCTGCTTTTGCCAGTCTTTTGACATTGACGCCGCTAAGGCGCCGGGTGCCGACGTGTTAGCGGTCGATACCGGCGAGGAGCTGGCGTTAGTTGCGCAGACAGAAAAAGGAGAAGAGCTGATAAGCGCTTTGAACGGCTTATTGAGCGAAGCGACATCCGGCGATGAAAATAAAGTCAAGGATGAGCAGGAAAAAATCGCAGACCGGTACGTGACAAGCGTCAGCCTCCGGGGGATAAAGGAGAGACTGGCGGGAATGTTTGCGGCTGACTACTGGGAGCGCCTTTACAAGCGCTGTATCGGTTGCGGAACCTGTACATTCCTCTGTCCCACCTGCCACTGTTTTGATCTGCAGGAATATGCCGCAGGCAACTGCGGCGAACGTATCCGCTGTTGGGATGCCTGTATGTTCGCCGATTTTACGCAAATGGCCGGCGGGCATAATCCTCGGCCGTCCCAGAAAGAGCGGGTTCGGCAGCGTTTTATGCATAAGCTAAATTATTTCCCCCAGCAACACGGGGATTATGCCTGTGTCGGTTGCGGCCGCTGTGTGCGCAAGTGTCCTGTTAATCTCGATATTTTGGAAGTAATCCGGGAGGCAGGAGGTGGTACCGATGGTTTGTAGGAATCCGCTGCTGCCCAGTAAAGCAATCGTTGCAGATATTCGCCAGGAAACGCCTGATGTGAAAACGTTGCGGGTGGTGGCTGCCGATGGCGGCGAATTGTTTGCTTATCAGCCGGGCCAGTGTGCCATGGTTTCTCTTTTCCCTGTAGGCGAAGCGCTGTTCTCGATCACTTCTTCTCCTACGCGCAAAGGCTTTTTGGAATTTAGCATTAAAAATACCGGCATGTTGACTCGTGCTCTGCACGAAATTGAGCCGGGCGCCTTCATCGGTGTGCGCGGGCCGTATGGCAAAGGCTTTCCGCTTGAGTTGATGAAGGGCAAGGATTTGCTCTTTATCGGCGGCGGAATCGCTTTGGCGCCGCTGCGTTCCTTGATCAATTACTGTCTGGATAACCGGCATGAATACGGCAAAATCGAGATCATCTATGGTGCCCGCTCAGCCGGCGATTTGGTGCAGCGAGTGGAATTGCTGGAAAACTGGCCTAGATTCAGCGACACACGCGTATATTTGACGGTCGATGTCGCTTCGCCAGACTGGGAGGGCAATGTGGGTTTTGTGCCGGCATTTCTTGAGCAACTGAACCCGAGTCCGGCAGGTAAAGTTACGATTACTTGCGGGCCGCCGGTAATGATTAAATTCGTGCTGCAAAGTTTGGCTAAAATGAATTATCAGCCGGAAAATATCATCACCACGCTGGAGATGAAGATGAAATGCGGTATCGGCAAATGCGGCCGCTGCAATATCGGTGATAAATATGTCTGCAAAGATGGTCCGGTCTTTTCTCTGGCACAGCTGCAGCAAATGCCGGCTGAATATTAGAGCAGCAGCAGCCAACCGGACACCGTCCATTTCCACCACGGGCGTTGCAGCAAATGCCGGCTGAATTTAGAGCAACAACAGAAACAGCAGAGTGAAGCGTTGATTCGCTTCACTCTGCTGCTTTGAAGATTTTGCAGTCTGCCGTCCTGTTCCCTCTCCAGCTATTCTCCTCTAAAACCTTCACCTCTCCCTGCGGGAGAGGGCTAGGGTGAGGGCAGCGTGAGGGCATGGTGAGGACAGGCAAAGCGCAGCGGGGATGAAGCACCGAAGCATTCTCGGCAATGTAGCCTTCCCCAGATGCTGCGCTCGCACGTTTCCGCAGCTACGAACAGTAATTCTCGCTAACATGCCAAAACCTCTGGGCTTACAGCATGTGAAGAACGAAATCGCTGTCGCGATGGCTTCTAACTAAAAATCAAAAAACCTATAAAAAAAGTCCATAAAAAATAAGAAAAGTATGCCTATCTATGGTATTGTTTAAGTTACCACACCAAAACAACCATAAGAAGAGAGGCATACCTTTCGTTTATGATTATACCACATTCCCAACTCACAAAACAGAGCATACTTCAAACAGGTAGATCACCTCCTGCAACCCGGTTTATGACGGATAAACCTACTACAGAAGCAGGAGGGAAAGCAATTGACCGACTATCTGCAAGAGATCGAACTGTACTTTGAACTGAAGGGGACACCTGAATCTTCACAGGAATCCTATCGTCGACGGATTCATGCTTTTATTACATTCATCCAAGAGAAGCACTCCACTCTGGATGAAATTATAGAAAAAGATATCCAGCAGTATATTTTGTTCCTAAAGAGAAAAAAAGGACTCTCCCCTGGAACTATTAATAACTACATCTCATCCATTCGCTTTTTTTACACCCACGTACTCGACAAAGAGTGGAACGCAAAAAAAGTTCCCAGGATGAAACGGATCAAAAAGTTCCCGGTGACACTGCCCAAAGAAGAAGTGCTGTCCATTCTGGATGCTACAACGAATGTAAAACATAAAGCCATCTTAGTCCTTCTTTACGGTAGTGGCCTACGTGTTTCTGAAGTGGCCAAACTAAAGATCAGTGACATCTGCAGCAAAACGATGCGCATCCGGGTGGATGATGCAAAGCATGGTACAAACCGTTACACCATTTTATCCGAAACAGCCCTGCAGGTACTCCGTCAATATTTCAGGAAAAAGTTCTCCGGCCTACCCTATCAGTTGGAAGACTGGCTGTTCCCCGGGCAGAACCATCATGAACACATTAACGTAAAAACCATTAAAAACACTCTTATTAAACTGCGTAACCGTCTGCAACTAGACAAAAGAGTTTCAGCACATACCTTAAGGCACTGCTTTGCCACCCACGCACTGGAAGATGGTGTGGATCCTGTCTTTATTCAACAACTTCTAGGTCACAAACGTCTGAGCACAACCGCTATGTATCTGCATATGACATCAAAGAGCCTGATGGGCATAAAGAGCCCACTGGACAAGGATAGCGGGCAATGAGTACTGTGCAGGATATCTTTACAAAGTTCTACGACCGTTACCTTGAACAGTACAAACCCTCCGCTGAACAGGCAAAAGTTGCCCTAGCCATTCGGCGCTGCAAGACAGCGGCATTAGGCGGCCATGTCTGTGGCTGTGAGGAATGTGGGCATCTGTCTGTTCACTACAACTCCTGTCGTGACCGGCACTGTCCTATGTGTCAGGGAGTAAACAAGATGATTTGGGTCGACCAAAGGAGGCGGGATATTCTAAACGCGCCTTACTTTCATCTTATGTTTACCTTACCCCAGGAACTTCACACACTGGTTTACCAGAACCAAAAGCTGCTCTACGCTTTAATGTATAAGGTAGTGGCAGAAACCCTAACAGAGCTTGCAGCCGATAAAAAGTACCTAGGAGCCCAGATTGGCTTTTTTAGCCTTTTACACACGTGGGCGCAGGATCTTCATTACCATCCTCATATTCATACGGTGGTGCTGGCCGGAGGTTTAACGAAATTCAACCAATGGCGTAATTCGAGTAAAGATTTTTTTATCCCTGTTCAAGTTCTATCGAAAGTATTTGCGGGTAAATTTCTGTATTATCTTAAAGCAATGTACAGAAGAAACGAGCTTCAGTTTTACGGAAATGCCAGGCAGTATCTCCAACCTAAAGCTTTTGATGAATTAGTAGAGCCCTGCTACAACAAGAACTGGTACACGTTCTCAAGAGAGACCTTTGCAGGGCCTGAGGCGGTGATTAAGTATTTGGGAAGGTACACGCACCGGATTGCGATTTCCAATACACGAATCGTTTCAGTAAATGAGAGCAATGTAACCTTCACGGTTCGTGACGGTAAAACCGTTACTCTCACGGGTGTAGAATTCATCCGGCGGTTTTTGATGAATGTTCTTCCCAGGGGCTTTGTAAAAGTTCGTTACTATGGCATTCTGGCGCATCGGAATAAAAAGACGAAGCTCAGGCTCTGCAGAAAGTTAATCGGATCTCCGGTGTACATCCCTAAGTTTGAGGGGCTAAGCACCATTGAAGTTTTACGCGTTCTCTTCGGCCGGGACGTAACGCTATGTCCCGCCTGTCAGCAGGGAAAATTAATAGGCGTTTCCGGAGCCTCTCCATAAAACAGGGTAACTGAATAGTCTTCTAACCATGCCTGCTTGGGGGAGGGGGGAATTATGCACAAGGGACTCCAAAGGACCCCAATTCAACCAAAGCGCGTTACCTAAGACAGGTGAAAAAAAGTAAAAATAGCTTTTTGTCATGGATGTGAAAAGATTCAATTCCCATAGGGTGTCCTCAGCGACTTCATTCTTCTGGGCAATCAAAAATTTTGCGCAGGTTAATTAAAAGGCTCAACTGGTGGCGTTCTACCAACAGTTGAGCCTTCTTTCTCGCAAAACTTCCGATTGTCCCCTTAAAGAACCGTTGGCATGTCTTAACGCTGCGAATTCCCGTTCGCTTAACGCTGCTGACACTTAACGCTCGCTTCCGCATTCCGTGAAAGTCAACAATATCTGAAAGGGTTTTGAGAAGGCAACAAGTGGCATGGGGGTCTACTCTGAAAATAGTATTTGCCATCTACTTGGGCGGGTTTGAAACCCGCCCCTACATGGTACGAGCGAGGGCATAAGTGTTCCCTTCTACCATTGGTGTCTATCCTGAAAATAGCCGCCTAATTCCCCTCCTTTGGAGGGGTGGTGCGCAGCACCGGGGTGGTCGAATACGGGACAGCTTCGCCACTGACCTGACGGGCACCCCTCCAAGAATGCGACCATCCCGCCCTGACGGGCACCCCTCCAAGGGAGGGGAATTATCTAAACTTTTCTGTAATGGGAGAGGGCTAGGGTGAGGGCAGACAAAGGGCGCTGGTTTTGTATTAAGGGCTATAAACGAAGGTATTCCTGGATGGGAATGTGGTTTACGCTACCGCCTTTTTTTAGGGTTTCCATGACATGAAGGATTGCTTTGGTAGTATCTAGTGAGGTGAGGCAGGGAATGTTTAGTTCCACAGCGGCTCGACGGATGCGGAAGCCGTCGCGTTGCGGGGTTTTGCCTTTAGTCAAGGTGTTGAACACTACGGCTACTTTACCGCCACGAATCATGTCAACTACATGGGGAGAACCTTCCGCAATTTTATTTACCCTGATTACTTCACAGCCTGCTTCCGCCAGCGCGTCGGCAGTACCACTTGTGGCATAGAGGGTGAAGCCTAGCGCGGCAAACTGTTTCAGAATGGGAATCGCTGCTTGTTTATCTTTTTCTGCCACCGTTGCCAGAATGTTGCCGGCAGGAGGAATGTAGAGGTTTGCTGCCAGCAGTGCTTTATATAGTGCGCGTGGCAGGTCGGTGTCAATACCCATTACTTCACCGGTAGATTTCATTTCAGGTCCAAGAGATGTTTCCAGGTCTGTCAGCTTGGCAAAGGAGAAGACAGGCGCTTTAACGGCGACAAAAGGCATATTGGGATTAAGGCCGCTCTGATAACCCATCTCAGCCAGTTTTTTGCCGAGGGCACAACGGGTTGCCAGTTGGATCATGGGGATGCCGGTTACTTTGGACAGGAAGGGGACAGTGCGGGAGGAGCGGGGGTTGACTTCCAGAACGTAGAGCTTGTCTTCAAACAGGACATATTGGATATTGATGATTCCTTTTACTTTCAACGCACGAGCCAAGGAGGTGGTGTATTCAACCAAAATGGTTGTCTGCTCGGCTGTGAGCGACTGAGGCGGGTAGACCGCGATGCTGTCGCCGGAATGAACGCCTGCGCGTTCGATATGCTCCATGATTCCGGGGATTAGCACGTCTACGCCATCGGAAATCGCGTCAACTTCCAGCTCTGTGCCCAGCAGGTATTTGTCTACCAAAACAGGGTGGCGCGGTGAGACTTTCACGGCGCTGTTCATATATTCCGTAAGTTCTGCGTCGGAGTAGACTATCTCCATCGCCCTGCCGCCTAGCACATAAGAAGGGCGTACGACAACAGGATAACCGATTGCGCGGGCGGCGGGCAGCGCATCGGCTGCAGACTTGACGGAACGGCCGGCCGGTCTGGGAATATTTAGCTGGCTAAGGAGCAAGTCAAACTTGTCGCGGTCTTCAGCCCGATCGATATCTTCTACTGCCGTGCCGATAATGGGGATGCCGGCATTGGCAAGGGGTTCAGCCAGGTTAATGGCAGTCTGTCCGCCAAATTGGACGATAACGCCTGCCGGTTTTTCCTGGTCAAGAATATTGAGTACATCCTCGACCTGAAGCGGCTCAAAATAAAGGCGATCCGCCGTGTCGAAATCGGTGGAGACGGTTTCCGGGTTATTATTAATAATGATCGTTTCAAAGTTTTCCTCTTGCAGGGCCCAGACAGAATGAACCGAGCAGTAGTCAAATTCGATGCCCTGACCAATCCGGATAGGGCCGGAGCCCAGAACGACAATTTTTTGCATATCTGTGGGCGCGGCTTCGTTTTCGCTGCCATATGTCGAGTAGAAGTATGGCGTGTCAGCCTCAAACTCCCCAGCGCAGGTATCCACCATTTTGTAAACCGGCAGGACGCCTGCCGCCTTGCGAGCGGTTCGCACTGCTGCTTCGCTCGACTGCAGCAAATAGGCGATCGTTTCGTCGGCAAAGCCCATTTCCTTTGCGGCCAACCAGAGGCTGCGGGGTAGCCGGCTTGGCTCCTGTCCGGCATAGGCGGCAAGTTGTTTTTCCATGTCTGTGATATTCTTAATTTTTTGGCTGAAGAACGGGTCAATACGGGAGATGCTATAGATTTCTGCAGTGCTCATGCCGCGGCGCAGCGCTTCAGCTAAGGCAAAGAGCCGTTCATCATTTGGACGTGAAATATATTCTTTAAGCTCGTCAGTGCTGAGTTCCGAAATATTGGCTAGATGCAGGCTGTGGACGCCTATTTCCAAGGAACGCACCGCTTTTAAGATGGCCGCTTCCAGATTCCTGTCAATCGCCATTACTTCGCCTGTGGCTTTCATTTGTGTTCCCAAAGAGCGTTCTGCCAGAGCAAATTTATCAAAGGGCCAGCGGGGAACTTTAATTACCACATAGTCGATGGTCGGTTCAAAGCAGGCTGAGGTTTTCTGCGTGACCGCGTTTTGAATTTCATCGAGCGTTAGGCCAATGGCTATTTTTGTCGCTACTTTGGCGATGGGGTAGCCGGTCGCCTTGGATGCTAAGGCGGATGAGCGGGAGACGCGAGGGTTTACCTCAATGACGACATAATTGAAGCTGTCGGTGTCAAGCGCAAACTGAATATTGCAACCGCCTTCTATCCCCAGGGCGCGAATAATTTTTAGCGACGCGCTGCGCAGCATCTGAAATTCTTGATCGGTCAATGTCTGAGCCGGAGCTACCACAATAGAATCGCCGGTATGGACTCCGACCGGGTCGATATTTTCCATGCTGCAGATAGTGATGCAATTATCGTTGCCGTCCCGCATCACTTCAAATTCGATTTCTTTCCAGCCGGCGACGCTTGCCTCTACCAGGATTTGCGAGATGGGGCTGGCTTTTAAGCCGCGTTGAGCTGTGATCCGCAATTCTTCCTCATTGTTTGCAAAGCCGCCGCCCGTGCCGCCCATCGTGTAGGCAGGGCGAACCACAACGGGATAGCCTATCTCATGGGCAAAGGTAAGGGCATCAGCTACTGTGGAGACGATGGCAGATGCGGGAATAGGTTCTCCCAATAGTTTCATGGTTTGCTTAAAATGGTCTCTGTCTTCGGCGCGAATAATCGCATCAAGAGGGGTACCCAGCATCCTAACACCATATTTTGCCAAGACGCCCTGTTCTGCTAAATCTTTGCCGGCGTTTAGCCCAACCTGTCCTCCCAGCGTGGGCAGCAGGCCATCCGGGCGTTCCTTGGCGATAATTTCCGTCAGAGTGGAGATTTGCAGCGGTTCAATATAAACTCTGTCTGCAATATTGGTATCTGTCATAATCGTGGCAGGGTTACTGTTAACGAGAACGACCTCAATTCCTTCTTCTTTGAGGGCACGGCAAGCCTGCGTCCCCGCGTAGTCGAATTCGGCGGCTTGGCCGATAATAATGGGGCCGGAACCGATAACCAGCACTTTTTTAATATCTTTATGTTTGGGCATCATGTTACCTCCTTTTTTCTAGTTAAGCTTCCATCAGCGAAAGGAAGCGTTGAAAGATATGCGCTGAGTCACTCGGGCCGGGAAATGCTTCGGGGTGGTACTGGACTGAGAAAATAGGCAGAGAGTTATGCCTGATGCCTTCGACTGTCCAGTCATGCAGGTTGCGGTGGGTGACAGTAATATCTAAGCCCGTGAGCGTTTTTTCGTCAATAGCATATCCGTGATTTTGAGATGTGATTTGTACTTTTGTGCTTTCCAGATCTTTCACCGGTTGGTTTGCGCCCCGATGACCGAATTTTAGCTTATAGGTGTCTGCGCCCAAGGCAAGAGCGAGAATTTGATGGCCAAGGCAAACACCAAAAATCGGCAGTTTGCCGATTAGTTTTTTGACAGTCAGAATAGGTTGTTGCGCATCTTTTGGGTCTCCGGGACCATTAGAGAGCAGCATGGCGCTAGGTTTTAAGGCAAGAATTTCTTCGGCTATGGTCATGGCCGGGACTACGACTACCTCACAACCGGCTTTGCTGAGATTTTTGACGATGCTTTGCTTTAAGCCGAGATCTAGGACGACTACCCTTGGACCGTCGCCATCAATCGTGTAACGCACCGGGGTGGTTACTTCGTTTAACAAATTTTGCCCGGAGAGGGCCGGTGCTGTGCGGGCTCTCTTCACCAATTCCTGGTCGTCCAGCTCTTCAGTGGAGATAACTCCGCGCATAGCGCCTGACTGCCTGATGATTCTGGTCAATGCCCGGGTATCAATCCCGGAAAGCGCCAGGATATTGTTCCGTTTCAGGTATGCAGAGAGTGTCTCTGTGGCACGCCAGTTATTTGGATGGTTGCAGGCTTCCCTGACCACAAATCCACGCAGAAAAGGCTGTCTTGACTCAAAGTCGACAGGGTTAATGCCATAATTACCAATTAATGGATAGGTCATCGTCAAAATTTGGCCGCAGTACGAAGGGTCAGTCAAAATTTCCTGATAGCCGGTCATGGCAGTATTAAATATCACCTCGCCTGCACAACTCCCACTGGCACCGAAGCCCTCGCCGTAAAATATTTCACCGTTTTCCAGAGCCAAACGAGTAAACATGTTTGCTTCCCTCCTGTTTGTTTTTTGCTAAGAACGGCATGAAAAAAGCTAACCTAGCAGCTAAAAAATAGCCGCTTCGGTTAGCCAGGTTTTAGATTAAAGCCGTGCATGGGCGAAGCCTCCTTTTTAGCCTCTCAGGACTAAGTTAAAGGTGCTTAAATCTTCCTCATTCTATCAAACTGCCAAGCGCCTTGTCAAGGTCTAGAAATGCGCCTCAGCTGGCCCTCACCCCTAGGCCTCACATGAGGCCGGCCCTCACACTAGCCCTCTCCCATTGCTAGATGTCGGAGGTCAGATGTCGGACTCGTTTGAATCGGCGAAATAGCCGATTCACAGACACCAATGGGAGATGAGGGTTGTTGAGATGGGAGAAGGGAACACTTATGCCCTCGCTCGTGCCACGTAGGGGCGGGTTTCAAACCCGCCCAAGCAGATGGAAGATGCTTTTTACAGGGTAGGCTATTTTCAGGGTAGACACCCATGCCCCCACAAAGACGGGGGCACCATCAGAAGGATGAAAATGCGTCCTCACGCTGCCCTCACCCTAGCCCTCTCCCGCAGGGAGAGGGGAATTGTTGAGATGGTAGATGCTATTTTCATAGTAGACACCCATGCCGCCTGCGGCACCAGCGGAAGGATGAAAACAGCCTCCTGTCGAATGTTCTTTTTGCGGCTGGCGACGAGGTCGTATTTACTTGGTACTTCGAGTCCGATGAGTAGACGGACC
>Ga0208735_100430_pt1 | contig 18983 bp, 14 predicted proteins | sample Subbio12Aug_8Aab_FD_184829 | JGI IMG/M metagenome (GOLD analysis project Ga0208735, IMG submission 184829) | Serpentinite rock and fluid subsurface biosphere microbial communities from McLaughlin Reserve, California, USA - CR12Aug_8Aab (SPAdes) | ecosystem: Environmental > Terrestrial > Deep... | reverse complement strand
TCGTCGCGCCGCACCGGCAGGTCGAGCAGGTTGGCCTGGAAGCGCGCGAGCAGCGCCGGCGCGTCGAAGCGCGAGTTGGCAGTGTAGATCAGCGCATAGTCCGCGGCGTGCGGCGGGCGCGGGTAGGGGAAGTCGACGGCGTCGAGCGCGAGGCCGCGCCCGGCCAGCCAGCAGGCGAGGCCGTGGATCAGGCGCAGCAGCCACTCGTAGGCGAACACGCGGCCGGGGTCGTCCGGCGTCGCGGCGAGCGGCCGCGTCTCGGCGATGCCGAGGCGCGCTTCGCCGCCCTGCCGTTCGATGCCGACCCTGAGGTCGGGTAGCAGCACGCCCAGGAAGCGCGCCATGCGCGCGAGGGCCTCGTCGAGCAAGCGGGCGCTCACCAGGGCGCGCGCGAGGAACTCGAAGCTGCCGCCGCGCAGCGGGACGGAGAACAGGCCGAAGGCCTCGTCGTCGAGCGCTTGTGCGACGCGGTTGTAGAGCTCGGCATAGGCGGCGATCGGCACACGGTACTCGGGTGCCGCCGGGTTGGCGAGGCTGGCCGGCGCGATGCCGGCGGCGGCGAGCAGCGGCGCGGGGTCGCGCCCGGCGCGCGCCAGGCCGGCGAGCATGCCGGTCACGAAGCCCATCGCCACGGTGGCGGAATTTGCCTTCCCTGCCCGCTGAATCACTGGTAAGCCTTTGCTGGCGGTTTTAAGACGGATTGGCGGATTTTGCACGAAGCTCGGCGGGGCTGGCAATGGCTTCGTGCGCGGCGCGGGCATAAGATCGCACATCCCGTGCAAGGAATGCCACCATGTCCGATCCTGCCTCAGTTGCCAATGCGGCCGCCAAGCTCGCCCCCTGCAAGCCGCAGCACAAGCTGCGCTTCGTCACCGCCGCCTCGCTGTTCGACGGCCATGACGCCTCGATCAACATCATGCGGCGCATCCTGCAAGCCACCGGCGCGGAGGTGATCCACCTCGGCCACAACCGCTCGGTGCGGGAGGTGGTGAATGCGGCCTTGCAGGAGGACGTGCAGGGCATCGCCATCACCTCCTACCAGGGCGGTCACATCGAATACTTCAGGTATATGATCGACCTGCTGCGCGCGGGCGGCGGCGCCGAGATCAAGGTCTTCGGCGGCGGCGGCGGCGTGATCGTGCCCGCCGAGATCGAGGAACTGCACGCCTACGGCGTCACGCGCGTCTACTCGCCCGAGGACGGCGCGCTGATGGGCCTGCAGGGCATGATCAACGACGTGGTCGCGCAGTCCGATTTCGCGCTGGCCGGCGAGGTTGCGCTCGACGAGCTGAAGGGCGGGAACCGGCGCGCATTGGCGCGTGCCATCACCCTGCTTGAGAACGACCCGCAGGGCAGGCTCGCGCAGGCGATCAAACAATGTGCCGTCCCGCCAGCGCCGACTTTGGGCATCACCGGCACCGGCGGCGCGGGCAAGTCCAGCCTCACCGACGAGCTGATCCGCCGCTTCCGCCTCGACCAGGACGACGCGCTGAAGATCGCCATCATTTCCATCGACCCGTCGCGCAAGCGCACCGGCGGCGCGCTGCTCGGCGACCGCATCCGCATGAACGCCATCGAGCATCCCAACATCTTCATGCGCTCGCTGGCGACGCGCGACACCGGCAGCGAGATTTCCGCCGCGCTGCCCGAGGTGATCGCCGCCTGCAAGCTCGCCGGCTTCGACCTCGTGATCGTCGAAACGTCAGGGATCGGCCAGGGCGACGCCGCCATCGTGCCGCACGTGGACGCCTCGATCTACGTGATGACCCCCGAATTCGGCGCGGCCTCGCAGCTGGAGAAGATCGACATGCTCGACTTCGCCGACTTCGTGGCGATCAACAAGTTCGACAGGAAGGGAGCAATGGATGCGCTGCGCGACGTGCGCAAGCAATACCAGCGCAACCGCGAGCGCTTCAACGAAAGCCCGGAGGCGATGCCGGTGTTCGGCACGCAGGCGTCGCGCTTCAACGACGACGGCGTGACCGCGCTCTACCAGCATGTCGCCGCCCGCCTCGTCGCGCTGGGCCTCAGGCTCAAGCCGGGCAAGCTGCCGAGGGTCGAGACGCGCCAGTCCTCGCAGAGCCGCGCCATCGTGCCGGCGCAGCGCGCGCGCTACCTCGCCGAGATCGCCGACACCGTGCGCGGCTACCACAGGCACATCGACGCCCAGGTGACCATCGCCCGCGAGCGCCAGAGCCTGCGCATGTCCAAGGTCATCTTCGAAGGCTGCGGCAAATCAAACGAGGACTTCGACGCTCAGTTTCGTGACCTCATCGCCTGGAAGGACGGCCAGCTCGATCCGAAGGCGAAGAAGCTGCTCGACATGTGGCCGGACACGGTGAAGGCCTACAGCGGCGACGAATACGTGGTGAAGATCCGCGACAAGGAAATCCGCACGCGGCTCACGCATGAGACGCTCTCCGGAACGAAGGTCAAGAAAGTCGTGCTGCCCAAGTTCGCCGACGAAGGCGAGACGCTGCGCTGGCTGATGAAGGAGAACGTGCCCGGCAGCTTCCCCTACACTGCCGGCGTGTTCGCCTTCAAGCGCCGGGGTGATGCTGGTGGCGAGGACCCGACGCGCATGTTCGCCGGCGAGGGCGACGCCTTCCGCACCAACCGCCGTTTCAAGAAGGTCTCCGAGGGCATGCCGGCCAAGCGCCTGTCCACCGCCTTCGACTCGGTGACGCTCTACGGCTGCGACCCCGACGAGCGGCCCGACATCTACGGCAAGATCGGCAACTCGGGCGTCAGCATCGCCACGCTCGACGACATGAAGGTGCTCTACGACGGCTTTTCTCTCTGCGACCCGGCCACCAGCGTCTCGATGACCATCAACGGCCCGGCGCCGATCCTCCTGGCGATGTTCTTCAACACCGCCATCGACCAGCAGCTCGCCAAGTTCAAGGCCGACAACCATCGCGAACCGACTGAGGACGAGGCCGAGAAGATCCGCGAATGGGTGTTGTCCTCCGTGCGCGGCACGGTGCAGGCCGACATCCTCAAGGAGGATCAGGGCCAGAACACCTGCATCTTCAGCACCGAGTTCGCGCTGAAGATGATGGGCGACATCCAGGAGTTCTTCGTGCACAACCAGGTGCGCAATTTCTACTCGGTGTCGATTTCCGGCTACCACATCGCCGAGGCCGGCGCGAACCCGATCTCGCAGCTCGCCTTCACGCTCGCCAACGGCTTCACCTACGTTGAATCGTATCTGGCGCGCGGCATGCACATCGACGACTTCGCGCCGAACCTCTCCTTCTTCTTCAGCAACGGCATGGATGCCGAATACGCGGTGATCGGCCGCGTCGCGCGCCGCATCTGGGCCGTGGCGATGAAGCACAAGTACGGCGCCAACGAGCGCTCGCAGAAGCTCAAGTACCACGTGCAGACCTCGGGCCGCTCGCTGCACGCGCAGGAGATGGCCTTCAACGACATCCGCACCACGCTGCAAGCCCTCATTGCCGTCTACGACAACTGCAATTCTCTGCATACCAACGCCTACGACGAGGCGATCACCACGCCCACCGACGAATCGGTGCGCCGCGCCATGGCGATCCAGCTGGTCATCAACCGCGAGTGGGGCCTGGCCAAAAACGAGAACCCCAACCAGGGCGCCTTCGTCATCGACGAATTGACGGATCTGGTCGAGGAAGCCGTACTCAAGGAATTCGAGGCCATCGCCGACCGCGGCGGCGTGCTCGGCGCCATGGAGACCGGTTACCAGCGCGGCAAGATCCAGGAAGAAAGCCTCTACTACGAGCACAGGAAGCACGACGGCTCGCACCCGATCATCGGCGTGAACACCTTCCGCAACCCGCAGGGCGACGTGCCTGCGCGTGTCGAACTCGCGCGTTCCACCGAGGAGGAGAAGCAGTCGCAGATCACGCGGCTGCGCGACTTTCAGCAGCGCAATGCCGCCGCCTCAGGCGCCATGCTGCAGAAGCTCAGGCAGACGGTGATCGACAACGGCAACGTCTTCGCCGTGCTGGTGGATGCCGTGCGCGTCTGCTCGCTCGGGCAGATCAGCGGCGCGCTTTACGAGGTCGGCGGGCAGTACCGCCGCAGCATGTAAGCCCGCCATCCCCCAGCCCCTTCCTCGCGGAAGGGGAGACTTGCGGCTCGCCACGCTCGATGGTCGCGGAAAAGTCGGCGCTGGCGGGACGGCCGGGGCAGCCGTTAGAATGAGCGGCGCAGCGCATTGAACCGAACCACCTTCCATGACACCGGTTTCCATCTATGACTCCACCCTGCGCGACGGCGCGCAGGCCCAGGGCGTTTCCTACTCGGTCGAGGACAAGCTCAAGATCGTCGAGCGTCTGGACGGTCTGGGCGTGGCCTGGATCGAGGCCGGCAATCCCGGCTCCAACCCCAAAGACCTTGAATTCTTCGCCCGGGCCGGGGCGCTCAAGCTCAGGCATGCGCGCCTGATCGCCTTCGGTGCGACGCGCAAGGCGGGCAAGCGCGTCTCCGCCGACGCCAACGTCAAGTCGCTGCTCAGGGCCGGCACGTCCGCCGTCGCGATTTTCGGCAAGAGCTGGGACTATCAGGTGACCGAGATCCTGCGCACCACGCTCGCAGAAAATCTCGCCATGATCGGCGACACGGTGAGTTACTGCAAGCGGCATGGCAGGGAAGTCGTGTTCGACGCGGAGCATTTCTTCGACGGCTACAGGGGGAATCCCGGCTATGCCCTGAAGACGCTGGAGGCCGCCGCCGGCGCCGGCGCCGATGCGCTGGTGCTGTGCGACACCAACGGCGGCTCGTTTCCAGACGAAATTTTCGAGATCACGCGCGGCATTTGCGCGCGGTTCCCGCGGATCACGATCGGCATCCATTGCCACAATGACAGCGAGATGGCGGTGGCCAACTCGATCCGCGCCGTGCAGGCCGGCGTGACCCAGGTGCAGGGTACCATCAACGGACTGGGCGAACGCTGCGGCAACGCCAACCTGTGTTCGATCATTCCCAACCTGCAGCTCAAGCTCGGCTACGATTGCATCCCGGCCGGGGCGATGCGCCATCTGACGGACGTGGCGCGCTCGGTGAGCGAGATCGCCAACCTGCCGCACAACGAGAAGGCGCCCTACGTCGGCGCGCACGCCTTCGCCCACAAGGGCGGCATGCATATCGACGCGGTGGTGAAGAATCCGGTTTCCTACGAGCACATCGACCCCGAACGGGTGGGCAACAGCCGGCGCGTGCTGATGTCCGAGGTGGCGGGGCGCAGCACCCTGCTGGCGCGCATCAATGCCGTCGATCCGACGCTGTCCAAGGATTCGCCGGCAACGCGCCGGATCATCGACAAGCTCAAGGAGCTTGAACATGCGGGCTACCAGTTCGAGGCAGCGGAAAGCTCTTTCGACCTGGTGGTGCGCAAGATGCTCGGCCGCCATGCGCCGAGCTTCGAACTGGTCGAGTTCAAGGTGATCGTCAACGAGCCCTCGGTCAATGCGGTGAATTCCTCGGTGATCATCAAGGTGCGCGTCGGCGACCAGGAGGTATTGACCGTGGCGGAGGGCGACGGTCCGGTGAACGCCCTCGACAAGGCGGTGCGCAAGGCGCTCGAGCGGCTTTACCCGGCCATCGGCGCGGTGCGGCTTACCGACTACAAGGTGCGCGTGCTCGATTCCGACAAGGCTTCGGCGGCGCGCGTGCGGGTGCTGATCGAGTCGACCGACGGCCGGGAGAACTGGACGACCATCGGCGTATCCACCGATATCATCAACGCCTCGTGGCAGGCGCTGGTCGACTCCCTCGAATACAAGCTGCTGCGCGACGCCGGCGGCGGCCGTTGTGGTGGAGCGTCAGGCCGAGCAGGGCCGCCAGGCCGAACAGCATGACCAGCAGGGAGACATGCACGGCTTCCTTGCTGGCGGCGTAGGCGATGCTCGAATAGGCGAGATAGGCGCAGGAAAGGCAGAAGACGATCGGGATGAACGGGTAAAGCGGCGTCCTGAAGGGGCGCTTGATGTCGGGATGGCGCATCCTGAGCAGGAAGACGGACAGCCCGACGAGGAACAGGAAGCTCCAGAACACCGGTGCGGTGAACTCCACCATCGTCTCGAAGCCGTCGGCCTGGAAGGCGGCGAACACCACCAGCGTCAGACTGATGCCCGCCTGCAGGAGATAGCTGTTCACGGGCGTGCCACGGGCGGCCTGCCAGCGCCCGAGTCCGCGCAGCAGCGCCCAGTTGCGCCCGAGGGCGTAATTGGTGCGCGCGCCGACGATCATCGTCGAGTTGATGCTGGTGAGCGCGGCGAGAGAGACCAGGATCCCGATCAGCACCTCGGCCCACGGCCCGAAGGCGCGCCCGAGGACGTCGGCGCCGGCGGCCTTGCTCGCCGCGAGGCCGTCCAGCCCCAGGCCCCAGAGCAGGGCGAAGTTCACCAGCAGATACAGCGCCGTGATGATGGCCAGGCTATACACGAGCACCCGGACGATCGCGCGCGGCCCGCCGCGCACCTCGGCGGAAATGTAGGCGGCCTCGTTCCAGCCGCCGAAGGTGAGCAGCACAAAGACGAGAGCGAGACCGAGGAGGCCGGCAGGCGGGGTGGCGGCAAACGCGCTGTACGGCGCCGTGGCAGGCGCGGCGGCAGAAAAACCGGCCACGATGATCGCGCCCAGCCCGACGATCACCAGCAGGATCATCGCGGTCTGCAAACGCGCGGAAAGCTGGAGACCGATCAGATTGGTGAGCGTCAGCAGCACGACCACCGCGAAGGCCCACAACGCGGTCGAGTGCGCACCCAGATCGACCACGCGCGACATGTAGTCGCCAAAGACGAAGGCGAGCAGGGCGATCGATCCGGTGTTGATCACCATGGCCTTTGCCCAGGCGTAGAGGAAAGACAGCTTCTTGCCGTAGGCGCGCGTGAGGAAATGGTAGTCGCCGCCCGCGTGGGGGTGAGCGGAGCACAGCTCGGCGTAGCACAGGGCGCCGGCCAGCGAAACGAGGGCGCCGGCGATCCAGACGGCGACCAGCCAGCCGGCATCCTGGGTGATGCCGGCCACCATCGAAGGGGTCTTGAAGATGCCGGCGCCGACGACGATTCCGACGACGATGGCGACCGCGCCGGCCATCGTCAGCAGGCGATGCGGTTCGGCACGCGCGCCGCCGGCGCTCGTCACTCCGGACATTCCGCCCCGCTTGCGCCAGGCGCCCTTACAGGCGCTTGCCCTCGACAGCGACGCTGCGCTCCGGCCCGCGCATCTGGCCGGCCAGACTATTGCCGGCGACCTTGAGGCTGAAGGCGGCACGCTTCCCGCCGTCGCAGAGGCAGGAGAAGCGCATCTCGGTGCCGACCATGCGCGCTTCCTCGATCGGATGGGCGCGCCCATCGACCGTAAGCGTGCCGGAGATCTTCTGATAGTTCTGCTCCAGGGCGAGCGCCGCCTTGGATTGGCCGGGCAGCTGGATGGCCCAGCGCCCGCGCACGTCGGCCGGCACGATCCAGAAGAATCCGTACGATCCGCCGACGTTGATTTCGGTGTCGGGCTGCCATGTGCCCATATCGAAGCTGTGGGAGACGATGCGCGTGCCCGGCTTCATTTGCAGCAACGTGGGCTTGAGCCTGAGGTTCAGCTCGGGCAGCAGGTAGAGCGTGACCACGGTGGCCTGCGAAAAATCCTCGATGAAGATGTCGCCGGTGATGATGCGGACCCGGTCGTCCAGCCCGGCGCGCCTCACGTTGCGGCGCGCCACCTCGGCCAGCTGCGGGTTGTATTCGATGCCGACGGCGCTGGCGCCGAACTGGCTGGCGGCGGTGATGGCGATCTTGCCGTCGCCGGCTCCCAGGTCGTAGACGAGATCGCCCGCATGCACGCCGGCGGTCTTGAGCATCAGGTTCACCATCTCGTCCGGGGTGGGCACCCAGACCACGTCCTTGCCGGCCTGCCCGATCTTCGGGGTGTACCCTTCTTCTTTCTGCAGCACGGTGCAGGCGGTGAGGGCGAGCACAGCCGACAGCAGAACGCCGGCGCCGAGCCAGCGCGCCAAGGCGCCGCCGAATGCCCGTGAATGCGACCCTTCGCCCGCCCGAAGTCTTGAACGCACGACAGCCATGGAAATCCCCTGGTCCTCAAGTTTGCGACGCGCGAGTATAACCGACCGCTCGATCCGGGCAGGCTGATGTATTCTTTCCGCTTTTTATCGCACGGGGATTCTCCATGTCCGGCAAGACGCTTTACGACAAACTCTGGGAATCGCATGTCGTCCGCGCGGAAAGCGACGGCACCTGCCTGCTCTATATCGACCGCCACCTGATGCACGAGGTGACCAGTCCGCAGGCCTTCGAGGGCCTGCGCTTGACGGGCCGCAAGCCCTGGCGGGCGAGCAGCGTCGTCGCCACCGCCGACCACAATACGCCGACCGATCACTGGGACGATGCGGACAGCGGCCTGAAGGACCCGATCTCGCGCTTGCAGATCGAAACGCTCGACGCCAACATCAAGGATTTCGGCGCGCTGGTGTATTTTCCGTTCAAGCATGCCAACCAGGGCATCATCCATGTCATCGGCCCGGAAAATGGCGCGACCTTGCCGGGCATGACGGTGGTGTGCGGCGACAGCCACACCTCGACGCACGGCGCTTTCGGCGCGCTGGCGCACGGCATCGGTACCTCCGAGGTCGAGCACGTGCTCGCCACGCAGACGCTGGTCGCCAAGAAGTCGAAGCGCATGCTGATCAAGGTCGAGGGCAAAGTCGGCGCCAGCGTGACGGCGAAGGATATCGCGCTGGCCATTATTGGAAAAATCGGCACGGCCGGCGGCACGGGTTATGCCATCGAGTTCGGCGGTGCCGCCATTCGGGACTTGAGCATGGAAGGCCGCATGACGGTCTGCAACCTGGCCATCGAGGGCGGCGCGCGCGCCGCCCTGGTCGCGCCGGACGAGAAGACCTTCGAGTACCTCAAGGGCCGCCCGCTCGCTCCGCAGGACGCCGACTGGGACAAGGCGGTTGCTTACTGGCGCACGTTGACGACCGCCGCCGACGCGAAGTTCGACGCCGTCGTCGAACTGGACGCCGCGAGCATCCAGCCGCAGGTCACGTGGGGCACGTCGCCCGAACAAGTCCTGTCGGTTGGCGCCAAGGTGCCGAACCCGGCGCAGGAAGCCGATCCGCAGAAGCGCGCCGGCATCGAACGCGCGCTCAAATACATGGGCCTCGCCGCCGATATGCCGATCACCGACATCAAGGTCGACAAGGTCTTCATCGGCAGCTGCACCAACTCGCGCATCGAGGACCTGCGCGCTGCCGCCGCCGTGGCCAAGGGCAAGCAGAAGGCCGCGTCGGTCAAGCAAGTATTGGTGGTGCCGGGCTCGGGCATCGTCAAGCGCCAGGCCGAGGCCGAAGGGCTGGACAAGGTGTTCGTCGCCGCCGGCTTCGAGTGGCGCGAACCGGGCTGCTCGATGTGCCTGGCCATGAACGCCGATCGCCTCGAACCGGGCGAGCGCTGCGCCTCGACCTCGAACCGCAACTTCGAGGGACGCCAGGGCGCGGGCGGCCGCACCCACCTCGTCAGCCCCGCGATGGCCGCCGCCGCCGCCATTGCCGGCCACTTCGTAGACATCCGGAGCTTCTGACCATGAAACCCTTCACTTACCTTGACGGCGTGGTCTGCCCGCTCGACCGCGCCAACGTCGATACCGACGCGATCATCCCCAAACAGTTTCTCAAGTCGATCAAACGCTCGGGCTTCGGCCCCTACCTGTTCGACGAGTGGCGTTACAGCGATACCGGCCAGCCGGGCATGGACTGCATGAACCGGCCGCTGAAGCAGGACTTCGTGCTCAACCAGCCGCGCTACCGGGGCGCGGAAGTGCTGCTGGCGCGCGACAACTTCGGCTGCGGCTCCTCGCGCGAGCATGCGCCGTGGGCGATCGAGGACTACGGCTTCCGCGTCATCATCGCGCCGTCCTTCGCCGACATCTTCTTCGGCAACTGCTACAAGAACGGCATCCTGCCCATCGTCGCCTCAAGCGAGATCGTCGACCAGCTGTTCCGCGAGTGCGCCGCGCAGCAGGGTTACAAGCTGCGCGTCGACCTGGAGACCCAGACCGTGCGCAATCCCGCCGGCGAGTGGTTTCGCTTCGACATCACGCCGCACCGCAAGCACTGCCTGCTCAACGGCCTCGACGAGATCGGTCTGACCCTGCAACACGCCGACGCGATCAGGGCCTTCGAGGCGCGGCACCGGGCCGCGCAGCCCTGGCTATTTGCGAATTAGCACGACGGCGAGTTCGGTCCGCTCGATCCCCGCGTTGAAGGCCTGCGGATAGGGCGGCTTCGGCCATTCCCACTGTGTGGCCGGGAAGAGCGCGCGCATCGCGTTAATGTCGCAGTGGTAGGGCGGCCCGTCGATGAAGCCGTGCGCGGCTTCCGCGCGCAGCGCCTGCAGGAACAGCGCGAGCAGCTTGCCGCCGGGCTTTAGCCACGCATGCAGCTGCGCGGCATAGCGCTGCCAGAAATCCGGGTACAGCGCGCACAGGCAGGTCTGCTCGAAGACGGCATCGACCGGGGCAGCCGGCTGCCAGTGCAGCACATCGGCGTCGACGAGCTGCGCGTCGAGATTTTCGCGTTCCAGGATCTGCCGGCACAGGTCGAGCGCATTCGGCGCGAAGTCGATGCCGGTGACGTGCATGCCGGCCCTGGCGAGCGCCGCGACTTCCCAGCCATGCCCGCAGCCGGGCACGATGACGGCGTTGCCGGGCGCTAGCGTGCCGGCGGCGATCCACCGGTCGAGTTGCGGATTCGGTTCGCCGCGGTTCCAGGGTGTTGAGCCGGTAGCGAAGCGTTCCTTCCAGAAATCCCGTGTCGGTCCGGTCATGTTCAGGCTCCAGCGAGGATCTGTGGCTTGATGCGCCCGACGACGTGCATCTCGCAGGCCCGGCAGTCGAAGGTCAGCGTCAGGCGCTCGTTGCCGTTGATCAGCGTCATCGGCTCGGCGCGCACCTGGCCCTGCACGCCCGTGATGCCCTTGGCCTGATGCGGGCAGAGGTTGAAGGCGTGGCGCAGGCAGTGCTTGGTGATCATCAGCGCGACCTCGCCGGTTTCCTCGTGCGCCTCGTAGGCCGCCGCGATCAGCTGGACGCCATGCTTCGCGTAGAAGCGGCGCGCGGCGGCGTTATGGACGTTGCCGAGATAGCTCAGCGCGGTTTCGGGATAGGGCGCGGGCGGTTCGGTGGCAGGCCGGCGCAGCGGGCGAACATAGGCCGCACGGCGCGCGGCTGCGAGCGCGGTGACGGCATCGCGGCGCAACTGGTTCGCGGCGGAGTTCGGGATGAACCACGGCTGCTCCCACTCGACTTTGAATTCGCGCAATGCAAAGTCGGTGCTGCCGAGACGGCACACCTGGGCTTTCAAGGCGGCGGCGGGGTCGGTCTGCCGCGCCGGTTGTTTGTCGAGCGCGAGATGCGCCGTGGCGGCGATGCCATCGCTGTCGGTGAAGGTCAGCGCGAAGCCCGCCGCGGTTTCGGCGAGCAGGGCGGCGACGGCGATGCGCCGCTCGGCGGAGTCCTTCGTCAGCGCCTGTTCCCAGGCCTGGTCGCGATTGCGGTTGATGGTAACGCCGGGCTTGAGTCCGGCCAGCTGGGCGACCGGATCGTTGGGCCAGATGCGCCAGTGGCCGCTGTCCAGTGGTTCGACCTGGTTGGCCTGCGTGCCGACGACCGTGCGCTTGTGCATCCAGGAGAGTCCGTCGCCATTCGCCAGGGCCGCCTGCGTGGCGATGTCGAACGACGCCTGGTCCACCTGGACGACCTGGCCGACCGGCAGGCCGACGAAGGCGGGCGTGTCGAAGGCGGTGATGTGCGCGGGGTTGCTGCTCCTGCCGTGGGTGAAGTAGTCGGTGCTGCCGCGGTGGAAAGTCTTGTCGGGATTCGGCGCGAATTTCAGCGTTACCGTGCCGCTCGATGCGGGCGCAAATTCCGGGCGCTGTTCGAAAATTCCATCGAGCAGTTGCCGATAATGGCCGGTGATGTTCTTCACATAGGCGATGTCCTTGTAACGCCCCTCGATCTTGAAGCTTTGCACGCCGGCCTCGAGCAGCGGCAGCAGGTTGGCGCTCTGGTCGTTGTCCTTCACCGAGAGCAGATGCTTCTCGAAAGCCACGACCCGACCCGCGCCATCTTGCAAGGTGTAAGGCAGGCGGCAGGCCTGCGAACAGTCGCCGCGATTGGCGCTGCGGCCGGTCTGGGCGTGGCTGATGTAGCACTGGCCCGAGAAGGCGACGCACAACGCGCCGTGGATGAAGTGCTCGACGACCACGTCGTCCGGCAGCGCGGCGCGCACGGCGGCGATTTCCTTGAGCGACAGCTCGCGCGCCAGCACGAGCTGCGAGAAGCCCGCGTCCGCGAGGAAGCGCGCCTTGGCCGGCGTGCGGATGTCGCATTGCGTCGAGGCGTGCAGGTCGATGGGCGGCAGAGAAAGTTCGAGCAGGCCCATGTCCTGCACGATCAGCGCATCGACGCCGGCGTTCCAGCAATCGAGCGCGAGTTGCCGCGCCGGTTCGAGTTCCGCGTCGGTGAGGATGGTGTTGAGCGCGACGTAGATGCGCGCGTGGAAGCGGTGCGCGAACTCGACCAGCGCAGCGATGTCGGCGATGGAGTTGCCGGCCTTTTCGCGCGCGCCGAAGGCCGGCCCGCCGATATAGACCGCGTCGGCGCCGTGCAGGATCGCCTGCCGGCCGATCTCGGCGGTGCGGGCGGGGGCGAGCAGTTCGATGCGCTTAGCCACCGAAGCGCCGCAGGCCGTCGAGATCGAGGATGGCGATGCCGCCGTATTCGACGCGCAGGAAGCCGGCATCCTCGAGCAGCTTCAGCGAGCGATTGGCGCGCTGGCGCGAGACGCCCGCCAGATGGCCGATCTCCTCCTGCGAGATGGCGAGCGTGGCGTTCTGGCCCGGGTAGAGCACGGGATTGAACATGATCGAGATGCTGCGCGCGACCCGCGTGTCGGTATCGTGCAGGCGTTGGGATTCGAGCAGGCCGATGAACTGGCCGAGGCGCTCGTTGATCTGCTCGATGATCGCGTGGTTGAAGGCGATGCTGTGGTCGAGCAGCCAGCGGAAGGTTTCGCGCTTCATGCAGGCGACGCGCGTGGCGCGCAGCGCGACCACGTCGTAGCGGCGCGGCTCGGTCTTCAGCAGCGAACCCTCGCCGAACCAGCCGCCGGCCGGGATGCCGGCGTAGGACGCGGTCTTGCCGGTCACCCAGTCGGAGGACATCTTCGCCAGGCCGTCGATGATGCCGATCCAGCATGCCGGCTGCTCGCCCTGGCGGCAGATGAAACAGCCGGCCTCGACGCGGCGCTCGGTCATGCCCTGGCGTGCCCGCTCCAGCTCTTCGGGCTTAAGGCGCTGCGCCCAGCGCGACTGCGCGATGGCTGCAACGAGGGTCGAAGAGGGATTCGAATTGTCAGGCACGCGACAATTGTAAGCCGTTCGATGACTACAATGATCCGCATAAAGACCGTGCGGCACTGTCGCAAACGGCTAAAACGAGGAGATCGAGGATGGTGGCAGGACCGGGCGCCAATGCGCTGGATACCTTTCCCCGCCTGCTGTTGGCGCATGCGCGTGTGCGCGGCGATCGTCCGGCGATGCGCGAGAAGGCTTTCGGCATCTGGCAATGCTGGACCTGGGCCGAAGCGGCGCGCGAAGTGCGCGGCATGGCCTGCGGCCTCGCCGAACTGGGCTTCAAGCGCGGCGACCGGCTCGGCATCGTCGGCGACAACCGGCCCCGGCTTTACTGGGCGATGTGCGCGGCGCAGATGCTCGGCGGCATTCCGGTGCCGATGTACCAGGATGCCGTGGCGCAGGAAATGACCTTCGTGCTGCAGGATGCCGGCATCCGCATCGCCATCGTCGAGGACCAGGAGCAGGTCGACAAGCTGCTCGAAGTGAAGGACCAGCACCCGGACCTGCTGCACATCATCTACGACGATCCGCGCGGCTTGCGGCACTACTCGCAGACCTTCCTGCACGGTCTCGACGAATTGATCGCCGCCGGCACGATCCATGACCGGAATCATCCGGACTTTCTCGACCAGGAAATCGCGCAAGGCCAGCCGGACGACACGGCGATCATGCTCTATACCTCGGGCACCACCGGCAAGCCCAAGGGCGTGTGCCAGACGCACGGCGCGCTGATCGCCGCCGCGCGCGGCGGCTGCGGCTTCGACCGGCTCGGCGACACCGATGAAGTGCTCTCCTACCTGCCGATGGCCTGGGTGGGCGACAACCTGTTTTCCTACGCCCAGGCGCTGGTCGCCGGCTTTACGGTGAACTGCCCCGAGTCGGGCGACACGGTGATGACCGACATGCGCGAGATCGGGCCGACCTTCTACTTCGCGCCGCCGCGCGTGTTCGAGAACCTGCTGACTCAGGTGATGATCCGGATGGAGGATGCCGGCACCCTGAAGCGCAGGATGTTCCACGCCTTCATGGACGTGGCGAAGCGCTGCGGCGCCGACATCCTCGACGGCAAACCCGTCGGCAGTACGGACAGGCTGCAGTACGCGCTGGGTAATCTGCTGGTCTATGGGCCGCTGAAGAACGTGCTGGGCATGACGCGCATCCGCGTCGCCTACACGGCGGGCGCGGCGATCGGTCCCGACCTGTTCCGCTTCTATCGTTCGATCGGCATCAACCTCAAGCAGCTCTACGGCCAGACCGAGACCTGCGCCTACGTCTGCCTGCAACCGGACGGCAAGATCAAGTTCGATTCCGTCGGCCTGCCGGCGCCGGGCGTCGAGATCAAGATCGCCGCCAACGGCGAGATCCTCGTCAGGGGGCCGATGCTGCTCAAGGAGTATTACCGGCGGCCCGACGCCACGGCCGAGTCGATCAACGCCGAGGGCTACTTTATGACTGGCGACGCCGGCTTCCTCGACGAGGACGGCCACCTCAAGATCATCGACCGCGCCAAGGACGTCGGCAAGCTCACCAACGGCGCGATGTTCGCGCCCAACTACATCGAGAACAAGCTCAAGTTCTTTCCGTACATCAAGGAAGCCGTCGCCTTCGGCCACGACCGCGACATGGTCTGCGCCTTCGTCAACATCGACATGGGGGCGGTGGGCAACTGGGCGGAACGGCGCGGCATCCCGTATTCCGGCTATGTCGACCTCGCCGGCAAGCCCGAGGTGCTGCAGTTGATCCAGGAGTGCATCGAGCAGGTGAATGCGGAGCTGGCGCACGACGCGATGGTGGCCGACACGCAGGTGCATCGCTTCCTCGTGCTGCACAAGGAACTCGACCCCGACGACGACGAGCTGACGCGAACCAGAAAAGTCCGGCGCAACTTCATCTCGGAAAAGTATGCCGTGCTGATCGAGGCGCTCTATGGCGGCAGGCAGAACCAGTTCATCGAGACCGAGGTGAAGTTCGAGGACGGCCGCAAGGGCAAGGTCGCGGCCGACCTGCAGATCCGCGACGCCAGGATATTCCCCGCCGTGCAGGGGAGGGCTGCCTGATGGCGCGCGAAATCGGCCCGGTCATCCTCGACCTGAAAAACCTGTCCCTGTCCTTCGGCGGCGTCAAGGCGCTCACCGATGTTTCCTTCGACGTGTGCGAGCACGAAATCCGGGCCATCATCGGCCCGAATGGCGCGGGCAAGAGCTCGATGCTCAACGTCATCAACGGCGTCTACCGGCCGCAGGAGGGCGAGATCGTGCTGCGCGGAGGGCATTTCACCAACATGACGCCGTACCGCGCGGCGATTGCGGGCTTCGCCCGCACTTTCCAGAACATCGCGCTGTTCAAGGGCATGAGCGTGCTCGACAACATCATGACGGGCCGCAACCTCAAGATGAAGTGCAGCCTGCTGCAGCAGGCCTTCTGGTTCGGCCCGGCGCGGCGCGAGGAGCTCGCCCATCGCGCCCGCGTCGAGGAGATCATCGACTTCCTCGAGATCCAGCACATCCGCAAGACGCCGGTCGGTCGGCTGCCCTACGGGCTGCAAAAGCGCGTCGACCTCGGTCGTGCGCTGGCGATGGAACCGCGCATCCTGCTGCTCGACGAACCGATGGCCGGCATGAACGTCGAGGAAAAGCAGGATATGAGCCGCTTCATCCTCGACGTCAACGACCAGTTCGGCACCACCATCGTCCTGATCGAGCACGACATGGGCGTGGTGATGGATCTGTCCGACCGTGTCGTCGTGCTCGACTATGGCAGAAAAATCGGCGACGGCACCCCCGACGAGGTGCGCGCCAATCCCGAAGTCATCAAGGCTTACCTGGGAGCGAGTCACTAAATCATGGCCTTCTTCCTCGAAACCCTGATTGCCGGCCTGATGGTCGGCATGCTTTATTCGCTGGTGGCGCTCGGCTTCGTGCTGATCTTCAAGGCCTCCGGCGTGTTCAACTTCGCCCAAGGCGCCATGGTGCTGTTCGCGGCGCTGGCGATGGCGCGCTTTTCGGAGTGGATTCCCGGTTGGCTCGGCATCGAGAGCCTGTTCCTGGCGAACCTGCTCGCTTTCGCCATCACGGCGCTGATCATGTTCGCCGTCGCCTGGTTGATCGAACGGTTGGTGCTGCGTCACCTGGTCAACCAGGAGGGGGCGACCCTGCTGATGGCGACGCTGGGCATCGCCTATTTCATGGAAGGCGTCGGCCAGACCGCATTCGGCAGCGACATTTATGAGATCAATGTCGGCATGCCGAAGGATCCGGTGCTGGTGCTTCAGAACGTTTTCGAGGGAGGCGTTCTCGTCAGCAAGGAAGATCTCATTGCTGCGCTGATCGCGGCCCTGCTGGTGGCGGCGCTGGCCCTGTTCTTCCAGAAAACCGGCACGGGCCGCGCGTTGCGCGCGGTGGCCGACGATCATCAGGCCGCCCAGTCGATCGGCATCCCGCTCAACCGCATCTGGGTGATCGTCTGGTGCGTGGCCGGCATCGTGGCGATCGTCGCCGGCATCATCTGGGGATCGAAGCTCGGCGTGCAGTTCTCTCTGGTCACGGTGGCCCTGCGTGCACTGCCCGTGGTCATCCTCGGCGGCCTGACCTCGGTGCCGGGCGCGATCATCGGCGGCCTGATCATCGGCGTCGGCGAGAAGCTGTCCGAGGTTTATCTCGGCCCGCTCGTCGGCGGCGGCATCGAGATCTGGTTCGCCTACATGCTGGCGCTCGTTTTCCTTCTCTTCAGGCCGCAAGGCCTGTTCGGCGAGAAGATCATTGACCGGGTATAACTATGGCCCCCCACGCTCATAAATTCACTTCGCTGCCCCCCACGGGGGGGCAACGCCTCTCTTGGGGCGGCCCTGCCAGAGGCTAAAGATGATCTACAGGGAAAACGGCCACTTCAAGACGTCCTACGCGGCGGATCGGCAGATCTTCCCGATTCCCCAGGATCGCTGGGCCATCCTCGCCATCCTCGCCTTTGCCTTCGCCGGCGTGCCGCTGCTGGCCGACGAGTATCTGTTCCGCGCCATCCTGATCCCCTTCCTGATCCTGTCGCTCGCTGCCCTGGGCGTGAACCTGCTGGTCGGCTACTGCGGCCAGATCACGCTGGGGGCGGGCGCTTTCATGGCGATCGGCGCCTATGCGGCCTACAACTTCATGATCCGCATCGACGACATGCCGCTGTTGGCCGCCTTGTTGCTGGGCGGTCTCGCGTCGGCCGCCATCGGTATCGTCTTTGGCACCCCCAGTCTGCGCGTGCGCGGCCTCTACCTGGCGGTGGCGACTCTGGCGGCGCAGTTTTTCTGGGACTGGGCCTTCCTGCGCATCAAGTGGTTCACCGATTACTCGCCCTCCGGTTCGGTGTCGATCGCCAACCTGCACGTGTTCGGCTGGAAGATCGATTCACCGCTCGACAAATACCTGCTGTGCCTGGCTGTCCTGACCCTCTTCGCCCTGCTGGCCAAGAACCTGGTGCGCGGCGCGATCGGGAGACAGTGGATGGCGATCCGCGACATGGACGTCGCCGCCGAGGTGATCGGCATCCGGCCGATGTACGCCAAGCTGTCGGCCTTCGCGGTCAGTTCCTTTTTCCTCGGCGTGGCGGGGGCGCTGTGGGGCTTCATTCATCTGGGTTCCTGGGAGCCTGCCGCCTTCTCGATCGATCGCTCCCTCCAACTGCTGTTCATGGTCATCATCGGCGGCCTGGGCTCGATCATGGGCAGCTTTTTCGGCGCCGCCTTCATCGTCATCCTGCCGATTTTCCTCAACCAGTTCCTGCCCTGGCTCGGCGGCCTGGTTGGGCTCGGCATCTCGACGGCCGCCGTTTCGCACGCCGAGTTCATGATCTTCGGCGCGCTCATCGTGTTTTTTCTGATCGTCGAACCTCATGGTCTCGCCCGGCTGTGGTCGACGGCCAAGGAGAAGCTGCGGCTGTGGCCTTTCCCGCATTAATCGTGCAGCACTCATTCAACAAGGAGGAGATACCCATGAAACTGAGCAGACTCGCCCTGGTCGCCGGCGTGGCGGCGATCGGCCTGACCTCGGCCGCGGCGTCCTACGCCCAGGCCAGGGAACAGTTTTTCCCGGTGCTGGTGTATCGCACCGGCGCCTACGCGCCAAACGGCACACCCTGGGCCAACGGCTTCGTCGATTATCTGAAACTGACCAACGCGCGCGGCGGCATCAACGGCGTACGGATCATCTTCGAGGAGTGCGAAACCGGCTACGCCACCGATCGCTCCGTCGAGTGCTACGAGCGACTCAAGGACAAGCACGGCGGGGCGACGATGTTCCAGTCCCTGTCCACCGGCGCCACCTTCGCGCTCACCGAGCGGGCGCCGATCGACAAGATTCCCCTCATCACCGCGGGCTACGGCCGCAGCGAGTCGCAAAACGGCGCGGTGTTCACCTGGAACTTCCCGTTGCTGGGCACCTACTGGGTGGGCGCCGACGTATTTGAGCCGCCCCCGATTTTTCTGGACACGAATTTGGGGTTAAATCGTGTCTGAAAAAGGAGTTGGGAAATGGTGAAGGAATCGAAAGTGGAAGGGGTTGCGCCGGGTTCGCCGGAAGGAGCCCGTAG
>Ga0208735_100429_pt1 | contig 19003 bp, 18 predicted proteins | sample Subbio12Aug_8Aab_FD_184829 | JGI IMG/M metagenome (GOLD analysis project Ga0208735, IMG submission 184829) | Serpentinite rock and fluid subsurface biosphere microbial communities from McLaughlin Reserve, California, USA - CR12Aug_8Aab (SPAdes) | ecosystem: Environmental > Terrestrial > Deep... | reverse complement strand
CGGGCAATCTGTCGCGCACGCTCAAGACGATGTCAAATTACGGTTTCGTAGAGATGAAGCGCGAAAACCGCCACGTGCGCCCGATCGCCAAGGCCACCGAGTTCCGAATCGTGGCTTGAGCGTGATGCGGGCCACCATGTTGAAGTTGACGTCTTCAGCCATCCGCCTTCCCCGCAGCAGATTCATCCAATGCATAACTGGTGCTGCGCCCGCCCGCATCCAGTTTGCGCAGCACGCCCCTAGCCAAAAGGTCGTTGATGTCGCGCAGCGCCGTATCGGGCGAACACTTGGCGATGGCCGCCCACTTGCTGCTGGTGAGTTTGCCCTCGAACCCGTCGAGCAACAGGTTTAGCAGCTTTAGTTGCCGCGGGTTGAGAGGCGTGGCGGCCCAGCGCTGCCAGAACCGCGCCTTGGTCAGCACGGCGTTGATCGTGTGCTGCGCTTGGTCTACAGCGCGATGCAGCGTGACGAGGAACCAAGCCAGCCACTCGGTGACGTCCAGCGAGCGTTTTTGGGTTTGCTCCAAGATGTCGTGGTACGCCGAGCGTTCGCGCTGGATTTGCGCCGAGAGGCTGTAGAAGCGCTGCGGGCTGCCATCGGCGCGCGCCAGCAACAGATCGCCTATGGCCCGAGCGATGCGGCCATTGCCGTCGTCAAACGGGTGCAAGGTGACAAACCACAGGTGCGCCAGCCCGGCTTTGATCAGCGGCGGTTCCCGCGTTGGGGCGTTGAGCCAGTCAAGCAAGCGGCTGGTTTCGGCATCGATGCGATCGGCGGGCGGTGCTTCAAAGTGCACCCGTTGGCGCCCGACGGGACCGGACACCACCTGCATGGGCCCGCCGGCATCGTCGCGCCAAAGGCCGACCTTGATTTTGGCAAGGCCCGAGTAGCCAGTGGGCAAGAGCGCGGCATGCCAGCCAAACAAGCGCTGGGCCGACAGCGGCGCATAGCAGTTGGCCGTGGCATCGAGCACCATCTCGACCACACCCTCGACATGGCGATCGACCGGAGCAAGCGCGCCAATGTCCACGCCCAACCTGCGGGCGATGGATGAGCGCACGGATTCGACGTTGAGCCGCTCACCCTCGATCTCGCTGGTCTTGACCACGTCCTCGGTCAGTGCCGCCAAACTGGCCTGATCGCGCAAGGCCATGCCCACGTCGGCCAGACGGCCCATCAAAAGCCCTTGGGCGCGGCTGACCTCAGACATGGGGAGGGCCAGCGCCGCAAGGTCGAAGCGCCAGTTTGGCCAGTCGCTCGACTGCCAGATGTATTTGTAATCACCGCTGTTCATGCGGGGATTATGGCCTGCAAGCTGCTTAAGCGCAAGACACGAGATGCGCTTGGCCGGGCAAGAAACCGACGAGCGCATGAAGCGAATCGGGCAGCGGATCGCCGGCTTGGGCGACAAGTTTGGCTACTTCACCGAGGGCATGGCGCTGCCCTCGATGGAGCGGCTGCTGACCGAGCGCTTTGGCATGGAAAACATCTCGCCCCGGCACCGCGTGCGCCGCTTGGGGCGCGAGCAAGAATATGATGTGCTGGCTTGGGCCAACGGCGACGTCAACAGCGTGCTGCTGGTCGAAGTGAAAAGCCGCGTGCGCTTTGAGGCCATCGAGCAACTGCTTGAGCAGATCGAAACCCTGCCCCTGATGCTGCCCGAGCTGGCCGGCAAGGCCTGCCTAGGCATTTTGGCCGGCGTCGATTGGCAACCCGAGGTGGAGCAAGCGGCCCAAGCCGCTGGGCTGTACACCGCGCGCATCCACGACGAAATGTTCGAACTCACCACGCCCAGCGGCTTTGCGCCCCGGCGCTGGGTGTAGGTGCGAAACTTGGGGGCAGACTGCCATTCCTTCGTGTCAAACGGGCAACACAGCCTAGCTTTGATTGGTTTCGATGACGGTTATTGCGTCTGTTTGTTCCGGATTTTACGTGGCTTGGTTCCGGGATTTACGGTAGCGTGCCCGCATGAACACAGCCGATCTTTTCCCGCGCTGGATCGAACCACGCATTGCTCAAGCGCTGCTCGACACGCCGGTGGTGTTGCTGGCTGGGCCGCGTCAGGCTGGCAAGACGACACTGGTGCGCCAGATCGCAGCGCGGCAGGGCTTGCACTACATCACACTGGACGATGAGCTGACATGGTTGTCGGCACGGGCAGACCCGGTGGGGATGGTTCGCAACCTAGATCGGGCGGTGATCGACGAGGTTCAGCGCGCGCCCCGGCCGTTTTTTGCTCACCGGATCGGCCAACCTGACGGCGCTGCCCACCGTGGCCGACTCACTCGCAGGCCGGATGGAAACCCTGTCGTTGCTGCCGTTGTCGCAGAGCGAGATCGAGTCGCGCGCGGCCAACTGGATCGATGGCGCGTTTGCGGGGCGGCTGCTCAAGGTGGAGCGGCCCGCACTGGGCCTTGAGCTCGTCGAGCGTGTGCTGCGCGGCGGCTACCCCGAAGCCGTTGCGCGCGCCTCGGCCAAGCGCCGCCGGGCGTGGGCGCGCCAGTTGTGGTGATCGAAAATGCCGCTGGGCAGCTGGTGGGGGTAGAGGTCAAGGCCACCGCCGACCTGCTGACGCTGGGTGCGCGCCGCCATCGAAGCCGGAGCCGGCGCGCGCATCGGTTCCGGGCACGGTCCGCTCAACCACGGGTTTGCGCCGCTGGCGCTTCTGCAGCCACGACCGCATCGTTGTCATCAACGCCACGGCACCTCGCAGGGCGCGATGGTCTCAGCCCCTCTCAGGGGGTGGCCGACCGCTCTGCGGCATTGAGCCGCTCAAGCACCCGGCGCAGCGTCGCGTGCGCCAGTTCGCAGGCCGCGTGCACGTCGGTGTTGGCAGACAGGGCGGCGATCACACGCGGGTCTTGCAGCACGATGCGCGTGCGGCCGGGGCTGGACTCGGTCGCACCGCCGCCGCACGGCAGCAGCGCCGCGATGTCGGGCTCGGCCCCCAGCAGCGCGTGCGCCACCTTCGGGCTGCAGATGCCCAGCAGCTTCTGCGGGTGCGAGTCGATGCCGAGTTTGGCCTTCAGTGTGGCCTGCACGTCGACTTCGCTGACGATGCCCATCTGCTCGGCGGCCAGCGCGGCGCGCAGCGTCTCAATGGCCGCCGGCAGCGGCTGGGCGAGTTCGACGGCAAAGGCGTAGGGTGTGTTCATGAGGGAGATCCCCTTGGGTTACTGGACTGTGTTGCGCAGGTCGCGCGCAGTGCGCAAGGTCGCTCGCGTGGATTTCCGTCACGCCTGACGGCCTTGCACCTTCCGCGCGACGGTCGTTTAGGAGCCGAGTTTCCTCAGCGTGGCCTGGATGATTTGCTCCATCTCTTCGCCCGACTTCTTGATGATGGTGCCGGCATGGCCGCCGACCATTCCGGCCATGGCGACCGAGTTCATGCGCGAGATGATGACCTTGCCGGTGCTGGTCTGGTAGATCGCGACGCGGCAGGGAATCATCGAGGCGACGAATCGGGTCTCGTCCCTAGACAGCAGATCGGCGCTGTACCTGGCGCTGCAGGCGTCAAACACCAGCACCGGGTGCAGCGTGAAGCCGCGCTCGGACAGGATGCCGGCCATGTTGGTGACGTCGAGCACGCTCCAGCCGGCAGCCGTCAATGACTCGCGGAACGCCGCGACCGTGGGCACCAAAGCCTTGGGGCTGGTGTCTTCTAGGAACAGCGCTGGCATCGCAGGCTTGGCCGGCGCCTGAGTCTGAGTCTGGGCTTGGGCGCTGGCCATTGCGGTCAACAACCAGAGGGTGATGGCCAGCAGCAGCCAAGCGGCGCTTTGCAGGAGCGGTTTGCGGATCGAACGGGTCGCGGTCAGGGAGTTCATAGAGGTCTCAGGTTGGTTGGGTCAAGCGTGTTGTTGCGGTCGTGGCCCTCGTGGCCCTCGTGCGGCCGGCATGGTGGTTGCGAGCTGAATTATGGGTGCTTGGTAGGCTGCGGTCTGCCACCCAGGTGGCAGACCGACCCCGCGCGATCCTGCGAGAATGCCATTGTGCCATCATGTCAGCGTGACCCATCAGCTCCATCCCGCGCGCAACCGCTTGAACCTCGACGAAGCAGCCGATGAACGACACCTTGAACACGGGCGCTCTGCTGCTCGCCCGCTTTCCGGTGTTGGCCGAGTTGCCGGCGGCACGGCTGGCCGAGTTGCTGGCCGCCGCACCGCTGCGCCAGGCCCCTGCGGGCAGCGTGCTGTTCAAGCCCGCTATGCCGTGCGAGGGTTTCCTGCTGGTGCTCGAAGGCAGCGTGCGCGTGGCCAAGACCTCGCCGAATGGCCGCGAGATCGTGCTCTACCGCGCCAGTCCCGGCGAGGCCTGCATCCTGTCGGGCGGACGCCTGCTGGGCGCGAGCGCGTATTCGGCGCAAGGTGTCGCCGAAACCGACGCGACGCTGCTGTGCATCCCAGCCCACTTGTTCCAGGAGCTGATCCTGCAGCACCCTGCCTTTCTCCACTTCGTGTTCGACATGTATGGAGCCCGGCTGGCCGAGATGATTGAGCTGATCGGGGAAGTCGCGTTCCGCCGGCTCGACACGCGGCTGGCGCGGCTGCTGATCCAGCGCGGCCCGGTGCTCAATGCCACACACCAGAACCTGGCTGATGAGTTGGGCAGCGTGCGCGTGTTCGTGAGCCGGCTGTTGCGCAAATTCGAGCAAAGTGGCTGGGTCCGGCTCGAGCGTGAACGGGTGACGGTGGTGGACCCGAAGGCGCTGCTCGAGTTTGCACAGCAATAGGCGGCTCAGTGCACAGCAGTCGCCTACGGCATGCGCTGCAGCACGCCGTCGTCGAGGTGATAAACGGTGTCGAAGCCTGCGATCATGCGGTGATCGTGGGTGACGGTGATCACCGCCGAGCGGCGCTCGCGCGCGATCTTCTTGAGCAGGGCCATCACCTTGGTGCCGCGCTCGGTGTCGAGTGCCGCGGTCGGCTCGTCGGCCAGGATCAGCGGCGGCTCGTTGGCCAGGGCGCGCCCGATCGCCACGCGCTGCTGCTCCCCGCCAGAGAGGTTGGCTGGCAGCGCATCGGCGCGGTGCGCGATCTCAAGGTAGCCGAGCAGCTCCTGCGCGCGCCGCGTCGCCTCGCGCCGGCTGATGCCGTTCAACTGCATCATCAGGGCGACGTTTTCGATCGCGGTGAGGAACGGGATCAGGTTGTGCTGCTGGAAGATGAAGCCGATGTTGCGGCGGCGGAAGGCACGGTCATCGACCCCCGTCCAGCCGTTGTTGTAGATCTCCTGCCCGCCGACCACGATGCGCCCAGTGGTCGGCTCTAGGATCAGGCTGATCGCCAGCAGCAGCGTGCTCTTGCCCGAGCCGCTGGGCCCCAGCAGCGCCGCGAGTTCGCCTTCTTGGACCGCGAACGAACAAGGCTTGAGCGCCTGCACGACCGTCTCGCCGCTGCCGAAGGTCTTGGACACGCCCTCGACCTCAACGACCGGCTTTTGGGCATCGACCAACGTCATCCCCCGAGCGCCAGTTGCGGCGGCGTGCGCAGCGCATGCCAGATCGCCATCCCGCTGGCCAGCACGCCGCCGACCAGCATCACGCCGAAGGTGATGGCGGTCTCCTGGGCCAGGAAAGCCAGGCTGCGCGGGAAGCCGGGTGCGATCAATTCGCGCAGCCCGTAGGCGAGCGCGAAGCTGGCCAGCGTCAGCGCCATCGACTGCTCCATGATCAGGCGCACGATCACCCAGTTGGACGCGCCGATCAGTTTGAGCGTGGCGATCGAGCGGATCTTCTCGATCGTCAGCACGTAGATGATGAGCGCGATGATGACGATCGAGACGATCAGCAGCAGCGCGCGGAACAGCCCGAGCACCGCCGACATGCGGGCGAGCCGGCCTTCGAGCATCAGATCGCGCTGCTCTTCGGTGGTATAGACGTTGAAGTGCAGCCAGTCGCGGATGTGCTGCGCGACTCGCACGCCGTCGGCGCCGGGAGCCAGCCTCACCAACACCGCGTTGACCGTATCGCCTGAGGTCGACAGCAGCGGCAATAGGCGCGCGGCCTGCTCGGACGAGTAGCCGGCGCGTTCTAGGCGTTGGAGGTTGGCTGCGCGCGCCGCGACCAGTGCCCGGTTGTCCTGCTGGAACTGCACCTGCTGCGCATCGGGCAGCGACAGGTAGAGCAGCGGGTTGCCGCCGGAATCGACCGCGCCCTGCGTGATGCCGACCACCGTGTAGTCATGAATGCCCAAGCGCACCTTGTCGCCGAGGTCCAAGCCGAGCTTGCCATCGGCCACCAGTTCGTAGCGCGCCGCCTCGATGCCGCGCCCGCGCGCGATGCGCGCGGGACCGCCCAGACCGCCGAACACGTCGTAGCCAATGATCGTGAACTGCTGGTTCCTGGCGCCGATCTGGCGCTGCGCCGAGAAGATCACCAGCGGGCTGGCCTTGGCCACGCCCGGCGTCGCAGCCACGCTCTTGTGGCTGTCCAGCGGGATGCGCGAGCTCTCGTTGAAGGGCCCGCCGCGCCCGCGCTCGACGACCCACAGGTCGGTGGCCGTGTTGTCGATCAGCCAGACGCCGTCGGCGATGTTGCCTCGGTAGATGCCGTTCATCACCAGCACGATGGTCAGCAGCATCGCCACGCCGACGATGGTGGCGATGAACTTGCCGAGGTGGCGGCGGATGTCCTTGAGGGCGAGGTCCATGACGTGTCTTGCGTGGCGCTTTGGTCAGCGCGCGGGCGCGTCGAACGCTTTCACACGCATGCCGGCCTTGACGCCGTCGGCCGCGGCGACGACGCGCTCGCCGGCGGCCAGCCCCTGGGTGATCAGCGCCAGCCGCCCATCGCTGGCGCCGGTCTGCACGGGCCGGAACTCGGCTCGCGCGTCCACCACGATCAAGACACCTTGGCGGCCCTCACGGTCGCGGGTCAGCGCCGTCATCGGCACCGCGATGCCCGCCACCGCGCCGGTATCAACCGAGACTTGGGCCTCTTGGTCGATCGCGAAGCGTGCCGGCGGTTTGTCGAAAGCGATGTTGACTTCGAGCTCGCGCGTCGCGGCGTCGGACTGGTGGGTGATGCGTGCGACCTTGCCCGGCAACACCTCGCCACTGCGCATGCGGATGCTCGCCACTTGGCCGATCAGCACGCGGGCGAGCACCGACTCGTCCACGCTCATCGCCACCCAGAGCGTGGCCGGATCGACCATGCGCAGCAGCGTGCTGCCCGGAACGACCGTGGTGCCGACCTCGGCTTGGCGCGCGATGATGACGCCATCCATCGGCGCCACAATGCGGGTGAACGACAGCACGGCGTCGGCATAGCGGGCTTCGTGCTGCAGCGCGCTCGCTTCGGCCGCGCGCGCGGCGTGGGTCGCGCGCGCGTTGTCTAGGTTGGCCTGCGCGGCGCGCAACGCGGCGTCGGCGCCATCGAGCACGGCCTGCGAAACAAATCCGCTGCGCAGCAACTCGGCGTCGCGCTGTTGCTTGCTGCGCGCCAGTTCGAGCTCGGCCTGCGCCTTGGCGACGCTCGCCTTGGCCGCATCGACGTTGCGCGCCAGCGCCGTCTGCTGGGCGCCGACCACACCGCGTTTGGCAGCGAGGTCGCGATCGTCGAGCAGCACGAGCGCTTGACCGCGCCTAACCTCGTCGCCGATGTCCACATTGACCTGCTGCACTGTGGCCGTGATGCGCGCGGCCAGCGTCACCGGCACGCGCGCCTGCAGGGTGCCGGGGCCGACGACGCGCTGGGCCACCGTGCCCTGCACGGCCTCGACGATCGGCACTGCGACAGCCCGTCCGAAGTGCCAATAGCCGGCCCCCGCTGCGACCACCAGCACGAGGCCGACGACGAGCGCCGGGACGAGCCGCTTGCTTCGTTTCACTGGCATACGACCTCAGGCACCCTGCTCGTTACGCGTCAACTCTCCGGTCGCTTCAGCACGCAGCGTGCCGGGCGTTTGCTTGAACTTGGGCATGCAGAACAGCAGGCTCGAGGACAGGCAGTTGGCCACCGCCGCGCCGATCAGGCGGGCTGCGTTCGGACCGGCCGAGTGCCCGAGCGGCTCCGGTTCGTCGAGCAGCAACTCATCGACCCCGGGCCAATCGAACTTGACCCGAAATTCATAGTCGCTTTGCTGCTCCAGTTCGAGCTTAAATGACAGCATTTCGCTCATGGCACGCCCCTTTTTTCAAGACTCGACACCAACGGTATGTCGGCGGTTGATTATGCTTGGTGCCGCTGGGCATGGTCTGCAACCAGAGTGGCAGATGGGGGTGCAGCATGCGTTGGTCGAAGGCAGCGCGAGCCCGCAAGGAGCCTCAACGCCGGAGCGCCGACGCCGTTCGACCTGCAGCAGGTGCGCGCCGGATAGCTATGGCTCGGCGATGCCTTCCAATCTAAGGGGCCAGAACCAGCGAGCGCAACTGCGGTGGCTTGCCGGTCACACCGGCCCTGCTGCTGGCCATCCTGCCCCCGCCTCACCCCCCACCCCCCACCCCCAACAACTGCTGCAGGCGCGGGCTGGTGGTGGTGTATTGCAGCAGCTGGCGTTGGCCGGGGCGCAGTTGGGCGGCGGCGGCGAAGGCGGCTAGGGTGGCTTCGTGGAAGGCGCAGACGATGAGTTTGCGTTTGCCGGGGTAATGGTTGATGTCGCCCACGGCGTAGAGGCCGGGTTCGGCGCTGGCCATGGTGGCGCTGTCCACGGGCAGCAGTTTGCGCTGCAGCGCCAAGCCCCAGTCGGCCAGCGGCCCGAGTTTGGGGCTCAGGCCCAGGCGCGGCAACAGCAGGTCGCAGGGCAGGGTGGTTTGGCCGCCGCCGGGGGTGGCCAGCTGCAGGGCTTGCAGCGCCGGGCCAGCTTGGCCGCCGCCCGGGCCGCTGACGATGCCCACCGGCTGGCCGAGCACGAGTTGCAGCGTCTGCGCGGCCAGCGCTCGGTCGAGGGCGGCTTGCAGCGCGGGCTCGATCTGCAAGCGCTCGCTGCGGTGCAACAGGGTGATGCGGTTCTGCCCCGTTTTTTGCGCCCACTCCTGCGTCCCTTCCTGCACCAGCGCCAGCGCCAGCTCCACCGCAGCCGCGTCGCCTCCGTGCACCACGATGTGCTTGGCCGTGGCCAGTGCGGCCTCGGGGGGCAGGTCGTGGTAGCAGACTTGCACTGGTGGGCTGTGCTCGAAGGGCTCGAGCTCGGGCAGGGCTTCTTTGCGCGGCACAAAGGCGCCGACGCCGGCGGCGATGAACACCGTGGGCGCCAGCCACGCCTGACTGCTGTTCGGACCACCGCTGCTGCGCACCAGCCAGCGCCCGTCGGGCTGGCGCTGCAAGCCGCTCACGAGCTGGCCCAGATGCAGCGGCGGGTTGAAGGGGCGCAGCTGCTGCAGCAGGCGCTCGGTGAGCTCGCGGCCGCTGCACACGGGCAGGCCGGGCAGGTCGTAGATCGGTTTGTCGGGGTAGAGCGCGGCGCACTGGCCGCCGGGTTCGGGCAGCACATCGACCAGGTGGCAGGCGACCTCTTGCAGCCCGAGCTGAAAGGCCAAAAAAAGCCCAGCCGGCCCGGCCCCGATGATCAGGGCCTCGGTTTCGATGGGCGGTGGCGTGGCGGCCAAGGGGGGCGTCAGCGTTTGAGCAGCGGCAGCTTGCCGCTCATGTCTTTGTGGTCATCGGCGTCGGGCAGCGGGGACTTGCGCTTGGTGATGCTTTTCCAGCCCGGCAGGCGCGCCAGTTCGGCGTTGAGGGCGATCATGTGCTGCTGGTCGCGCGGCACGTCTTCCTCGGGGTAGATGGCGCTGACCGGACACTCGGGGATGCAGACGGCGCAGTCGATGCACTCGTCGGGGTCGATGGTGAGGAAGTTGGGGCCTTCGCGGAAGCAATCCACGGGGCAGACATCGACGCAGTCGGTGTATTTGCAGGCGATGCAGGCTTCGGTTACTACGTGGGTCATGACTCGGTGACTCGGGGCGCGGGCAAAAAAGGGGCGAATGGAGGCGGGCTAAAGGTAGGATTTTAGGGCTTCGGGGCGCGCTTGGGATTAGGCCCTGCTTTGATGCAGGTCAAGGCCCAGCCACTCAATCCAGCAACACGGCGGCGGCGGTGCGGTGGCTGGCGCTGTCGACCAAAATCAAGGCCCCGAGCGCGCGCGACTGCGCGTAGGCCAGCGCCGGCAGCGGCGCTTGCAGTTGCAGCTCGACGCGGCCGATGCCGTTGGCCTCGAGCCGCTCGGCGCACTGTTGCTCGAGCGTGCGGATGTCGAGCCGGTGCAGCACCCGCGTGACCTTGGCCTTGACCCAGCGGTGCTGGTGCAGCGCCCAATACAGGCGCCCGGGTTGCAGGGGTTCGTCGTCGAGCCAAGCCACGGTGGCGCTTAAACTTTGGCGCGCGGGGTAGGGGCTGGCTTGAGCTTCGGCTGTAGCGCTGGTGGCGTCAGCGCCGGGGCTAGCGGTGACGGGGCTGGCCAGCAACCAGTCGCCGCGCGAGACGTCGAGCTCGCGCTCGAGCAGCACGCCAGCGCTGTGCCCTGCCGCCACGGCTTGGGGCTGGCGGCAGCGGTTCAGCACCTGCACCACGCGCGCGCGCTGGCCGCTGGGGAATACTTGCACCTCGTCGCCGGCTTGAACGCGCCCGGCCGCAACCCGGCCCCATAAGACGCGCCGCCCGTGCGCCGGGGCCGCTGCTGCAGCACCCGCGGTGTTGGAAGCTCCAGCCGTGCCAGCCGCCCCAGCCAGCACCAGCTCGGCCGCCTCCACATCGGCGGCGCCGGGTTTTTCCACCCACTGCACCGGGAACGCCAGTGCGGCTTCGGGCGCGGGCGCGGTGTTGGGCAGTTGCTCGAGCACCTCGAGCAGGGTTGGGCCGTGGTAGCCGCACCAGCCGTCGTGGCCGTGGCCGCGATCGACCACGTTCCAGCCCTTGAGCGCAGAGATCGGCAGCACGGCCTGCGCCGCCAGCCCGGCCTGCTCGGCAAAGCGCAGCAAGGCGGCGCGGATATGGTCAAAGGCCAGCGCGGCATCGGCCACGGCGTCGAGCTTGTTGACGGCAAACACCAAGCTGGGCACGCGCAGCAGGTGGCACAGCAGGGCGTGGCGGCGCGTTTGCGCAAGCAGCACCAGGTCGGGGCGCTGCCAGTCGAGCTTGGTGGCATCGACCAGCAGCACGGCGGCGTCGGCGCTGGAGGCGGCGGTGACCATGTTGCGCGTGTACTGCTCGTGCCCGGGGGCGTCGCCGATGATGAACTTGCGCCGCTCGCTGCTGAAGTAGCGGTAGGCGACGTCGATGGTGATGCCTTGCTCGCGCTCGGCCATCAGGCCGTCGGTCAGGCGCGCGAGGTCGAGCTGCGCCCCCGCATCGGCCTCGTCGTGAGCGGGGCTGGGGCTGCTGTGCGCGATGCCGGCCAAGTGGTCTTGCAGCACCGCTTTGCTGTCGAGCAGCAGGCGGCCGATGAGCGTGCTCTTGCCGTCGTCAACCGAGCCGCAGGTGATGAAGCGCAGCGCATCCATATTAAAAATACCCTTCGAGTTTGCGTTTTTCCATCGAGGCTTCGCTGGTCTGGTCGTCCATGCGCGTGGCGCCGCGTTCGCTCAACTGGGCGTTGAGGGTTTCGGCGACGATCTGCCCGGCCGTGCTGGCGTTGCTGGCCACCGGGCAGGTGCAGGTGATGTCGCCCACGGTGCGAAAGCGCACGCTCAAATGTTCGACGGCCTCGCCGGGCTTGGGCGGGGTGAGCTCGGTCACCGGCACCAGCAGGCCGCGCCGCTGCACCACCGGGCGCAGGTGCGCGTAGTACAGGCTGGGCAGGGCGATGCGCTCGCGCTCGATGTATTGCCAGACGTCGATCTCGGTCCAGTTGCTGATCGGGAACACGCGGAAGTGCTCGCCCGGTTGCAGCCGGGTGTTGTAGAGCTGCCAGAGCTCGGGCCGTTGCGCCTTGAGCTGCCACTGGCCAAAGGCGTCGCGGTGGCTAAAGAGGCGCTCTTTGGCGCGCGCTTTTTCTTCGTCGCGCCGGGCGCCGCCGATTAGGGCGTCGAAGCGAAATTCGTCGATCGCTTCCAGCAGCGTGACCGACTGGTGCGCGTTGCGGCTCTGGCCCGGGTGCGCCAAGCGCACGCTGCCGCGCGCCATCGAATCTTCAACCCGGCGCACGATCAGCTCGGCCCCCAGTTCGCGCGCGCGCTGGTCGCGGAAGGCCAGCACCTCGGGGAAGTTGTGGCCGGTGTCGATCATCAGCAGCGGGTAGGGCAGGCGGCCGCGGCCAAAGGCTTTTTCGGCGCAGCGCAGCAGCACCAGCGAGTCTTTGCCGCCCGAGAACAGCAGTGCCGGGCGCTCAAACACGGCGGCGACTTCGCGCAGGATGAAGATGGTTTCTTCCTCGAGCGCGTCGAGCTGGCTGTTGTCGAGCTGGGGCGCGGCGCTGGGGCCAGGCTGGGGAAGGGGGATGCGTGCGTTCATGGGTGGCTCCTTTGGTGCAGGCCGCATTCTTTGGCGCTGTCTTGTTCCCACCACCAGCGCCCGGCGCGCAAATCTTCGCCCACGCTCACGGCGCGGGTGCAGGGCGCGCAGCCGATGCTGGGGTAGAAGCGGTCGTGCAGCGGGTTGTAGTCCAGCCCGTGCAGGGCGATGTGGTGCCAGACCTCGCCCCAGCTCCAGTCGGCCAGCGGGTTGATCTGGATCAGCCCCGCGCTGGGCCGGTCGGCGCGTGCGGGGTCGAGGTCGCTGCGGTCGATCGCGGGCACCTCGGCGCGCTGGGCCGATTGTTCGCGCCGCAAACCGGTGATCCAAGCGCGCTGGCCGTGCAGCGCCCGGCGCAGCGGCTCGACCTTGCGGATGGCGCAGCAGGCTTGGCGCAGGGCCACGCTGCGGCGCATGGCCTCGGGGCCCTCACGCGACACGAAGGCCTCGGCCACGCCGGGCTGCGGTCTATAGACGCGCACTGGCTGCGTTCCGGGCTGTGCCGCCCGCGCCTCGGTGCGCGCCAGCAGCGCCAGCGTCTCGGGGTGCAGGGCGCCGGTGTCGAGCACAAACAGCGGGATCGGCAGACTCAGGGTGTCGATCAGGTGCCGGATGATCACGTCTTCGGCCCCGAGGCTGGAGGCCTGCACCAGCGGCTGGTGCTCGCTGGCGGCTTGTTGCAGCAGGGCGCGGCTGCGCGCCAGCTTGGCCTCGAAATCGGCGCTCGGCTGGGCCTGCTGCAGGGCCAGTTGGGCGTTGCTCATGGGTGCGCTCCGGTGGTGGTGGCGGTGGTTGCAGCATTGGCGGTGACGGCTGCGCGGGCAAAGTGCGGCCGCGGTTGCAGCGCGTCGCCTTGGTAAAAACCGCCAAACTGTTGCAGCAGGCGCTGCCCGTGCGCCGGGTCTTGGTCGGCGCGCAGCAGGGCTTCGTCGAAGCCGCAGCGCTGCAATTGCAGCAACTGGTCGATCAGCACCTCGCCGGTGGCGCGCAGCAGGCCGCAGTAGCCGCAGCGCCGGCGCAGCAGCACCGCCTGGCTGTAGGCGCGGCCGTCGGTGAATTTGGGGAACTGCAAGTCGATGCGCTGCACGGCGGATAGGTCGAGCGTTTGCGCAAGGTGCGCAGCCCACAGCTCGAAATCGGGGGCCAGCGTGAGCACGCTGTCGGCAGGGCTGGGCGGGGCCGCGGCGGCCTCGGGTGACGTGAGGAGTTTCATGGGCAGATTGAAGTCGGGGGTGCGGAGTGCGCCTAATCAGCTCAAAGCGCCATGGCGGCGCGGCGCAAAGCGGGGCCGTCTGGGCTTTGGTGCGCGGCTTGGGCATGTGCGGCCACGTGCGCCTGCCACTGCGCGGTGGCCACGCGCACGGCGTTGGCGGCGGCCTTGAAGGGCTCGTGGCCGAGGCGCTGCAGGGCATGGACGAAGCGCTCGCCCGGTGCGCGCAGTTCTTGGTAGGCCTCCAGAATGGCCTCGATCGCGTCGCAGACCTCGCTGGCGGTGAAAGACGGCCCCAGCACCTTGCCGGGCGTGGGCGCGCCGCTGAGCCTGCTGCCATCCGATCCGCCCAGCGAAATTTGGTACCACTCTTGGCCGTCTTTATCGACACCCAAGATGCCGATGTGGCCGCTGTGGTGGTGGCCGCAGGAGTTCATACAGCCGCTCAGGTGCAGGTCGATGGGCCCGAGGTCGTGCAGCTCGTCGAGGTCTTGGTAGCGCTGCAGCAGGGCTTCGGCGATGGTCAGCGAGCGCGCATTGGCCAGGTCGCAGAAGTCGCCGCCGGGGCAGGTGATAAGGTCGGTGAGCAGCCCGATGTGGGGCTGCGCCAGCCCCAAGCGCCGCGCCGCGCGCCAGAGCTCGGTCAGCTCGTCGCAGCGCACCCAAGGCAGCAGCAGGTTTTGCTGGTGCGTGACGCGCACCTCGCCGGCGCTGAAGCGCTCGGCCAGTTCGGCCACGGCCTCGAGCTGGCTGGCGCTGGCGTCGCCCGGGGCTTGGCCCAGGCGCTTGAAGGCGAGTGTGACGGCGCGCAGCTCGGGGTTTTGGTGCGCGTGCACGTTGCGTTGCAGCCAGCGCTCGAACTCGAGGTCGTCTTCGGTGCTCAGGCGCAGCAGGCGCGCCACGCGCTCGTCGGTGCAGGGGCGGCTGCTTTGGCGCACGGGCGGCGCGAACCCGGCGCTCACGCGCTGCAGCTCGGTTGCGCTGATGGTGTGCGGGGCCCCGTCTTGCGCCACGATGCGCTGGTACTCGGCCTGCACCTCGTCAAAAAAGCGCTGGCCTTGGGCGCGCACCAAAATTTTGATGCGCGATTTGTATAGGCTGTCGCGCCGACCCCAGGCGTTGTAGATGCGCACCAGCGCTTCCATGTAGTTGAGCAGCTGATCCCAAGGCAGAAAATCGCAGATCGTGCTGGCGATCGCCGGCGTGCGCCCCATGCCGCCGCCCACCAACACCTTGAAGCCCAGCGCGCCCGCCGCGTTGCGCTGCAGCTGCAGCCCGACGTCGTGCCAGTGCAGCGCGGCCCGGTCTTCGCGGGCGCCGACGATGGCCACCTTGAACTTGCGCGGCAGAAAAGCGAACTCGGGGTGCAGCGTGCTCCATTGGCGCAAAATTTCGGCAAAGGGGCGCGGGTCGGCCACCTCGTCGGGGGCGATGCCGGCCAGCGCGTCGGTGCTGATGTTGCGGATGCAGTTGCCGCTGGTCTGGATGCCGTGCATATCGACACTGGCCAGCAGCTCCATGACCTCGGGCGCGTGCTCGAGCGCAATCCAGTTGAACTGCACGTTTTGGCGCGTGGTGAAGTGGCAGTAACCGGTGGGCAGGCGGCTGGCGATGGCGCGGCCGTCGCGCAGCTGCACCGCGCCGAGCCGGTTTTGCGCCGCCACCGCACCTTGGAACACGGCAGCGCCGGGCTGGTCGTAAACGCGCGCAATCTGTGCCAGCGCCCGCACCTGTGCGCTGGACAGCTCACCGTAGGGCACGGCGACGCGCAGCATGGGAGCGTGGCGCTGGATGTACCAGCCGTTTTGCAGCCGCAGTGGCTTAAAGGCTTCGTCGGACAAGGTGCCGTCGCGGTGGCGCTGCCACTGGTCGCGGAACTGGGCCGCGCGCTGGCGGATGAACTGGCGGTCAAAATCGGTGTAGGCGTACATGCAGGTGGCCAAAGGCGGTAGAGTCGGGGTAACCCCCAATGAGTCCGACTGTAGGCGCTTGCTTCATATTTGCAAACTACTGTTTATTTATTGAAGCATAGCAAAAAAGAATAAAGCTGGACTTGCTTCCCTACCCTCTGTGCTTGGCGCCATAAAAGTTGGTCACGGCGCAGTCATTTTTTTGCCTTAACTTAACAACCATGAACACCACAGACCGCAAAGAAAACGCCGCCCTACAACCTGCCAGCACCTTGGAGCGCCGCAAAAGCCGCTCGGTCTCGCCCGCCAGCCGCAGCGCCTACGACATCGACAGCCACATGATGGCGCTGATGGCGCGTTGGTCTTCGGGCATTTCGCCGATCTCGCTCACGCTTTCTTGGACCGACTGGGCGCTGCATTTGGCCTCTTCGCCGGGTTCGCAGGCGCGGTTGGCACGCCGTGCGCTCGAATTGGGCGTGCGCTGGTCGCAGGACGCGGTGCAGGCGTTGGTGCCGCACTTGAACGCCGCCACCCCAGCGGCGGCTGCGCCCGAGGCCCAAGCGGCGGCTGCGCCTGACAGCCTGAGCGAACAGATCGAAGAAGACAGCCGCTACGCCGCCCCCGAGTGGCAAAGCTGGCCTTGGCGGCCCTTGGCCAGCGCCAACAAGCTGGGTGAGCAGTGGTGGCTCGATGCCTGCAACCTGCGTGGGATGCAGGATCACTCGCGCCACCAGATGCGCTTTTATGGCAGCCAATTGTTTGATCTGCTCTCGCCCAGCAACTTTTTGCCCAGCAACCCGCAGGCGCTGCAGGCGGCATGGCAGAGCCGTGGCCAGACCCTGCTGCAGGGCTTTAACCTTGCACTCGACGACCTGCGCCGCAGCCAAGGCATGCAAGCCCGCCATGCCCCCCAAGTGGATCTGGCACCGGGCAAGGGCTTGGCCATGACCGAAGGCGAGGTGGTGCTGCGCAACGGCCTGATCGAGCTGATCCAGTACCGCCCCAGCACGACCGAGGTGCAGGCCGAGCCGGTGCTGATCATCCCCTCGTGCATCATGAAGTACTATATCTTGGACCTGTCGCCGCACAACTCGATGGTGCGCTGGCTGGTGGGCCAAGGGCACACGGTGTACATCGCTTCGTGGCGCAACCCGGATGCCAGCGATGCCTTGCTGGGCATGGACGACTACGTGAGCGAGGGTGTGCTGGCGGCGCTCGACCACGTGCATGGGCAGCACCAGACACCGGTGCATCTGGTGGGTTACTGTCTGGGGGGCACCTTTGCCGCCATGGCTGCCGGCGCGCTCGGTGGCGGTGACGCGGTGTTGTCGAGCCAAAACCCCGAATCGGCCGCATCGCCGCTGGCTTCGCTGAGCTTGTTGGCGGCCGAAGTGGATTTCACCGACCCGGGCGAGATGGGCGTGCTGATCGACGAAGCCCAAGTGCGCCTGCTCGAAGACATGATGGCCAGCAAAGGCTTCCTGTCCGGTCAGCAGATGGCGGCTTCGTTTCAGTTTCTGCATGCGCGCGAAATGATCTGGTCCAGCAAAACCCGGCGCTGGCTGCTGGGCCATGAAGAGCTGCCCAATGACCTCATGGTCTGGAACGCCGACGTGACGCGCCTGCCGGCCCTGATGCACAGCCAATACCTGCGCTCCTGTTTCTTGAACAACGATCTGGCCGAGGGCCACTACCTCTACTTGGGGCGGCCGATTTCGCTGCGCGACATCCGGGTGCCGGTGTTTGCCGTCGGCACGATCAAAGACCACGTGGCGCCGTGGCGCTCGGTCTATAAGATTCATCGCTTGGTGTCGGCCGAGGTCACCTTTGCCCTGACCAGCGGCGGGCACAACGCGGGCATCGTCTCGGAGCCGGGGCGGCCGCGACGCCATTACCAGTTGCTGAGCAGCCCCTTGCACCAGACCTGGCGCACCCCGGATGAGTGGCTAGAGCAAGCCCCGCGCCACGAAGGCAGCTGGTGGCCGGCTTGGGATCAATGGTTCAAGACGCAAGGCAGCGGCCAGCGCGTGCCGGCGCGTGCACCGGTGCACGAACCGGCGCTGGGCAGCGCGCCCGGGCAGTACGTGCAGGTGCGCTACGGCGATTGATGCGCTGCGAAGGGCAGCCTAGGCTGGCCGCCGCGCACGAAGCGTTGCGCCAGCAGCGCCTGCGCCAAGGGCGCGGGCAGCGGCCACGGTTCGCCGTGCAGCTGCGCGGCCAGCACCTCGCCCGCCAACACCGACAGCGTCAGGCCGCGCGCACCCAGGCCCGTGAGCACAGACAGGCCGGGCCAGCGTGCGCCATCCAGCGCCCCCACGGCGGGCAGCCGGTCGGGCAGGGTGCAGCGCACCGCCGCCCAGCCTTGGGCTGCTGCAAAAGCGCTTGGCATCTGCGCGCCCAAGCGCGGCAGCAGGCGCTGCAGGCGCGCTTGGTTGGCAGCGTGGTCGGCCGCAGTCACGGCCGCCGTGGTGTTGCCACGCTCGAAAGTCGAGCCCACGATCCACATCGGCGCGTCACTGGGGCCGCGCATGCCATGCAAAAAGCTGCCGTAGCCATGCACCGGCCACGGGGGCAGGGCGGCGCGTGCGGCAGCCGGCAGATCGCTGAGCAGCCCCCAGCTGACTTGCCCGCGCAAGGCCTGCAGCGGCAGGGTATGGCCAGTGGCCTCGGGGCTTTCCAGCAGCGCCCGCACCGCAAAACCCGCTGCCAGCACCACGTGCGGTGCCTGTGCCAGTGTGTGCCCATGGGCGTCGAGCAGCGCCCAGCCTGCGGCCGTGCGCTGCAGGCGCGCCACGGCCGCGCCGCCGCGCCACACGATGCGCTCGTGCGCCAACTGCGCGCGCACCAGTTGCGCTGGGCGCAGCCAAGCCGCACTGGGGTGCCAGAGCGCGCTGGCGGGTGCATCGAGGTCGGCCAGCCCAGCGTTTTCTATTTGCTCTGGGCTGGCCTCTAGGCTCCAGTCATCGCCGCCACGCGGCTGGTCGGCGGTGGCCTGGGGCAGGGCGCGTTTGTGCTTGACCCGGTGCTCGAGCGCGCCACTGGGGGCCCAGTCTAGCCCTTGGGGCAACAGCGCCGCCACGCGCTCCAAGGTGGCGCGCAGCCCGGCGCGGCTGATGCGCGACAGCGGCGCATCGTCGGGCGACACGTGGGGGGCGATCAGGCCCGCAGGCAGGGCCGAGGCACCGGCGGCGGGGGCGCTGGCGGCGTCGAGCACCTCGACACGCCAGCCGCGCTGCGCCAGGCTGTAGGCGGCGGCCGAACCCGCCAAGCCGGCACCCACCACCAGCGCGTGGCCGGCACGCTCAACCAAGGCGGCGTGGGCTTGCAAGGGGCGGGCTCCAGCGCTGCAGCGGCCGCTGGCGGCAGTCATTGGCCGCTGGGCGGCACGTAGCCGGCGGCTTGGTCGGCCCCGGCGCCAAAAAAGTGCTGTTCCATCTGCCGCGCCAGGTATTGGCGCGCCCGCAGGTCGGCCAAGTTGAGGCGGTTTTCGTTCACCAG
>Ga0208735_100420_pt1 | contig 19391 bp, 17 predicted proteins | sample Subbio12Aug_8Aab_FD_184829 | JGI IMG/M metagenome (GOLD analysis project Ga0208735, IMG submission 184829) | Serpentinite rock and fluid subsurface biosphere microbial communities from McLaughlin Reserve, California, USA - CR12Aug_8Aab (SPAdes) | ecosystem: Environmental > Terrestrial > Deep... | reverse complement strand
GGCGACGGCATTGCCGACAGCCGCATGGACACCGGCGACAGCAAAAACTGGGCGGCGCAAGTGGCGGCGCGGCGCGAAGAGCGCACCCTGCGCGCGCTGTTCAACGAAGAGCTGGGCGTGCTGCTGCAGGTGCGCCACGCCGAGCGCACACCCGTGATGCAGGTGCTGCGCGCACACGGGCTGGGTGCGTGCAGCCACTTCGTCGGCAAGGTGCAAAGCCCAAACTGGCCCAGCGCCGGGGCCACCAGCCCAGACGCCGCCGCCGCCGAGCAGCGGCTGCAAATCTGGCGCGACGCGCGCAAGATTTTTGATTCCAGCCTGCAAGACCTGCAGCAGGTCTGGGACAGCGTGAGCTGGAAAATCTGCCGCCTGCGCGACCACCCGGCCTGTGCCGACGCCGAACACGCCGCCCTGGGCCAGCCGAACGACCCCGGCCTGCACCTCGCGCTCACCTTCGACCCTGCCGAAGACGTGGCGGCGCCGTACCTCAATCTGGCGCGCCCCAAAGTGGCGATTCTGCGCGAGCAGGGCGTGAACTCGCAGCTCGAAATGGCCTACGCCTTCCATCTGGCGGGCTTCGAGGCGCACGACGTACACATGAGCGATCTGCACAGCGGCCGCGCGCACCTGGGCGACTTCAAAGGCTTGGTGGCCTGCGGCGGTTTCAGCTACGGCGACACGCTGGGCGCCGGCATCGGCTGGGCGCGCTCGATCACTTTCAATGCGGCGTTGGCCGAACAGTTTGCGGCCTACTTTGCGCGCCCAGACACCTTTGGCCTGGGCGTGTGCAACGGTTGCCAGATGTTTGCCGAACTGGCCGAGCTCATCCCCGGCGCGCAAGCTTGGCCGCGCTTCACCAGCAACCAGTCGCAGCGCTTCGAGGCGCGCCTGAGCTTGGTCGAGGTGCAAAGCAGCCCCAGCCTGTTCTTTGAGGGCATGGCCGGCAGCCGCCTGCCGATCGCGGTTGCGCACGGCGAGGGTTACGCCAACTTCGCCCAACGCGGCCAAGCCGAGCAAGCCATCGCCGCGCTGCGCTTTGTCGATCACCACGGCGCCGCCACCCAAGCCTACCCCTACAACCCCAACGGCAGCCCCGGCGGCCTGACCGGTGTCACCACCGCGTGCGGGCGCTTCACCGCCCTGATGCCGCACCCCGAGCGCGTGTTTCGCAACCTGCAGCTCAGCTGGACGGATCCGCGCCACAGCGGCGCGCTCGAAGGCCCCAGCCCGTGGCTGCGCATGTGGCGCAACGCGCGGCGCTGGGTGGGCTAGCGTGCGCCCACTGCTCGCCCTGTGCCTGCTGCTGCTGCCGTTGTGGCTGGGGGCCACCACGGCGCTCGTGCCGGCAGCTAGCGCACGCAGTGCAGAGCCTGCGGCCAACCCATCAGCCGCTGCGGCCCCGGCGCACTTCGTGCTGGGCGTGTTGGTCACCCGGCCCTTGCCGCAAGTCGAGCGCGAGAGCCGGCCCTTGGCCCAGTACCTAGCCGAACAGCTCGGGGCCGAGGTGCAGCTGCAGCTGCTCGAATACGAGGCCATGAACCTGACGCTGGAGCGTGGGGAAATCGATTTTTTGTTCACCAGCCCCGGCCACTACATGATCGTGCGGCGCAACATCCCGGTCACGGGCCTGTTGGCCACGCTCATCCGCCAAGAAAACTGGCAGCAAACCACGCACCTAGGCGGCGTGATCATTGCGCGCGCCGACCGCAGCGATTTGCGCACCTTGCCCGACCTGTACGGCCGGCGCATCGCCGCCTTGCCCCTGCGCACGCTGGCCGGCTACCAGGTGCAGGCTTTCGAGCTGGTGCAAGCCGGGTTCGACTTGGAGCGCGATTTTGTGTTTAACCACTTTAATCGCCACGACGACGTGGTGCAGGCGGTGCTCGACGGCCAAGCCGATGCCGGCTTTGTGCGCACCGGCATCCTCGAGGCGATGGTGCAAGAAGGCCGGCTGCAAGCGCAGCAGCTGCAGGTCGTGCACGCGCAGCAGCACCCGGGTTTCCCTTTCAAAGTCTCGACCCGGCTCTACCCCGAATGGGCTTTTGTGGCCATGGAGCAGGTCGATTTTTATGATGCGCGGCGCGCGGCGGCGGCCTTGCTGTTGCTGCCAGCCGGGCACCCGGTCACGCAAGGCACTCAGATTGCCGGCTTTGCGCCGCCGCAGGTTTATATCGAGGTCGAAAACCTGACGCGTGCGCTGCGTCTGCCGCCTTTCGATGAAGCGCCCGAATTTACCTGGGCCGACATCTGGGAGCGCCACGAAATGCCACTGCTGGCCCTAGCGGCCAGTTTTCTGGCTATTTTGTTGCTGCTGGCCTACAGCTTGTGGCAGCGGCGCGAGCTCAGGCTCGAGCGCGACGCCCTGAGCCGGCTCATCCAAACTTGGCCGCAACCGATGCTGCTCATCAACCAGCATTATTTTTCGCAGGCCAACCAAGCCGCGCTGGCGCTGCTCGGCCTGGCGCACGAGCGCGATTTGCTGGGCCGCTCGCCTTGGGATGTGTCACCGCCGCAGCAGGCCGACGGCAGCGACTCGCGCCAGCGCGTGCTCGAGGTGCTGGATGCGGTGCAGCACGGCCAAGTCCAGCGCCTAGACTGGGAGCTGTGCCGCCCGGATGGCACCTTGGTGCCGGTGGAGGTCACGCTGCTGACGCTGGAGCAACACGAGCAGCAGCGCAGCGAGCAACGGGTGCTGTGCAGCTGGATCGACCTGAGCGCGCGCAAGGCCACCGAGGAGCTGCTGCAACAGCAGGCCGACCGGCTGGCGCGCTCGAACGCCGAGTTGGAGCAATTTGCCTACGTGGCCTCGCACGATTTGCGCCAACCGCTGCGCATGGTGGGTAGCTACGTGCAGCTTCTCGAGCGCCGCTTGGCCGCGCAGCTCGACGCCGAAACGCGCCAGATGATGGGCTTTGCCACCCAAGGGGCGCAGCGCATGGACCAAATGTTGGTCGCCTTGCTCGAATACTCGCGCGTGGGGCGCATGGGCGAGCCCATGGCGCCACTGGCTATGCGCGCGGCGCTCGACGAGGCCTTGCGCTTTCTCAGCCCTGCGATCCACGAGACCCGGGCCGTGATTCGGGTGCAAGGGCAGTGGCCCGAACTGGTGGTGAGCCGCAACGAGATCTCGCGCCTGTGGCAAAACCTGGTGGGCAACGCGCTCAAGTTCCGCGTCGCCGGACGGGAGCCTGAAATCGATATCCGCGCCGTGCCGCAAGCCCAGGGCTGGCGCTTTGAGGTCTGCGACAACGGCATCGGCATCGACCCAAGTCAGAGCGAGCGCCTGTTTCGCGTCTTTCAGCGCCTGCACACGCGCAGCGAGTACGAGGGGACCGGGATCGGGTTGGCGGTGGCGCGCAAAATCGTCGAGCGCCACGGTGGGCGCATCTGGGCTGAGTCGGCCGGGCTGGGGCAGGGCAGTTGCTTTGCGTTCTTCCTTCCCAAGCAGAGCGCCTTAGCGCCTGCAGCACCCTACACCCCCGCGCCATGATGAAGCGGCCTTGGCGTCAACGCGTGGTCACCCTGCTGTTGGCGTGGCTGTTGTGCCTGTGCGCCAGCCCCGCTTGGGCGGCGCTGGGTGGGCCCACCTTTGCGTATTTTTTCCAAACCCACGCCATCCCGATGCTGGTCATCGATCCGGCCAGCGGCCAGATCGTGGATGCCAACCCGGCGGCGGCGCGCTTTTACGGCTACACGATCGAGCAACTGCGCCAGATGGCGATCCAGCAGATCAACACCTTCACCCCTGAGCAGGTGGCTGCCGAGCGCGAACTGGCGCGCCAAGAAAAGCGCAACTTCTTTCTCTTTAGGCACCGCTTGGCCAGCGGCGACTTGCGCACGGTCGAGGTCTTTTCGCATCCCTACGTGTTCAACGGCCGCACCTTGTTGGTCTCGGTGGTGCACGACATCACGCTGGGGCGGCACCGCTCGGTGGACCTTTGGCACTACCAGCAGCGGCTCGAGGAGATGGTGGCGCAAAAAACCGCGCAAATCGAAACATCGCGCCGCTGGCAGGTGTTCATACTGGTCATGGCCTTGCTGGCGCAAACCGTGGCCATGGTCTGGCTGTTGCTGCTCATGCGCCAGCGCAAGCGCTTGGCCGCCGAGCGCCAAACCCTGCTGCAAGAGGCGCAGGCGCACAACCTAGAGCTCAGGCGCTTGGGCCAAGCGCTCTCGCACCACTTTCAGGAGCCTACGCGGCGTCTGCGCAGCTTTGCGCAGCGCCTGCAAAACAAGCCCGAGTTGGAGATCGACGACGACAGCCGCACGGCGCTGCGCTTTGTGGACCAAGAGTCGCAGCGCCTAAGCAGCCTAGTGCGCGACGTGCAGCGCTACCTGCTGCTCGATCAAACACCCGTCAATCCAAATGCCAGCGTCGACGCGCTGGCGGCCCTGCGTGCCGCGCTGGAGCAGATGCAACCCGAGCTGGCTGGCTGCACCGTGCGCCTGCCCGAGCACACCGTGCACGTGGCCATAGATGGCACACGTTTGATCGACGTGTTTGCGATTTTGCTCGACAACGCGGTGCGCTACCGCCACTGCGAGCGTGCTTTGGTGATCGAGGCGCGTTTTGAATGCCCACGCAGCGGCTGGGCGCGCTTGAGCCTGAGCGACAACGGCAACGGCATTCCAGCACAATACCATCAGCAGGTGTTCGAGCTGTTTTCGCGCTTGGTCGGCAGCGAAATACCGGGCAGCGGCATGGGCTTGGCGTTGGCCAAAAAAATGATTCAAACTGCGGCCGGAACCCTGTACATCGAAGACGGAATGGATACAGGTGTAACTTTTGTCATCGAGTTGCCATTAAAATCAAAACATGACTGAAACCCATCCCATCTCGATCCTGCTGGTCGAAGACGAACCGGCCGACGCCTACTTGGTTCGCGTCGCCTTCACAGAGGGTAAGGTGCTGGTCAACTTGCACCACGTGCGCGACGGCGTGGAGGCGTTCGACTTTTTGCAACGCAAGTCGGGTTTTGAGCACGCCCCCCGCCCCGACCTGATCTTGCTCGACCTCAACATGCCACGCATGGACGGTCGCCAGTTTTTGTCCACCATCAAGCAAGACCCTGAACTGGTCGGCATTCCGGTGGTGGTGCTCACCACGTCAGATGCCGAAAGCGATCTGGTCGCCAGCTACGAGCACAACGCCGCCGGCTACATCGTCAAGCCCATCGACATCGACGAGTTCGTGCGCTTGGTGCGCGGCCTGAGCCACTACTGGTTGTCGATCGTCAACTTGCCCGAGAACCCATAGGCTTCATGTCCAGCCCTGGCGCGCTTCCGTCGTCGCCGGTCGTCTTGTTGATTGAAGACGAGCCGGGTGATGCCATTTTGATCAAGCACCTGTTGCTCGAGCAGGACCCGCACGCCTTCAGGCTGCACAGCGTCCAGACCTTGGCGGATGCGCAGCGCGACCTCGACGCCGGCGCCGTGACCCCCGACGTGGTGCTGCTCGACCTCAATCTGCCCGACTCCTTTGGTGCCCAAACGGTGCCGCGCTGCCGGGCGCTCACCGATGCGCCGATCGTGGTCCTCACAGGCCACGACGACGTGGCCGCGCAGCAGGCGGCCATTCAGTGCGGGGCCGAAGATTTTTTGGTCAAAGGGGCCGACGGCAGCGCCCTGCCCCGGGCCGTGCGCTACGCCTTGCTGCGGCACGAGCGTGAGGCGGACGCGCGGCTGGCGGCCTCGGTTTTTCGCCATGCCCACGAAGGGGTTTTGATCACCGACCCATCGGGCGTGATCATCGACGTCAACGACGCTTTTTGCGAAATCTCGGGCTACTCGCGCCCCGAACTGCTCGGCCGCAACCCCAGCCTGCTCAGCTCCGGCCGCCACCCGCCCGCCTTTTTTGCAGAGATGTGGAGCACCCTGTTCACGCATGGGCAGTGGGGCGGCGAGGTGTGGAACCGGCGCAAAAACGGCGAGTTCTACGTCGAACACCTCAGCTTGAGCGCGGTGCGCGACGGGCGTGGTCGCATCAGGCACTTGGTCGGGTTCATGCTCGACATCACGAACCAGAAAGAGCACCAAAGCCAGCTCGAGTACATGGCACATTACGACCGCCTCACGGGCTTGCCCAACCGGCTGCTGCTGAGCGACCGGTTGCAGCAGGCCATGGCACGCGCCCAGCGCAACGGCATGCGCTTGGCGCTGGCCTACCTCGACCTCGACGGCTTCAAAGCCATCAACGACGCGCATGGGCACGATGTGGGTGACGAAGTGCTGCAGGCCTTGGCGGTGCACATGCGCGGCACGCTGCGCGAAGGCGACACGCTGGCGCGCCTAGGCGGTGACGAGTTCGTCGCCATTTTCGAAAACCTGCAGCACATCGATGACAGCGTGCCCTGCGTCGAGCGCCTGCTCAATGCGGCCTGTCAGTGCATGCAGTCCGACGAGCGGCGGCTCAAAATCTCGGCCAGCATCGGCGTGGCACTGTACCCGCAACCCGAAGCCGTTGCCGCCGACCAGCTGCTGCGTCAGGCCGACCAAGCCATGTACCAGGCCAAGTTGGCTGGTAAAAATCGCTTTCACTACTTTGACATCGAGCGCGATCTGGGCTTGCGCGGGCATCACATCGAAATGCAGCGCATCCGCTTGGCGCTGGAGCAGTCCGAACTGGTGTTGCACTACCAGCCGCGGGTGCACATGCGCAGCGGTGAGGTGATCGGGGTCGAGGCCTTGGTGCGCTGGCAGCACCCAGAGCGCGGTTTGCTGGCCCCCGGAGTTTTTTTGCCACTGATCGAAAACGACCCGCTAATCAGCGATCTGGGCTGCTGGGTGATGGAAGCGGCGCTCCAACAAATCGCGCGCTGGCAGCGTGCTGGCCTGCGCCTGCCGGTGGGGGTCAACGTGGCCCCTTACCACTTGCAGCAGCCGGATTTTCTTAAGCAGATCGAGTCGCTGCTGGCGCAGCACCCAGAGGTCGATCCGGCGCTGCTGGAGATTGAAATCGTCGAAACCAGCGCGTTGACCGATCTGGATCGGGCCTTGGCCGTGATCGAGGGTTTGCGCCAGCTGGGCCTGCGGCTGGCGTTGGACGATTTTGGCACCGGGTACTCGTCGCTCACCTACCTCAAGCGCCTGCCGGTGCAAACGCTCAAGATCGACCAGAGCTTTGTGCGCGACATGCTCTACGACCCGGACGACTTGGCCATCCTAGAGGGCGTGATCGGCTTGGCCAAGGTCTTTAGGCGCGACCTCGTGGCCGAAGGAGTGGAGACGCACGAGCACGGTCGGCTGCTGCTGCAGCTGGGTTGCGAATGCGCTCAAGGCTATGGCATCGCCCGGCCCATGCCGGCAGCCGATTTTTTGCCGTGGTTGCAATCGTGGGCGGCGCCGGCCTTTTGGAAATGCACCCCCACCCTGCAAACCCAGTGGCTGCCGCTGCTCTATGGCATGGTGGAAAGCCGGGCCTGTGTGCTGGTGCTGGAGCATTATCTGCAAGGCCTGAGCAGCCGCGAGCCCGAGGCCGACGTGCGCTCTTGTGGCTTTGCGCGCTGGGTGCACGACCTTAAAGACGCGCAGCTGCAGGCCATGGGCTTTGAAAGGCAGAGCCCGAGCTGGCTTTCTGTGCTGGATCTGCATGAGCAGCTGCACACCAGCATTGCCGCGTTGGTGCAGCAGTGCCAAACACAAGGCCGCAGCGCGGCGCTCGAGCGCTTGCCGCATTTGTGGGCGCTGCGCGAGCGGCTGTTGCTGGCCCTGCAAGATTTTTTGCCACAATGAAAGTGCGCCCTAGCGCCCTAGTGAGGTTGGCATGTCCCCAGAAAACTTCCGTTTTTCGCATAGGCTGCGGGTGCGCTGGTCCGAAGTCGATATGCAAAAGATCGTCTTCAATGCGCACTATCTGGCGTATTTCGACCTCGGCATCTCGGAGTACTGGCGCGCCCTCGCGCTGCCCTACGAAGACGCGATGGCGCAGCTCGGCGGTGAGCTGTATCTGAAGAAAAGCACGCTCGAGTTCAACGCCTCGGCGCGCATGGACGACCAGCTCGACGTGGCGCTGGCCTGCCAGCGGCTGGGCAACACCTCGATGACGCTGCGCGGCGCCGTGTTGCGCGCCGGCCAGCCGCTGGCGCTGGGCGAACTGGTGTATGTGTTTGCCGACCCCAGCACGCAGCGCCCGCGCCCCGTGCCCGACGCGTTGCGCGCACTCATCGAAGCTTTTGAGGCGGGCGAGGCGGTGCTGGAGCTGCACCGGGGCAGCTGGGACGCGCTCGGCCCCGATGCGCAGCGCGTGCGCACGGCGGTATTTGTGCAAGAGCAGGGCATTGCACCCGAGGACGAATGGGACGCCGCCGACGCCGACTGCCTGCACGTGGTGGCCTACAACCGGCTCGGGCAGCCGGTGGCCACGGCGCGCTTGCTGCCCGCCCAAGCCGGGGTGGCCAAGCTCGGGCGCATGGCGGTGCATCGGGTGCTGCGCGGCACCGGCGTCGGCCGCCAGCTGCTGAGCGAGCTCACGCAGGCGGCGCGTGCGCGCGGCGACCGTTGCCTGCGCCTGAGCGCGCAACGCAGCGCCGAAGGCTTTTACCAGCGCCTAGGCTTCGAGGCCGTGGGCCAGCCCTACGACGAAGTGGGCATTCCCCACATCGAGATGCAAAGGCTGTTGTAGCCGCTCTGGGTCAGTGGCCAAGGGTGGGGCGCGGCAGGGTTGGTGTGCGGCTGGGGTGCTGGGTTCTGTAGGGCTGGTGCGGCTGTCAGACTGGTGGTTTGTATGGTCGGCACTGGCGCTGGCGGCTGGTGTGTCCATTCCTGCAATTCGAGCCGGCTGCTGGCTGCCGATGGGCGCAGCCAGCGCGCAATCAGGCTGCTGCGGGTGCCATAGCCATGCTGCGGCATGCACACAAAGGGGCTCGAGAGCAGCCGCTCCAGCTCCAGCGGCACCCCGGTGGCGGGCAGCTGATCATCCGGTGCTGGGCAGCGGTCCAGCAGCGCCTCGAGCAGCAGGGTCTGCCAGCGGTCGTGGGCCAAGGTTGCGCCGGGCAAGGCCAGAGCCGGCTCTTGCAAGGCGGCGGCCAGCGCCGATTTGAGGCGCAGCAGCTTGGGCCATGGGCTGTCGAGGGCGGCGTTGGACAGTCCGTACACACCGGGAGGGAGCGCCGCGCCGTTCCAGCCGGGGGGTAAATCGAGGGGCTGCGGGGATACGCTGGCTTCATTGCGCGCGAGGCGGCGCGGGCGGTTCGAGAGCCAGTACCAGTGGCCGCTGACGCAGTCGCCCAGCACGAGGTTGAAGCCGCCGTAAGCGCTGGGGTCGGTCTGCTGCAGCAGCGCCTGCAAATCGTGCCAAGCCTGCTGCGGGCCAAAGGGCAAGGTCTGCGCGGCACCCACAGGCAGGCCAAGCGTTTCTAGGCTAGGCGGTTCAGTGCGAGGTCCCGGACCGGCCAGCCAGCGCGTCACCAGTTCGCCGCGGCTGCGCGCCGCTTTCTCGGGCTGGCCGTCGCGCACGTTGGTGAGCAATGCCACCCGGCCCGCCGCCGAAAAGCCCAGCCAGGTGCCGCCAGCGAGCAGATCGCGCCCGCCGTACACCGTCTGGCCGTTGTTCAGTTGCCAAGCCGCCAGCGGCAGGGCAGGGCGCTGCCAGTATTCGTCGCGGTTGGCTGCCAGCAGCAGCGGGCAGTCGGGGCGCTGGCCGATGGCCAAGGCGATCAGGCACATTCACACATCGGCCAACAGCTCGTAGGGCAGGGGCAGCACATGCAGGGCCGCGCCATCGGGTGTGCCCAAGCGCAGCGTCTGGCCGTCGGCGGCGCTGGTCTGCAGGCTGAGCAAGGCATCGACACCACCGGCCGGGTGCGCGGCCGCCTGCACCACCACGCCACAAGGTTGCTCGGCGTCGCTGGGGTGGAATACCGCTTGCCCAGCAATGGGGGCGCTGCCGGTGCCGGTGCCGGTGTTGGGGCAGTGCGCCAGATAGGCGCGGCGCTTCAAGGTGCCGCGAAACTGGCTGCGCGCCACCACTTCTTGGCCAGGGTAGCAGCCTTTTTTGAAGCTCACGCCCCCGACCGATTCGTAGTTCAGCATCTGCGGCACCAGCAGTTCGACCAGCGGCCGGCTGAGCAACACCACCGCGCTGCGCACCTGCAGCCAATCCCAGTGGGCCGGGGGCAGGGGAGCGGCTTGAGCCTGAAACCGGGCTTGGTCGGCGATTGCGCCAGACGCTGGGCCCGTGGCCTCGGACTGTGCGTAGGCTAGGGCTGGGTCATGGGCACCCATATCCCTTTCTACACACAGCAAAGCCCGGCCCAAGCCCGCCACCGCCGGCAGCCGCACCCAAGTCTGCGCCCCAGCGTCGAGCTTGCTCCAGGTGGATGCGGGCAAATCGGCCGCCACCGCCACCCCCACCGCGCCCCAGAGGCTGCAGCGATCGGAGGCGTCGCTCAGGCGCACCTTGGCGCGCAACACGAAGCGCTGCAGGTGTTGCAGGGTTTGCGGCAGCAGGTCGCGCGCGCACAGCAGCAGCACGCGCTCGGGGCCGCGCTTGAAGCCGATGAACGAGGCCAGCATCCGCCCCTTGGCGTTGCACAGCGCCGCCAGCCGCGCCTCGGCTTGGCCGAGCAGGGCAAAGTCGTTGCTCAACTGGTTGTGCAAAAAACTCGCCGCGTCCGGCCCCTCGGCTGCGATCACGCCCCAAGCGGGCAGGGGCGCGAGGCCGCTCCAGCCGTCGGGGACGAAATCGGGGCTGGTGGTGGGTGGCTGGTGTGCTGACGCGGGGTCTTGCAAGGGCGGGTGATCGGGGTTCATCGAGGGCGGGTGTCACTTATGATCGCGGGCAGGCCAGATTGTCCACTAGGACGCGCAATGCTGTGCGTCGATGCGTCTAGGCCCCCATTCTCCCAGAGGTGCAAATCCGTGTTCCGAACCTTGAAATGGCTGCTGCTGGCCGCAATCGCCGGCGCCGTGTTGCTGGCCGCGCTGGCCGCTTGGTGGCTGCAGCGGCCGCTGCCCTTGGCCCCGCAAGCGCAGGGCGTGGTCGATGTGGTGATCGAGCCCGGCACCTCGGCGCGCGGGGTGGCGCGGGTGCTGGTGCAAAGCGGGCTGCAAACCTCGCCCGATCTGTTGTTTTTGTGGTTTCGTGCCTCTGGGCAGGCGCACCGCCTGCAGGCCGGCACCTACGAATTTGGCCCCAACACCAGCCCGCGCGAGCTGTTGCGCAAGCTGGTGGCCGGCGAACAGGCGCTGCGCCGCGTCACCTTGCTCGAAGGCTGGACCTACCACCAAGTGCTGCAGGCGCTGCGGCAAGCCGACGCGCTGGTGTTTGACCTGCCCGAGCAAGCCGGCCCGGCCGAGCTCATGCGGTTTTTGGACCTGCCGCACAGCCACCCCGAGGGGCGGTTTTTCCCCGACACCTACGTCTATCCAAAAAACTCCAAGGCCTCGGCCCTGCTGCGCCAAGCCGCTCAGGCCATGGACAGACAACTGGCCCAAGCCTGGGAGCAGCGCCACCCCAATCTGCCGCTGCGCAACCCCGACGAGGCGCTGATTCTGGCCAGCATCATCGAGCGCGAAACCGGGCTGGCCAGCGACCGCCCGATGGTCTCGGGGGTGTTCAACAACCGGCTGCGCATCGGCATGCGGCTGCAGGCCGACCCCACCGTGGTCTATGGCCTAGGGCCCGGGTTCAATGAGCGCTTGCGCCGTATCCATTTGCAAACCGACACGCCTTGGAACACCTACACCCGCGCCGGCCTGCCCCCGACCCCGATCGCCATGCCCGGCATGGCCTCGCTCTTGGCCGCCGTGCAGCCGGCCGATACCCAGGCCATGTATTTCGTGGCCCGGGGCGACGGCTCGAGCGCCTTCAGCCGCACCTACGCCGAGCACAATGTGGCGATTCGGCGCTACATCCTCAACCAATGACGCCTCCCGTACCTTTACAGCCACCCGTCGGCACAGGCTGCTTCATCACCTTCGAGGGCATCGACGGGGCTGGCAAGTCCTCGCACATCGAGCCCTTGGCGCAAGCCTTGCGCGCTCAAGGCCGGGCGGTGCAGCTCACCCGCGAGCCCGGCGGCACACCGCTGGCCGAGCAACTGCGCACCCTGCTGCTGCAGCAACCCATGGACGCCCTGACCGAGGCGCTGCTGCTCTTTGCCGCCCGGCGCGACCACCTGCAAACGGTGATCGAACCGGCCTTGGCGCAAGGCCAGGTGGTGCTGTGCGACCGCTACACCGACGCCACCTTTGCCTACCAAGGCCACGGCCGCGGCTTCGACCTGCAGGTGCTGCAGACGCTGGAGCAGTGGGTGCAGGCCAGCCCCGTGGGCAACTCCACCAACCCCGCCGTTCCCACCGCCGCCGTGCGCCAACCCGACCTCACGCTCTGGTTCGACCTGCCCGCCGCCACCGCTGCCGCACGCTTGGCCGGGGTGCGCGCACCCGACAAATTTGAGGCCGAACCGCAGGCCTTTTTCGAGCGCGTGGCGGCCGGCTACGCAGCGCGCTGCGCCCAGTGGCCGCAGCGTTTCGAGCGCATCGACGCCAGCCTGCCCCTAGAGCAGGTCTGGCAGCAGGTGTGCACCGTGGTGCAGCGGCGCGGTCTGCTGAGCCCCACATGAGGCAAGCCCTGCCGCCGTGGCTGCAGCGCCAGCTGGCCAGCCTGCGCCAGCAGCGCAGCCACGCCCTGCTGCTCAGCGGCCCGCCCGGCCTCGGGCAGTACGAGCTGGCTCTCGAGCTGGCACGGGTCTGGTTATGCGAGCGCCCCAGCGACCAAGGCGCCTGCGGCGCTTGCAGCGGCTGCCACGCCATCGAGGTGCGCACCCACCCCGACCTGTTCGTGCTGCTGCCCGAGGTGCTGGCGATCGAACTCGGCTGGCCGCTGGACCCCAAAACCCAAGACAAGATCGACAAAAAAGAACTCAAACCGAGCCAGTTCATCCGCGTCGATCCGGTGCGCGCCGCGCTGGCCTTTAGCCAAGTCACAGCCTCGCGCGCCGCCGCCAAGGTGGTGCTGATCCACCCGGCCAACCGGCTCAATATTGAATCGGCCAACGCGCTGCTCAAAACGCTGGAAGAGCCGCCTGCGGGGCTGCGCTTCATCCTCAGCACCGAGGCCGCGCACGCCCTGCCGCCCACCATCCGCAGCCGCTGCCTGACGCAGCAAATGGCTTGGCCCACCGAGCCCGAGGTGTTGGCGTGGCTGGCGCAGGTCGCCGCGCCCGGCACCCTAGCGCCGCAGTTGCAGGCAGCCTGGCGCGCCAGCGGTGGCCGCCCCGAAGCCGCGCGCCAATGGCTGGCCAGCGGCCTCGATGCCACCCTGTGGGCCAGCCTGCCCAAACGCGTGGCCGCAGGCGATTTGGGCCCTGTGCGCGAGTGGCCGCTGGCGCAGCAGATGGGCTTGCTGCAACAGCTCTGCCACGACCTGATGAGCGCCGCCGTAGGCGCCGAACCGCGCTTCTTTGCCGCTGCCGACCTGCCCCCCGCACCACCCTTGGCAGCCCTCAGCGCCTGGCAGCGCGACCTGGTGCAGGCCGCACGCACGCTCGAACACCCCTTTCAAGCCGCCTTGTTGCACGAAGCTTGGGCCCTGCGCGCGCGCCAAGCGATAAACTCGCGCCCATGAGCACAGCCGAAGCCCCGGCGGCCACCCGCCCCACCGTCATCCAGTTGTCGATCAAGGAAAAAGCCGCCCTCTACGCGGCCTACATCCCCCTGTTCGCCGAAGGCGGCATTTTCGTACCCTCGGTGCGCGAATACCAGCTCGGGCAAGACGTGTACGTGCTGCTCACCCTGCCCGACGAAGCCCAGCGCTACCCGGTGGCGGGCAAAGTGGCGTGGATCACCCCCGCGGGTGCGGCCCATGCACGCACCCAAGGCATCGGCGTGCGCTTTCCGGCCGACGAAAAATCCAAGCAGCTCAAAGCCCGCATCGAAGAAATCTTGGGCGCCCATCTGGCTTCCGATCGCTCCACCCAAACCATTTGAAAGCATCGCGCCGAGGATGTACATCGACTCCCATTGCCACCTCGATTTTGCCGAGCTGCGCACGCTATTGCCCGACGTGCTGAGCGCCATGCAACAAGCCCAAGTGGGCGGCGCCCTGTGCATCAGCACCACCATGGAAACCTTCCCCGCTGTGCTCGAGCTCGCGCAGCAGCACCCGCAGCTTTGGGCCACCGTGGGCGTGCACCCCGACAACGAAGGCGTGCACGAACCCAGCGTGGCCGAGCTGCTGGCCGGTGCGCAACAGCCGCGCGTGGTCGGCATCGGGGAAACCGGGCTCGACTACTACCGCCTAGGCGAGCGCAGCCTGGCCGACATGGAGTGGCAGCGCGAGCGCTTCAGGGTGCACATCCGCGCGGCGCGGCGCTGCGGTTTGCCGCTGGTGATCCACACCCGCGCCGCGGCCGACGATACGCTGGCCATCCTCAAAGAGGAGGGCGGTTTTGTGCCCAGCGCCGACCCCACGCCCGAACTGCCCCCGGCGCGCGGCGTGTTCCACTGCTTCACCGAAAGCGCCGAACTGGCGCAGGCCGTGCTCGAACTGGGCTTCTATATTTCTTTCTCTGGCATCATTACCTTTCGCAACGCCGCCGAACTGCGCCAAGTGGTGAGCCTGGTGCCGCTGGAGCGCTGCCTGATCGAGACCGACAGCCCCTATCTCGCGCCAGCGCCCCACCGCGGCAAACTCAACACCCCGGCCTATGTGCCGCACGTGGCGCAGCAGCTGGCTGCCACCAAGGGCCTGAGCTTGCCCCAAGTGGCGCAGGCCACCACGGCCAATTTTTTGCGCCTGTTCAGCGCCGTCAGCCTGCCGGTCGAGCTCACACCAGCCGCCTGAATACCCGCCTTGTCCGCTTGCCCGCCGACCTTGTAAAACCTCGAAAGCACATGAAAAAATATTTTCAATTCGTTGTTTTAGTGATTATTTTAGCAACCGGATTGGGGCCGGCTCAAGCCCAAACCGGCTCCTTCGAGCGCTTCTTCATGGCCATCAGCCGCGACGACGTCGGCCCGATCATCGAGCTGCAATTGCGCGGCTTCGATATCAACGCACCCAATCCCGATCTGGTGCCGCCGCTGGTGCTGGCCATTCAGACCGACTCGCTGCGCGTGGCCCGCCACCTGATCGAGCAGCCCGGGCTCAACATTGAAGCGCGCAACCCGGCGGGCGAAACCGCGCTCATGCTCGCCGCCATCCGCGGCCACCTCGATCTGGTGCAGCGCCTGCTCGAGCGCCGCGCCCAAGTCAACCACCCCGGCTGGACACCGCTGCACTACGCCGCCAGCCACGACGGCGAGCGGGCGCTGCCCATCACGCAGCTGCTGCTGGAGCACCACGCCTTCATCGACGCGCGCTCGCCCAACGGCAGCACGCCACTGATGCTGGCGGCGCACTACGGTCCGCGCGAGGTCGTCGAGCTGCTGCTGCGCGAAGGCGCCGAACCGCTGGCACGCAACCAGCAAGGCCTCAACGCCATCGACTTTGCCATGCTGGCGCGCCGCGCCGACATGGCCGAAGCGATTGCCGCCAGAGTGCGGGAGCAGCAGGGCAGCGGCACCTGGTAACGCAGCCCAAACCCTGTTTGGCAGCCGGTGCCGCAGCGCGGCGCTTGTGCCGCGCTTCCTGCAGCCGATACGTGCAATTACTTAAACCAAGGCGGCCCGTTTGCGGTTCCAATCTGGGCAGTCTCCGATACCTTCAGACCCTATCAAGGTTCACCCCATGCGCAACAAAGACCTACACGACCTTTTAGGCGGCTTGATCATGCTGGCCATCGGCGCCTTTGCCGCCATCTACGCCTACATCAACCTCGACCTCGGCAGCCTGCGCAGCATGGGGCCGGGCTTCTTCCCGATCGTGCTCGGCTCCGGGCTGGCCGTGCTGGGCCTGCTGATCGCGCTGCCGGCCCTGTTTCGCCCGAGCGGCGGACCGCTGGGGATCGATTACAAGGCCCTGTTTTTCGTCACCCTGTCGCTGCTGGTATTTGCCTTCTTGCTGCGCCCCTTGGGGCTGATTTTCACCAGCATGGTGATGGTGCTGGTGGCCACGCTGCCGCTGTCGCTGGCCACCGTGGGCATCAAAACCCGCATCCTCACGGCTTTGGGTGTGGCCGCAGTCACCTGGGTGGTGTTCATTCTGGGCTTGGGCATGAACCTGCCCACTTGGCCTTGGAGTCATTAAAAAAGCACCCCAATTCCCACAAACACTATAAAAAACTTAAGGCTCCACCATGGATATCGCCAACGGACTGTTGCTGGGCTTGCAGACAGCGATGCAACCCGAGATCTTGCTGTACTGCTTCATCGGCGTTTTTCTGGGCACGCTCATCGGCGTGCTGCCCGGCATCGGTGCCCTGGCCGCGATTTCGCTGCTGCTGCCCATCACCTTCCACCTCGAGCCCACGGCCGCGATCGTGATGCTGGCCGGCGTCTATTACGGTGCCCAGTACGGCGGTTCGACCGCCTCCATTTTGCTCAACCTGCCCGGCACCCCATCGTCTGCGGTGGCCTGTCTCGACGGCTACCCCATGGCCAAGCAGGGTAGGGCCGGCGTGGCGCTGTTCATGACCACGGTGGCCTCGTTCATCGGCTCCATGCTGGGCATCGCCGCGCTGGTGGCGTTTGCGCCTGGCATCGCCGAGGTCGGGCTGCTGTTTGGCGCCGCCGAATACTTCTCGATCATGCTGCTGGGGCTGATCGCCGCCGCCACGCTGGCCGCCGGTTCGCCCCTCAAAGGGCTGGCCATGGTGCTGTTTGGCCTGCTGCTAGGCACCGTGGGCACCGACGTCAATTCCGGTGTGCCGCGCTTTGATTTCGAGATCCCGGAACTGATGGACGCCATCAGCCTGGTGGCGCTGGCCATGGCGCTGTTTGGCATTGCCGAACTGATCTCATCGGTCAACCTCAAGCGCGACGGCGAGGTCAAAGAAAAAATCACCCTGCGCTCCATGCTCCCGAGTCGGGAAGACGTGCGCCAATCGGTGCGCCCGATGTTGCGCGGTTCGGGCATCGGCGGCTTCATGGGCGCCTTGCCCGGCACCGGGCCCAGCATCGCCGCCTTCATGTCGTACGCGGTGGAAAAGAAAGTCGCCAAAGACCCGAGCCGCTTTGGCAAAGGCGCCATCGAAGGCGTGACCGCGCCCGAATCGGCCAACAACGCCGCCGCCCAGACCGCCTTCGTGCCCACACTGTCGCTGGGCATACCGGGCGACGCCGTGATGGCCCTGATGCTGGGCGCGCTCATCATCCACGGCATCCAGCCCGGCCCGATGCTCATGACCGCCCAGCCCGAGCTGTTCTGGGGCCTGATCGTGAGCTTTGCCATCGGCAACATCATGCTCGTGATCCTGAACCTGCCGCTGGTGGGCATTTGGGTCTCGATTTTGCGCATTCCGTACCATGTGCTGTACCCGGCCATTTTGGTGTTCATCTGCTTGGGCGTGTACAGCGTCAACAACAACGTGTTCGACATCTACATGACCGCCGTGCTTGGCGTGCTGGGCTACATTTTGCTCAAGCTGCGCTTTGAGCCCGCGCCCTTGCTGCTCGGCTTTGTGCTGGGCCCGATGATGGAAGAAAACCTGCGCCGCGCCATGCTGCTGTCGCGCGGCGACCCGAGCACCTTCATCGAGCGCCCGATCAGCGCCGTCGTGCTGGGCCTGTGTGCGCTCCTGCTGCTGTGGACGGCCTATGCCGCGCTCAAACGCGGCCTAAAGCGCCAAGAACAAGAGCAAGACCGGATTCCGGAATAATCGGGGGCCATACCGGATCGTGGCGCATGGGTGAGCGCGGCCACGGTGTGGCGCTGAACGGCTTGGATCCAAGCCCTGCTAAAGTTCCACAATGTGTATTATGTTAAATGACCAACGAACGCATGCCCGCCGCTGCTGATACCGATGCGCTCGATGCGCACGACACCTTGGCCGAGCACATCGAGCGCGTGCTCACGGCGCTGCCCGAACAGAACCTGACCCTGCACGACATCGTCGAAGCCGTGGGCCCCGACAGCCTGATGCTGCTGACGATCTTTTTGTCGCTGATCTTTCTGGTGCCGGTCTCGATCCCGGGCGTGAGCACAGCCTTTGGGCTGGCGATCGTGCTCATTGGCCTGACGCGCACCTTCCAGCGCAAACCGTGGCTGCCGCAGCGCATCGCTAGGCGCCAGCTGGCGGCGGCGCCGCTGCGCGCCGGCTTGCAGCGCGCCACGGTCTGGCTGCACCGCATCGACCGCCTGAGCCGCCCGCACCGCTGGCCGTGGCTGAGCAGCCATGGCCCGGCCACGCTGTGCAACAACCTAGCGCTGGTGTTCGCCGGCCTGCTGCTGATGATGCCCTTTGGGCTGATCCCCTTTAGCAACACCTTGCCGGCGCTGGCGGTGATCTTTCTGTCGGCCGGCATGATGCAGCGCGACGGACTGGCGCTGCTGCTGGGCTATGCCGCCGTGTGTCTCACGTTGCTCTATTTCGCGCTGCTGATCACCGCTGGCGGGGCCACGTTGATGGAAGTGTGGCAGTGGATGGGCTAAATTTCGGGTGTTTCGGAGTGGGCTCATAAGCCCTGCCCGATCTGGGCGGCATAATACGAATTCTTACAATTTTTTGACAGCTCTTTCAAATGAAGCTCAAGTTCTTTGCGCTGTTCTTGGCGCTCGTGTCCACTTTTGCCGTGGCCCAAACCCCGGCGCCCGCATCGCCCCCACCCCCAGCGTCGCAGCCGGCGCAGGCCCAAAACTGGCCGGTGCTGCGGGTGGCGGTGGACGCCACCTACAAGCCCTTCACCTACAAAACGCCCGCGGGCCAGCTCACCGGCTTTGATGTGCACATCGCGCAAGCGCTGTGCACCGAGCTGCGCCGGCGCTGCGTGTTCGTGGAACAGGTGTGGGACGGCATGATTCCGGGCCTGCTGGCGCGCAAGTACGACGTCATCATCAGCTCGATGTCGATCACCGACGAGCGCCGCCGCGTGGTCGATTTCACCGACAAATACTACAGCACCCCCAGCGGCATCGTGGTGCGCACCGGCACCCCGTTCACTGGGCCGGCTTCGCTGCGCGGCATGCGCATCGGCGTGCTCAAGGGCAGCACCCAAGAGCGCTATGCGCTGGGCGAGCTGCGCCCGGCGGGCGCCATCGTCGTGCCCTACGACGCGCAAAACCAAGTCTATCTCGACATTCAGGCCGGGCGCCTAGACGGCACGGTGGCCGATCGGGTCGAGGTCACGGCCGGCTTTCTGAGCAAACCCGAGGGCCGCGGCTTTGGCTTTGTTGGCCCCGAACTGCGCGACCGGCGCTACTTTGGCGACGGCATGGGCATTGCCTTGCGCAAGGGCCAAGACGAACTGCGCACCCAGTTGAACAACGCCATCCGGGCCATCCGCGCCAACGGCACCTACGACCGGATTGCGCGCCTGTACTTCGACTTCGACATCTACGGCGACTGAGAGCC
>Ga0208735_100419_pt1 | contig 19399 bp, 20 predicted proteins | sample Subbio12Aug_8Aab_FD_184829 | JGI IMG/M metagenome (GOLD analysis project Ga0208735, IMG submission 184829) | Serpentinite rock and fluid subsurface biosphere microbial communities from McLaughlin Reserve, California, USA - CR12Aug_8Aab (SPAdes) | ecosystem: Environmental > Terrestrial > Deep... | reverse complement strand
GGGGGAGCGCCATGCCCTTCGTCCTGTCAACGTGAAACGCCCGGGCGTCAGCCCTCCAGCCCGTCCGGGCGCGGACGCAGGTAGATGAACGCCTTGCGCAGCGCCCAGGGGAGAAAGGCCGCGCACCACAGCGCGATGGCGAGCAGGGTGAGCCAGAGCGTCTGCGCCGGCCAGAGGTCGGCGCAGACGCGCACCACCACGGCCGCCTGCAGCACCCAGAAGAGCGCCCAGTCCAGGCCGTCGGCCCGCAGCGGGCGACCGCCGTGGCCGGCCGTCACGCGCGTGACCATCGCGAACGCGACCCCGCCGAAAAAGCCCATGGTCAGCGCGTGCAGCGGGGCCAGGCCGAGGCCGGCCTGCGGCGCGCCGAAAAGCGGTGCGGCCTGGCTCCAGGCGTAAAACCCCAGCGCTATCCCCAGCCAGAGAAATCCGATATGCAGGATCGCCAGGAGGCGGACGCCGCAACTGCGGACGACGCCCCAGCGCCAGACGGCGAAGAACACCAGCGCGGCGCCGCCCGCGTCGACCGCGACCCGCAACACGCCGAAAAGCGGACCCGGCAGGAGAACCGATCCGATCGGCAGCAGGCCGTGGGCGAGCACGATGCCCAGTAGGACGGTCAGGAGCCAGCGCGGGCCCCACACCGGATGCCCCGGCAGCGCGCTGGCGCTGAAAAAGGGGATGAGCCGGTGCGCAACCGTGACATACGCCGGCGCAAGGAAGAGCCAGATGGAGAGCATGACCGCGCTGTGCACCCCGTTGGCCGAGAGGCCGAGCACGCTCAGCGCGAACACCAGTTGCGCCAGCGTGCCAAACGCAAAGAAGATCAGGACGAGCCGCGCGTGCAGGCGATCCGGCAGGCGGCTGCCGCGCAGCAGCGCGACGAAGCGCACCAGCAGCGCCAGCCAGCCGGCGGTCATGAGCAGAACGCCCGCCGACACGGCAATGACATGAAACTGCGCGCCGGCCAGGGCGAGAAGAAAGCCGGCCAGGGCGAGCAGGGCGGGAACGAGCAGGCGGTGCGCGGCCGGCGGCTCGACGTGCAGCCATTTCGGCCCGGCGGTGAAGAGGAAGCCGAACATGAAGAACGGCAGGAAACCGTTGGTCATCATCCAGCCATGCAGCCAGGACGGCGGCAGGGCCAGCGGCAGCGGGATGCCGAAGCTGCGCCCCGCCAGATGGCCGAGCCACCACAGGGAGGAGAGGGCCAGTCCGACCATCCCGCAGAAGAAAAACAGGCGGTGCGGCGCCGCCAGCAGCCAGCGCAGGGAGGCGCCGTCTCCGCGGTGGGCGGAGGTCGGCTCGACGGGCTCAAGCGGAATCATGGCGTACGGGTGGGCAGGAACGGGACATGGCGGAGTTTTCCGCGGGGCGGAGGACGAACGACGGGGCTGCATCCTATCAGGGGGAAGGAGGCGGGTTCGTTGACCGGCATCAACCGCCGCGACGTTCGCCGCAAGGCCTGCGGAACAGCCCTAGCGTTCGGGCACGTAGATCATCGAACCGTCCTTCATGCGATAGGCGATGCCGGCCTTGACGCCCTCGCCCTGGCCGATCTGGCCGCTGGCCTTGTATCTCTCGATCTTCTCGCCCTGCTTGACGATCATCTCCATCGAGGGCTGGCCGGCGTCGGTGATGATCGTCACGTCCTTCCGGGTGAAGGGGTCCAGCAAGGGGTTTTGCGCCACGGCGATGAGCAGGGCGGCGATGATGACGAGAAAGATGTCGATGAGGTTCACCACCGACAGGATCGGATCGTCCGATTCGGGTTCGTGCAGGAATTTCATTGCGCCTCCCCGCCGGCGCTTTTGAGACGCGGCATCAGCCAGGCGAGTTCCTCGGCCAGCCAGCGACGGCGCACCGAGACGATCCAGTAGGTGATCGAGGCCGCGACCAGCGCCAGGATCACGGCGGCGAAGGCGATCATCAGGTTTTCCGACACCTGCGCCAAATTGCCGTCCGACAGACCTTTCAGGGCCGGCCCCATCGGAATCATCGTCGCCACCAGGCCCAGCATCGGCGCCACCCGCGTGGCGATGCGCGGCACCTCCAGCAGCTTGTGCGCGGTCACGTCCAGATCGTCGGCGCTCGCCTGCGGATTCCTTTTCGCCCAGGCGACCAGGGCATAGCCGCGCGATCCGTCGCGGGACGGCGGGGTTCGCCGCCGCTGCCACCACTGCACGATGAAGGCGCCGAGCGCGTAAAAGGCATACAGGAACAGCAAGGCGATGACGACGAGCGTCGGGATCAGGAAGATCTGGCTGATCTGATACATCAGGGCTTCGAGGACTTGACTCATGCTGCATGACTCCTGTGGGTTGAAAATCGGGGGCTGGGCAGTCGCCCGAACTGGTGCAACGCACCCGCCGTCGTCGCTGCCATCAAGAAGGCCAGCGCGAACCAAAGCGGCGGCAGGTTGGCGCGGCCGGAGGTCTCCTGCTTTTCGAGCCGCCGGCCTTCGACCTGCGGCGGTTGCGCGGCGAGCTTGCCGGGTGCGGGGGCGACGAAATCGAGGCCGTAGCCGGCGCCTTTCAGTTGATCGACGAAAGGCAGCACCCGGTCGTTCATGGGACGGAAGTCGTGGCGGCGCATGGCGTCCTCGACCGCCTCGACCAGTTCCTTCAGCGTTTGCGCGTCGGCGCGCCAGTAGCCCTTGCGGTTGGACTCCAGCATGCGTTCGGCGATCTGCGCCAGCGCGCGCGGGTTCTTGTCCTCGAACCATTCGCGCGTGCCGAGCGCCAGCTTGTCGCGCAGGTAGACGTCGTGGAATTCCTGCCACTGGTCGTCGCGCACGGCGTTGGGGTCGACCACCTGCCAGCCCCAGAAATTCTCCACCGCATCGAGCACGTTGAGCGTGCCGGAATAGCCCTGGTCGCGCTGCGCCGTCACCCATTGCGGGTGAAACTGGCGGCCCTTGAGTTCCTTGGCCATGAAGCGTGCCGTCGGCTCCATCGCCGGATTATCGGCATCGCGCAGGTTGGCGATCAGGCTGTCGGGCGACTTGCCGGACAAGGTGCGCACCGCCAGCGACAGCGCACCGAAATAGCCGAAGGGGTCGTCCGAGGTGAGCAGGCCGTAAAGGTTCGAGCTGCGCGAGAACAGCACGGCATTCGCGCCGGTCAGGTTCCTGGCATACAGGTCGAGCCCCGCCTGTTTTTCGCCCCAGCGCTTCTCGTCGGCGCCGAAGTAATAGCCGAGGCGTTCCAGATAGTTGTTGGCGATCTTGTCGTCCCGCTCCCAGGTGTCGGAAGCTATCGCGGTATCGGAAACGCCGTTGCCGTATTGCCCCACCTGGCTGGAGAACACCCGCACGGTCGAGAGGGTTGCGGCCTCGTCCGCGCCTACGCCCTGGGCGGCGAGCGCCTCCTTCAGGCTCAGCGTATTGCGGCGCACGAAGTTGTCGCGCTCGTCGAGCGCCGCCACTTTGTTGACCGCCTCCGCCAGCCGCTTCATCGGGCCGGGAAAGGTGTCGCGGTAGAGGCCGGTGACGGAAATCACCACATCGACGCGCGGGCGCTTCAATTCGTCGGCGGGGATGATCTCGACGCCGACGATGTCGTCGCGGCCGACATTGCGCATCGCCTGCATGCGCCCGATGGGCATCTTGCCCCGCATGCCTTCGGGCAGCAGGTCGACGATCTTCAGCAGGCGGTCGCCGGTCAGGGTGGCGGCGGCGGCTTCGGCGATGAAGGCCGGCAGCTTGCGCAGCCGGTCGCGGATCATCTCGGCGACATTCTGATTGAGCATGCCGGCCTCGTTCCATACCGGTCGCGCGCCCATCAGCGCCAGGATCTGCGCCTCCATGACACCGAAATGGCGCATGGTTTCCAGCGACCAGAGGTTGAAAACCAGCTTTTCCGGGTAGCGGCCATGACGCTTGCGGTAGTCCTCCAGCGTCTGTTCGGCGAGCTTCCGGCCGGTTTCCCACGCGGAGCGCGTCGGCACCTTGGCGGGGTCGAAGGCATACAGGTTGCGGCCGGTGGGCAGCAGGTCGGGGTTGCGCACCACGTCGCCGCCGTAGCCGGTCGGCACGTAACGCCCTTCGAGTCCGGAAAGCAGCGCGCCGATCTCGTCGCTGGCGCGGAACTTGGCGTAATGGCCGCGCGCGGTTTCGAGATGGCCGCGCAGGCGAGCCGCGACGCCGTCCAGCGGCTTGTCGTCGAGCACATGCTCGGCCAGCAGCCGCGCCGCATTCGAAGTGGCGAAGACTTGGTAGTCGCGCGCTTTGGCCGCCTCCGGCCCGTCGGCGGCGACGAGGAAGTCCTGGCCCAGCATCAGCGCCAGCGTCGACACCATGTGTTCGCGTTTGGGCAGCGCGCCCAGCGTGTGGTTGCCCAGCGGCTGCGCCAGGTTCGACAGGCCCATCAGGAAGTCCTGCAACTGCGCGATGAAGGCCTTGGGGTCGCGCCGGGCGCGGCTTTGGACGGCGTCCGCGTCGCCCTCCCAGCCCATGTCGGCGAGGAGCTTCGCCTCGTTCGCCTTGGCGAGGATGGCGCGCAAGGCCGTTTCCTTGAGCGACTCGACGCCGGCCGTCTCGTATTCGTTGATGAGACGGGTGATGTCGGACAGTTCGTTGAAGGTGCCGGTGACGGCGAAGGGCGGCGTCAGGTGCGAAATCAGTACCGCGCGGCCGCGTCGCTTGGCCTGGATGCCCTCGGCGAGATTGTCGGCGATGTAGGGGTAGAACACCGGCGTGGCGCCGACGACGAGATAGGGATCGTCGAACACCGACAGGCCGCGCTCCTTGCCGCGCAGCCACTCCTGCGTGCCGTGGGTGCCCAGATGCACCAGCGCGTCGATGCCCACTTTCTCGCGCAGCCACTGGTAGGTGGCCAGATAGGCATGGTTCACGGGAATGTTGGTGTCGTGATAGAGCGCCGCGTCGTCGCGGTAATGCTCGCTCTCGCTGCGGCGCGGTTGCGGCAGCACGATGGTCTTGCCGAGCATCAGGCGGGGAATGACGAAGTGGCGTTCGCCCTTGTGCAGGATCGTCATGCGGCTCTTTTCCGGCGCGCCCCAGTATTTCTCGATATCGGCGCGCACGTCCTTCGGCAGGCGGTCATACCAGCGGCGGTAGGCGGCGAGCGGATACAGTTCGGCATATCCCGCCTTGACCAGAGCCTGCGCCTCGGCGGCGAGATCGGCGCCATACCAGGGCTTCAGCATCGCCCAGGCCTCCTTCTCGAAGAACTCGGCGTCGCGCGGGGTAATGTCGTAGCCGCGTTCCTTCATCGCCCGCGTCAGCGCGGCCAGCGATTTCGGGATGTCGAGGAAGGCCGCGCCGAGGTTGGAGACGCCCGGCGGGTAGTTGTAGAAGAACACCGCAAGCCTTTTGTCGGCGTTGGGCAGTTGCGCCAGCCGCGCGAGATTCGCCGCCTTGGCGACCAGCGCATCGAGCTGTGCGGGTATGACCTCCATGCGCTTCGTCTGCGCGTCCTGCGCGGCGACGATCAGCGGGTCGGCATAGCCGATGATCTCCGGCAGCACCAGCGTCATCGGCACCTGCGTCAGGTGGATGCCGGAGGGGTCCTGGCGCCAGACCTCGGCGTCGCCGTCGCGGTAGTGCAGCGCATGCAGGATCGGCACGCCGATCCGTGCCGCCTGGGCGCGAATCTTCTCGGCATCCATGATCATCGCCTGATGGGTGACGATGACCCGCGCGCGCGGCTGGCCGTCCCGCATCAGGAATTTCTCGCCGAGATAGTCGCCGACGATGTCGGAATAGTAGGGCAGCACCGCCAGCCCGCGCTTCTCCAGCGCCCGGATGGTCGCGTCGACGGGCGCCAGCGAATCGGCGGCGAGATGATTGCGGTGGAAGATCACCGCGACCGTCGCCTGCCCCGGCTTGGGCGCGCGCCAGGCCAGATAGTGTTCCGTGTCGGCGAAGACCGGATTCGGCGCATCCGGGTGGTAGAGCGCTTCCTGGGGAAACACCAGCGGCGGCTGGATGTCGCCGGTTTCGCCCAGCCGCCGCACCTTGAGAAAATGCGTCAGCCGGGCGAAGTTCTCCTTGCCGCCGTGCTGGAGGTAGGGGTGAATCTCCTCCTCGATGCCGGCCGGCGCATTCTGCGTCAGCGGCGTGCCGGGCAGCCCGGCGGCGACCGCGATCAGGCCCGGATTGGCGGCCACCGCCGGGCCGTAATCCCCGGCCACCGGCGCCAGCGAATCCGGGCCGGAGACGGCATCGAACACCACGATGCGATATTGCGCAAACAATGCCTGCGCTTGTTCCGGGCGCACTTCGTCGGTAAAACGGTGCTCGACGGCGAAGCCCTCTTTTTCCGCCGCACGCGCGATGGCGGCGTATTTCGCCTGCTGCGAGGGCTTGCCCATGATGGGCGAGAAGAACAGCACGCGCTCGGCGGCCTGCGCGGCGCCGGCGAGGAACAGCCCGGCAAGAAGCGCCAGGGCTCGCCTCATTGCGATACTCCGGAAGGGCCGCTATGATCGACACATAAACACATATCAACCGAAAAGAGGTTTGCCATGGAAGCCACGGTGCGCTGGAACATCGCCGTTTCGCAGGAAACCGACCAGGCGCTGCGCATGCTGCTGACCAGCCGGGGCGGCGGGCGCAAGGGCGACCTGTCGCGCTTCATCGAGGAAGCGGTGCGCGAACGGGTTTTCGCCGAAACGGCGGCGGCCATCAAGGCGCAAAACGCCGATCTTGCCCCCGGCGAAATCGCGGACGCGGTCGATGAAGCCCTCGACTGGGCGAGGCAGCGACGGTGAGGGTCGTTCTCGACACGAATATCCTGTTTTCCGCGCTCGTCTCGCCCCACGCATCGCCGCACCGCATCTTCACCCCGGCGGCATTTTGCCTGGAGTGCCTCGGAGAAAGCTGAAGTGATCTTCACCACTTCCCCTCCATCGACAGCAGCCAGGTGCGCTGGCCGGCCTGAAGGGTGTCGAGCTGCCAGGCATTGCCGCCATTCCACGCCGAGGCGTAGCGGCGGGTGTCGGTGCCGAGAATGTTCTGCAGGGACAGGCGCAGGTTGAGGTGGGCGTCGAGGCGGCGCACGAGATGCATGTCGAGCAGGTCGCGGCGGCGCGTGTCGGCGGCCAGTTCGCCCGGCACGGCGGTCTTCACCGCGCCGTGGCGCTGCCAGTGGAAGCCCCAGGTGGATTGCCAGGCCGGCAGGCTGCCCTCAAAACCGAGCGAGAAGTGGTAGCGCGGCAGTTCGCGCGGTTCGCGGTCGATGCCCAGTCGCGCGTCCGCCACCTCGCCGCGCGGCAGCGTCAGTTGCGCGCGCAGGCTGCCGTCCCTGGGCAGCGGCAGCAGGCCGTCGCCCTTGAGCTTGGCGGAGAGTTCCAGCCCCCAGTGGCGCGCGTCACCTTCGTTGGCCGGGCGATCCACCCAGCGCGCGCCTTCCGGCGCGGTGCGACGCTCGACGAAATCCCGCGTGCGGCGCAGATAGGCATTGGCCCCGAGCACGCCGTCGGCCAGATGGCGTTCCAGCCCGGCTTCCAGATTGGCGATGCGTTCCGGCTTCAGGGCGGGGTTGCCGCCGCGATCCGGCTCCAGCGGCGTGTTGGCGGAGGCGCCGCGCGTGGCGACCGCCGTCAGTTCCTCCAGCTTGGGGAAACGGATCGCGCCGGACAGCGAAGTGCGCGCCACCCAGCCGGCCGCCGGTTCCCAGCGCAGCGCCAGCGCCGGATCGACCGCGCCGTGGCGGCGGCTGTCGCCGTTCGTTTCGATCTGCATGGTCTCGCCGCGCAGTCCCAGGGTCGTGGTCAGGCCGGGGCGCAGCGCCCATTCGTCCTGCACCCACAATGTCCAGTGCCGCTCGTCGCCGGCGAAGCTCGATGCTCCGGCGACCGCGCCGGCGAAGGCCTGGCGATCTTCGCGCCCGTGTCGCGCGAAGTCGATGCCGCCGGAAAGAAAATGCGTACCCACAGGACGGTCAATGCGCAGGGAACCGGAAAACTCCTGATCCTCGCGGTGCTCCGCTTCCGTCCAGGCGGTGACCACACCCAGGTGGTCGCGCGCACTGCGGTTGCGGTCGACATGGCGACGCCCCGCCATGACGGCGGCGCGGCCCGAGAGCTTGTTCTCGCCCACGCGCATCTCGCCTTCGGCGCGCAGCCGCGCGATGCGGATGCCGTTGTCTTCCTTGTCAGTACGCGCGTCACCGGTATCGCGCGCCATCCGCGTCGCGCGTTCGCCAGCGTTCTGGTAGTAGCTCGGCCACAGGGTCAGCACATCGGCGCCCTTGCGCCAGGAAAGGCGCGGCGAGAGGATGAGCTCGTCGATGGCGTAATCGCCGCTTTCGGTTTCCCGCTGCCGGCCGGTCAGCGTCGAGTCGCGTTGCAGCGTCAGGTCCACCGGCATGCCATGACGATTGAGGGTCACCGGCAGCAGCCACGAGAAGCCGCCCGCGCCGCCGCCGCGGCTGAAGCTCGTCTGCGCGTTCGCTTCCGGCCCGCGCTGGCCGACGGCGAGTTTGAACGCGGTCGACGCGCTTGCGACGGGCCGGCGCATCACCAGATTCACCGTCACCGCCGCCGCCCCGCCGAACTCGGCCGAACCGCCGCGCAGGATCTCGATGCGCTCCAATTCGCCGGCCGGCATGCGCCCCACCTGGGTGAGCGCGAAACGCGCATTGGCCGTCGGCCGTTCGCCATTGACGAGGAACTGCACCGCGTCGCGGCTCATGCCGCGCGCCCGCGCCGCCATGCCGCCGTCGCCGCCGTGCTCGCCGGCCTCGATGCCGGGCAGCTTGCGGATCACCTCGCCGACCGTCAGGCCGCCGAGCGCCTCGATCTCCTTGCGGTCGATCACGGTTTTTTGCGACACCGCCTCGCGCTGCTCGGCGAGCGCGTCGGTGGTCGCCGTGACGGTCACTTCCTTCAGTTGTGCGGGTGCCGGGTCGGCGGCGAAGGCGGAGGTAAGAAATAGCGAACAGGATATTCCTTGTAACGCACTCCTCACTAAATTAGACTCGAAGGGCATAGCCAACCTCAAAAGGAAGTGACGATGCTCGCCACACTCACCAGCAAGGGACAAGTCGCGCTGCCCGCGCCGGTCTCGTATGATCCGCTCGCTGTCTGCGCCGTGTTGCCCAAACCGCCGCGTGGACCAGTCAGCGACGAGGGCATGCGCACCGCAATCGCCGGACATGCCGCAGAGCGCTTTGCGCGGAGCACTAAGCGGCGCTCGCGCAGTTCCGCAACGGAAAGGCGGATTTCTCCGACGGCCTGATCCCCGCGCGCGATAGCGTCTCCGGCTACACCGGAACGGCCACGCTCGACAAGGCCATGCGGCCTTTGCCCGGCGTTGTCGCGCTCTGAAGTTGCCCGTAGCGCGACCTGGGGCTGGTAGGATACACACATTTCGATACACACTTTCTTGCGTGGGAGGGCCCACATGAGCACACTCGTCAGTCGCATCTTCATGAACGGCAACAGCCAGGCCGTGCGCATTCCGCGCGAATTTCGCCTGGACGGCCGGACCGTGGAAATCAGCCGCACCGAACAGGGGGACCTGCTGATCCACCCCCTGCCGGCGGATCGCGGTGCGGCGCTGCTGGATGCCTTGAACGGCTTCGGCGACCTTGCCGACGAATTCGCCGCCCTTCTGGAAGCGGAGCGCGCGGCGCAACCACCCGAGCAGGAGCGGGAAGCGCTGTGAGATACATGCTCGACACCGCTACCCTGATCTATCTGATCAAGCATCGCCCCACCGCCGTGGCCGAGCGGGTCCGGGCCCTGTCGAGCGAGGACAGCCTCTGCATGTCTTTCGTCACCTACGCCGAACTGCTCAAGGGCGCCGAACGCAGCAGCCGCAAACCCGATGTCCTGCGCCGGCTGGATGCCCTCGTGCGCCAGATTCCGGTGTCGTTCGATGCCAGTCGCATCCTGTGCGAGCGGTATGCCGTCCAGTCCGCCCGTTTGCGGCGGGCGGGCCAACCCATCGGCGGCAACGATCTGTGGATCGCCTGCCATGCGCTGGCGGAAGAGGCCGTGCTGGTCACCAACAACACGCGCGAATTCGCGCGCATCGACGGCTTGCGGCTGGAGAACTGGGCGTAGCAAGGGCGGCATCACCCGGCAACCCTCCTGTCCTGCCGCCAGCCGCCTGCGGCCATGACCAGGGCCAGCAACACGGCCAGCGTTCCGACCCGACGATTCATCAAGGCTTCACCATCGGCATCAGGCCGGTCGCATACAACCCCGCCAGCAACAAGCCGCCGACCAGGATAGCAACGATGACGAAGGCAAGCAGTGACAGCACGGCGCCGGCAATCGCGTACCTTTGCGCTCGTTCGCCAACATGTTTTGACATGCTTTGATTACGAGAGAAAACGTGAAACTGCTGCAATCGCAACATTCCTTCATGCACCGACTCTGGGCGAAATATCGAACAGTGCTTCCGCCGGTTGGGCCAACAGGCGGTCGGCCATGTCTGCCTTCAGTTCTTCCAGGCGGGTGGCTTCTTCCGGCGTAAGTTTTTCCTGGCGCGCCAAGCGCAAAAATTCTTCACGGACAATGCCGGGACACAGTGCGAGGTCTACGGTGCGGCCGCGATACTTGAAACGAAAGAAGTAGCTGCCGGTGGGGCTCTTGGGTACGTCGGCGCCGGCAATGGAAAAGTCCACCTTGTAGCGGCCGCTGCTGACCATGCGTGTCACCATCTCAAAACCGTCGCGGCCACCGGGGCCCGGAAAGGCGGTATCGAGGGCGATTTCGTTGCGCTCGGGTGGTTGGCCGTCGGCAAGCAGGGGCAGGCCGCGCTGCATGGCCTTGAAGGCGAGTGCGACGCCTCCAAGATAGCCGTGGCCATGGTATTTCACGAGATCGGCATAGGTGTACTCAATCGAACGGCCATTTTCTTGGACCGTCAGGACTTCTTTGGTCATAAGGTTCTCCGTTTGCATAGGTTCAATCTTTGTTGGCTAGCGAGCCACGCAGCCAAGGCAAAAATCCTGTCAGGAAGCGCGTGGTGGCGGGCATAAAATTGCTGCCGTGGTGGTAACAGGGGTCGAGGGTGGTGGCAACGATGCGGCCGGGAGTGGTGGCGCGGTCCTCGTAGAGGATGCTGCCGCCTGCGGCGCGGTTCACCAAGGAGGTCGCGCCGGGCGGCGCGTCAAGGTAGCCGTGCTGATGCCAAGTGGTATCGGCCAGTGTGAGGTGCTTGAACAGGTCATGCTCGGACGTGCCGACGCGCAGACCGGAGTCGGCGCCGGGTGTAAGCCACCACCAGAAGTTCACCTCCGAGGTATGCCAGGCGACGCCGGGCAGCCAGGTCTCGGCCTGCGATTCGCCCATGGCGACAACGGTCTTGCCGGCGGCGAGGAAGTCGGCGATGGGCTGGCGCACGGCCTGCATCAGGGCAGGGTCCTGGCGGCTCGTGACAAACAGGCAATCGGCCTCCATCCAGTCGAGCTTCGCTGCAAGTTCCGGGGCGTACATAACATCGTCAAAATAAGGAGCAAAGCGCGCATCGGCGAGGGTGGCACGGTGGAAATAGGCGCCGCCGTCGACGGCGACGATGCAGGGCATGCTGCTCATGCGGGTTCCTTTTCTGCGTGCGGTTCGACCTGGGCTGTCACCCAGGCCATCAGTTGCGGGGCGATGCGCGCGGCGCTGCTGGGGTCGTCGGCGTACATCCAGAGGTTATTGCCGCCGTGCATGAAGACGGTGCCGCCAGCGGGACGCTGCCAGACCCAGTCGAGGGGCGCGTCGTTACCGGAGAGGCGATGCAGCACCAAGGCGCCCTGTGGTAGCGGGTTGTGGCCGCGGCCGTAAAAACCGGCGACGCCGCGGCGGAAGGTGAGGTCGTGAGGATCGACGCCGTCGAACACCGGATGCTCGGCGGTGCGGCGGATCTGTAGCAGGTTCAGGCTGAAGCCGGGCACGGGCACGAAGAGCGCAAGTTCGGGGAGGAAGGGATAGGCAATGTGGCCGTTGAAGACCAAGAGGCCGCCAGCGTCGAGAAAGGCGGTGATCTGCTTGCTGCAGGCGGCGAAGGCACGTTGGTCGGTATGGGCCGAGACGAGGATGGCGCCGTAGCGCGTCAGGTCGAGGCCCGGCAAGTCGTAGACGCGCTGCTGGACGATGCCTTGCGCGTAGGGGCGGTCGAGGAAGGAAGCGGGTTCGTGGCCCAGGGGGCGGACATAGAGGATGGCTTTCATAAGGCGGGTGGAGCTTTTCTGTCGAGGTAGTCGCGGAAAACGGGAATGGCGGTGGAGGCCGCCGCATCGGGCAGGCGCAGGCGTTTCACCGGCAGACGGTAGAGGGCGGAGAGCGCGTCCTCGCCGAGTACGTCTTCCGGCGCGCCGAAGGCTTGACGTTCTGGCGCAGCCATCAGCAGTACGCGGTCGGCGAAATCCAGCGCATGCTGGGGCGCGTGGGTGGTGAAAGCGACGGCGAGGCCGGCGTTGGCGAGTTGGCGCAACAGTGCGAGCACATGCGCCTGGTAGTGCCAGTCGAGGGCAGCGGTGGGTTCATCGAGCAACAGCACGGGACTTTCGGATACCAGCGCACGGGCGATCAGCACGAGTTGACGTTCGCCTCCGGACATCACATCAAAGCTGCGCTCGGCCAGATGATCCGCCTCCAGTCGCGCCAGCGCTGCATGGGCAGCGGCATAGTCGGCTGGGCCGGGGGCGGCAAATAACGAGACGGCGCGGGCGCGGCCGAGCAATACCATATCCAGTCCGGTAAAGGGCAAGGCCGGTGCGAGGGACTGGGGAACCAGGGCGAGAGTGCCCTGGCGGCAGATCTCGCCCTCAACGGGCGGCCTCCCACCGGACAGCACGCCCAACAGCGTAGACTTGCCGCAGCCGTTGGGGCCAAGGATCGCAGTCAATTCGCCGGCAGCAAGACGAAAATCAAGATGACGAAATACCCAGCCCTGGCGATAGCGGTAGCCGAGACCACGCGCGGAAATCGGTTCAACCATGGGCATCTCCCCGCAGACGACGCAACAGCACGGCAAAAATCGGTGCGCCAAGTAGCGCGGTAAGCGCACCCAGCGGAATCTCGGCAGCCACAGCAGTGCGCGCTACGGTATCCACCAAAATCAGGTAAGCAGCGCCGGCAAGCGCGGTGCTGATGAAGAACCAGCGGTGATCGGCGCCGAAAGCCAGGCGCACCAAGTGCGGCACCACCAGGCCGACCCAGCCGACCACGCCGCAGGCAGCAACGGCCGCCGCCGTAGCGAGGCCCGCAGCACCGAGGGTGAGCAGGCGTACGGTCCGCACCGGTACACCGAGACGGCGTGCGTCATCCTCGCCGACAGCCAGCGCCGAGAGATGGAAGCGCAAGCCGATAATGAGCACGCCGGCGAGCAGGATTGGCGGCACTGCCACCCACAGCCGCGCCGCATCAGCCGCCGCCAGACTGCCGAGCAGCCAGAAGACGATGGCCGGCAACTGGTTGTCAGGGTCGGCCGCATATTTGGCAAGCGCAATGCCCGCTGCGCCCACCGCGCCGACCACGAGGCCAGCGAGCACCAGCATCACTGTTCCTCCTTTGCCGCCGCTGCCGTGGTTGCCGCCGGCAAGCCAGAAGACCGCTCCCAGTGCGGCAAGGCCACCAACGAAGGCGCCAACCATCGACGGCCAACCGGTGCCGATCAGCAGGATGCCGAACACGCCCCCCAGCGCCGCCCCCGACGAAACTCCGAGAATCTGCGGATCGGCCAGCGGGTTGCGGAACACACTCTGTAGTGCCGCCCCAGCCAATGCCAAGCCAGCCCCGACGATGGCCGCCAGCAAGGTCCGAGGACCGCGCACTGCCCAGATCACCTGGGCCTCGGTCTCATTCCAGGTCGGCGTGAGGTCGAAGATCGGGGCAAGCAGCACGCGCGCCACAGTATCCAACGGAACGGCATACCGGCCAACGGCAAGCGCAAGCAGCGCAGCGACGAGGGTTGCCGCCGCCATCAGCCAAGGGCCGATTGAACCAAGGGAGCGTGCCGTCTGGTTTCCAGGGTTTAGCCGCGCAGCCGTCTGCCCACTTGCGCGTCGATCTCCGCAAAGCGTCCCCCTGTCCGCACATGCAGCACGTGAGCGATCAACGGGCTGCATCGGCGGCCTCTAACAACTCAGATGCAAAACGGGCGCCTTCGGCATGAAAGCGATGTACGAGCGAATGCCGAAACAAGCGACCCGATATGGCCCGATGAGGTTCGTCAATAAATCGACTCTGGAGGTGGGACGGCAACAAACTGCGCAGTAACGGATCACCGACAACCACAGCAGGACTTAATGAAGCCAGATACTCCGCTGCATGCTCTTCGCCATCCAGACCGCTATCGCCACTTTCCGCCAAGCCGTCATCCCAAGAAAAGAAACTGGCTACATTGACGGCGGCATCCGGACGTTCGCAGCGCAGCGCAATACGCAGGGAGTTCATGCGAAGCTGTTCGCCGAGCAAACAGATATCGACGTTGCTGCCGTTAGTTGAAGTAGTGGGTCGTGCCGAAGCACTGCCCGTTGTGATAATGCCGTTGGCACTACGCCTCAGCGCTGCCAACAACTGTTCGGTTGCAGCCGGACTCGCGGGCAGGCCGACGACATAGGGAATACCCCAGCGCTCCTGCATGTGGCGCGCAAGCGGCAGCGCGGCAGAGGACACCACCCAATTTACGCTTGCGCCTGCCGCCCGATTGATTGCATCCAGTCCCGATCTCTGGCCCCAGATGGATACCGGCTTGATATCGACGGATGCCAAGCATTCGATCATGGCATCCAGAGTTGCCGCATCGAAATCGTCCAATGGCGACGCACCCAGGATGTTTACGCCTTCCGGCGTCGGCGGACGTTGATCGATCACAAATCGCTCGGCGAGAACCTTGAATGCAGTCGCCATGCCAACGTGATAATAGGGCATGCCGGAGGTGGTAAATCCAATTGCCGGAAGTCCGGTTTCGGCTTCGATCAAGTTGGCGAAACCGGCAAAGTCGAATCCCACCAGCATCGGAACGGGACTGCCGACTACCGCTACAAAGAAAAACTCCCGCTCAGCAACGACCCGCTTGATGTTATCGAGCAGCTTCTCGTCGTTGCCGAGAATGGCGTCCTCCTCACGCAGCCCGGAGCAGTACACACTCGATCGGCTTGTAAACCAGCGCGGTTCGTCGTAACCGGTATAGCTGCCGGTACACCCGGAGGCATCGTGGATGACGACCAGACCGCCGAGGTCGTGCAAGACCGATGCAACGCCGGAATAGTCGGCGGCAAAGGGGGGCAGATGGAAAAGCAGTTGGCTCATCGCATCACCTGTTCAGATAACCAGGCCGTAGGCATTCACCATATCCTCCAGGCTTTCGGATTGAGTATTGGATAGCGACTGCCTCAATGCCTGATACACCATCGACATGCCATGGTAGCCATACAGGCCCTCGTCGAAACTGATCGGGACCACATGCGGCGCGGCAGTCAGATAGGCGGCGGTAAACCCAATGGCGATGTCGGCCGTGGGTGTATCGGGGCGGCGCCAACTGTTGGTTGGCGATACCGGCAGCGCGACTTTCAAATCGGGCGCATGAACCGCCAGCCATTCGAAGGCAGGACGCTCAAAATCCGGCAGCTTCTCGGTAAATATGGCGCTTACGTTAAAGCCTGCCTCAATGAGGGCGCGTGCCAGGTCGAACGGAGCGCAGGTTGCGGAGCCATCAATGGCAATCGATCTGTCGCCAACTTCATCACGGGTCGCTTCTGCCAGCACGCGCAATTGCGCTTGGTTCTCCGCGCAATCGACAGCCATGCCGGTGGCCTGTGCAAGGTCTTCATAGCGACGGAGAATTCCCGTCTCGCTGAAAGACGTCGGCGCGAAGATAAACGGTGTGCCATATTTTTCCAACAGGTTCTGCGCGGCGGCCAGACCCTCGGGCCGGGTTGCGAGATTCAGGGAAGCTGCCCCCAATCGCTGAAACTCTTCGAAGGAACGGCAGTTCGCGATATGTCGCAACGCTTGCCAACCCGCCGCTTTCAACATCGCGTGAATCTCCGATTCCGCCGCAATGGGTTGAAACGTACCGACCAGCGCGATACTGCGGTCACGCGACAAGGGCGCTTGCAACAAGTCATACATGTCCCGCTGCACACGCTTGCCTGGCGGCAACTTTCCGTCGAGACTGATCGGGTTCATTCTTCCCAGACGGAACGGAATGCCGTAAGTGTCCTCGAATTCCTCGAGCATCTGGTCGTAATCCGTGCCCAACAGATCGTCAATACAGGAAACGACAATCGAGAATGCCTTGGGCGCAGGTTTAATTTGCGCCATCAGCGCTGGCAGCGCATTGCGAATCTCATCTTCGTAGTTGCCCAGCACAATCTCATGGTCTTCAATGCACAAATATCCGACACGATCCTTGCAGCCATGCTCAATCGCAGCGATGGCGCCATGCCTGCCGCATGCCGAAGGGCAGACGAAAAGCATGTAAAGCTCGGGGACCAGCATGGCCGTCCGCACGACCCCCCACCCGCCATGCGTCGGCGCGCAATAATGGAGACAGGCGCCGGTAGCGCTGCTGCCCAGCAATGCACCCGGATTAGCGATCAGGTCGGCGATACGCATCTCCCCCTGGTTCCGGCGCGTTTGTTGAACTTGTTCCAAGGCAGTCGCTTTCATAGTCTCGTCTCTCCGCAGCGAATAGCCATTTCGGGAAACAGGAGTTGCGACAGGTCTCGATAGACCGCTGCTTGCGGAGAATCCGGAAACAACTCAACGACCGTCATTCCCGCCATTTCACCCTCCTGAATGAGGCCGGATCGGGGAATGATCCCAAGCACCTGGGTGCCGATCTCACCGGCTGCCTGGCGGACAATTTCATCTTCGTTGGCAATGTTGCGCGAGTTCTGGATCATTCCGGCCAACTTCGCATAACCCCTGGAGGAGAAGCTGGACAAGGCCCGGGCAATGTTGTGCGCTGCGAACAGCGCCATCATTTCCCCGGAGCTGACAATGGCCACTTCGTCGGCATAACCTTCGCGCATCGGCATGGCAAAGCCGCCGCACACGACGTCCCCAAGCACATCGAAAAGAACCACATCCGGCTTCAATCGCTCATAAGCGTCAAGCTCGTCAAGGCGGTCGAAAGCGGCAATGATTCCCCTGCCCGCACAACCGATGCCGGGCATCGGCCCCCCCGCTTCCGCACAAAGGATGCCAAAGCTGCCTTCGAAGACCATATCTTCGATACGGGAGGCATTCTTTTTTTGTTTGATGACATCCAACACAGTTGGGATTGTTTTTCCGCCCATCAGCAGCTTGGTCGAATCCGCTTTGGGGTCGCATCCGATTTGCATCACCTTGAGACCGCGTTGCGCGAGCGCTGCGGAAAGATTGGCGACAGTCGTCGACTTTCCAATTCCTCCCTTGCCATAGATGGCAATCTTTTTAAGCGCGCGAACTTTAGGGTTGGGACGAGCCCCCTTTTTAATGCCTTTTGAAACCGACTGAGGTTTTTCCGCCACGGGTTCAAGTTCGCAGCAAAGGTTCATATCGTTCATCATTTGGTTTTCTTGCCAGCGAACTTCTCGCGGTAATAAAGACTGTCGGCGTTATCCGCCATCCGCAACACCGTATCGAGATCAGTCTGCGACGCTTCATGGCCATAGAGTTCCCGGTAGGCTGTAGTCATCTCCGCCCGCAATGGCGATACATTCAAATCTGGGTGGAAGAGTGCTTGAAGCCAGCGCCAGGCGAGCGGCGATTCCTGACTCGGCGCTTCCCAGCGGAATCCACCTTGCGGATAGACATAGACACGCTTCTGCTTCACCGCTGGCAGGCCAGCGAGCAGCGGGTTGGCATAGAGCGTGGCTGGTCGAGCGTGCTTTTCTACGTTGTTAAGCAGAACCACATCGGGCGCCCAGTCAAGCAGTTGTTCGGCACCCACATGCGCAAATCCTGGTACATCGGCGGCGACGTTGATACCGCCAGCGAGACGGATATCCGAGTCCGGGCCGGTCTTGTTGCCGGCAACCTGGAAGCTATTGCCTTGAGTGCGGTGGAGGTAGACCACTTTGGGCTTGTGGGTTGTCGGAATAGCGGCACTGGCCCTGGCGATTTCGCCATACACCTCGAGAAAATGAGTAGCGAGATCGTGCCCACGTTCTGATCGCCCAGTAAGAACAATACCAAGCAAACGCAGCCACTCGGCAGCGAGCTTGCTGTCGCCATAGCGCAGAGTCAGCACCGGCAGCCCCGTACGCGCAATCGGATCGACAATCGCGTTTCCCATGTCACCCCACTGCACAACGATATCGGGCCGTGTGGCTAGAATGGCCTCGACGTTGGGCACGAAGTTTTCTCCGCTCATATCGATACGAATGCGTTTCGCAGATGGAAATATCTGACCGATAAAACCATCAACGATCTCTTGGCGAGAGTTCCGATTGATGCCGACTAGACGCGCGGGCCCTTGGTCTACTGCGATAACCATCGAAGCCGCCGGGTTGACCAAAGTGGCAACACGCTCGACGCGATCCGGTATCTTTACTGACCGTCCGTTCTGGTCCGTGACGGTTGTAGCGGCCTGCCCGCCTACCGCAAAACAGGCAAGCAGGCTCGCGAGAAACTGAGGGCGCACGATCAATAGTCCTGTACAAGCTTGATCACGAAGGCACGGCCAGGCTCCATCAGCGGGTTGCCAATCAGACCTGCCGGGTAACGCAAGTCCTCAGCCGCCACTTGGTTGGCGACGGCGCGGTCAAACAGGTTCTCGATGCCGGCGGTGAATTTCCAGTTCTTCCAGCCCGCACCGAGGGTCTTGCTCAAGTCGGCCCCGACGTAGAAGTCCACCAGGCCGAAACCGGCGCGCGGCCGTTCGGTGACGGGATTTACGCGGTCGCGATCTGTAGCGGCGCGCAGCACGCCCTCGGCATACCAAGGCCCGGCAGCGGCGCCATAACGCGCGGCGAAGCGCAGCACGAACTCCGGCACGCCTTCGAGCGGCGTATCGCTCGACGTATCGGTACCCCGTGTGGCGGTAGCCGCAGCGCGCAGCGTCCAGTTGCGGGCGATTCGCCAATCGCCATCGAATTCGAGGCCGGTGATCTCGGCGCTGCCGATGTTGCGCCGTTGCCGGGTCGTAGCGTCAACCACGGCAAGCAGGATCAGATCCTTGTATTTGCTGTGATAGGCCGTAACACCGAAACCGCCGTCCTTCACCCGATAGCGCAGACCAGCCTCCACCGTGGTATTGCGCTCAGGTTCGAGTTCTGGCGAGGGAAGCGTTACGATGGTACCAGCCGTGGTCGTGATGGTACGTTCGAGACCGGATGGGGCACGAAATCCGCGACTAAGCTGAGCGGTTGCGCTTGAGCCGCCCCCGATTTTTCTGGACACGAATTTGGGGTTAAATCGTGTCTGAAAAAGGAGTTGGGAAATGGTGAAGGAATCGAAAGTGGAAGGGGTTGCGCCGGGTTCGCCGGAAGGAGCCCGTAGG
>Ga0208735_100418_pt1 | contig 19498 bp, 16 predicted proteins | sample Subbio12Aug_8Aab_FD_184829 | JGI IMG/M metagenome (GOLD analysis project Ga0208735, IMG submission 184829) | Serpentinite rock and fluid subsurface biosphere microbial communities from McLaughlin Reserve, California, USA - CR12Aug_8Aab (SPAdes) | ecosystem: Environmental > Terrestrial > Deep... | reverse complement strand
CAAGGTGCTGGCCCACCCGGCCTCGGTCGATTCGATTCCCACCAGCGCTAACCAAGAGGATCACGTCTCGATGGGCACCCACGCCTGCCGCAAAGCTCGGGAAGTGTTCGAGAACGCGCTGTGGGTGCTGGCTATCGAAGTCGCTTCGGCGGCGCAGGCGCTCGATTTTCACACTCCGCTGCGCCCCGGCAAGGGGGTAGACGCGGTCTACACCCGCATCCGCCAGGAGATCCCGCACCTGGACCGCGACCGTTACCTGCGGCCGGAGCTTGACAAGCTGCGCGAGCTGATCCGCAGCGGCGAACTGGTCAAAGTTGCGGAAGAGGCGGTCGGTGCGCTTAATTGATCCGAGCCAAGCGCAGCTGTCTATGATCCACTCGGGTCTGTGAGTCTCTTTCACGGTCATTCTTTAGCGATGCACAACACAAACTGTGTCCTCAGCTGCCCCAAGCTAGGCGTCTTCCTGTAGCAACAGCAAGCCGGTCGGCTCGGGTGTGCGGAGGGGAACAGCAATACCAACCTGATGGTCGTAGCCTGCGGTGCTTACGCGCTCAAGGCTGCGAATCGCCGTTGAAGAGAGTTCGAATAGAGGCATCGTTTGTTAAAGTGGACCTAACGCTCCGGTTCAGAGGCGCGCTTTGCGCGACCGCCGGAACGACTTGTTAGGGCGCTGCTGATAGGGACCAAGGAAACGCTCGCCGTCGAAGTGGATCAGGTGCGAAGGCGCATCAGCCACCCACACCTCGGTTTCCCATGCGATTTCGCCAAGGTAGCGACTCATCACGGCCCGGTTCGGAAAAGCGGTCACATAGACCAGCCCGGCCTTGGAACCGGCAAACAACTTCGCAAGCTCGGCGTGCCGCTTGCCATCGACCGGCCCGTGACTGGTCACGGACTCCACCAATAGTAGCCAGTTCTTTGCGGTGCAGTGCAGCACAACATCGGGCATCTTGCCGTGGGAGTCCACCTTGACACCCAGCTCAGCCAGCAGCGCCGCATCGAAGTAGCCCCACTTGTCGCCGGTATCCCCGGCATAGACCAGCACGCTACCCGGTGCGAAACGCGGGGCAAAGTCCTCAATAATTGCCCGGATCAGCTCGCTATGCTCGCCTGGGCTGAGGGTGATTTTCTTGCCCGGCGCAATCTCGACCGGGATTCGGTGCTGCTAGCGCTCCTTGGTGTAACGGGCGGCCAGCGTTTCGCGCTCGGCGAGATAAGCTGTCAGGTTATCGTGCCACCTTGGCGTACCGAAGGTGCGCAACAGCGCCAGCGCCGCCGGTTCGATCTGATAAACGGCCTTGGGGCTGTTGACCGGCCGGTCTGGCTGGTCCGGGTTGTAGAGGGCAAGCCCGGCGTCCACGAACTGGTGCATGGTCTGCCTCCTTACCGTTTCGCGAGTGTTTGGCGCGTAGACCTTGTCGTAGTGCTCCCGTGCCCAATCCATGATCGGCGTAATGCCCATGAGCGGGTTCGAGGCCCGCGCCCACGGCGTACCGGGCGTCAAGTTCAGCAAGGCCAATAGGCAAAGGGCGGAACGCTCATTCTGCTGGGCGCGCGGAAGGCCCAAGGATGCGAGGATTTGCAGCGCGGCCTCAATATGGTCGTTCTTATCGTTCGTCATTTGATCAGGATTCCCAGCTTGGCGTCGATCTGTTCTTGCGTAAGCGCCACTTGTCGCATGGCCCACATGCCAAGCTGGATCAGCGTGTCACGGCTTGGGTACTTCATCAGCCTGAGGTCGGTTGCATTGACCTGCGTATGGCCGTTGAAGCGCCGGAAATACTCATCTACGGCGGTTGTGTTCAAGAACACGGCCAACCCTCGGGCCAGAGGCTCGGGCAGGCCGCGCTTGTCGTCGTGGAAGACGTTCAGGTGGTTCTCAAAGCCCAGCATCGGCGCATCGCCGAATGTGCGCGGATCAACCACGCTCGCGACGATCCGGCGCTTTTCTTCCTTCGACGAGAAACGCCGCACCACGCAATAGAAGCCAGTGGGATACAGCCATTTCTCGGTGCCGGCGTTGCACAGGATGGCGTTGGGCTTCCTCATGCCCTCAATGGGCCATGTGGCAGCCTGGCTGATGAAGTGCCCCGGATAAAGCAAGGGAACTGTGCCGGGCTCCGGCATGTTGCGCAGGTGCCTCCTCAACCGAAAATCGACGACTGGCCCAGTCGAAACCTTGATGCCAAGATCGACTAACGTGTAGCGGATCGCTGGTGATAGCTCGATGGCGTTCTGCTCGGGCGACGTAGGCACATGGATGAACCGCTCCGGATCATCCGGGAGCACGATCCGCTCGAAGGGATGTTCGTGCTGAACAAGATCGGAAAAAGTGTCATCGCTCGAAGTCGAAACCGTCACCGACCCCTGGCGACCGCCGCACTCCAGTAGGATGATGATATTTTCCTGCAGCACGTCGTCATCCTTGAATGCCTTGCTGCGCGACTCGAACAGGTGTATGTGGCGAATGGCAGCCCGTTCTAGGACGAAGTCACGGAATGGGCGGTAGTACGGCCCATTGCAGAAGCTGCGCGGGATGATCGCCACAATCTGGCCGCCCGGTACCATTTGAGCGAGGGCCAAAGCGACAAAGGCCGAGTACAGATTCACCGTTTCGATGCCGACACGACGCAATGCTAATCTGTGTGCTGAAAAACTGTTCAGCTTCTTGTAGGGCGGATTGAGAATGGCATGGGTGTACTGGAGAATCGAATGCGAAAACAAGTCCCCAGTCAGAGAGCCCACGCTTGCATGAATAAAGTCGTCCCCTCGAATCTGTACACGGAGATTATCTCGAAACGAATATTGCCGGAATGTTTGCCAAAGGTGCGGGTGCAGCGCCGGATCTATCTCGAAGGCAACCAGATCGACACTATTAAAGGGCAGATTTCCAGAGTCCCATCGCTCCAGGAACGCAGCCGAAAGAGACCCTATGCCCGCCCCGGCGTCCAACAGGCGGCAATGACCGCCCTTGTCAGAAAAGAGAGAGGCCATGAAAACGGCGATGCGTTGAGGTGTAAGGAACTGCCCGAGTTGCGATTTCTTCTTCGCCTCAGTGTTCTTGGAGATCTGCCGCCGATTTTTTTCAACGGCTGATAGCATTGCCGTGTCTCCCTGATTGCGCCCTAGCTAGTAATTATGCCGCTGGCGCGGTATAATCTATTACACCGCAATACCTGAGCTTGATTCTCAACGCAAACTGTATTCACCCAGAACCTCCCCCTTTTCTTAACTCGGTACGGGAGGCCATCAGACTCGAAGCACCGAACAGCCGTACCGGACTACATCGATACAGTACATCAACTTCCACCCCTTTGTGTAGACGTGTAGACTGAGGCGTGCGCCACGGCGAACTCCCCTTCACCGGCCCGGCTACCTTTTTTAAGGCTCCTTACCAACCGCTCAGCCAGGAGTGGCAAGCTGATGTCGGCCTATTGGGTCTCCCCTACGACTTTGCGGTCGGCTTCCGACCCGGTGCCCGGTTCGCTCCGGGTGCGCTGCGCGAGGCTTCCGGACGCTACGCTCCCGGCCCTAATGGTTACTTCGACCTTGAGAGTGAGCGCTATCGCTTGCAGGGCGTATCGCTGGTCGATGCCGGCGATGTCGATCCGGCCCAACTAGAGTATGCCGAGTCCTTCCACCGCATCACCGAGGCCGCTCGGGAGCTGAGAAAGCGCGTCCGGCTGCCGGTCTTTGTGGGAGGTGACCACTCGGTCAGCTACCCCGTGCTGCTGGCCTACCAGGAGACCGCCGCGCTGCACGTGGTGCAGTTTGACGCCCATCTCGACTTCAGCGACAGCCGCAACGCCACCCGCTACGCCAACTCCAGCCCTTTCCGGCGTGCTGTTGAAGAGATGCCCGGCCTCAAGCACATCACCGTGCTGGGCTTGCGCGGGCTGCGCACCGACCCCGAGGCGTGGCAGGCAGCGCAAAAGCGCGGCCATACCCTGGTTACGGCGCGGCGCATTCAGCAAGACCTCGAAGGGGTCATCGCCCTGCTCCCCCAGGACCGGCAGGTCTACCTGAGCTTCGATATCGACGTGCTGACACCCAGCCTGGCCCCCGGCACCAGCAGCCCGGAGGTGGACGGTTTGAGCTACGCCGAGGCCGTTGCCATCCTAAGCGCCACCTTCAGGCGCAATGAGGTGATCGGTTGCGACTTAACCGAAGTTGCGCCCAACCTCGACCCCAGCGGTCTGACGGCGTTAGTGGCGGCGCGGTTACTGGCTGAAACGCTTGTTATCTGGTCCGACGGGCGTTAGCGCGCGGCCATCACCGGGCGCCCGGCCACATAGACGGCAAAGATCGGCGCATGGCCCCAGTAGTAGAACGGGGCTAGTGCCTGAGACCCGTCGACCACTACGAAGTCCGCCACCGCGCCCGGAGTCAGCCGTCCCCAGCTCACCTGGCCCAGTGCGTCAGCAGCATGGCGCGTCCCGGCGAGCAGCGCCTCCTCCACCGACAGCCCGCCCAGCGCCACGGTCAACTGCAAGGCCAAGAGCAGGCTAAACAGGGGGCTCGAGCCCGGGTTGTGGTCGGTTGCTACCGCCACCTTAACCCCTAAGTCCCACATGGCTCGAGCCTCAGGGAAGGGTTTACGCAGCAGCAGCGCCGCCCCCGGCAGCAGCGTGCCGACGGTGCCCGAGGCGGCCAGGGCCTGCCAATCGTGCTCGGTGGCCTGCTCGAGGTGGTCAGCAGAGAGGCCGCCCAACTCACAGATCAGCCGCGTCGCCCCGGTGTGGGTTAACTGCTCGGCGTGGCCCTTGATCGCCAGGCCGTGCCAGCGGGCAGCCTCGAACACTCGCCCAGCCTCCGCAACGGTAAACGCCCCCTGGTCGATGAACACGTCCACGGCGTCGGCCAGGCCGGTGTTGGCTACTTCGGGTATGAGTTCGGTGGTGATCATCTCCAGGTAGGCGTCGCGCTTGATGCCGCCGGGAACGACGTGCGCCAGCAGTGTGGCGGCAATCCGCTGCGGCCCTGTCTGGCGCAAGCGCTTAATCACCCGAAGCATCTTGAGTTCTTGCTCGAGCTTGAGGCCGTAGCCGGATTTGATCTCGAGCGCGGTCACGCCGCCCTGTAAGAGCACCTGGGCTCGAGCCTGTGCCAACTCGTACAGCTCATCTTCAGAGGCCCGCTGGGTAGCCTCTACCGTCTGATGAATCCCGCCACCGGCTAGCAGTATCGCCTCGTAAGACTCGCCGCGTGCGCGCCTTAAGTACTCTTCCAGCCGGTCGCCGGCCCACACCAGGTGGGTGTGGCTATCGACCAGGCCGGGCAGCACCCCGCGCCCGCCCAGGTCGGTAACGGGCCAGCCGCGATAGCTCTCAGGTAGCGCCGACTCAGGGCCCAGCCAGACTATCTCTCCCTCGCTGACCACCAGCGCGGCGCGAGTAAGCCGCTCCAACGGGGTATAAAGCTCGCTGATGCCGGTAAAGACGCTATTCACCCGGCAGGTCCAGCCCTCGCTCACGCGCTACCTGCTGGGCTAGGGCATACCCGGCATCGGCGTGGCGCATCACCCCGGTGCCGGGATCGTTTAGCAGCACGCGGGCCAGGCGCTCGTCCGCTTCTGCGCTACCGTCGGCCACCGTCACCTGCCCGGCGTGCAGGCTGTAACCCATGCCCACCCCGCCGCCGTGGTGGAACGACACCCAGCCCGCACCCGAGACGGCGTTTAAGGCGAAGTTCAAGAGCGGCCAGTCAGCTATCGCATCTGAGCTATCCAGCATGGCCTCGGTCTCGCGGTAAGGGCTGGCCACTGAGCCCGCATCCAGGTGATCGCGGCCGATCACTACCGGGGCTTTCAAGTGACCTGTGCGCACCAGCTCGTTAAACAGCAGCCCTGCCCGGTCACGCTCGCCATAGCCGAGCCAGCAGATCCGCGCCGGCAGCCCCTGGAAGGCAAAGGTCTTGACCCCCTCGGTTAACCAGCGCTTTAATCCCTTGTTATCTGGAAACAGCTCCAGGATGGCCTGATCGGTCCGGTAGATGTCCGCTGGGTCGCCCGACAGCGCCACCCACCGGAACGGCCCTCGCCCCTGGCAGAACTGGTCGCGGATAAAGGCCGGGACGAAGCCGGGGTAGCTAAAAGCGTCCGCAAAGCCCCCCTCCTTGGCGAAGGCGCGGAGGTTGTTGCCGTAGTCGAAGGCGATGGCGCCGCACCGTTGGAGTTCGACGATGGCCGCGCAGTGCGCCGCCATGGCTTCCAGCACGCGCTTTCGGTAAGCCAGCGGATCGGCCTGGCGGGCTGTGGCGGCGTCTTCGTCGGCCCGGAGCGGCGGAACGTAGCCGTACATCGGGTCGTGGGCGCTGGTCTGATCGGTGACAAGCTGCGGGGTCACGCCCCGCCGGACCAGTTCAGGAACGACCTCGGCGGCGTTGCCGAGCAGCCCAATGGATAAAGGCCGCCCGGCCTGCTGCGCGGCGGCGGCCTCTCTCAACGCATCATCAAGGCTAGCGGTCCAGGTATCCAGGTAACGGGTGGTTATGCGGCGTTCGATCCGCTGCCGGTCTACCTCGATGGCGATGATCACACCGCCGTTTAAGGTCACAGCCAAAGGTTGCGCGCCGCCCATCCCGCCTAAGCCCGCAGTGACCGTCAGCGTCCCCTTGAGGCTCCCGCCAAAGTGCTTATTAGCCGCCGCTGCAAAGGTCTCAAAGGTGCCTTGCAAGATCCCTTGCGTGCCGATGTAGATCCACGAACCGGCCGTCATCTGGCCGTACATCAGCAGTCCCAGCTGCTCGAGCCGGTCGAACTCAGCCCAGGTGGCCCAGGCCGGCACCAAGTTGCTGTTGGCGATAATCACCCGCGGCGCCAGCGGGAAGGTCTTGAACACGCCGACCGCCTTGCCGGACTGGACCAACAGCGTCTGGTCGTTCTCCAGGCGCTCGAGCGTAGCTAGCAGGCGCGTAAGCTCCGGCCACGAGCGTGCCGCCTTGCCCCGCCCGCCGTAGACGATAAGCTCCTCGGGCCGTTCGGCCACCTCGGGATCGAGGTTGTTTAAGAGCATCCGCTTGGCGGCCTCCTGAATCCAGCCCTTGGCGGTGCGCGTTGCGCCGCGCGGGGCGCGCAGAGGGGGGGTAAGGGTCATGCTATATCTTACCCGCCTTGTCGCCTTAGCCGCCACAACCGAGTCTGCTACGGCTTATCCTGCCAGTCATGCCCTACCCTGCTGAGATCGATTCCCGCCAGTTCCGCAACGCGCTAGGCCGTTTTGCTACCGGCATCACCGTCGTCACCATCCCGCACGATGGCGAGGTCCACGGCATCACCGTCAACGCCTTCATGTCGGTGTCGCTCGAGCCTCCCTTGGTGGTAATCTCCATCGACAACCAGGCTCGAGCCCACCAGTTCCTATTAAGCAGCACCCACTACGGGGTCAGTGTGCTGAATGAGCGCCAAATCCACGACAGCAATCGCTTTGCCGGGCGCCCGGCCGAAGGCCGCGCTCAGTTCGTTACCAAAGAGGGCTTTCCGCTCTTGGCAGGGGCGCTGGCCCACCTCATCTGCCGCATCACTGAGCGCCATGCCGTCGGCGACCACACCCTGTTTGTCGGTCAGGTCGAATACTTGGCCTGGCAGAACGACCGGCCGCTGTTGTATTTTGCCGGTGAGTACGCACAGCTCAAAGAGTATTCATAACCCAACCGGGCACTTTGGCAAAGGCGGCTGCAGCGCTTAGGCTCAGTCCTTGACCGCCCCCGCGGTAATCCCCGCTACGAAGTAGCGCTGCAAGAGCAGGAACAAGATCAAAAACGGCACCGTAGCGATAGCCGTCCCGACCATGATCCCCCCCCACGACACGCGGGTTAGCCCTACCAGCGTGCCAAGCGCTACCGGGATGGTATAGGCGTCGCGGTTGGTCATTACCAACAGCGGCCACAAGAAGTCGTTCCACTGGAACAAGAACAGCACGATAGCCACGGCGGCCAGCGCGGGCGTCATCAGCGGCAACACCACTTGCAGGAAGATGCGGAACTCACCGGCGCCGTCGATGCGGGCCGCCTCCAGCAGCTCAGAGGGCACCGAGAGCATGTTCTGGCGCATATAGAAGATCCCCAGGGCGTTAGCCAGGCCCGGCAAAATCAACGCCCACCAGGTGTTAGTGAGTTGCAGCTCGCGCGCTACCAAAATGTACTGGGGAATGATTACCACCGCATAAGGGATGGTCAGCGTGGCGATAACCATGGTGAACAGTACGTTCCGCCCCGGGAAGCGGAACTTGGCAAAAGCGTAGCCGCCCATGGCCGAGATCAGGGTAGCTAACGTGGTGTAGATCACCGAGACGCTCACGGAGTTAAAAAGTACCCTGACGAAGTTGGTGTCGCGGTTGAGGATCGCCCAGTTCTCTGCCAGGTGAGTTCCCGGCAGCAGTGCGGGCGGGAGGTTGAGGATCTGGTGATCGGGCCGGGTAGCCGAAATGATCATCCAGAAAATAGGTAGCAAGAACAGGAGCGCCAGCGGGATCATGATGGCATGCAGCAATAGGCTCTGGTAGCGGTGTTGGGCCTTCACGACTCCCTCCCGGCCAGACGGATCTGGATAAATGCGAAGACTGCCGCCAGCAGGGCGATGCTGTAGGCGATGGCTGAGCCGTAGCCGAAGTTGACCGCTCTGAAGGCTTGTTTGTAGAGATAGGTACCCAGCGTCTCGGTAGCTCCCGCCGGTCCGGTAGTAGTGATCAGCCACGGCTCGGTAAACAGCTGCATAGTGCCGATGGTGGAGAGTACGAAGCAAAAGAGCAGCACCGGCTTCAGCAGCGGGAAGGTAATATAGACAAACTGCTGCCAGCCTCTAGCCCCATCGATGCGCGCTGCTTCATAAAGGGAGAGCGGAATATTCTGTAGCCCAGCCAGCAAGATAATGGCGTTATAGCCGGTCCAGCGCCAGGTTAGTGCCACAATGATAGTCAGCATGGCTGGCGCTCGCTCGAACAGCCATGCCACCGAGGGGATACCAAATAGTCCCAGGAAGTAGTTCAAGATACCAAAGTCGGCATTAAAGATAAGCCGGAACACCGCTGAGTAGGGGACCGCGCCGAGCACCAGCGGGGCGAAAAAGGCGAAGCGAAAAAAGCCCTTGGCGCGCAGTAGCGGTGAGTTGAAGGCTACCGCCAGCGACAACGCCAGTGCCAGCATCAGCGGCACTTGCAGGCCCAGGATCAGTAGCGTATTCCAAAACGCCTGCCAGAAGAATTCGTCACCGATGAGGCGGCCCCAGTTAAAGCCGGGATCCCACACCCACGGTGGGCGGCGGGTGCGCAAAAAACTCAGGTAGAGCGAGTGAAAAATCGGCCAAACCCAAAAGATGGCAAAAAAAACCAAAAATGGTGCCAAAAACCCGTAAGGGGCAAGGTGCTTGAGCCAGCGGCCACGCATCACAGCCAGACCCCTTACCCGTTACTCTGCCTTAACGGCCATACTGTCATAGAGCACTGCCTCCTAGGGGTAGGTCAGGGGACGGGCGCGCCCGCCCCCTGCCTGAGTCTTTTACGGGGCGATCGGCAAGCCTGTAGCGCTAGAGATCTGGCGCGCGGCGGTATCGAGCGCTGCTTGGGCGCTCGGGTGACGGCCATCGAGGTAGTCAGATACCGCTGCTGTCAGGATGTTACGGGCCTCTTGGAAGAACTCGGTGCCACGGGCCGGTGGAACTTCGCCCAGGGTGCCGAGGATCAGTCGCCAAACCGGCTGGTTGTCAAAGAACGGCACACCCTCATCAAGGTAGGGGTGCTCGAGCGTCGCCAGCAGCGAGGGGATGAGGCCATAGTTGGCCAGGATATGGATCTGATTATCAACATTGGCCAGAGCGTTAACGATGAAGTCGTAAGCTAGCTCCTGGTTCTGCGAGGAGGCCGGGATTGCCAGGGCGCTACCACCCAGGTTGGAAGCGCGCACGCCGCCGGGCTCTTGCGCCGGAGTGAGGTAGACACCCCACAGGCCCGCCTGGTCAGGAGCTTCGGCCTGGATTACGCCACCGTACCAGGAGCCGAAGAAGGCCGAGGCGACCGCGCTGTTCTGGATGAGTTGGATCTGCTCGACCCAACCGCCGATGGCCAGCACCCCGGCATCGACCAGCCGCTTGAGCGTGTCGAGCGCCTGCACGCAACCGGGCTGGTTGACGGTCACGCTCTCACCTGCCAGGTCGAAGTAGAAGCAGCCGTTCTGGTTAGCCAGCATCCGGAACCACTCGTCATCGGCACCCTTAGCGACCGTGCCCATGCGCACCGCGCCACCTGTTGCCGCGAGCATCTGCTGCCCCGCGGCGATGAAGTCGTCCCAGGTCTCGATGGCGTCAACATCGATACCGGCTTGCTGATAGAGGTCGCGGCGATAGAAGATGGCGGTCGGGCCGGAGTCGTAGGGAATGGCGTAGATGGCACCGTCCATCATCAGCTCGGCCCACTTGAACTCGGGGAAGGCAGGCCGCAGCGCTTCAGCGCCCAGCGTGCGTAGGTCGGTAAAGCAGTCCGGGAACTGCGCCCAGAACACTTCGGCTTCGTTGTTCTCGACCAGGTAGACATCGGGCAAGTCGATGCCGCCGGCAGCACAGCCGGCCAGGCCGCGGTCGAAGGCGTTCTGGTTACCGATGTCCTCGATGATCACCTCAACACCGGGATGCAGCTCCTGGAAGCTGGCGATGGTGCTCTCGAGCGCGGGCTTGTTGATATCCCACACCCAGACGCGCAACGTCTGTGCCTGGCTGAAGCCGACCAGGGCGAGCACGGCTAAGAAAAGGGTTAAGCGTTTCATATTACCTCCTGTCGACCAAGCTTCGCAATCGTTTGCGAAAGGCCAGCTGATTAGACACACACGGTTAAAGCAGCCGGAGTGAGCTTGGCGCTATCCGGAAGTCTACGCGGGGAGCCACTTAGCTGTCAACCACTTTTTCACAAAGAACCGCAAGCTTCGAGGTGACCTTTTAGCTACTAGCCCTACTCACAGCGGTTTTCACAAATACTGAGTCGCCTTAGCGCAGGTATCATCTCTGCAAAGGCGTCCTGCGAGTAAACCGCAGGATAGAGAACGATTCGCAGTCCTGCGAGCACCCGCAGGATCAAACCAGATGATACCTGCTATCAGTGCCCACCCTTGCCAGCGATATGGCTTAAGAACACCGCGCCGCTGATGAGCACCACTCCGATACCGAGAAAGAGCATGTCCTGAGGCGTCTGGTAGCTAACGCGCAGCCCTTCTTGCAAGAACTTGACCATCAGGATTAGCACGATTACCCGCGCCAGCCTCACCTTGAGGTCTTCAAACGAACGCACGTCAAGGATGCGGTTGGCGATCTCCGAACCCTCGATCTCGTCGATGTTGCCGACAAACTGCTTGTATAAGCCGATCGACAGTAAAAACAGCGCCGAAGCGATGAGATAACCATCGACCACGCCGATGATGGTGGAGATGAGATAGATGCGCAGCGCATCCCGTTCGGCGGTAGCCAGCGCCAGGTTAAGGTAGCTACCCACCCGGCCAAAAAGGAAGATGACATCGACCGTGCTGATAAAGAGCATCACCAGCCAGGCCAGCATCAGCACCAGTATCGGCACGATGACAAAGAGCCGACTCCCCCACAGGGTGCGCTCGAGCAGGCGCATCAGGCGCTCCATTGGCGGCGGCTCCTCAGGGGCGCCTTGGCGAAGCGGGACAGCCACATGCCGGTGAGTGTAGCACCGGGGTTGCGGTAGATATGTCCCGCTTTGGTCGGCAGCCCTAGAGCGCATTCGAAAAATAGCTACAACCCATCATTTGAGGTTGGGGTGACCGGCCGGTCACCCCAACCGGACGCAGCCGCACGGTTCCTGCTGGGAATTTTTGCAGGATTGCCGGCAGTCTTGACAGTGGTACAAGCCTGTTGTAGATTATTGATACGGGTTATTAACTCGCGTTAATCTGGCTAGCATCATTGGGGATATCTTGGCAAACCCCGCCGGAAAGAGGTCTTGTGGGACAGCCTGCGACGCTGTAGGACGCGCCTAAGCGATCCTTAAACAAAGGGCTTGCAGTGACGACGATGGAGCTAGACCTTGCGATAGCGGGTCGGGAAAATGCGCTGGACAACCAGTGTCTGCAAAACGTTTTGGGAGGTGCTATGTAGAGAGTATTGAGATGGCTCTAAAGAGGTTAAGGTTGCGGTCAGTAGGATTTCTCGGCGAAAGGACTTTATATGTTTGGAAAGCACCCGTTGTGGAAAGTGATGGCAGTTCTCTTAGTCGGCCTTCTGCTCATCCCCTTGGGCTTTGGCCAAGAGCCAGATCCCGAGCGGTCTTTACGCGGCAAACTACAACTTGTCGACATCGTCGAGTATCGCGCTCTGCCAAGCTACACCGAAGCACCCGAGCTAGCGGCGCTAGTTGCGGCGGGGTTGCTGCCGCCTATTTCGGAGCGGCTACCCCGTGAGCCGAGGATCATGAAAAGCACCCAGATGGTAGATGGTCCTGGCGTTCATGGTGGCGTCTGGCGCGATACCTTCGCAGTTCCGGTGGAAAGCTGGAACTGGGGTGCCGGTCAGACCCAAGGCTGGTTCGGCATCAATGAAATGGTACAGGCCGGGCTCGTCGATCTTTTCCCCATGTGGATGATGGAGACTCCGGAGCCCGCTCCCATGCTGGCAAAGAGCTGGGCGTGGTCCGAAGACGGCTATCAGCTCACCATGAACCTGATCGAGGGGGCACGTTGGTCTGACGGTACGCCTTTTACTGCTGATGACGTGCTGTTTACTTTTAACCACTACATCCTGGATCCTAACGTTCCGAGCTGGGCGAGTGCCAGCACCTGGACCTTCGGCGGCAAAGTCACGCAGCTCGAAAAGATCGACGACTACACGATCCGCTTTCACTTCGGGGCACCCTTCCCAATGGCCGCGTTCCACTCCATGGGCTACCTCCAGTTTTCAATCATGCCCAAGCACGTCTTCTCGCACTGGCACCCCGCCTTCAATCCGGCGATGACGTACATGGATCTGCTCACGTCTGCCCCGCCACAAGACCTACCTCCAGTAACGCTTGGCGCCTTCGTTCCCGTCATCTACCGACCCGGTGAGATACTCGTCCTGGTCCGTAATCCATACTTCTGGATGGTGGATGAGCAAGGGCAGCAGCTCCCTTACAAGAGCGAGGTCTGGTTCTCCGAAGCACGCAGTGGCGTTCAGCGGACCTTTAACTTGATCGCTGACCGCGGCGACCGGGACAACGTGGAAAACCCGGCCATCTTCGGCATGATGTTTGAGGGCGCCAGAGCCCCTGATGCGCACTTTAATCTGCGCTTCGAGGATTTTCGAATCGGCTTCCGCCTGGTAATGAATCTCTCTACCACTCTAGGCGCCGAAGACGCAAGAGCGCGGGCGCTGCGGGAGATGTTCCGCACCTTTGAGTTCCGGCAGGCTTTGTCGCGGGCCATCGATCGTGACGGCCTGGCTGCGGCGGCCTTCCCTGGCCCGCTGACTCAGGGTTGGTTCGGCGGCTACCAATCGGGGTCTCCCTTCTTTGAAGAGGGCATTGTGGCGCCTTACGCAGAGCTCTACGCCTTTAACCCTAATAGTTCCCGCGAGCTCTTGGCCGGACTCGGCTTCCGCGACACCGATGGGGACGGCGTCCTAAACTGGCCGCAAGGGACGCTGGTAGCCGGTCAGAATCTAATTATTGAGGTGTTAGCGTCTGGGGACGTAGCCGCCGCTATCGATGCGGGTCAGGCCCTAGTTGCCCTGTTCCGGGCGATAGGCATCGACCTCAGGCTCAGGACACTCACGGGGGGGCCCTTGGAAGCGACCCTCACGGCAGGCACTTTCGACCTGCTCATTCAGCGGGTCGATGTCCCCACCCCGGACGTGCATATGGGCGTGTTCGGTCCGGCTACCTTAGGCGATCCGGTGTGGCACCAGGCAGGTCCGGGTGGCCGCGAGCTGCTGCCTTTTGAAGTCCAAATGGAAGAGCTACTCAACGAAGCTCGCTTTACCATCGACCCGGAGCGCAGAACAGCCATTTTCCATGAACTTCTCGACCTCCACGTCGGCAACATCTACACTCTGGGGCTATATGAAGCCCGCGCCGGCCTCGCTGTTCACAAACGGCTGCACAACATCCCCGACGACCTGCCGACCTTCATGTACGAATGGGGCATGGAGAACATGCCCTGGATAGCTTGGGTCCCAAGCGAGCTACAAGTAGCCCCTCGGCATCTTGATCTCATTCCAACCGCTGAAGACTACCAGAATCGGGCCTGGAGCCGCTAGCGGTGACCGCTGTAGGGACGACCTATGGGGTCGTCCCTACTCATAATAGGGAGCCTCTTGATGTTTAAGTTTATCGCACGCCGTCTCATTTACACGGTGCCGACGCTCATCTTGATCAGCTTCTTCTCTTTTGTGATTATCAATGCGCCGCCCGGTGACTACATGACCACTATGCAAGGCGTACTAGTAGCTCAAGCCGGTATGACCCCGGCAGAAGCGCGGGAGCTTGCCGATCGCATGCGCGTGGCCTACGGCCTAGATCAGCCCTTTCTAGTCCGCTACGGTCGCTGGATCAGCGCTATCGTTACACGCGGCGACTTTGGGTTTTCGTTTATGTACCGCAGGCCGGTTAGTGAGGTTATCTGGCAACGCTTCGGCATGACGTTGCTAGTCGCTCTAAGTGCTCATCTTATCTCAGTGCTAATCGGGGTGTTAATCGGTATCTATTCGGCCACCCACCGTTATAGCTGGGGCGATCACGCTGCAACGCTTTTTGCCTTCGTAGGGCTTTCAATGCCGGGCTTCTTCTTGGCCCTGATCTTAATGTACGTGCTCGCTTTTCATCTCGGTCAGCATGTAGGCGGGTTCTTTAGTCCGGAATACGTTCTGGCTCCCTGGAGTTGGAGTCGGTTTGTCGACTTCTTGCAGCATTTTTGGGTGCCGGTGCTGGTTGTCGGACTAGCCGGAACGGCGCGCAACATGCGCGTCATGCGCGCCAATTTGCTCGACGTCCTGAACAGCAACTACGTGCGCACAGCCAAAGCCAAGGGGCTAGCTCCCCGTAGCGTCATTTATAAACACGCGGTGCGCAACGCCATCCAGCCTATCGTCATGTATCTCGGCGTAACCATGCCGTTCCTCCTCAGCGGCGAGCTTGTTGCTAGCACGGTGCTGAATCTGCCGACCATGGGCCCGGTCTTTCTTGCTGCGCTCAACACCCAAGACATGTACCTAGCCGGTTCGTTCATGATGCTGTTGGCCATCGTTCTGGTGATCAGCAATCTGCTGGCCGATATCGCCCTTAGCTGGGTAGACCCGAGGATACGTTATGACTAATACCAAGTCGGTCCAGAGCACTAGTAAGGAGCAGGTTAAAGGCACCTCGACCCTGGAGCTTACCCGGCGGCGTTTTCTGCGCAGTCCGATGGCCAAAGTCGGCGGCATCATAGTGCTAATCCTGGTTATTGTTACCGTATTTGCGCCCTTTTTCGCGCCCTATGACCATAATCAGATTCGCCTCGGCAAGGCTTACGTCCCGCCACAACCCATCCGCTTTATCGACCACGAGGGGCGCTTTCATCTGCGGCCGTTTACCTACGCGCTGACCCCCGGCTTCGACCCCGATACCTGGCAACGCACCTATCTCGAAGATACCAGTCGGCGTTATCACCTCCATTTCTTCGTGCGCGGCTGGGAGTACACCCTCTTTGGGCTGATCCGCACCGACCTCCATCTTTTTGGTGTGGCCGAAGGCGGGTCGATCTTCATCCTGGGCACTGATAAATTGGGACGGGATCTATTCAGTCGGATTATTTTCGGCGGCCAAGTGTCGATGAGCGTCGCGCTATTAGGCGCTGTAGTCAGCGCCATCTTGGGTGCTATTATCGGGGCGCTGTCGGGTTACTTCGGCGGCTGGTTTGACATGGTCGTGCAGCGCATCATCGAACTCTTGCTAAGTTTCCCGACGCTACCGCTCTTTATGGCGCTCAGCGTAGCCATCCCGGTGGAGTGGCCGCCCTTGGGCGTCTTTATCGGCATCATCATGATCTTCGCCTTACTCGGCTGGCCGGTCTTGGCCCGAGAGGTACGGGGTAAGGTACTCTCTTACCGCGAAGAGGAGTTCGTGATGGCCGCCCAAGCTCTCGGTGCCACGCACCTTTACACCGTCTTCCGGCATGTCTTGCCGAACGTTGTCAGTCACATCGTTGTCGTTTTGACCATTACCGTGCCGGATCTCATCCTGGCGGAAGGCGCTCTGAGCTTTTTGGGCCTCGGCATTCAACCGCCGCTGGTCAGTTGGGGTGTGTTATTGAGTGATGCCTCCACGCTGGAAACCATCGGGAGATACCCTTGGCTGCTACTACCCGGCATTGCCATTCTCGTAACTGTGCTCGCTTTCAATTTCCTTGGCGATGGGCTGAGAGACGCCGTAGACGCTACCTCGACCGTTTGAGCACGATTTAGGAGGCTGATTCCTACACGACTTTTCATCATCTGACAGCGGTTTTCACAAATACTGAGTCGCCTTAGCGCAGGTATCATCTCTGCAAAGGCGTCCTGCGAGTAAACCGCAGGATAGAGAACGATTCGCAGTCCTGCGAGCACCCGCAGGATCAAACCAGATGATACCTGCTATGATCTATCAAAACTCAGCCGTATTGACTCAGAGGAGCCTTGCTCTATGCCTAAGATCACCTTCATCGGCGCCGGCAGCACGGTCTTCGCCAGGAACCTACTCGGCGATATCTTAAGCTTTCCCGAACTTAGCAGCGCCAGCATCAGTCTCTATGATATCGACAGTGAGCGGCTTAAAACCTCCGAGGCCGTAGCTCACCGGTTGGCGGCAGCACTAGGAGCAACACCGCAGTTTGAGGCGACCACCGACCGCGAGCGTGCCTTGGATGGCGCCGATTATGCCATCTGCATGATTCAGGTCGGCGGCTATCGGCCCGCCACCTTGATCGACTTCGAGATCCCCAAAAAATACGGCCTGCGGCAGGCTATTGCCGACACTTTGGGCATCGGCGGGATCATGCGCGCTCTGCGAACCATCCCTGTCTTATTGGGGATGGTGCGCGACATGGAGCGGCTCTGCCCCGCAGTCACCTTTCTCAACTACGTCAACCCGATGGCGATGAACTGCTGGGCTATAAATCGCGCCAGCCACATTACCACCGTCGGCTTATGCCATAGCGTTCAGGGGACGGCTGAACAGCTAGCGCGCGATATTGGTGTCCCCATCGACGAGATCAACTACCTAGCAGCGGGCATCAATCATCTGGCTTTTTATCTCAAATTCGAACGTAACGGCCAGGACCTCTACCCGCTGCTGCACCAGGTCATTGCCGAGGGCCGTGTGCCCGACTGGAACCGGGTGCGTTACGAAATACTAAGGCGGCTCGGTTACTTCGTGACCGAGTCAAGCGAACACTTTGCGGAGTACGTCCCTTACTTTATCAAGCGCGATCGCCCCGATCTCATTGAGCGCTTCAACATCCCGCTCGATGAGTATCTCCGCCGCTGCGAGGCGCAGATTAAAGAGTGGGAGGAGCAGCGAGGCAGGCTCGAGGAGCCGCTCGAGGTGCGCCGCAGCCATGAGTACGGCTCCCTAATCATCCATAGCCTGGAGACCGGGCAGCCGAGAGTCGTCTACGGCAACGTCAGCAACGAGCACTTGATCTACAACCTGCCGCCTGGCTGCTGCGTCGAAGTGCCCTGCTTAGTCGACAAAAACGGGCTCCAACCGACCCGCATCGGCAGTCTGCCGCCGCAGCTAGCGGCCTTGATGCAGACCAACATCAACGTACAAGCGCTGACTGTGGAGGCAGCCCTTACGGGTAAGCTCGAGCACATCTATCATGCCGCCATGCTCGACCCGCACGCGGCGGCTGAGCTTGATCTGGGCCAGCTCTGGTCGCTAATTGATGAACTCATCGCGGCTCACGGGGACTGGCTGCCCGAGTACAGTTGAGCTGCCTAAACGGTCTTTTAAGGAGACATATGCCTAAAATCACCCTTATCGGCGCGGGCAGTGTGGTATTTACCCGCAACCTTTGCAGCGACATCTTGCTGACGCCGGCCCTCCAGGAGAGCACTATTGCCCTGATGGACGTCGATGAAAAGCGGCTTAAACAGGCGCTAGACCTGGTGCAGGCGCTAATAGCTGGCCGCGGCCTAAGGGCTAGGGTCGAAGCCACCACCGACCGTCGGGAAGCGATACGGGGGGCTGACTACGTCGTCACCACCTTTCAGCAGGGAGGGCTCGAGGCCTACCAATTGGATATCGCTACCCCGCAGCGTTACGGTATCGAGCAGTGCGTCGGCGACACCTTGGGGCCGGGCGGCGTCTTTCGCGCTTTACGGACCATCCCGGTGCTACTTGACCTGTGCCGGGAGCTGGATGAGCTGGCTCCTGAGGCTTTGCTGCTGAACTACGTCAATCCGATGGCGGCCAACTGCTGGGCGGTGAGCGCGGCTACCGGCCGCCCGCTAGTGGGGCTCTGTCACAGCGTGCAGGGCACTAGCGAAATGCTAGCCAGCTGGATCGGCGTCCCTTATCAGGAGGTGGTTTACCATTGCGCCGGAATTAACCATCAGGCCTTCTTCCTCGAGTTCCGTCGCGGTCAGGAGGATCTCTATCCGCTCCTCTGGGAAGTGCTCGAGCGCGATGAGATCTACGCTCAGGAGCCGGTGCGTATCGACCTGATGAAATCCTTCGGCTATTTTGTAACCGAGTCGAGCGGACATGCCAGCGAATATGTCCCCTACTTCCGCAAAAGCGCCCGGATGGTTGAAACGGAGTTAGTCCCCCGCTTTAAGGACCCGCGTAACAGCTGGTACGGCCTAGGCCGCACGGGCGGTTACTTAAACCACTGCCTCAGCAGGCTTGCTGCTGCCCAGGACGATTATCAGGAGCTAATTGCGGGCAACAAGCCCTTGCCCTTGCGCAGCAACGAGTACGGCTCGTATATCATGGAGGCGATCGAGACCAATCGCCCCATCCGCATCAACGGCAACGTGCCTAACCGTGCGCTCATCACCAATCTACCGGTCGAGTGCTGCGTCGAGGTGCCCTGCTTAGTAGACGGCAACGGCATCCAACCGACTGCCGTCGGCGCCCTGCCGACCCAGCTAGCCGCCTTAAACCGCACTAACATCAACGTGCAGGAGCTCATCGTCGAGGCAGCGCTAACCGGTAAGCGCGACGCTGTTTTTCACGCGATAATGTTAGATCCGCTCACCGCCGCCGTCCTCACCTTGCCGGAGATTCACGCTATGGTTACAGAGATGCTAGCGGAACAGGCGGCTTGGCTACCGCCTAAGTTGGCCACCCCCTAAGGAGCGTAGATGCCCAAGATTACCTTCATCGGTGCCGGCAGCACGGTCTTTGCTAAGAACCTACTCGGCGACATTCTTAGCTACCCTGAGCTAGCTGATGCCACCATCAGCCTTTTTGACATCGACACTAAGCGGCTCGAGCTCTCCGCACTGGTCAGCCGCCGCGTTGCCGCCGCGCTCGGCGTGAACCCCACCTTGGAGGTCACC
>Ga0208735_100409_pt1 | contig 19766 bp, 21 predicted proteins | sample Subbio12Aug_8Aab_FD_184829 | JGI IMG/M metagenome (GOLD analysis project Ga0208735, IMG submission 184829) | Serpentinite rock and fluid subsurface biosphere microbial communities from McLaughlin Reserve, California, USA - CR12Aug_8Aab (SPAdes) | ecosystem: Environmental > Terrestrial > Deep... | reverse complement strand
GCGGGCGACAGGCCCGCCAGTCCATCCTCGCCCAGGCCGATGATCGTCAACCAAGGGTCAGCCATGACACGCATCCTGCTTCTGGGCGGCACGACCGAGGCGAACCTCCTGGCCCAGGCGCTTGCCCGGGCGGGGCTGGCGGGGGTCTATTCCTATGCCGGGCGCACCGAGGCGCCGATGGGCCAGCCGATCCACATGCGGGTCGGCGGCTTCGGCGGGGTCGAGGGGCTGGCGGACTATCTGAAGGCCGAGGCGATCAGCCATGTGATCGACGCCACCCACCCCTTCGCCGCGCAGATGAGCAGCAACGCCGTCGCCGCCTGCACCGAGACCGGCACGCCGCTGATCGCGCTGGAGCGCGCGCCCTGGGTGGCCGGTGCGGGCGACCGCTGGACGCAGGTGCCCGACCTTGCCGCCGCCGTCGCGGCGCTGGACGGGCCGCCGCGGCGGGTGTTCCTGGCCATCGGCCGCCAGCACCTCGACGCCTTCGCGGCCCAGCCGCAGCACCGATACCTGGTGCGACTGGTGGACCAGCCGACCGCCCCCCTGCCCGTCCCCGCCGAGGTCGTCGTGGCGCGCGGGCCGTTCGACGTGGCGGGCGATACGGCCTTGCTGCAACGGCACGGGATCCAGGTGATCGTCGCCAAGAACGCCGGTGGCAAGGGTGCCGTGGCCAAGATCGCCGCCGCCCGGGCGCTTGGCCTGCCGGTGGTGATGATCGACCGCCCCCGCATCCCGCCCCGTCGGGTGGTGCATGGCGTCGCCGGGGTCATGGCCTGGCTGAACGGCTGAGCCTCGGCCAAAACTTTTCGAAAAGTTTTGCAAAATCCTTCGAAGGATTTTGGCCCGGTGCCCAAACGCGCTCATCCAGCGCTCCTGGGGGAATAGACCCAGGGTCCGACCCTGCGGGTGGCGGAGTTGCCGACGATGACGACGGTGCGCATGTCGGCCATCTCGGGCGTCGCTTCGCCAAGGGTGACAGTCGTGATCCGCTGGTCTGGGGTCGAGACGGCGCGGGCGAAGGTGATCAGGCGGTCCGCGCCACATTCCTCGCGCAGGGTTTGCAGCGCCTTTGCGAAGCCTTCGGGGCGGCTGGCCGAGCGGGGGTTGTAGAAGGCCAGCGCGAAATCGGCGCGGGCGGCGGCGCGCAGGCGGGATTCGATCAGCGGCCAGGGTTTCAGGTTGTCGCTCAGGTTGATGCAAGCGAAGTCGTGGCCGAGGGGCGCACCGGCGGCGGCGGCGGCGGCGAGCATCGCGGTGATGCCGGGCAGCACGCGGATGTCCAGCGCCTGCCAGTCGGGCCGGCCCTCCAGCGCCTCGAACACCGCGCTGGCCATGGCAAAGACCCCCGGATCGCCCGAGGAGACGACGACGACCCGCTTGCCGCTCGCGGCCATGTCCAGCGCGGCGCGGGCGCGGTCAAGCTCGACCCGGTTGTCGGAAGGGTGCAGGGTCAGGCCCGGCCGCGGGGCGACGCGGGCGGCGTAAGGGATGTAGCCGACCACGTCGGTCGCCTGCGCAAGGGCCTGGGTGACTTCGGGCGTGACCATCCGGTCATCCCCCGGTCCCAGGCCCGCGATGGCAAGCCAGCCAGTCTGGTTCGGGGCGGTCATTCGGGCAGCTCCGGGCGGCGGCCGTGGCCGTGGACCAGGACGATGGCGAAGTACGGGCAATCGGCGGCGTCGACCTCGGCCAGCCGGGCGACGCGCTGGCCCGGCATCGTGCCGCGCTCCACCAGCCAGGCCGCGTGCAGCCGCCCGGCCCGCTCGAGCGCGCGGCGGACGCGGGGCAGGTTGCGGCCGGTCTTCATCACCACCAGCGCGTCGGCGCTTTGCATGTGCCGGACGAGGTCATCCTCGGGCAGCGTGCCCATCAGGACGGTCAGCACGTCATCGCCCCAGGTGATCGGCGTGTCGGTGGCATGCCAGCAACCGGTCATGCCGGTGATGCCGGGGATCACCTCGACCGGCACCCGGCCCTGCAGGCGCGAATGCAGGTGCATGAAGCTGCCGTAGAAGAACGGATCGCCCTCGCACAGGACCACCACGTCCTCGGTCGCGGCGAGGCCGGCCAGGCGGTTCGCCCAGTCGTCGTAGAAGCGGGCCAGGGCGTCGGTGTAGTCCGGGCTGTCGAAGGGAAGTTCCGTGGTGACCGGGTATTCCATCGGGTATTCGGTGGCGTCGGGGTGCAGCATGCCTTCCACGATCCGGCGGGCTTGGCCCGCGCGACCTTCCTTGCGGAAATAGGCGATGTGCCTTGCCGCGCCGATGGTGCGGGCGGCGCGCAGGCTCATCAGGTCGGGGTCGCCGGGGCCGAGGCCGGCACAGATCACGCGTCCCATGCGAGGGCCTTTCCAAAGCCGAGCGGTTGCCCCCCACCCCTCTCCCCTCCCCACGCGGGGGAGGGGAAGCGCGGGAGGGTCAGGTGGTTCTGCACGGCGACCGGCGGGGTCATGGTCATTCCTTCCGGCTGGCCAGCGCGTTGACGGCGGCGACGGTGATGGCGCTGCCGCCGAGGCGACCCTTGACGATGAGGCTTGGCACGGGCGGGGCGGACATCAGCGCGTCCTTGGATTCGGCCGCGCCGACAAAGCCGACGGGGCAGCCGATGATCGCCGCGGGGCGGGGGCAGGTGGGGTCTTCCAGCATGTTCAGCAGGTGGAACAGCGCGGTGGGGGCATTGCCGATGGCGACGATGGCGCCTTGCAGGTGCGGCCGCCACAGTTCCACCGCGGCGGCAGAGCGGGTGTTCTGCATCCGCGCCGCAAGGGCGGGGACGTCCGGGTGCTGCAGGGTGCAGATGATGGCGTTGTTCGCGGGCAGGCGTTTCTTCGTGATGCCTTCGCTGACCATGCGGACGTCGCAAAGCACGGGTGCTCCGGCCTCCAAAGCCGCGCGGGCCTGAGTGGCCATGCCGGGCGAGAAGCGGATGTGCGGGGCAAGGTCAACCATCCCGGCGGCATGGATCATGCGGACGGCGACCACCTCTTCCTCGGGGGTGAAGCGGGCGAGGTCGGCCTCGGCCCGGATCATGGCGAAGCTTTGCAGGTAGATCGCGGCGCCGTCGGTTTCATAGCTGTGGGGCATTGGGGGCCTTCAGATGGTCTTGGATGGCCTGCGGGGTGAGGCCGGGGAGGCAGGGCGTGTCGGAGGCGGTGCCGTTGCGGATCAGGTCGTAGCCGCCCTGTCCGGCAACCAGCGTCAAGTCGGCGGGCGCGGGATGGGCGCAGCCCTTGGCGCAGCCGGAGACATGGAGGCTTTGGGTGGCGCCAAGCTGCGGGGCAAGCAGGCGGGCAAGGGTGCGGGTCGCGCCAAGGGCCTGCGGGCAACCGGGGGCGCCGGTGCAGGCGGTGACGCGGAGGATGGGTTCGGCGGGGTCGGTGATCAGGCCGGGGATCGCCGGCAGGCTGGTCGCGCCGACCAGGAGCAGCATGCGCCAGGGGGTGGGGCGGATCTCATGGCCCAGGGCCGTGAGGGCGTGGAGAGTTTCCGCGCGCATCTGGCCGAAGGCGAGGGCGACGAGGGCACCTTCCGGGTGAAGGCCCGGCCCGGGGGTCGGCAGGGGTCTGGCGGGGGCGATGGTGCAACCGGGCGGAAGGATGCCACGCGCGATCACGGCGGCCATGCGGCCGCGGCCATCGGCGATGCCGCCATTGCCGACGAACCATTCGGCCAAGGCAACGGCGTCGGCGGCGAGGTCGGTGACGGGCTGGCCAAGCGCGTGCCCGTTGGGGCGCAGGATCAGGCGGCCGTCCGGGCTGCGTTCGAGGCGGATGTCGGCGGAGGCCTTGGTCAGGACCGGGCGCGGGCCGGTGTCGATGGCAAAACCGAACTTGCCGGGCAGGCGGGGCATCCGGGCAAGGGCGGCGGTGAGGATGGCAGCCAGGGTGTCGGTGGTTTCGGCGGGACGCCCCCCACCCCCATCCCCTCCCCACGCGGGGGAGGAGAGGAGCGGACTGTCGCCGTTGCGCATGCGGCCGGGCGTGGGGGCCTCCCTCCCCCCTTTGTGGGGGAGGGATGGGGAGGGGGGGCTGCTGCGGAAGGGCGTGATGATGAGGTTGCGGAGAGATTCGGTCTCGATGTCCTTGTCGATCAGGCCTTCGGCGCGGAGGTCCTCGATCAGCGGGCCGTGGCTGGCCTCGGTCACGCCGCGCAGTTGCAGGTTGGCACGGGCCGAGAGGTCGAGGGTGCCGTTGCCGTGGGTTTCGGCGGCCTGGGCGATGGCTGCGGCCTGCGCCGGGGTCAGTCGGCCCAGGGGCGGGCGGATCCGCACGACGAGGCCATCGCCGGATTGCATCGGGCGGAGGGCTCCGGGGCACCAGCCCTTGATCTGCCAGGCGGTCATGGCGTGCCCTCGGCGGTTGGGGCGGTTTTCGAAAGGAGCGCGTTCCGCGCAAGTCTTTTGTCTCGCCTTTTGCGCGTGAAGAACGCGCAACGGCTCGGGCTGCCTCCGGCGGGGATATTTGGCGAAGGGAAAGTCATGCGGCACCCTCCAGCCTGGCGGCGATGGAGTTGCGGCGGGTCTGCCAGAGGCCGGCATCGCGGAGGCGGCGGAAGAGGTCCTCCATCGCGGCGAGGGCTTGCGGGTTTTCACGGGCCAGGAAGTCGCGGACCTCGTCGCGGCCCAGGGTGGCGTCGTGGTAGAGGTCGAAGAGATGCGGCGGGACGACCCCTGCCAGATGCGCGAAGGCGGCCATGTGGTCGAGGGTGGCGGCGATTTCGGCCGCCCCCCGGAAGCCGTGGTGCAGCATGCCTTCGGCCCAGGCCGGGTTGGCGGCGCGGGCGCGGACGGTTCTGGCGATCTCCTCGGTCAGCGTGCGGGCGCGAGGATCGTCCGGGCGGGTGGCGTCGAGGTGGTAGAGGGTGGGTGCGGCGCCGCCCAGCCGGGCGACGGCGGCGGCGAAGCCGGCCTCGTGGGCGGCGTAGTCGGCGGCCATCAGGACGTCGGTCTCGGGCAGGTCCTGGGGGTGGACGAAGGCGTCGGCGTTCAGGACGCGGGATTCCAGGGCGGCGCGGTTTTCCGTGGACTGGCCATCCTGGCCGATGGCCCAGGAGGAGGCGGTGAGCCAGGCTTCGCCGGCCGCCTGGCGGGCCGCATCGGTGAAGGTGTCGGCGGCGGTGCCCATGCCCAGACCGTAAAGGCCGGGTTTGGGGCCGAAGACCCGGGCGCTGCGGGTGGTGTAGGGGTTGTCCTCGGGCGCCTCGTCGCGGGTGGACAGGGCCTCGGACCCGGCCTCGAAAAGCTGTGCGAGGGTCGGGAAGACGTCGCGGAACAGGCCCGAGACGCGGAGGGTGACGTCGATCCGGGGGCGGCCAAGGAGGGCGAGGGGCAGGACCTCGAAGCCCGAGACGCGGGCGGAGCCGTCGTCCCATTTCGGCGCCAGGCCGGCGAGGTGAAGGGCCATCGCGAATTCCTCGCCCGCCGTCCGCATGGTGGCGCTGCCCCAGAGGTCGACCACGAGGCCGCGCGGATAGTCGCCGTGGTCCTGCAGGTGGCGGCGGATCAGTTCCTCGGCCAGCTTGACGCCCTGGGCATGGGCGTTGCGCGACGGCACGGCGCGGGGATCGACGCTGTAGAGGTTGCGGCCGGTGGGCAGGACGTCGCTGCGGCCCCGGTTCGGCGAACCTGCGGGGCCGGGGGGGACGTGTCGGCCGTTCAGGGCGGTGAGGAGGCCTTCGGTTTCGCCGGGGGCTTGGCCGAAGATGTGCAGGCCGTGGCCGAACTGGCTTTCCTTCAGGTCGCAGACAAAGCGGTCGATCCGGGTGATCGCCTCGGCGGGGGTGGCGTCGGGCGGCAGGCCAAGGTCGGCGGCGACGCCGGAGGCCTGCGCCTCGTCGCGGATGGCGGCGATCAGGCGGGTGCGGCGGGCGGGGTCGAGCCCGTCGGCGGTGGAATATTCGTCGAGCAGGCGCTCGAGGCGCAGGAGTTCCGGGGGCGTCCGGCTTTGCACCATCGGCGGGGGCAGATGGCCGAGGGTCACGGCCCCGATGCGGCGCTTGGCCTGGGCGGCCTCGCCGGGGTCGTTGACGATGAAGGGGTAGATGACGGGCAAGGGGCCGATCAGCGCTTCGGGCCAGCAGGTGTCAGAGAGGGCGACGGATTTGCCCGGCAGCCATTCCAGCGTGCCGTGTGCGCCCATGTGGATCAGGGCGTGGAGGCCCTGGGCGCGGAGCCAGAGGTAGAAGGCGACATAGGCGTGGCGCGGGGTGCGCGAGAGGTCGTGGTAGTCGGCGTCGCGGGTCCGGACCTCGCCGCGTTCGGGTTGCAGGGCGATCAGGCTGTGGCCCCGGCGGGTGGCGCGGAAGTGGAACTGGCCGTCGCGGACCGCGGGGTCGGTGGCGGGGTCGCCCCAGGCCTGGTGCAGGTCCTGGCGGAGAGCGTCGGGGAGGGTTCGCAGGGCGGCTTCGTAGGCGGCGAGGGGCCAGGTGAGGGTTTCGGTCAGGGCTTCCGGGAGGGGGTGGCCCTCGGCGGTCCGGTAGCCTTCGGCGGTAAGGGTGGTCAGCAGCGCGTCGGTCGAGGCCAGCGCGTCAAGGCCGACGGCATGCGCCATCTGGTGCGCCTGGCCGGGGTAGGTGGAAAGCACGATCGCCAGGTGCCGGTCTTGCGCGGGGGTCGTGGCGAGGCGGTGCCAGTGGCTGACGCGGTCGACAACGGCCTGGATGCGGGCGGCGTCGGCACGGTGGGCGAAGCGGGAGAATTGCAGCTCGGGGTGGCGCTTGCCGGGGGATTTGTGGCTGATGAGGCCGGCGAAGAGGCGGCCGTCGACCTCGGGCAGGACGACATGCATGGCAAGGTCGGCAGGCGACAGGCCACGGTCCGAGGCCGCCCAGTCGCGGCGGCGCGCGGTCGAGAGTGCGACCTGGAACACGGGGCAGGTGGCGGCGTCGAACGGGGTGCGGCCGTCGTCAGAGCGGGCCGAGAAGGCGGTGGCGTTGATGATGGCGACGGGCGGCTGTGCGGTGAGGTGGGCCGAGAGCCAGTCGGCCACGCCGGGGGCCTTGAGGCTGGGGGCGAAGGCGCCACAGGCGGCGAAGCCTGCGGCGCGCAGCGCGTGGATCAGGGCATCGACCGGCGCGGTGTCGCCGGCGGTGAGGTAGCTGCGGTAGAAGGTGACGAGGACGGGGCCCGCGGTGGTGGAGAAACCCCGTCCCGGGCTTGACCCGGGACCTCCATCAACAAGCGTCGCTCCCGTTCCGGGGGGAGGTCCCGGGTCAAGCCCGGGACGGGTATTCCCGGGAACGGGCGCCGGGATCACGCCATGGTCGGGATCGTAGAACCCCATCTGCGGCACGGTCTTGTCGCCGATCACCGGCCCGGCGTAGAGGCCAGCGGCCAGTGCCAGTTGCGCCAGAGCCGCCTGGGCGGCGACGGCCCCGCCTTCGTCGCAGAGGGCTTGCAGGCGGCGGAGGGTGGAGACCGGGAGGGTGGAAAGCGCGTCGAGGCGCGGGTCGGGGCGGCCGTCGGCGGGCAGGATCGCCAGCGCGATGCCGTGGCGGCGGGCAAGGTCCTGCAGCGTGGCCAGGCCGTAGGGCCAGTAGGCTTCGCCGCCGATCAGGCGGACGAGGATGGCCTTTGCGCCCGAAAGCGTGCGTTCGACATAGGTGTCGACCGAGATCGGGTGTTTCAGCGCGATGATGTTGGCGAGCCGCAGGGTAGGGTGGGCAGTATTGCCCACCCTACGCATGCGCTCAAACCCCGCAGTGAAGGCGCCGAGGTCGCTGTCGGAGAAGGACAGCACCACCAGATCGGCAGGGTCCTGGCCCAGGTCGAAGGGGGTCTCGGTTTCCTCAAGCCCGTGGCTTTCGCGAAAGACGACGTGCATGGCTATGCCGCCCTCCGGGACAGGCCCCCCCACCCCATCCCTCCCCCACGGCGGGGGGAGGGGGGCGCTGCGTGCCCGAGGGTGGGGACGGGGTGGCGCATGGCGGTCAGGCCCCCAGAACCTTGCGGATTGCGGCCGCATCGATGTCGTCATGCTCGGCGATGACCACCAGCTGCGAGCGGCGGGCCTGGGTGCCCCAGGGGCGGTCGTACTGCATCCGCACCCTTGCGCCGACGGCCTGGACCAGCATCCGCATCGGTTTGCCCGCGACGGCGACGTGGCCCTTGACCCGCAGGATCTGCTGTTCGTTCGCCAGGCGCTGGATGGCCAGCGCAAGCGCCTCGGGGTCGGTGACTTCGGGCAGGTCGACGACGATGGTGTCGAAGTCTTCGTGTTCGTGGTCGTCGTGTCCGTCGTGATGCGAGGGGCGGGCGGCGATATCATCCTCGGCGGCGGCGTTCAGGCCCAGGATCACGCGCGGGTCGATCACGCCTTCGGTCATCGCCAGCATCGGGACCTTGCGGGTCATCTCGGCGGTGATGACGGCGCGGGCGGTGGCAAGCCCCGCTTCGCCGGCAAGGTCGGCCTTGGACAGCAGGATCAGGTCGGCGCAGAGGATCTGGTCCTCGAAAACCTCGGAGAGGGGCGTCTCGTGGTCAAGCGACGGGTCGGCGGCGCGCTGGGCATCGACGGCGGCCACGTCGGGGGCGAAGCGGCCGGCGGCCACGGCTTCGGCATCGGCCAGGGCGATGACGCCGTCCACGGTGATCCGGCTGCGGATCGCGGGCCAGTCGAAGGCTTTCAGCAAGGGTTTTGGCAGGGCGAGGCCAGAGGTTTCGATGATGATGTGATCGGGGCGGGTGGGCATGGCCATCAGCGCCTCGATCGTCGGGATGAAGTCGTCGGCGACGGTGCAGCAGATGCAGCCGTTGGCAAGCTCGACGATGTTCTCGACCGGGCAGTTGTCGTCGGCGCAGGCTTTCAGGATGTCGCCGTCGACGCCCACGGTGCCGAACTCGTTCACCAGGATCGCCAGGCGCTTGCCTTGCGGGTTCTGCATCAGGTGGCGGATCAGCGTGGTCTTGCCCGCGCCAAGAAAGCCGGTGATCACGGTCACGGGGATTTTCGCAAGATCGGTCGTTGCGGTGTTCATTCGGCGGCCTCGGGTAAGGTCAGGGGTGGGATGCGGGCGATGGATTGCTTGCGAAAGACGGTCGGGCGGTCGCGCCAGGGGACGATGCCGTCAGCGGTGGCGGCATATTTCGCCGCCCCTTCCAGGATCGCGGGGACGTCGTCAAGGGTGAGGCGGCCGTAGACGTAGGACCAGGCACCGGGCTTTGACAGCGAGATCGCGCAGCCGCTGTTGCAGGCCGAGAGGCACTCGACGCCGATGATCCGCACGCCTTCGGGCGCAGGTTCGGCGGTCAGGGCGGCGTGCAGTTGGGCACCCGGTCGCGGATCACCGTCAAGGACCGGTTCCCCGGCCTTGCACGTCGTGCAGACATATAGCGTGGTGCCCATCGCGCCTGTCCTTGTGGCTTCGGGGCATGGGCCAGAGAGGACGGTTCCCCGCCCTCACCCGGTCGCGGAACACCCCGTCCGCCGGTTTCTTCCGTCGCGCTGGCAGGTCTCCCGGCTTGCGGATACGGGGGGCTCCCCACGGCCCCCCGCCTTCCCGGCTGACGCCAGTGGCATTGGAGACCTCTCCGGTCACGGTCGCGGGGGCGGCTGCTTTGGGTCGCCCATCTTGTCGGGCGGGCCTGTCGCATTCCCTCTTCGCCTGTCATAAACAGGAACCAGCGCCAGCCCACCTGAGGCAAGCACCCCCCCCTTGTCAAGGACACGACCGACCATGACCGAGCCTCACGCGACACCCGAGCCCGAACCTGCCGTCGACGAGCTTGCCCGGCACGCCCGGAAGATGGCGAAGAAAAAGGCCGCGCGGGACAAGATCATGGCGGGCAAGGAAGGCGAGAAGGGGCTGATCATCGTTCACACCGGGGCGGGAAAGGGGAAGTCCTCCAGCGGCTTCGGGATGATCCTGCGCTGCGTGGCGCATGGGATGCCGTCGGCGGTGGTGCAGTTCATCAAGGGGGCCTGGGATACCGGCGAGCGACGGCTGCTGACCACCCACTTCGCCGACCTCTGCCAGTTCCACGCGATGGGCGAGGGCTTCACCTGGGAGACGCAGGACAAGACCCGCGACATCGCCGCGGCGCGGGCGGGGTGGGAGAAGGCGAAGGAGATCATTCGGAACCCCGAGGTCCGTCTGGTGTTGCTGGATGAGATCAACATCGCGCTGCGCTATGACTACCTGGATATCGGCGAGGTGCTGGAGTTCCTGAAGTCCGAGAAGCCGCCCTTGACTCACGTCGTTCTGACGGGTCGGAATGCGAAGGAAGAGCTGATCGAGGCGGCGGACCTGGTGACCGAGATGACCCTGGTGAAGCATCCCTTCCGGGCCGGGATCAAGGCCCAGCCGGGGGTGGAGTTCTGACCCTGTCCACAATGGACAGAACCGTTTTTGCAAGGCCCGACAGTGTGTTGACCGTGGGCGTCAAGGATTTGGCAATGATTTGGCAGGAGGCGGGATGATGCGGAAAACGGGTATGACGCTGGCGGTTCTGATGGCGGGGCTTCTGGTCGCGGGCTGCGCGCCGCTGATCATTGGCGGGGCGGGGGCCGTGGTCGCCGACGAGGTGGTCGAGCAGGACAGGGGCGGCGACGGGCTGTTCTGAGCCTTCGACCGGCGGGGGTGCGCCATGAATGCGCACCCTACGGGGCCGGGTGAATCGGGATGAGTCGGGGTGAACCCCGACCTACAGGTCCAGCGCGCCCTGGCGATGCGGGGCGTCCTCGCGCGCGGCGCGCTTGAAGGCGTCGTCGCGGCGGGCGGGTAGCTGGACCGCCCGTTCGCGCAGCTGCATCGCCTGTTCCACGGTCACGATCTGCAGGCGGGGGACGGGGGCAAAGCCGGGTTCTTCGTGAAGGCCCGCGCTGGCGGCTTCGGCTATCATGGGTTTGGTGGGGTCGGTCAGGGTCAGGAACACGCCCACCCCGGCGCGTTCGCGGTCAAGCACGCCTTTCAGGTCGCGGATCATGCTGACGCCGACATTCTCACCCGCCTTGACGGAGACGATGCCCAGCGTGGTGCCCTTGGCCCCGAAGTAGAGCCGCCCGTCCAGCCCGCGATCCGCGCCCTTCTTGCCGAAGTTGCCGGGCTGGGCGGCGATGAGCGAGAGCGCCCACTTTTCAAACTCGTGATACTTGCCGCGCGCGGCAAGGTCGCGGGCGGCGTGGATGTCCTGCGGGACGCCGTGGGTGGTGAACCGGACGGTGGGGAAGGCATCGCGCAGGCGCTTTTCGATCAGGCCGATGGCAAGATGGGTGACGTCGATGCCAATCCATTGCCGCCCAAGCTTTTCCGCCGCATGGACCGTGGTGCCGCAGCCGCAAAACGGATCAAGCACCACATCGCCGGGGTTGGAGGAGGCGTTGAGGATGCGTTCGAGGAGGGCGACGGGCTTCTGGGTGGGGTAGCCAAGGCGTTCCTGGGCTTGGGAGTTGAGGGGAGGGATGTCCGCTATCAGATCTTGAGCAAGCATCCCTTTGCCAAGCGTTCGCTTGAAGCGCGGGAACCCGCCACTTTTTGGCCAGTGGATCAATCCATGCTGCTCTAAGACTTCAAGTTTCTGAGTTGTGCTAAGCTTTGCGGCTTCATCAGCGCCAATTAACTCAACCACCTCTGAGGCTGGAACCTTCCAATGATTCCCCTTGTCAGATGGGTTGTAGCCGCGCCAGTCTGCGCCAGAGTCGCCGTTGCGAAGCCCCGGTGCGGTAAGGTTATCATCCATCCAACGCCGCCCGTCAGGATCAACATTTCGGAATCGCAGTTTGTATTTTTCTTCGTAGTCCGTGTAAGTCTTGTTCCAGATGTAGTTGGCAGATTTCGAGTAGAACAGAAGCGTATCGTGGACATCTGCCCAGCGTTTTGAGGCAGAATGAGCAGTTGTGCGTTTCCAAATAAGCTCGCTTCGGAACCCTTCCTTCCCGAACACCGCATCCAGCAGGATCTTCAGGTAGTGGCTCGCCGTCGGGTCGCAGTGCAGATACAGGCTGCCGGTGGGCTTCAGCACCCGGTGCAACTCCAGCAGCCGCACGGCCATCATGGCGAGGTAGGCCATCATGTCGTTTTCGCCCAGAAAGCCGCGCATGGCGCGCAGCATCTCGGCGGCGGCGGAATTGCCCGAGCGGAGGACATCGGCAAAGGCGGCCTCGGCGCTGTCGTTCCAGTGCCAGGTGTCGTCAAACGCCTCGATCTGGGCGGCACTTCCCGACCCGTCGGGGGCCTTGAAAAGGACGTTGTACCCGGCGTTCGAGTTGAAGGGCGGGTCGAGGTAGATGAGGTCCACACTCTCGGACCCGATGCTTTCGCGCAGGACGGACAGGTTGTCGCCGTAGTAAAGGTGGTTCGTCATGCGCGGCCCCTTGGGTTCCCTTTGGAATCCTATCCGGCGGAAGAGGTTAAGGGCAAGTGAAGCCGGATCAGTGCGCTGGGCGGATCGCCCACCTGCGGGGTCGGTGTCACCCCCCCAATGTGCCGCGCCGCCGGGTCAGTCGACCTGGCGCGCCTCGCTGATCAACATGATCGGGATGCCGTCGCGGATCGGGAAGGCCAGGTGCGCCGCCTTGGAGATCAGTTCCTGACGCTCGGCGTCATAGGTCAGGACGGCGTTGGTGACAGGGCAGACCAGAGCCTCCAGCATGCGGCGGTCGGCGGGTTCGCTCATTGCAGGGTCTCTTCCTCGCCGCTGCCGCGGAGGGCGAATTCGATCAGTGTGACCATCGTTTCGCGACGGGTGACGAGGGTGGGGGCCTCAAGCAGGGCCTGTTTGTCTTCGGGGGAGAAGGGGCACAGCATGGAAAGCGAGTTGATCAGAAGCTCCACTTCGGCTTCGCGCAGGCTGTTCCAGTCGGTCGAGAGATCCAGCCGGGTGAAGTAGCGGCCAAGGAGGGACATGAATTCGGCGCGGCGAAAGCCGGGGTCGTCTTCGGTCGGGCCAAGATCGCGGGCGAAGGGTGCCCAGTCGACAAGGCAGCGGCGGTAGGGGGTGAAGCCCTGGACCTCTTCCTTGACGCGGAAGCGCGACGCGCCGGAGAGGGTGACCATGTAGCGGCCATCCTCGGTTTCGGAGAAGCCGGTCAGGCGACCCGCGCAGCCGATGGCTTGCAGGCGCTTTTCTCCGGCCCGTTTTTCGCTTTGGGGCGTCTCGCGCGGCTGGATCATGCCGATCAGGCGGTGCTTGGTCTTCATGCAGTCTTCGATCATCGCCAGGTAGCGCGGTTCGAAGATGTGCAGGGGAAGGCGCGCCCGGGGAAGCATGAGCGCCCCTGGCAACGGGAAGACCGGAATGGTGTCCGGCAGGTCGGCTGCGGTGATCATGGACACCTAGTTAGCCCGTGGATGAGGTCAGGCAAATATCATCGACGACAGTCGGCGGCGACCGGCCAAGACGATGGGGTCCTGCGGCTTCAGCGCCTCGAAGATGGTGAAGAGCTGGGTCTTGGCGGCACCGTCGTTCCATTCGCGGTCGCGGCGGAAGAGTTCCAGCAGCTGATCGACGGCCTCTTGCGGGTTGCCTGCGGCCAGAAGCGCGGCGGCGAGGTCGTAGCGGGCCTGGTGATCCTCGGGATTGGCATCGACGGCGGCGCGAAGCTCGGCCTCGGGCCCGGCGTTGGCGGCCTGGCGGGCCAGTTCCAGCTGGGCGCGGACGGCGTCCAGTTCCTTGGACCTGGCGATGGCTGCGGGGGCGGCGGTGATGAAGGCTTCGGCCTGGTCGAGGTTGTTCAGCGCCAGATGCGCGCGGACAAGCCCGGCATAGGCGGCGGCGTTCTCGGGCTCTTCCTCCAGGATCGCGGCGAAGGTCTCGGCGGCGTCGACGACCGCGCCTTCGGTCAGCATGTCCTCGGCGGCCTGGATGGCTTCGGCAAGGCCGCCGTCGCCAGCAAGGGCAGAGACGCGGTCGATGAAGGCCTTGAGTTCCGAGGCAGGCACGGCGCCCTGGAAGCCGTCGACGGGCTGGCCCTGCCAGAAGGCATAGACGGTGGGGATCGACTGGATGCGCAGCTGGCCCGCGATGCGCTGGTTCTGGTCGACGTCGACCTTGACCATCTTCACCTTGCCACCTGCGGCCTTGACGGCGGTTTCCAGCATCGGCCCAAGCGTCTTGCAGGGGCCGCACCAGGTGGCCCAGAAGTCGACGATGATCGGCACCTCGCGGCTGGCTTCGATCACGTCGGCCATGAATGAGGCTTCGGTTGCGTCCTTGATCAGGTTCGCGTCGGCTTGCGGTTTTTCGCCCAGACCCAGCATTCGGACCTCCGGATGGATGTTTGTCCCTATATGGCCGTTGGGGCGGAAAAGGCCAAGGGGTCAGCCCCAGTCACAGGCGGCGATGTGGTCGTTGACCATCCCGGAGGCCTGCATGAAGGCATAGGTGATGGTGGGGCCGACAAAGTTGAAGCCCTCGGCCTTCAGCGCCCTGGACATCGCCTGGGATTGCGCGGTCTGTCCGGGAACCTGGGCCGGGGTGGCGGGACGAGGGCCGGGTGGCGGGGCGAAGGACCACAGGAAGGGCGAGAACCCCTCGCGCGCCTCGATCCGAAGGCAGGCCTGCGCGCCGCGGATCGTGCCCTCGATCTTGCCGCGGTGGCGGACGATGCCGGGGTCTTGCAGCAGGCCCAGGGTCTCGGCTTCCCCCCAGGTCGCGATGACCGCAGGGTCGAAGCCCTGGAACGCGGCGCGGAAATGGTCGCGCTTGCGCAGGATGGTGATCCAGGAAAGCCCGGCCTGGAAGCTTTCCAGAATCAGCAGCTCGAACAGGCGGCGGGGGTCACGTTCGGGGCGGCCCCATTCGTGGTCGTGATAGGCGACATACAGCGGATCGGTGCCGCACCAGGGGCAACGCGTCGAATTGTCGGCATTTTGCATGGCGGAAACCCCTGTATCGGAGATCGGGAGAATTGGAACAAAATGTGAATATTGACCTTCCGTTTACCGATCCTGGCCTAGGGTGTCGAGCGTGAAGTCATCGGACGGGGGCAGGACATGAGCTATATGAAGGGGCCGAAGGTGTCGAAGTTCGACCGCGACCCGCTGGTCTCAAGCCCCCTGAACGCGGCGATTTCGGCGCAGGACCGCGAGACGCTGGCGCTGGTCGCCTCGGCGCTGAAGGACGGGCGGATGCGGCTGGCGTTCCAGCCGGTCGTCTATGCGGCCGACCCGACGATCATCGGCTTCTTCGAAGGGTTCATCCGGCTTTTGAACCTGCGCGACCAGGTGATCCCGGCGCGCGACTTCATGCCGGTGGTCGAACAGCGCCAGTTGGGACGCGAGATCGACTGCGCCTCGCTGCAGCTGGGTCTGCTGGCGATGCAGCGCAACCCGCAGATCCGGGTGTCGATCAACATGTCGGCCCGGTCGGTGGGCTACCGGCCCTGGTCCGACATCCTGCGCCGCGCCTTGCAGGAAGCGCCGCGCCTGGGCAAGAACCTGATCCTCGAGATCAACGAAGCCTCGGCGATGCAGGTGCCCGACGTGCTGAAACCCTTCATGTCCGAAATGCGCGAGCATGGGATCGTGTTCGCGCTGGATGACTTCGGCGCCGGAATGACCTCGCTGCGGACCTTGCAGGACCTGTCATTCGAGATTGCGAAGATCGACGGCAGCCTGATCAAGCACATCGACAGGACGCCGGAGGCGCAAGGCGCGACCCGCGCGGCCATCGCGATGGCGCAGGAGCTGGGAATGTATGCGGTCGCCGAATCGGTCGAGACCGAGGGTGAGGCGCACTGGCTGCGTCAGGCGGGCGTGGGGTGTCTGCAGGGCTACCTTTTCGGCCCACCGACAGTGACGCCCGACTTTCGCGCCTTTCGGCACGGGCGACCCAATCTCAAGGCCTCCTGATCGGGTAAGGCGCTGGTCCAAAGGGGCGGCTTGCGACAGGCCGGGCAGGAATCGGTCCTGCGGCGCCATCGTTATTGCACTTGCAGCAGGATGCCCTTAGGGCATGATTGGATGCGGCGCGAGCCCCTCGTGCCGTGGCGCACCCTCGGGCGCTAGTGGGAGAGGAACCAGATGACCAATGTCGTAATCGTGTCGGCGGGCCGAACCGCCGTGGGCAGCTTCAACGGCGCTTTTGCCAATACACCGGCGCATGACCTGGGTGCTGCGGTGATCGAAGCCGTCGTGGCGCGGGCCGGGATCGACAAGGCCGAAGTCGAAGAGACGATCCTGGGCCAGGTGCTGACCGCCGGTCAGGGCCAGAACCCGGCGCGTCAGGCCCATATCAAGGCGGGCCTGTCGAAAGAGGCCAGCGCCTGGTCGCTGAACCAGGTCTGCGGCTCGGGCCTGCGCGCCGTGGCGCTGGGGGCGCAGCACGTCCAGCTGGGCGACGCGAAGATCATCGTCGCGGGCGGGCAGGAATCGATGTCGCTGTCGCCCCATGTCGCGCACCTGCGCGCCGGGCAGAAGATGGGCGACATGAATTTCGTCGACAGCATGATCAAGGACGGGCTCTGGGACGCCTTCCACGGCTATCACATGGGCCAGACGGCGGAAAACGTCGCGAACCAGTGGCAGATCAGCCGCGACATGCAGGACGAATTCGCGCTGGCCAGCCAGACGAAGGCGGAAGCCGCGCAAAAGGCCGGCAAGTTCAAGGACGAGATCGTCGGCTTCACCGTGAAGACCCGCAAGGGCGACATCCTGGTGGATCAGGACGAATACATCCGCCACGGCGCGACGCTGGAAAGCATGCAGAAGCTGCGTCCGGCCTTCACCAAGGACGGCTCGGTCACGGCGGCCAACGCCTCGGGTCTGAACGATGGCGCTGCGGCCGTGGTGCTGATGACGGCGGAAGAAGCGGCCAGGCGCGGGCTGACCCCGCTGGCACGGATCGCGTCCTACGCGACCGCCGGGCTTGACCCGTCGATCATGGGCGTCGGCCCGATCCATGCCTCGCGCAAGGCCTTGGCCAAGGCGGGCTGGAAGGTCGGCGATCTTGATCTGGTCGAAGCGAACGAGGCCTTTGCGGCCCAGGCCTGCGCGGTGAACAAGGACATGGGCTGGGACCCGCAGGTCGTGAACGTGAACGGCGGCGCGATCGCCATCGGCCACCCGATCGGCGCCTCGGGTGCGCGCATCCTGAACACGCTGCTGTTCGAGATGGGCCGTCGCGGCGCGAAAAAGGGCCTGGCCACGCTGTGCATCGGCGGCGGCATGGGTGTCGCCATGTGCCTTGAACGCGCCTGATCGTTTCGGGCGGAAGCTTGATGCGGGCGCGCAATAATCTTGCGCGCCCGCTTTCATTTCGGTAACAGGATTACAAGGAATACAACAGTATGCCGGGAGGAGGCAAAATGGCACGGGTTGCATTGGTCACGGGCGGGTCGCGGGGAATCGGGGCGGCGATTTCGGTTGCGCTGAAGGCGGCGGGCTACACGGTTGCGGCGAACTACGCCGGCAACGACGAGGCGGCAGCGGCCTTCACCAAGAAGACCGGCATCCCGACCTACAAGTGGTCGGTGGCCGATTACGACGCCTGCGCGGCGGGGATCAGCAAGGTGGAGGCCGATCTGGGTCCGGTGGATGTGCTGGTGAACAACGCGGGCATCACGCGGGATGCGATGTTCCACAAGATGACTCCGGGCCAGTGGAAAGAGGTGATCGACACCAACCTGACCGGCCTGTTCAACATGACCCATCCGCTGTGGTCGGGGATGCGGGACCGGAAGTTCGGCCGGGTGGTGAATATCAGCTCGATCAACGGCCAGAAGGGTCAGGCGGGCCAGGCGAACTATTCGGCGGCCAAGTCGGGCGACCTGGGCTTCACCAAGGCACTGGCGCAGGAGGGTGCGCGGGCCGGAATCACGGTGAACGCGATCTGCCCGGGCTATATCGGCACGGAAATGGTGCGCGCCATCGACGAGAAGGTGCTGAACGAACGCATCATCCCGCAGATCCCGGTGGGGCGCCTGGGCGAACCCGAGGAGATCGCGCGGATCGTGGTGTTCCTGGCCTCTGACGATGCCGGGTTCATCACCGGCTCTACCATCAGCGCGAACGGCGGGCAGTTCTTCGTCTGACGCCTCCTCGTGCGACTTCGTCTTCTCGTCGGGAGCGCCGCGACGAGAGACGAAGTCATCGAGGAGCATGGCGGGCCGTCCTTCGGGGCGGCCTTTTCCTTTGCAGGGCACGCGGTTATGCAGGGCCAGCCGAGTGGAGGGCAAAGTGACCAGGGGCAAGGCAACGCTGATCGGCTTTTCTGCCGTGCTGATGTGGTCGCTGCTGGCGCTGTTCACCATCGGCAGCGCTCCGGTGCCGCCCCTGCTGCTGAACGCGATCTGTTTCGGGATCGGCGGGCTGATCGGGCTGATCTGGACGGCCCGGCAAGGGTTCGGTGTGCTGCGCGGTGTCAGCTGGAAGGTCTACGCCTTTGGTACCATTGGACTTTTCGGCTATCACTTCCTGTATTTCACCGCCTTCCGACTGTCGCCCACGGCAGAGACCGGGCTGATCGCCTATCTGTGGCCGCTGTTCATCGTGCTTCTGTCGGGCCTGCTGCCGGGAGAGCGGCTGCGGGCGCCGCATGTGATCGGGGCGCTGATCGCCTTTGCCGGGGCGGCGGTGATCGTGCTGGGTCGGGGGGACGCGGGAAGTGGCTCGGCCCTGGGATTGGGGCTGGCCTTCGTCTGCGCGCTGACCTGGGCAGGGTATTCGGTGGTGTCGCGGCGGCTGGGCGAGGTTCCGACAGCAAGCGTCACCGTGTTCTGCCTGGCAACGGCGGCTCTGTCGGTTGCCGCGCATCTGGCGCTTGAAGAGACGGTCTGGCCGGAGGGTCTGCTGGGCTGGGCGGCGGTTCTGGCGCTGGGGATCGGGCCGGTGGGCGCTGCCTTCTTCACCTGGGATGTCGGCATGAAACGCGGCGATATCCAGCTTTTGGGCGTGGCAAGCTATGCGGCGCCGCTGCTGTCAACCCTGGCACTGGTGGCTGCCGGGATCACACCCTTGACATGGACAATCGCCCTTGCGGCGGTGCTGATCGCGGGTGGGGCGGCGCTGGCCGCGAAAGCCAGCGCCAAAAAGGATCAGTGAGCGCTGAGCCGGGTGATTTCCTCCTTGAGCTTCAGCTTCTGCTTCTTCAGTTCGGCGATCTTCAGATCATCCACTCCGGGGCTGCGCTGGGCCTTTTCGACCATGTCAGCAAGGGTCTCGTGCTTTCTGCGCAGTTCCACCAGATGGGATTGGATCGTCATGGTCGTCCTCCTTGGTTGTTGCCGGTGAAGTGCACCACGAAACCCGAGTCGTGTCATCAGTTGTTGCAGCCCTGTGACAGAATGTTGCGTCCAATTCAGCGGAAGTGAGCGAGGAGATCGGCGCCATCCCGCAACACGGCCTGGGCGGCGGGAGTGTAACTCTCGCGGTCGCCGTCATGGGCGGTTCCGGCGTGGATGACGAAGGGCGCGAGCAGGCGAAACGGTGCGCGGCCGCCTTTCCGGGCCTGGACGATGACGCGCAGGGCGGGGCGGCCCTCGCGGCTGGCCAGCGGCAGGACGGCGGCAGAGCCGAGCTTGGGGGACAGGGCCGCAAGGACCTCGGGCAGGCCGTCGGTGCCGCAGATCAGGGTCAGCCAGCCGCCGGGGCGCAGTCGGCGGGTGGCAGCGCCGACCCAGCCGGAAAGGGGGGTGTCCACCTGCATCGCCGTGGCGCGGGTGGCGACGGGCGACGGGCTGCCGCCGGGGTGATAGTAGGGCGGATTGGCGATCACATGGTCGAAGTCGCGGCGCAGGGCCGAGGGCATTCGGCCAAGGTCGCCTGCGTGAACTTCGACCGGGATGCCGTTCCGGGCCGCATTGCGGCGGGCGAGGTCGGCATAGGCGGCTT
>Ga0208735_100406_pt1 | contig 20019 bp, 16 predicted proteins | sample Subbio12Aug_8Aab_FD_184829 | JGI IMG/M metagenome (GOLD analysis project Ga0208735, IMG submission 184829) | Serpentinite rock and fluid subsurface biosphere microbial communities from McLaughlin Reserve, California, USA - CR12Aug_8Aab (SPAdes) | ecosystem: Environmental > Terrestrial > Deep... | reverse complement strand
GCGTCTTTTTTATCCGCTAGGGGCTGCCGCCCCTTCGGCGAGCCTGCGGGCTCTGAGCACCCCGCAAGAGTAAGGGGCACGCCCCTTACAAACCCCAACGCATAGGATCGTAGCGTCCCTGAACGATATAATTTCCTATGCTAATAAAAAAGACGCTTCGCGTTTTCTATCAACTGACGCGTCTTTTTTATCCGCTAGGGGCTGCCGCCCCTTCGGCGGGTCTGCGGACCCTGAGCACCCCGCAAGAGTAAGGGGCACGCCCCTTACAAACCCCAACGCATAGGATCGTAGCGTCCCTGAACGATATAATTTCCTATGCTAAAAAAATAAACCCTCCCGGAATTTTTAAACTGCTCAGCCGGTTGAGTTTATTTTTTCTTGTATGTGGTTATTTCCTAAGGAAGAAATCTTTCTCGCCTCTCGCCACAGTTCTTTCATTCTGTATAACTGATCATCGGCCAGTTTAATCAGTTCCACTTTGCTTTTAGCCGGGTCGGGATAAGTGGATCTGCCAATAGAAACCGTCAGCACACCGCCGACAATCTTTTCAAAACCGGAAAAACGGTGTTCGTTAAGCTGTTCCAGCACCCGTGCAGACAATTGCTCCGCTCCTAAACCATCTGTCTGCGGCAAAACAACCGCAAATTCATCTCCGCCATAGCGGACAGTTACATCTGTTTCCCGTACAGCAGCCCGCAACACTTCGCCAAACTCCCTTAGCAGAAGATCGCCGGACGGGTGTCCATACATGTCATTATAATCTTTAAAATAATTCAGGTCGAGCATCAACAGACTGAGCTGTCCCCCTTCCCTGTCCACCCGTTTTGTTTCTTTATCCAAATACTCGTTTAGATGACGATGGTTATACAAACCGGTTGCTTCGTCTATAATTGCCTGTTGCTGCACTTCCCGGTAAAGCATCGCGTTTTTAATGTGCAGCGACAATTGATTCACAAAAGTTCGCAGCAACTCCCGCCGCTCCGACGTAAACTTATATTTTTTCATGCTGGACACAATAAGCACGCCCAGCTTTTCACCACGGTGAATCAGGGGAAGAGCTGCCGAAGAACGATACTTAAGCTGGTTAAGCCAAGCTTTGTTCTCAATTCGCTCGTCTATCAGCGGCTCTTCAATAAACACTCCTTCACCGCTTGAGAGAGCCAGCCCGGGCAGGCAGCGGTCTGCGGGGAAGGTGTCTGGCGCCCCGAAAACGGGCGGCAAATTACTCGCCGCCAGTCGCAGGCTGTTCTCCCCTTCCAGCAGCCAGATATCCGCATTGTCAAACCCCAGTGTCTCCCGAATAATCTCAGGGCTCTGGTTTAAAACCTCTTGGGGATCCAAGGAAAAGGCAAAAAGCTCACTTGCTGCAAAAAGGGATTTTAACTGTAAATTCTGCTCCCTTGCATCGGCGGCAGAGCGGGAAAATCTTTCCACAAAAATCCCCACCCAAAAAGCTATGGCTGTGGTCGTAAAGAGAGTAAGCAGCCAATGCAGCAAATGGGTGCTCATCGTTCTGTTAAAGGTAAACAGATAATACATCATTCCCAGCACAAGCACAGTAAAAACACCCACCAGCCTGACGCCTTTGCTGCCATAATAATACGGCAGCAGAAAAGCCGGGATAAAAAATAGCCAACAGGACCATTCTGCCAACAGTCTAGGAAATAAGTTGCTCAAAAATACTATAAAAGCAAACGGCATAAAATAGAAAAAGGCAGACAGAGCGAGCAACAGCACGGCAAACAGACGCCCTTTAGGCATCTCCATCATCTCTCCCACCTACTCTCTGCTTTGTGCTTTTCTTCACAAAAGGCGAAAACCCTTCTTCGCGTGAACTTTTACCATAAAAAATTTTGCAGTCCCAGTTCTGCGACCAGCAACGGCAATACTTCGCCTGCCGGCTGATTGATGACAACCCGGGCTAAATCATCATAAGGCGTGTTACCCCGATTAATGATCAACAAGTTTTTACTATACCGCGGCAAATAACCGACCGGTGCCACTTGCAGGCTCGAGCCTACCACGAGCATACAGTCGCATTTTAGTGCTTCTCGCTGGGCAAGCTGAAAGGCAGGCGGCAACTCTTCGCCAAAAAGTATCACATCCGGCTTTACCGCGCCGCCGCAAGCCAAGCAAGCTGGCTCCTCACCGCGCTCCAGAGCCACAGCCAGCAGAGCCAAATTATGCTTTTTATGGCAAGAAAGGCATGTTCCCTTTTTAAAAGAACCGTGCACTTCAAAAACTCTGGCAGAGCCTGCCGCCTGATGCAGGCCGTCAATATTTTGCGTAATCACTGCCTTGACCATGCCGCTCCCCTCCAGCAAAGCCAGAGACTTATGGCCCTCGTTAGGCAGCGCTTGCTCAATTAGTCGCAGCAAAGGCAGGATTCGACGATAAAAGGCGCGCGGGTCGCCGCAAAAGCTGTCAATCGTGAAACCCGCCGGGTCTTCCTTTTCCCAAAGCCCCGTTCCCGGGCTGCGGAAATCAGGAATGCCGCTTTCGGTGGAAATGCCGGCACCCGTCAAAACAACAGTATATTTAGCCCCTCTTAGAATCCGCGCCGCTTTTTTGACCAGTACATCCAGGGACAAATTGGCTACCTCCCAGTATTAGTTTCATTATACTAGGATTTCCCAGTTTTGTCAGCTAGAGTTTGCTGTGATGAGGTTTTCTTTTGACCATGTTTACCGCTTTTGTGACCGCAGCCACCACGTCCACATAACGCTGAATTTCCAGGATATCGGCCTTGGAAAATGTCTCGCCGCGCTGTGTAACCACATAGCGGGGCGGCAGCTGGTTGAGAGAAAGCGCGGCAATATCCAACCGGCATTGCTCACAGGCACAGTACTCCGCTTCTTGCTCTTTTAGTACCTCATCTAGTCGTTGCCAGACTAACTTCTCCGTTAGATTGCGCAGTTCCATCTCCGACACCTCTTTTTCTTTTCCTTTTGCTACTATTCCATATGACTGCCATTTTTCCTGCCGACAGGATAATACTAACGGAGCCATCACCCATTGCCCTCACGCTATCCCTCTCCCAGAGCTAGTCCTTACCCACACATGACACCGGGGATGATACATTGAAGCATTCTGGGCAATGTAGCCTTCCTCAAATGCTACGCTCGCACGTTTTCGCAGCTACGAACTGTCATTCTCGCTAACATGCCAAAACCTCTGGGCTTACTGCATGTGAACCGTTGGCATGTCTTAACGCTGCGAATTCCCGTTCGCTAAACGCTGCTGACACTTAACGCTCGCTTCCGCATTCTGTGAAAGTCAACAATATCTGGAAGTGTTTAGAGCAACTGCAAGTAACATGGGGGTCTACTCTGAAAATAGCCTCTACCGTCTGCTTGGGCGGGTTTGAAACCCGCCCCTACATCGTACAAACGAGGGCAATAAGCGTTCCCTTCTCCCATCCCGACAAATTCCCCTCTCCCTGCGGGAGAGGGCTAGGGTGAGGGCCAGCCTGAGGCGCATTTTCATCCTTGCGATGGTGCCCCGTCTTTATCGGGCATGGGGGTCTACCCGCTTTTTTCTAACGAGCGCGCACAATTTGAATCCATGTTTGCCCATAGATCCGCTCAATTTCCTGACCATCCTCAAAATAAAAACGCGTCGGCGCCTCTCTGCTGTCCTTCCGCCATGTACCGCGGTGGCGCTGCCCCAGCGCATAAAAATCAATTGCGCCTGAACCAATAATATCAGGCGTAGGCCGTCCCAACAAGCCAGTCCGATGCGGCACATATTGCACGATTACATTTCTGGCCATAATCGTCTTGCCGTCGGCATCGCGATGCACCTTTCCATTGATATAGCGCCGATACGCACGCTGCCGCTGGTCATATTCATAGCGGATAGCCAAATCACTGCCATACTCCACAGAGATGCTTAGCGCCTGCTCACCCTGTCTGCTCAGGTGAGACGGACGGATCACAACTTCCTGCGAAGGAGCGACTGCCCCCAGCGCAGCCAGATTAACATAAAGATTATGGGGCGCACGACGGGCTGAATCACGAAAGAAACTGCCGCCGCTGGAGGCTGTCGCATTTGTCCCTCTGACATTCCAGCTCCTAATTCTAGCCAGCACATCAAAGCTGCCGCCGGAATAGACTAAATGCACTCTGTTCTCCATCGCCAAAAAAATGCTATGCTCGCGCGCACTGCGCACCGGTCCCACTTTCCTGGGCAAAGCGGAAAACAGCGCCAAGTAGCGTGTAATCCGCCCTTCCACTTCGTACTCATAAATCACGCTCGCCTGAGACAAGCCATGTTGCGGCCGAGCCGGGCTGGCATTGTCGATCACGACCCCGTAAATCGGCCTTTTTTCAGCGCGAGGCGTAATGACGGCCAGGTCGGCGGCTAACTGTGTCCGCGCCCTCTTGAGCAGAGCGTCCTGCTCCCTGCGCTGAGCCAAGAGATTTTTTGACTGAGCCTCTGCTTCAAAACGCATATCCTCTATTTGCTTTTGCTGCGCCGCGATCGTATCTCTGCTCTCTGTCAGCGTTTCAAATTCAGTTCTAAAAGCGGCGATAATCTCTGCATCCCTGTTTAAGACCCGCCTTAAAAACGCGGCACGAATCAGTAAATCACCAAGATTATCTGCGTCCAAGAGCATTTCCAGGTATGACAGCCCGCCCTTCATGTAGACACTGCGCAGCCGTCCTGCCAGCACCAGGCTTTTTTCCGCCATCCGTGCCTCTGCCTTCAGCAAGCCTGCTTCAGTCTGCCTAAGCAGCCTTTTTACCTTTGTCTCTTCGGTAGCAAGCTCCAGCAAGCGCGCTTCACGAGCTTTGATATCTTCGTCCATCGCTTTGATAACTTTTTCCAGTTCCGTTATCTCTGTTCTCGTTCTCTCTATCCTGTGCTGCGGGTCCGGCTCATTGCCGGCTGCCAAACCGGAAAGAACAGTTAAAATCAGCAGCAAAACTATCAACAGCCTAGTAAGCTTTTTCATCAGAGACAATTTGCTCCCCCCTCCCCGTTAAACACGCAGGAATTTGCGCACCGAGACAATGCTGCCGATTCCACCCATCAGCGTACCCAATAATAAAAGCCCGCCGAAAATCGGCAAAATCAGCGCCGGGTCGGTAACCGGCCGGATGAAGAAAGTCAAAGCCTCTTGCTGCAACGAAGTCGCAAGTTGCTCATATCCCAGACCTAAGGCAACAATGGCAAAAAGTGTGCCCGTCCAACCGATAACTACCCCTTCGAGCAGAAACGGAAAGCGGATAAAGCTATTGCTTGCACCCAGGTATTTCATAATCCCCACCTCGTCCTGACGAGCTACCACAGACAGACGGATTGTAGTCACAATCAAAAAAACGGCGCCCAGAGCAAGTAAACTGCTCATGCCCAGCAATAGTCTGTTTAGCCAATGAGTGACACCGATTAGCCGCCCGACCAGTTCCTCGCCGTAATCTGCCATTTCCACACCGGGAAATGCCCGAATATCGGTTGCAAGCGCCGCAACGCTCTGGGCGTCACTAGCCTTGACACGGAAAAGATCAGGGAGAGGGTTATTTTCCCCTTCCATGCCCGCTAAAAAAGCAGGATCGCCCAGCGTCTCGGCAAACTCCACCAGCCCTTGCTCCTTAGGAACAAGCAGATAGCTCTGCACCAGCGCATGCTCAGCCAACTGCCGGCTGATATCGGCCGGGTCGGCGCCTTCTTCCAGAAAGACGGCAATTTCAAGATTTGTTTCAATCGTGCGCATCATCTGACCCACATTTACAGCCAGCAGTAAAAATCCGCCCAAAATAGCCAGAGAAATCGCAATAATTCCTGCCGTCACAGTAGCCAACCATAAATTTCTGCGCAAAGAGAGGATACCTTGGCGCAGACCGTATTTAAGTGCTGAGATGTTCATTACCGTAGCTCCCCCGTTGTTCATCGCGAATTAGACTGCCATTTTCCATTGCCACCACTCTTTTTTTCATACGGTCAACCAAGTCCCAGGCATGGGTAGCAATAATGACAGTCGTGCCGCTGCGATTGATCGTCTCAAACAGTTCCATCAGCTGCAAAGCATTATTGCGGTCTAAATTCCCTGTCGGCTCGTCAGCTAAAATAATTAAAGGGTCTTTGACAATCGCGCGGGCAATCCCCACGCGCTGCTGCTCCCCGCCGGAAAGCTCTGCGGGAAAGGCTTTTTCCTTGCCGGTCAAACCGACTTCAGCTAATGCGGCCGGTACTTTTCGCCTGATCTCCTTAACCGGACGGCCGATAACCTCCAAAGCGAATGCCACATTTTCATAAACCGTTTTCTGCTTTAATAAACGGTAATCCTGAAAAACCATGCCTATCCGCCTTCTGTGGCGTAAAAGCTCTTTTTGTTTCAGTTTGGACAGATCCCTGCCTTCAAACGTTATCTGCCCCGACGAAGGCGTCTGCTCACGGAAAACCAGTTTTATCAGCGTACTCTTGCCGGCGCCGCTCGGTCCGACCAAAAAAACAAACTCACCACGGTTCACTTGCAGCGATAAATTCGCTACGGCAGGTAAAGCACAATTGTGATAACTTTTCGAAACACGTTTTAGCTCAATCAAAGTCAACTCTCCTTGAAAAAAATCAAATCTGCAAAAACCTAATATACTAAAAGTTCGCTTGTTATCCAAAAAATCCTGCCATGCGAACTACTAAATAATCCCCCTCGCTAATTTCCCCTCCAAGGGAGGGGAATAAAAACAAAAACCCTCTCCTTCCCCTGCTAATCCCCTCTCCCTCCGGGAGAGGGCTAGGGTGAGGGCTAAGGCTAGGGTGAGGGCGAAGGCTAGGGCGAAGACTAAAGCTAGAGCAAGCAAAAATATAAATTCATTATAAAAATTAAAAAACTCCTGCTAAGTAATACAAGTCAGCGCTATCCGCTTTTTTTTGACGTCAACAGCCAAAACTCTTACACGCAGCACATCGCCTACCTGCACAACATCCAGCGGGTGACGAACAAATTTTTCCGAGAGCCGGGAAATATGAATCAATCCGTCCTGGTGGACGCCAATATCTACAAAAGCTCCGAAATCCACCACATTTCTGACCACACCGGTAAGCTCCATCCCTTCAGCCAAATCTTCCAATTGGAGCACGCCTTTTTTGAAAACAGGCTTAGGAGCATCTTCACGGGGATCCCTTCCCGGCTTTTTAAATTCGGCCAGAATATCCCTCAGTGTGGGCGCACCTACATTCAGCTTGGCGGCGGCAGCTTGGATATCGACCTCGGGAATCGCCTGCGGAGAGCCAAGCTCGGCAGGCGAAATAGCTAGCAGCCTCATCAATTCTTCGGCTACTGCGTATGACTCGGGATGAACGGCACTTCTGTCCAGGTAGTTTTTCGCCTCCGGGATGCGCAAAAATCCGGCACACTGCCTGAAAGCAGCAGGGCCTAGTTTTGCCACTTTCTTCAACTCTGCTCTCGACTTAAATCTGCCGTTTTCTTCTCTGTAGGCCACTATGTTGGCAGCAATCGTTTTATTGATCCCAGCCACCCGCTCAAGGAGCGGCGCGGAAGCAGTAGTCAAATCTACGCCTACTTGGTTGACGCAGCTTTCCACTACCCCGTCCAGACTTTCCAGCAACCTTTTTTGATTCACATCGTGCTGATACTGACCGACCCCGATCGCCTTTGGGTCTATTTTCACCAGCTCAGCCAATGCGTCTTGGACACGGCGGGCAATTGAAATAGCGCTTCGTTCCGCCACATCCAGCTCCGGAAACTCCGCTTTGCCTAATTTAGAAGCAGAGTAAACGCTGGCACCAGCCTCGCTTACCACTGTATATTCAATAGGATATTCAAGCTCAGCAATCACTTCCGCAATAAATTCCTCGCTCTCACGGCAGGCAGTACCATTGCCAATCGCAACCAAATTCAAATCATACTCTTTAATCAGGCGTTTAACTGCCGCGGCGGCAGCCTCTTTTTTGCTTTGCGGCGGCGTCGGGTAAATCACGGCCGTCTCCAGCAACTTTCCTGTCTCATCCACACAAGCCAGCTTACAGCCGCTGCGATAGCCGGGATCTAAGCCCAGAATACGTTTGCCGGAAACAGGAGCCGCCAAGAGCAACCCTCTCAAATTAAGTTTAAAAATCTTTAAAGCCTGCACTTCCGCCCTTTCCGTCATCTCTCCTCTTATTTCCCGTTCCAGCGACGGAAAGAGCAGGCGTTTCCAGCCATCCTTAATGGCGCCGGCAATTTCTCGCTGCGCCCCCACAACAAAGTCTTCTTTAAGGTAATATTTTTTCAGCACGTCGATAGCCAGTTCATCGGGAAAGGAAATCTTTACTGTTAAAAAGCCTTCCTTCTCGCCGCGGTTCATCGCTAAGATGCGGTGAGGCTGAGCCTTTCGCAGCGGCTCACTAAAGTTGTAATATGTTTCAAAGCTGCTCTCTTTTGCTTCTTTACCGCCTGAGCTTGTCAGCAGTCCGTGCTCAAAAATAAGCTTACGGATTTCGCGACGGGGCTGCATATCATCTGCCAGCATTTCCGCAATAATATCTCGTGCCCCCGCCAATGCGTCCTCCTCGGTGAGCACACCATATTCCTCGTTCAGATATTTCTTTGCTTCGCTCTCCGGACACTCAAGCCCTTTCAGCACCGCCTCTGCCAACTGTTCAAGCCCTTTTTCCCTGGCAATTACCGCCCTGGTACGCTTCTTTGGCCTGTAAGGCCGATAAATATCTTCCAGTTCCGTGGCTGTAGCAGCGGCAGCAATAGCCGACGCCAATTCCGGAGTCAACACACCCGCTTCTGTCAGGATTCTGGCGACATCTTCTCTCGTTTTTTCTAAATTTCTATATAGACTTAACTTCTCGGCAAGCAAGCGGAGTTGCTCATCATCCATGCCTTCAGTCGCCTCTTTGCGATAACGGGCAATAAACGGTACTGTGTTCCCCTCATCGAGCAATGTAACTGCTTTAGCAATTTGTGATGCCGCCAATTTAAGCTCACCGGCAATACGGCTGATAATACGCTCTTCCCTAATCAAAGCTACCTCCCCGGCAATCTGCTTGTCCCAATTATGCTAAAACAACCAGTGCGTCAACTGCCACAGGCTGACTGCCGTTAATCATCACCGGGTTAATGTCGATTTCCGCAATCTCCGGATGCAGCAGCGCAAGCTGTCCAAGCGTGACCAAAATCTTTAGCAGCGCCGCTCTGTCAACCGCCGGCATACCCCTAAAGTCCTCAAAAATTGCTTTAGCCCGAAGGTCCTGCAGCATCTCTTCCGCCTCAGCTTCACCAAGCGGGGCAGCTCTGAAAGTAATATCCCGCAAAGCCTCCGCAAAAATACCGCCAAGACCTAACATGACGCAGGGGCCAAAAGCGGGGAAACGCGTCATGCCCACCAGCAATTCCCTGCCTCTCGGCAGCATTTCCGCAACAATCACCGGAATTTCTGCGCCTGCCTCCTTACGCACTGCACGATACGCCAGGCGTACTTCCTCCGCCGAAGTCAGGCCAAGATGGACAAGCCCTTTTTCTGTCTTATGCGCCACATCGGCGGCAGAGCCCTTTAACACCACGGGAAAGCCTACGGCAAGCGCCGCGGCAACTGCCGCTTCTTCCGAGAGCGCCAGCCTATCGCCGGTCACGGGAATACCGTAGGCCGCCAAAAGCTGTTTCGACTCATATTCAGTCAATGTTTGTTGCTGCCTTGCCACAGCAGCCGCGATGATTGCCTGCGCCTGCGGCGCTACGGCAGGCAGCTCGCTGCGGCTAAGCGGCTTTCTTTCCCTGATTTCTTTATAACGCAAAAGCGTGGCCAGAGCGCGCGCCGCCTTCTCCGGCGAATCGAAGACAGGGATGCCGTAGTCCAGGTAATTTGCCGTATAATCATCTTCCCGGCCAAAGAAGGAAGAAGCGACAAGCGGAATCTGATATTCCCAAGGCAGTGAGACAGTCTTTTGAAAATCAGCGTCAAAATTACTGAGAAACTGCTCTAAGGTAACATTGCCTAGCAGCTCCCGCACATGAGGATAGAGTTCCTTCATAAAACCGTGACTCATGCCGCCGTGGACGATCACTCCGTCTGCTTCGCCGCTCTGCATAATTATTTCAGGGATAACCGCCGTTAACACCTTCGCGTCAAGATGATAGGTAAGATCGACCGGATTTGCGCTCGAGGCGTGGGGCAAAATATGTTCTCTGAGCTGCTGCTGTAATTTAGGGGAGAAAGCAGGCACATCGAGCTTGCCATGCTCACAAGCATTGGCAATAGCGGTGCCAGGACCGCCGGAATTGGTTACTATCCCGATTCTCTTCCCTCTTAAGGGTGGCTGAGCAGCCAGCGTCCAACCGTAGCTGTAGAGCTCTTCCACCATCTGCACCTGGATAATCCCGGCCTGCTTCAAAATACCTTCATAGAGGAAATCAGGCCCTGCCATCGAACCGGTGTGGCTCATGCCGGCACGGGCGCCTGCGGCTGACCCTCCCACATACTGGACAATCACCGGCTTGCGGGGAGTAATCTTCTGCGCCACCTCGATAAAACGGCGTCCGTCACTGACTCCCTCCAGATAGATTGCGATCGCCTTTGTCTGCTCGTCCTGACCCAAAAACTCCAGTGCGTCCACAAGGTCAATATCGGCTTCGTTGCCTACGCTGATCGCTTTGCTGAAGTGAATGCCTTTCTGTTTTAGATAAGGCAAGGTTTGCGTCACATATGTACCGCTTTGCGATACCATGCCCAGTTTGCCCTGCTTACCCGAGCCGGGCATCACCGTCGTATTGAGCAAAATTTCTGAATTTAGAATGCCGATACAATTTGGCCCAAGAAAACGCATCCCGTAGCTGGCGGCGACTTCTTTTAGTTGCTCTTCCTTCAACCTGCCCTCTTCTCCCGTTTCCCGGAAGCCGGCAGTCACAACAATCGCATGTTTTGTGCCCAGCTGACCAAACTCAGCCAAGAGTTTGATTGCCTGCTCGGCAGGAACAATCAGCATGGCAAGATCCGGCACTTCCGGCAGGTCTGCCACAGCCCGGTAGGCTTGATGCCCAAGCACCTTTTCTTCTCTCGGATGAATAGGGTAAAATTTCCCCAGATAGCCCCCCTTGACAATACTCAGGCCATGCAGCGTCCCCATTTTGGATGGATTATTTCCAGCCCCCACAATGGCGATAGATTTTGGATTCATTAGTTGCGATAATGGATTGTTACGCATATTTGCCCCTCCCTTAAGCACGATGTTTCCATTATACAATATTTACATTCGATAATCAAACATCTAGTTTTCACAAAAAAGCGGCTGAATATAATAACTTCGCTTAAAATAGCAACCACAGCCCCCCAACTTATACCCTCTCCCATTGGTTTCAGTGAATCGGCTATTTCGCCGATTCAGACGAATCCAACATCTGACCTCCGACCTCTAAATGGGAGAGGGCTAGGGTGAGGGAAAGGCAAGAACAAGCCTAAGGCATAAAAAAAACTGAGCCACAGCAAGCTCTGGCCCAGGCAAGAGATGAACTATTTTCGTAAGAGCGCTTCAATGATCATTCTGATTCCTGCGCTTGCTACTCTCAGGTATGTAAGCAAATCCTTGGTGTTCTCCATGACGGTGGCGGCAGTCTCCGCCAGGCCGGTCTGCACAAGTTCAAGGGAATCGTCAACTCTTTCGCCGGCATTTTTGATCGTCGCCGAGACAGCATAGAGATTATTGATCGCGCCGGGGATTTTTTCCTCAAACAACTGCTGGTTTTTACGAAGAGCGCCTGTGAGCAGCCGCAGATCAGCTGTGCTCACTTGCAGATTTTCAATAATCTCTTGCACATGCTGACTATTCTCAGTCATTTTCCTGTTTAAATGCACAACCAGCCTGTTGAGATTGGCTAGCGCAACCAAAAGGAAGCCGCCTACGGCTAAAACCACTACTACCGCAAGAAAAATACCCAGCTCAAAGAGTGAAAGATACATGACCACACCTTCTCATCATGATGGCGATATCTGACCAGACCAAGCAGCAAAAAAATAGCCGGCTATTGCTTCAACGCCTGCCGCAGCGCGTCTTCCACAGCTTTCGTCAGTGCTCGGCTCGTAGCCGTCGCACCGGAGACTGCGTCCACATCGAGGGACTGCGCTGCGATAATTTTTGCTAAAACGGCTGCAGCATCTCTCGACTGCTGATTGTCCCGGTTTTGCACAACATTTATGTTGGTCACCTTGCCGTTTTCGGCGACTACATCCACAATAAAGTTAAACGCGCCATAGGTAAACATGCCCCGGTGCGTTCCGTCGGGGACACTGCTAAAGTCAACGGCAACTTGACTGTCACGACGATTTTCGGTCGCTGGGTTTGCTCCGCAGCCAAAAAGAATAAAAGCGATGACTAACAGTAGCACCAAGCGTAAAATGTGCTCTCTTTTGTTTTTCATCGGCACTTCCCTTTCTCTCTCACCTGTTGCCAGGAATAATGCCTCTTCTATTTCTCCGGCCAAAATCTAAATTCCTTTTTTATCGCCGCTGATTATCCTAAAATACCCCAGATTATTTTAATATTTTTAAACCGGACATTGGCTACTCTGAAAATAGCATCTACCATCTGCTTGGGCGGGTTTGAAACCCGCCCCTACATGGTACGAGCGTGGGCATAAGTGTTCCCTTCTCCCTATGGTGTCTGTGAATCGGCTATTTCGCCGATTCAGACGAGTCCGACATCTGACCTCCGACTTCTAGCAATGGGAGAGGGCTAGGGTGAGGGCCAGCTGAAGCGCATTTTCATCCTTCCCCGCTGGCGCCATGAAAGTCTACCCCAAATCTACCTCCAGAGCGTCGCTCACCAGGCAGAGTCCGCCAAATCTTTTCAAGAGAGGCGTCACGGCGGCGACCAAAGCGTCTATCTGCTCTTCGGGACAGGCAGCCATGATATAGCAACTAGTCATTGAATCAATGTGGCTTTCTTCACGTGTTTTTCCGTGCTTGCCTCTCCCTGACACTCCTCTGATCACCGAATAACCATCAATGCCAACATTCTCCATTTCCTTGATCACAGTACGAATATCGAGACAGTTAGCGATAATCTCCACCCTTTTGACTTTAAACACACAGTTCCCTCCTCAAATCTTCACAATTGTACCAACCAGCATTATCTGGCGAGGTATTGAGCAAGTTGCAAATAGACCGGCAAGCCGATCGACATATTAAAGGGAAAGGTAATGCCAAGCGCCGTACCAAGATAAAGAGACGGATTAGCTTCCGGCAAAGAAACGCGCATCGCTGCGGGTACGGTCACATAGGATGCCCCCGCCGCAAGCGCGGCAAAGACGACGGCTCCTCCCGGGCTCAAACCAAGAAAAGTGGCAGTAAGCACAGCCAGCGCCCCACCGCCTAGGGAAACAAGTATCGCCATAGGAACAATCAGCGGGCTGACAAATTTAAGCTCTTTTAAACGAGATGCCGCCAAGATGCCCATTTCCAGCAAAAAGATGCATAAGACTCCCCGAAACATCCAGTAAAAAAACTTCATCTCCCTTTCGAGTCTTTCCGGACCGACGATTAAACCGATAACCAACGAGCCAAGCAGGACATAGACCCCGCTGTTTGTCAGCGACTCTACGATAATGGCGCCCAATTTCTTTTTGCCGTTGCCTTCCACGCCTTTCGCCGCAGAATTAGGCGAGGCTTTCAAATTCTGTCTGTCTATCCCCCACTTGCCCAAAAAAATGGCCATAATAATCGCGGGTGAATCCATAAACGGATAAAGTGCGGGCACAAATTTTTCGTAAGGAATCCCCAGGCTGTCCAGCAAAGAAATGGCTACCATCAAAGTTGCCGAACTTACCGCACCAAAGCTTCCCGCCAGCGCGCCGGCGTTAGCCGAATCTATGTGCAGCAGCTTGACCAGCATAAAATAACTGACGGCGGCAATCGTGATCCCAAAGATTAAAGCAGTCAGCGCAAAAGGAAAGACAGCCAAAAGCCCGCCCGGCATTTGCGCAATTTCCGCGCCTGCCCTAATCCCGATTGACGCCATCAAAAAAATAACTACGCCGCGCCCGACGTCATTAGGAATGGATAAATCAGATTTACTGATCACAGCTAGCACTCCCAGGAAAAAAAACAACACAGGAGCAGAAGAAAAGTTGGTCAACATTACATCCCAAATATTATACACCCTACAATCATCCTCCCTCTAAAAGGAAATTTTTACTATCTTTTCTGTAGGCAAAACTGCAAGCTTTTTCCCAGCCGCCGCCATGCAAATTATATCTCACTTTCTTGCTTTTATCAAGAATATTCCTAATTGTATGTTGGTATGTCTTGTTAATCTTTTGTTAAGCTAATTTCAAGGCCATCGCAGCTTAACGCACTTGACTAATTTTTGCTATGCGAATAAAATATTATCATAATCATTACAAACTAATAATAATTACATATTATTTGCGCCAACCAGCTTTTTGAAAGAAGGGTCGCCTATGAAACTGACGTTTGCGGAACTCTCCACTGAATTAGTCAAAAAAAATCTGCGCCCTTCGCACCACAGAATTAAAATCCTCGAATATCTGCTCGATAAGCAGGGACATCCTTCCGTAGACCAGATCTTTAACGACTTGCACAAAGAGATTCCCACGCTGTCGAAATCGACAGTTTACAATACCCTGAACTTATTTATAACTGCCCGGCTGGTGAGAATGCTCACAATAGAAGACAATGAAACCAGATACGACCTAATCGTCGACAAACACGGGCATTTCAAGTGCGAGTCTTGCGACACTATCTACGACTTCAAGATCAACATCGATGACTTTATCGCCGACGAATTAAGCGATTTCCAAATAAACGATCAGGACGTTTATTTTAAAGGCATCTGCCCAAGCTGCCTTTCTAATAAAAATACGCTTTAAGGAGGGTCTAAAATGGATGAAAGCAACAAGAAAAAACTGACGACAGTTGCCGGCGCCCCGGTAGTAGACAACCAAAACGCGGTTACCGCGGGGCCAAGAGGCCCGATGCTGCTCCAGGACGTCTGGTTTCTGGAAAAGCTCGCTCATTTTGACAGAGAAGTGATCCCGGAGAGAAGGATGCATGCCAAAGGCTCCGGTGCTTACGGTACCTTTACTACGACGCACGACATCACAAAGTACACCAAAGCAAAAATCTTTTCAGAAATCGGCAAGCAGACCGAAATGTTTCTCCGCTTTTCCACAGTTGCCGGCGAACGCGGCGCCGCCGACGCGGAGCGCGACATTCGCGGCTTTGCCATGAAATTTTACACGGAAGAGGGCAACTGGGACCTAGTCGGCAACAACACCCCCGTCTTTTTCCTGCGCGACCCCCTGAAATTCCCCGACTTAAATCATGCCGTCAAGCGCGACCCGCGCACAAATCTGCGCAGCGCTAAAAACAACTGGGATTTCTGGACGCTGCTGCCCGAAGCGCTCCACCAGATCACCATCACGATGAGCGAGCGGGGCATACCCTTATCCTATCGGCATATGCACGGCTTCGGCAGCCATGCTTTCAGCATGATCAACGCCGCTAATCAACGTGTCTGGGTCAAGTTCCACCTTGTCTGCCAGCAGGAGATCAAAAATCTGTCTGACGCCGAGGCTGAAGCATTAATCGCCAAAGACCGCGAAAGCCATCAGCGCGACCTGCTGGAGAGCATTGACCGTGGCGAATTCCCGCGCTGGAAGATGTTTATTCAGGTCATGACTGAAGAACAAGCCGTACAAATGCCCTACAATCCTTTTGATTTGACTAAAGTCTGGTATAAAAAGGACTTCCCGCTAATCGAGGTAGGCTATTTCGAGCTTAACCGCAATCCCGAAAACTATTTTGCCGACGTTGAGCAGGTCGCCTTTAACCCGGCCAATCTTGTGCCCGGCATCAGCATCTCGCCTGACAAAATGCTGCAGGGACGCCTCTTCTCCTATGGAGACGCCCAGCGCTACAGGCTCGGCGTCAACCATCACCAGATTCCCGTCAATGCGCCCCGCTGCCCGGTCAACAGCTACCATCGCGACGGACAGATGAGAATCAACAATAACGCCGGCGCGACCATCGGCTACGAGCCAAACAGCTATGGCGAATGGCAGGAGCAGCCCGCCTTCAAGGAGCCGCCGCTTGCTTTAAGCGGAGCCGCCACAAACTGGAACTTCCGGGAAGATGACGAAGACTACTATACTCAGCCCGGCAAACTGTTCAGACTGATGAGCGCCGCGCAGCAGCAGGTACTCTTTGAGAACACGGCGCGAGCCCTGGGCAACGCCCCGCAGGAAATCAAACTCAGGCATATCGGCAACTGCCTGAAAGCCGACCCCGCCTACGGCAAGGGCGTAGCAGCCGCCCTCGGCATATCCATCCCCAACTAATCCCCTCTCCACAACTACTCCCCTCTCCCCTACAATTCCCCTCTCCCTGCGGGAGAGGGCTAGGGTGAGGGCCAATCTCTCCCCCCTGCTAATCCCCTCCCCCATATTAGAGGTCGGAGGTCAGATGGCGGACTCGTTGGAATCGGCGAAATAGCCGATTCCCAAATACACTAATCTCCCCTGCTAATCCCCTCTCCCAAACAGAGGTCGGAGGTCAGATGGCAGACTCGTTGGAATCGGCGAAATAGCCGATTCCCAAATCGCCTCTCCCCTGCTAATCCCCTCTCCCTGCGGGAGAGGGCTAGGGTGAGGGCCTGGGCTAGGGTGATTGGCCGACTGAGGACTAGGCGTTGAAATCTTTTTGGTTGAATCTTTTGTAGGGGCGGGTTTCAAACCCGCCCGCAGAGGTTGCCCTCCCTACGGGCTGCCATTCGTTCCTGAAAACCTTGCCGCCCCTTCGGCGCAACTTCGCGTTCCTGAAATCCTTTTAACACGGGCGGGTTTCAAACCCGCCCGCAGAGGTTGCCATCCCTACGGGCTGCCCTTCGCTCCTGAAAACCTTGCCGCCCCCACAGGCTACCATTCTTCCCGTGCGCCCGCAAACATTAAAGGAAATCTACCCTACGCAATTTCCCAAAACCAACAGAAAGGCTCCGGAATTATCCGGAGCCTTTCTTCTTTCACTTTCACTTTCATTCACTTTTCAATTTCATTCACTGATCAATCCATCGATTAACTACTAGCGAGGGGTCACAGTGACTGTTCTTGCAGCGCCATCCCAGGCGATATCAGCGCGCAGCGCTTGCGCCAGGGCGCGGATCGGTAACATCGTGCGGCCGCTACTAATGCTGGGAGCAACTTCCAGCGGCACGGCAACACCGTTGATCAGCATGCTTGTGCTGCCAATTTGCAACTGAACCACACGGTCGCCGATCAAAGTTACTGTGCGGCGCACGGGATCCCAGAGGATACTATCTTCGCTCACGCCTACAGCCAAGGCGGCAAAGCGCAGCGGCAGCAGTGTGCGTCCTTCTACAATAACGGGAGGGGCGTCAATCGCGCTGCTCACACCGTCACGCACAAAGGAGAGGGCGCCGATGGTGAAGACGGAGGCTCTGCCCACAACGGCATCACCGATACGGCCGATAACTGCTGTAGCCAGATTTACTGTTGCGTCATTCCAATCTGCGGTATCAAGGCCGCGAATCCCCACGGTCAGGTTACCTTCCATGGCAGCGCGGGCCACATCGACATTCACGCGGTCGATCGTGATGGTGCTGGCCTCAGAGCTGGTGCCGGTGACAGTAAAAGTCAGCAGGCGCCGATTTGTAGCGTCAATAACTGCAGTCTCGTTCACGCGCAAATCGCCGGCAGTCACACGTACCCGCGGCTTAACGGTAGAGTCGTTGAAAGCCACTCCTTCCGGCAGAACAATGCGATACTGACCGTCTTTAAGCGTATCTCTTGCCGCTTCGGTAATCACAATGTTGCCTGCCGACTGGTTCAAGCCGGGATAAGTCAGGTTCGCTGCCACACTGCTGGCGGTGAAAGCCCGAGCAATTCTGCCGATAACTACAGTGCCGGCGGCACCAATCGTACCGCTGACGGTAACGCTCAGGTCACCCGCGATGGCATCGGCGTCAACAGCCACTCTGATATCTCTGATGCGTATTTCGGTAGCTGTTGCTGGCAGACCTTCAGTCCCGAACCAAGCCTTTCTGTCTTCATCAAACCTAGTTATCGTCCGAGAAATAGGAGTCCAAGCGCCTGTGCCTGCTCTCCACTCGATACCAAACGGTGTAGAAATATCTTCAAATTTGGCATTGCGCAGTTCCAGTACCACGATTCTGTCGTTCGGCAACACATTGCCGCCGGTTGCCCGGAGGTTAAAACGGGCGTCGTCGGCTGTTGTTGCGCCAACCTCACCGGCCACGCGGCCGGCATATACTGTACTGCCGGTATTAGTCGCGCCGGTGATTTCTACGGCAGCCGTGCCGATAGTGGCAACGGTGAGGGTGGTGGTTGTAACTGCTGTATCGGTACCACCAACGGCAGTGCCGCGCACTCTGATTCTGATGTCGCCGGTCACGCCCGGATTAACATTAAGCGTGGGGGTTAGCTCTACTCTGCCGGCAAAAACGTTGCTTTGAGCATACACAGTAAGAGCTACACTCCTGCGGTCTACCGACAAATCAGGCACCCCAACATCTATCCCTGTTTCTCTGAGAGTGTGTGAAGCAGCAAAAGTCACACCTTCGGTGACAATTTCCAAACGGAGTGCCTCAGCAGCAATCAGACTGCCGGCGGCGCCTTCCTGAATATTAATCCTAGCGGCTGTTCTGTCGTTGCCCATCTGTACCAAGGTGGCAGCTTCAGCGGTAACAGTTACTGCCCGCGGCGCCACTCTGGCGATGGGGAGGGAAGCGCTTTCCAGCCAGTGAACATTGCCGCCCACTATCCGGTGCACATCGACAGTGGCTGTAATGTTACCGGTAACGCCGGCTGCGATATTCAGAGCTGATCTGCCTGCCACATTAAACCTGAATGTGCCGCTTGACCTTAAGACTCCAGGCGTTAAGCTGACGCGAAGCATATTGTCGCTGGCAGCATGAAACACAGGATAAACTGCGTGATTAACTGTGAAATAGTCAGCTAAGGTCCCTGACTCGGGGCGAGTGTTAAAAGTCACGCCTTCCGGCAGCCTCACTTCCAGGAAAATACTGTTGGCATCATCACCCCAAGAAACGTCTTCCCGCTCGGTTGCGGTAATATTCCCGGCTGTCTTGTTGTTGCCTACGGTGACATTGGCAAAACCGGAGCCGAAGGTTGTGTTTGTGGTGGCAATTGCCACCCCTGCAAACAGCGACATCACGATGCTCATGATGACAAGCAGTGATAATGATTTTTTCATCTTTTTAAACAATGCTCTTTCCTCCTAAAAATTTATTTTTTTTCTTTAAAAACGCTGCAAACAAAAATACAACAACAAAAACTGCCGTTATTCTCTTCCCGGCTCTCCCTCCTTAATTACGCAAGCTTTTATTCCACAAAACACAAGCCTAAGTATAACGCTTGGCATTGCAGGCTAAATTAGGGATATTTCTGCCCGCTATTATCTTAGACAGCCAGAAAATGCAAAAAGTTCCTTCCTGCGCAAATTTTTTCTGCTCCCCGTAGGGGCGGGTTTCAAACCCGCCCCTACAATACGATAATACCAAAATCCCTGCACCACGATCCCAAATCCCCCACCAATACGACGATACCGCAGACGTGATTGGGCACAACAACCCCAACGAACCCTTGTAGGGGCGGGTTTCAAACCCGCCCGACAATATGATAATGCAAAAAATCCCCGTGCCAATACGATAATCCCAAATCCCCCACCATTACGACGATGCCGCAGACGTGATTGGGCACAACAACCCAACGAACCCCTGTAGGGGCGGGTTTCAAACCCGCCCACCAAATACGAAAATGCAAAAAATCCCCGTGCCAATATGATAATCCCAAAATACCACCAATACGACAATACCGTGGACGTGATTGGGCATGACAACCCCCACATTAAACGAACCCCTGTAGGGGCGGGTTATATACCCGCCCACCAAATACGAAAATGCAAAAAATCCCCGTGCCAATACGATAATGCCGGTATCCCCGTATGACGCATCCCCTTGCGGGCGGGTTTGAAACCCGCCCCTACAACACGATAATGC
>Ga0208735_100401_pt1 | contig 20305 bp, 18 predicted proteins | sample Subbio12Aug_8Aab_FD_184829 | JGI IMG/M metagenome (GOLD analysis project Ga0208735, IMG submission 184829) | Serpentinite rock and fluid subsurface biosphere microbial communities from McLaughlin Reserve, California, USA - CR12Aug_8Aab (SPAdes) | ecosystem: Environmental > Terrestrial > Deep... | reverse complement strand
CAGGCCCGCTACGGGCTACGCCCTGCGCCAGCCTGCCCCAGCGGCTGAGCCTTGAGCACGCTCGGCCCGCAGGAAGGGGACATTTCTACTTTGTGCAAATAGGGGACATTTCTATTTTGGGTTGACACTCGCTGAGCCGGTTTTAAGACCTGCTACAATGCTGGGCTTGAAGGCGCTTTAGCTCAGCCGGTTAGAGCGACGGAATCATAATCCGCAGGTCCGGGGTTCGAATCCCTGAAGCGCCACCAAAGAATCAACGACTTACAGAGCCTTCAAGTATAAAACCACAAGCTCTGGTCAAATATGTATGCGCAGCGTATGCGTTTTGGGGCAACTCAAAACACCTGCAAGCCAAGCCTCTCAAGGCCACGCCCGGCAGGCGCAACGGCAGAGCGGCACAAAATCGCACCGCATACATGGCGCACAGACGGCCTAACGGGCCTAAATTGACCAGCACCCGGCGCTGCCCCCGGTGCCAGCGAGTGCCAGCAGTTCAAACAGTACCAAATGGCGCAGGCGCAGCGCCAACCGGGAAACCGCAGCCCAGCCCGCATACAAAGCGATAGGAGCCAGCGCAGGCCGGGTGTGGTTTGTCGTGCAGCGCCGACACCCAGCCCCGCGTGCTACTGCGTCACTGGTGGCCACCGGCGGGCGGTATGTACCAAGGCCAGTACCCAAACCGTGCTGCCGTCGATCTCGTACACCAGCCTATAGCTTTCATGCGCTACCAGTTCGCGGGTGCCCGCAACCTTGCCCGTCATGCCCAGCTTCGGATGCGCGGCCAGCCTAGCAGCCGCAGCGCTGAAAAGCGCATCCATGCGCACGGCTGCGCTTGGGTTGTCGTCCGCGATGTAGTCCCAAATGTCGGCACGGTCTTGCTCTGCCTCTGGCGTCCAGACGACAATCACTCTTGGCCTGCCGCTACTTGGTGGCGTCTGGTAGCGAATGCGGCTTCAACTTCGTCGTTGGAGCGGCCAAGACCGGCACGCATCGAGGTGCGGCCGGCCTCGACCTTGCGCTGAAGGTAGTCATCGTAGGCGCGGGCTTGGCGGCGCTGTTCGATGTAGCCGCGCATCAACTCGCGCACCACTTGGGATGCGGGCCGGTCTTCGCCGGCCACCTCGGCCATAAAGTCGGCACGCAGCTGCGGCTCCAGCTTCATCGTAAAAATGGCTTCTTTGGACATGGCGCTCTCCTTGTCAGGGTACTGTCAAAGTATAAACGTTATCAGTACTTAGCGCTCGCTGTGGCTTGCCATTTATGTACATATGGGTATAATTCCGGCACGGGTCAAGAACTGAAAACGCTGCTTTGGATCGCCTCGGCCAAGAGAGACCTCAAGGGGATGCCCGAGGACGTGCAAGACACGTTCGGGTACGCCCTCCACTTGGCGCAAGTCGGCAAGAAGCACGAACAGGCGAAGCCGCTCAAAGGCTTTGGCTCAGCCGGCGTGTTAGAAGTGGTCGAGGACGATGTGGGGAGCACCTACCGCGCCGTGTACACCGTCCGGATCCAAGGCGCGGTGTATGTCCTTCACTGCTTCCAGAAGAAGAGCACGAGCGGCATTGCCACGCCCAAGCCCGACCTGGACTTGATCCGCGAACGATTGAAGGCGGCGCAAGCGCACGCCAAAGGAGAATGGAAATGATCGAATTTGAAGAAAGCACCGGCAACGTCTATGCCGACATCGGCCAAAAGGACGCAGCCGAAATGTTGGTCAAGGCCCAGCTCGCCACCAAGATCGGCGAAATCATCAAAACCCGGAAGTGGACGCAGCAGGAAGCGTCCGATGTGCTTGGCTTGACTCAGCCCAAGTTGTCGAAGATGCTGCGTGGCCAGTTTCGGGGCATCAGCGAAGCCAAGATGCTCGACTGCCTAGCAAGGCTCGGCCGAGACGTGCAGATCGTCGTCGGACCGGCTCGGCGCAGCGTCGCCGTTGGTCGTGTTGCCGTGGTATTTGCTGCAAGATCCCCGCAGCATCGGCGAAGCCCTCAAGGGCTCTAGGCTGGGAGCCTTTTGGAAGCACCGCTTGGGCGACTGGCGCATCATCGCCAACATCGAGGACGGCGCTCAGCGCATCCTTGTGGTGCGCATCGGTGATGCGCAAAGAAGTTTACCGCCAAGGTCCGGGGTTCGAATCCCTGAAGCGCCACCAAAATGCCCAAACCCGCTGCCGCAAGGCAAGCGGGTTTTTTATTTCGGGTGGGGCAATTTTATCTATCCCAATTGCGGCGCCTTGCTTTGACTGCGGGGATAGCCAAATATCAGGGTTTATCCCTACCGTCAAATGTTCGTTTTTTGCCGTTACGCGGACATTTTTTTGCACCACTCGGCCGCGCTTCAGGCAAAATAGCACGATCGTTCGTTTCAACCTTACACCGATCATGCAACACCCGCCAGCCGACACGCCCCGCCCTTGGGCCGCCGTGTACCGAGAAGTCGGCATCGTGCCCGAGCTGCCGCCTTTGAGCCACCCCAACTTGGGGGCCTTCATCCACGATGCCTGCACGCGCTGGGCGCGCGAGAGCAAGGCCAAAGCGGCTTTCACTTGCGTCGTGCCCAACGGCATGAACGGCAGCCTAGGGTTTGCCCAAGTCGATGAGTTGTCGGACCATTTTGCCGCCTATCTGCGCGAGGTGCTGGGCCTGCACGTGGGCGACCGGGTGGCGGTGCAGATGCCCAACGGCCTGTCCTACCCGGTGGTGGTGTTTGGCATCCTCAAAGCCGGGTGTGTGCTGGTCAACACCAACCCGCTCTACACCCCGGCCGAAATGGTGCATCAGTACAAAGACGCCGGCGTCAAGGCCTTGGTGCTGATCGACATGTTTGCCGACAAGCTGCCCTCGGTGCTGGCCATGACCACCATCAAACACGTGGTGCTGGCTGGTGTGCCGGAGTTTTTTCCGATCATCCCCAAGGCCATCATCCGCGGGGTGCAAAAGGTCTGGTCGCAGGTGCTGCCCCCAGTCACGGTGCCACACACGCGCTTGGCTGCTGCCCTGAAGCAGGGCCGCGCCGCGCTGCAAAAGGCCGGCGGCCGCGTGCACGCACAGAACTACTGGAAAGGCATCCAGCCACACGAACTGGCGCTGTTGCAGTACACCGGCGGCACCACCGGGGTGAGCAAGGGCGCCATGATCAGCCACAGCAACCTGTTGCACAACGTGCAGCAGATGCTGGCCATGGGGGGCACGCACATGGAACCCGGCAAGGAATGCGTGCTGACCGCGCTGCCCATTTACCACATCTTCGCATTTACCGCCAATTTGCTGGGTTTTCTCGCCATCGGGGCGCAAAACATCCTCATTCCCAGCCCGCGCCCGGTGCAAAACCTGCAGCGCGCGGTCGAGAACTACCCCATCACTTGGATGACGGGCGTCAACACGCTCTACAACGGCCTGCTCAATGAGGAGTGGTTCGTCGCCTACCCACCGCGCAAGCTCAAGGCCTCCATCGCCGGCGGCACCTCGCTGCACAGCGCCGTGGCCAAGCGCTGGCGCGAAGTGACGCAAACCCCCATCGCCGAAGGCTACGGCCTGACCGAAACCTCGCCGGTGGTGAGCTTCAACCCGCTGCACGGCGAGCCGCGCATAGGCAGCATCGGCATCCCGGCGCCGGGCACCGACATCCGCCTAGTGGGCGAAAACGGCCAAGACGTGAGCGCCGGCCAAGCGGGCGAGATTTACGTGCGCGGCCCGCAAGTCATGCAGGGTTACTGGCACCAGCCGGCCGAAACCGCAGAGGTGTTGCGCGATGGCTGGCTGGCTACCGGCGACGTGGCCGAGATGGACCACCAAGGCTTCATGCACATCGTCGATCGCAAAAAGGACATGATTCTGGTCTCGGGCTTCAACGTCTATCCCAACGAGATCGAGGACGTGATCGCCCAGATGGACGCCGTGCTCGAGGTGGCCGTGGTCGGCACCCCGGACGAAAAAACCGGCGAGGCGGTGCGCGCCTACGTGGTGCACAACCCGGAGCACGAAGGCGCCCTGCAGGCCGACGCCGTGATCGCCCACTGCCGCAAGTTTCTGGCGCCCTACAAGGTGCCCAAGAGCATCGTGATCCGCGAGGAACTGCCCAAAACGGCGGTCGGCAAGGTACTGCGCAAGAACCTCAAGGCCGAAGTCAAGGCCGAGTGGCAAGCACAACTCAAGGCCAGCCTGCAGCACTGAGCGGCTGAGAGGCCGCCCCCAAAAGAACTTGGAGACTACACCCCATGCTTACCGAATTTGAAACCCAACTGCTCGGCCTGATGATGATGGTCATCATGCTGGGCATGGGCGCCTCGCTCACCCACCGCGACTTTTTAATCGCCTTTCGCAAACCCAAGGGCGTGCTGGTGGGCCTAGCGTGCCAGTACGGCATCATGCCCTTTTTGGGTTTTACGCTGGCCATGCTGCTCAACTTCCCGCCCGCGCTGGCCGTGGGCCTGATTCTGATGGGCTGCATGCCCGGCGGCACCACCTCGAACATCTTTGCCTACTTCAGCAAAGGCGTGTTGGCGCTGTCGATCATGATGACCAGCATCTCGACCTTGGTGGCGCTGGTGGCGGTGCCGGCGCTGCTGGCTTTCTACACCGGTGCGGCCGGCATCGGCAGCGAGTTTGCGGTGCCCGCCAGCAACGTGGCGCAGGTGCTGGTGGTGTTGCTGGTGCCCACGATCATCGGCATGGTGACGCGCAAGCTCAACCCCAACATCGGCGCCACCATGGAACTGATCGGCAGCTTCATGGGCATTTTTGTGATTTTGTTCCTGATCGTCACCTGGGTACCGCGCAACCACATGCTGCTGGCAGCGACCCCGTTCTCGGTCTATTTTGCGGTGATCGGCTTGGGGTTGATCGGCATGGCGCTGGGCTTTTGGCTCGCACGCCTGCTGCGCCAAGACCGCAACCGCAGCCGCACCATCGCGCTCGAGACCGGCATCCAGAACGGCCCGCTGGCGGTGCTGATCGTCACCCTGACCTTCACCGGCACCATGCAGCAAGACGTGTTGCTGATCCCGGTGCTGTACTCGCTCTTCATCGTGATCACGAGCACCTTCGTCACGCTGGCGTTTCGCCGCATCGCCGACCGCGAAGCGCTGGCCCGCGACCAGGCCAAAACCGGCAGCGTGCTGCAGGCCGGGCGTTGATCCCATGCGTCAAAGCCGCGGGTTAAACTGCGGCGGATGAACGCTGTACGCGCCGCTTGGTTCAAGCCACTGCCTTGGAGTTGGCTCTGGCTTTTGCTGGCCGCGGCTCTGGCGCTGGGCGGCGCGCCGCTGCGGGCCCAGGCTGCCGCAACCAGCCCGCTGCACGGCCGCGTGATCGCGGTGGCCGACGGCGACACCGTCACCGTGCTCGACGCCCAGCAACGGCGCCATCGGGTGCGGCTGCTGGGCATCGATGCGCCCGAACAAGCGCAGCCTTGGGGCGCCGAAGCGGGCGCGCACCTGAAAGCCTTGGTCTTGCAGCACGAGGTGCAGGTGGACTTCGCCAAGACCGACCGCCACGGCCGTTTGGTCGGCACGTTGCGCCTGCAGGGGCAGGACGTGAACCTGCAACTGCTGCGCGCCGGGCTGGCTTGGCACCACAAGCCCTACGCCGCCGATCAGTGGCTGCTGGAGCGCTGGCGCTACGCCCGCGCCGAACGCCAAGCGCAACGCGAACAGCGTGGGCTGTGGGCCGACCCGGCTCCAGTGCCGCCGTGGGAATACCGCCAGCAACAGCGCGCCAAGCCGCGCTAGGCGGTGCGGCATCACCCTTGTCAAACGCTGCGCAGCAGCTGCAGCCTCATAGCCGCGCCAGCAGCTTGGCGGTGTTGACGCGCACCCGCACCTCGTCGGCGGCCACGCCGGCCTTGATTTCGTAGGCCGCCTCGCTGGTGTCGCGCAGCGCCGGCTCGCCCAGCGGCATACCGCTGCGCCCGACCAGGGCAAACACCAGCGGTTCGTTGGCGCGGCGCTGGCGCCGCACCACCACCGCCAGCTCTTCGCTGGCCAGCCGCACATAGCTGCCCGGGATATAGACGCCGACGGCCTTGATCAGCGCCGCCCCGAGGGGGCTGGGCTGGCCGTCGGCGGCCAGGTAGGCGTCGCGCGCCGCCCGCTGCGAAGGCAAGCCCTTGCGGCTGACACGCGGACTGATGCGCGCCACGAACACATCGATCAGGCTGATGAGGTGCCCCATCAACAGCAGCGGCTCGGCGCCCTCTAGGCTGCTCAAGGCGGGGGGCTTGGTGTGGTGCAGTCGCACCAGCCGCAGCCACGTTTCATCCTGCACACCCAGGCGCTGCAAACAGCGCACCCCAAGCAAGGGGTGCTGGTCGATGCGGATGCGCTGCTCGGCGCTGGGCGCATCGGCTTGCAAGGCCAGTTCGTCTTGCAGGCGCGTCATGCCGATGTTCATGGTCAGCGCGGCGTTGATCAGGGCATCGATCTGGCTGGGCTGCTTGAGCAACAGCTTGCCGACGATGCGGCACAACAGCCCGCACAGCAAGGCATGACCGGTGCTGTAACCCAAGGTGCGATCGAGCAACATCTGCACCAGCACGAACAGGCTGTCGTCGATGCGCGATTGCAGCACCTCATCGATGCGCGCGCGGATCAACCCCAGCCGACGCAAAAAATCCTGCGCCTGCTCGCCCTGGTGCAACAACAACCCCAAGCTGGTGTGCAGGTCGGCCCAGCGCGCGGGCACCGGCAGCGCCTGCTCGTCCCGCTCGGGCCCAAGCCCCATGGGGCGCGCCACGCTGGCAATGCTCACCAAGCTGGCGTTGCCGCGCAGCTTGCGGTCGATTTCGGTGGTGTAGCGAAAAGTCCATTGGCGCAACTCCTCTTCGTCAGCCATCGGACCACGCGACTGCAGCAACTCGCGGTGCTCCATGTTGCGGATGATTTCCCCGCGGCGCAGCAGCAGCACGCCGCTGCCGTCCCAGACATTCAGTGGCAGTGGGGCCTCGAGCTCGATCTGATCCAGTGACAAAGGGACACGCATGCGCGTATGCTAGCAGTGAGCGCGGCCACAAGCACCCTGCCGGGGCCTTTGGTTTTGAAGATAATGCAAGAAAACACCGTTTCACTCGAGGAACCCGATTCGTGCCTGAAGCCCTCCCCCCCACCATCGCAGTTTCCGAGCTGCGCGTGGGGTTGTACGTCTATCTCGATCTGGGTTGGATGGATCACCCCTTCCCCCTGAACCGCTTCAAGATCACTACGCAGGAGCAGATCGACACCATCCGCTCCCTCGGTCTGCAGGCGCTGCGTTACTCGCCCGAACTCAGCGATGCGCGGGCCTTGCCTGACGCTGTGGCACCAGAGAACGGCCACGCCAATCAGACGGCCGCAGCCACCCCTGCCACCACCCCTGCCACCACCCCTGCCACCACCCCTGCCGCACCCGCAGCTGCCGCATCCGCTGATGCAACCGCCCCCCAAAGTACCCCAGCTCCCAGCGAGCCTTGGAAGAAATCCTGCAGCCGCTGCGAACGCCAGCACGCCCAGAGCAGCCGCGCGGTCAAGTCGGTTTTCGCGCAACTCGAGTCCGACCCCGCCAGCGCCGGCGCAGCCAGCACGCAACTGGTGCAAAACCTGCTCGACGACATGCTCGGGCAACAGGAGTCGGCCCTGCGCCTGCTGGCCGACACCTCTTCGGATCACCGCACCCAGCACGCGCTCAACGTCTCGGTGCTCAGCCTGCTGCTGGGGCGCGCGCTGCAACTGCCCGAAGCCGATTTGCACACCTTGGGCCTAGCGGGCTTGCTGCACGACATCGGCAAAATCGACTTGCCTGCGCTGGTGCGCTACCGCGACGCGGACATGAGCGCGGCCCACCTGAAGGTCTATCGCGAGCACGTGGGGCGCAGCTTGGCTTGGGGCAAGCACATGGGCTTGGCCGCGCCGGTGCTGCAGGTCATCGCACAGCACCACGAATACGCCGATGGCAGCGGCTTCCCACAGGGCTTGCGCGCCGAGCAAATCGGCACGGCCAGCAGCATTCTGGCGCTGGTCAACCACTACGATTCCCTGTGCAACCCGCACAACCCGCTGCACGCCGTCACGCCGCACGAGGCGCTGTCGATTTTGTTTGCCAAGCACAAGGCGCAACACGAACACCGCACCTTGAGCGCCTTCATCCGCATGATGGGGATTTACCCGCCCGGCTCGGTGGTGCAGCTCAGCGACGAGCGCTACGCCGTGGTGATGTCGGTCAACACCGCGCGCCCACTCAAACCCGAGGTGATGGTCTATGAGCGCCAAACCACCAGCGCCGAGGTAGTGCACCTGCTCGATTTGCAGCAGGCACCGCAACTCAACATACTGCGCAGCCTGCGGCCGCAGCAACTGCCGCGCCCGGTGCTGCTGTGCCTTTCGCCCAAGCCGCGTTACTGTTATTTTTTCGAGCGCGTACTCAACCCCGCTGAGCGTCTCGCGGAGCCAGAATGAGTTTTTTTCATTGGCCACCCTTGATCGAAGGTTTGCTCGAAGCGGTGTGGCTGGTCGATGCGCAGACGCGGCGCATCCTGTGCGCCAATCAGGCCGCAACGGCCCTGCAGCGTGCACCAGCGCAAGAAATCTGCGGCACCTTGGTCACTGACTGGACCACCGGCCCTGAAGATGCGCTGTACTGGGACACGCTGGCGCAGTCCGAAACCCCGTTGCTGCAGTCCGAAACCGTCTTGCGCCGCCACGATGGCAGCACGGTGCAGGTATTGCGCCGCATCACCGCGCTGCCCAACGCCGCCGCCACGCCCCTGTGCATGGTTGCGATGCAAGACCTGAGCGTGCAGCAGGCCACGCAACAACGGCTTGAACACCTGCTGGCCGAGCTGCGCGCCACGCTCGAATCCACCGCCGACGGCATCCTGGTGTGCGACCTCGAAGGCCGCATCCGCGCCTTCAACCGCCTGTTCGCGCAGCTGTGGGAGCTGCCCGAAGCGCTGCTGACGCAGCAAAACGACGAAGCGATCCACCACTGGCAGCGCAGCCGCGTTACCGACACCGAAGGCTACCGGCTGCAGCTCGGGTTGATCCAGCGTTCGCCCCTGCTCGAAACCACCGACGTGCTGCTGTTGCAAAGCGGGCGTTTGCTCGAGCGCATCACGCGGCCGCAACTGGCGCGCGGGCGCCCGATCGGGCGCGTGTATGCCTTTCGCGACATCACCGAACGCAGCGCCGCCGAGTCGCAGCTCAAACTGGCCGCCAAGGTGTTCGAGTCCAGCCTCGATGCGATTTTCATCACCGACCCGCAGCAGCACATCCTGGCGTGCAACCCGGCGGCGCTGCGCCTGACGCAAACCCAAGACACCGATCTGATGGGCGTGCCCGCCGACACGCTGTTTTTTGCCCCCAACCAGATCGACTGGCAAGAGATCCTGCGCCAGCAACTCGATGGGCTTGGCTACTGGCAAGGCGAGCTCTGGCACCGCCGCGCCGACGGTGGGGCTCTGGCCCTGCAGGTCTCGTGGGTGGTGCTGCGCGACGCCGCGGGGCAGGCGCTCAACACGGTCTTGTTTGCCAAAGATTTGTCCGAAAAACTGGCGGCGCAGCAGCGCATCGAGCAGCTCGCCTACACCGACGCCCTCACCGGCCTGCCCAACCGCCTGACCCTGACCGAGCGCGTTGGGCACGCGATCCGGCTGGCGCAGCGCAACGGGCTGGGTTTTGCCGTGTTGTTCCTCGACCTCGACCGCTTCAAAAGCATCAACGACTCGCTCGGGCACCTGTTTGGCGACAAGGTGCTGACCGAGATCGCTCGCCGGCTCAAGCACTGTCTGCGGCAGACCGACACCCTGTGCCGCCTTGGCGGCGACGAGTTCGTCGTCCACCTGCACGAAACCGACGCCATCGGGGCCGAAATCAGCGCCCAGCGCCTGATCGACGCCGTGGTGCGCCCGATCGAGATCGACGAGATGCACTTCAACCTGTCGTGCAGCCTAGGGATCGCGCTCTATCCCGAAGACGGCGACACGCTCGATGAGCTCATCCGCCACGCCGACACCGCCATGTACGAGGTCAAAGGACGCGGCAAAGGCCACTACCGCTTTTACCGGCCCGAAATGAACGCCAACCTGCTGGCGCGCCTGCAGCTCGATCACGCCCTGCGTGAAGCCTTGCGGGCGCAGCAGTTTGTGCTGCACTACCAGCCGCGCATCGACCTACACAACGGCCAAATGCGCTCGTGCGAGGCGCTGCTGCGCTGGCAACACCCGGAGCGCGGCCTGGTGTTGCCGGGGGAGTTCATCGGCGTGGCCGAAGAAACCGGCTTCATCGTCGCCTTGGGCGACTGGGTGCTGGAGCAAGCCGTGCGCCAAGCTGCCGCTTGGCAGGACGCGGGCACGCCGTGCCCGGTGGCGGTCAACCTCTCGGCGCTGCAATTTCACCCAGGCGGCTTGGTGATGCGGGTGCAACAGCTGCTCAGCACCTACGGGCTGCAGGCGCACTTGCTGGAGCTGGAGTTGACCGAATCGATCCTGATCGAGGACGCCGAGGAAGCGCTGGCACGGATGCAGGAGCTGCGCGCTTTGGGCGTGCGGCTCGCTCTCGACGACTTCGGCACCGGCTACTCCAGTCTGAGCTACCTCAAGCGCTTCCCGCTGCAGCAGATCAAGATCGACCGCAGCTTCGTCGCCACCATGCACAGCGACGCCGTCGATGCCGCCATCGTCACCTCGATCATCCAGTTGGCGCGGGCGCTCAAAATGGACGTGGTGGCCGAAGGGGTGGAGCTGCAAGCGCAGCGCCAGCACCTGCGTGAACTCGGTTGCGACCAATTTCAGGGTTTTTTGTGCTCGCCAGCCGTGCCGGCGTCGGAGTTCCATGCCGGTTGGCTCCAGCCGCGATAATCGCGCCCCATGCACATCCACATCTTAGGCATTTGCGGCACTTTCATGGGCGGCTTGGCCGCCTTGGCGCGCGCCGCCGGGCACCGCGTCACCGGCTGCGACGCCGGCGTCTATCCACCCATGAGCGAGCAGCTGCAGGCACTCGGCATCGACCTGATCGAAGGCTTTGGGGCCGAACAACTGGCGCTGCAGCCCGACTTGTACGTGGTGGGCAACGTGGTGTCGCGCGCCCGCGGCCCCGACGGCGCGCCCAAATTTCCGCTCATGGAAGCGATACTGGACGCGGGGGCGCGCTACAGCAGCGGCCCGCAGTGGCTGAGCGAGCACCTCTTGCACGGCCGCCACGTGCTGGCGGTGGCGGGCACGCACGGCAAAACCAGCACCAGCGCCATGCTGGCTTGGATTTTGGAACACGCTGGGCTGCAACCGGGTTTTTTGATCGGTGGCGTGCCGCAAAACTTTGGCGTCTCGGCGCGGCTGGGCGCGGCCTCGGCCCCGTTCGTGATCGAGGCCGACGAATACGACACCGCCTTCTTTGACAAGCGCAGCAAGTTCGTGCACTACCGGCCGCGCACCGCCGTGCTCAACAACCTCGAGTTCGACCACGCCGACATCTTCGACGACCTTGCGGCCATCGAGCGCCAGTTTCACCACCTGTTGCGCACCGTCCCGGCCAGCGGCCGCGTGATTTACAACGGCCTCGAAGAAAGCTTGGCGCGCGTGCTCCACCAAGGCTGCTGGAGCGAGCAGCGCAGCTTTGGCAGCGCGGTGAGCGATTTTTGCGCCGAAGGCGAAGCCGACGACTTCGTGCTGCGCCAGCGCGGTCAAGCCAGCGGCCACGTGCGCTGGGGGCTGAGCGGGGTGCACAACCAGCTCAACGCCTTGGCCGCCGCCGCTGCTGCCGAGCACTTGGGCGTGCCGGTGGCGCTGGCGGCCAAGGCGCTGGGCCGCTTTGCGGGCGTGAAACGCCGGCTCGAAGTGCGCGGGCAGGTGCACGTGGCCAAGCCCGCGCCGGGGCAGCTCGCGGGCGCCGGCACTGATGGCGCCAGCCCCATCACGGTCTATGACGACTTTGCCCACCACCCCAGCGCCATGCGCAGCACCATCGACGGCCTGCGGCGCCAGCTCGACCGCCGTGGCGGCAGCGGGCAGCGCATCTTGGCGCTGTTCGAGCCGCGCTCCAACACCATGAAGCTGGGCACCATGAAGGCGCAACTGCCCTGGAGCTTGGAGCACGCCGACTTGGCTTTTTGCCACAGCGGCGGCCTAGGCTGGGACGCCGCCGCGGCGCTGGCCCCCATGGGCGCTCGCGCCGTGGTGGCGGCCGACATCGACAGCCTGGTGCAGCAGGCGGTGGCCGCCGCGCAAGCGGGCGACCACCTGTTGTGCATGAGCAACGGCGGCTTTGGCGGCGTGCACCACAAACTGCTGCAAGCGCTGCGGCAGCGCTTTGATGCGCCCGCTTGCGCTTTGCTCCCAAGCCGATCGGCAGCAGCTCAATAGCTCACGGTCATCGTCGGCACATCGATGTGCACCACGGGCCGTGCCAGCGTGGCGCTGGCGGCTTGGGCAAAGGCATGCGCCCAAGCGCGATGGGCCGGGTCGGAAAAATGGGCTTGGCCGGCGGTGCGGGCGATCACCGCCACCTTGTCGGCCAGCAACACCTTGCCCGACAGGCGCAGCGGTTCGCAACCCAGATCGACAAACTGCTGATCCAGCCACTCGCGCGCCAGCCCGTTGGGCATGGGCTGCATTTCTTCTAGGTCGAACTTGTACTCTGAGGCCTCACCCCAACTGACGATGACTTGGCTGCGCATAAAACCGGGCTCCTGTAGTGCATAAAAGCGGCAAGCCCCCGACCCCATGCCGGGAAGCGCCAGCGCCCATTGTGCCCTGCGTGTTGCAGCGCGGCAACTGGCAACAACCCGAAGTTTCGTTCAGCGTCAGAACGACTGCGTCAGGCCCAGCACCAAGCGGCCTTTGCCGGCGGGGCCGGCGCGGCTGGTGTCGGCACCAGACCAGATCGCCGAGGTGCTCAGGCTTTCGGTGAGGGCGTAGGTGAGGCCGAGCCGGTAGTCGGTGGCACCTGTGTTGAGGTTTTCGCGGTTGCGAAAACCCACTCCGGCCTCGAGCGTCAAGCGCTCGGTCAGGGGCTGCTCGATCAAAAAGCTCAGGCGCGCATGCTCGTCGATCACGCCGCTGGTGCCCCAGCTGAGCTTGGTCGTCAAAATGCCCATGCTCAGGCTGCCATAGACCTCGCTGCCGTTCCAGCCGCCGCCGCTGTTGGGGTAGATGTAGGCGATGTAGCCCACGTCGAAGCCCATGCCGTTGGCAAATTCGCCGCTGTAGCCGCCGTAGAGGTTGATCTCTAGGTTGGCCTCGCCAAAGCGCCCGGTGGAGTTCCAGTTGCCGATGTAGAAGCCGTTGCCGAAATCGTAATCGACCCCGCCTTGCAAGGCCGGCCGGAAGTCGCGCGCACGCTCCCCTTGGCGGCTGTCTTGATCGATGCCGTTGGATTTGTACAGCGACACCGCGCCGATGTTGAACGAAAGCTGGGCCTGAGCCGCAGCAGGCAGAGCCAAGGCCGCCGCAACAGCCAGAGCAGAGAGTGCAAAAGGGAAAGCGCGCATGGAAAGCTCCTAGTAAAAATTCGGGACTACGCCAGCAGATTGAAGCAAAAAAAGTGCCAACGTGCAATCACGAAAACCTCCAAGGGCCCACAGACTGTGGCTGGGCTGCCACAAGCCGCGTCGATTTCCTGCTCCTGATCGGCTGCGCTCCAGCACAACCTGCCCCGCCCCTACCCCTGCGAACTAAAAAAGCGCCAGCGTCAGCGCCACCCCGAGCAGCCCCGCGCCCGCCAGCACGAACACCGGCCAGCGCGGCATGGCGCCGCCGCTGGCCATGGCGCGGCCAAACATGAAGAACACGAACGGATGCACCAAAAAGGGCATGGAGAAGATGAGCGCGATCAGCCCCGCCGCCTCGGCGCCAAACATGCCGCCTTGGGTGGCGGCAAAGAGCCCGAAATGGGACAGCGAGGCCGCCTTGGCCAAGGCCGAATGCTCCAGCGGCATGGCAAACAGCGCCAGCAGCAGCAAGCCACCGAACATGGCCGTGAGCTGCCAGCCGAGCGAGAACTGCATCAGGCCCTTGACCTCTTGCGCATCGGCCCCATCGGCGCGGCTCAGGCTGCGCAGCGCCAGCGCCGTGAGCAGCACCCCGCCCACGAACACCGCCAGCGCCACCGGCCACAGCAACTGCCCATACTCCATGCTGACGGCCAGAATGGAAAAGACGAAGATGTGACCGACGAAGGGCACGTTGATCATGATCGGTGCCCGCTGCGCCGCCGTGGGCCCCAAATCGCCCGCCGTGCAGGCCCCGGTCAGGCCGGCGTGTGAGAGCGCGCCGGCCATTCCGGGTGCGAGGTTGCGCACCTGATTGGTGCGCCCCAACCACATCAGCAGCGCGATGCCGCCAAACATCCACAGCATCTGGCCAAAAAAGCCGTAGGCCAGCACCGCGTTCATGCCCTCGATCTGGAACGCATCGGCGATGCGCGAGCCGCCGATGACGAAGTTGGCCGCCAGCACCACCGGGATGCCGGCAAACAGCAACGCGCGCAGCGTCGGGCCAAACTGCCAGCGCCAAGCCAGCGCCCCCAGGCCACAAGCCAGCAGCATGGCAAAGAAGATCGTCGGCAGCGCGATCAGGGGGCGCACGCTTTGCGCCAGCAGCCAAGCCGCCAGCAGCAGCGCCACCAGCGCACCGAGTTCGAGCACGCCCCGGCCCAAGTACTCGCGCTTGTTGCGCAGCTGTGCCTTGTGGTCGATCAGGATGAAGGCCAGCAACAGACCGATGTAGGCGATCAGCGGGTAGTAGGCGACCAGCGGCCCGCTGCCGACACCCATGAGCACGCGCCGGGCGGCCTCGATGCCGAGCAGCAAAAACACCGAGCGCAGCACGAACATGAGCTGGGTGCGGTTGGTGCCGAGCAGGGTTTCTTCGGTGCAAGGCTGCATCGAGTCGTCGGGGGGCGCCTGCAACTGGCCAAAGATGCGCCGCAACTGCTGCCCGCCGGCAAAAAAGGCCGCCGTCAGCACCACCACCGTGGTGCCGCTGAGCAGCCCCAAGAGCGAGAACTCGGCCAAACCCGGCGCACCGGCCCCAGTGGCCACCAGCACATGGCCGAGCGCGAGGCCAAAGATGACGATGATCAGGATCGGCGAATAGCACGAACCGGCCACCACGGTGCGCGCGATCAGCACCATGGGGATGACCAGAAACAGCGTCAGCCAGAGCTGGTTGAACAGGTCGAATTGCGGCAAGGCGAGGCCCTCCATGGGTGGCAAGGGGGTGAGGCTTTAGCCGCCAAGCATAACAAGCCCGCGCGTGCCGCCCATGACACCGCGCGCCCAGCGCAAGCCAGCTGTGCCCAGCCGCCCAGAGATGAGGGCCAGCAAGCGCCCTAAGAGACGATATAGGCGGCCGCGCCGGTGGCCAGCAGCTTGCCGTCGGCGGCGTGAAAACCCATGCGGGTGGAGGCCACGCGCGAGCCCAAGCGCAGCACCTCGGCGCGCAGCTCGAAGCGCTCGCCGATGCCGGGGCGCAGGTAGTCGATGCGCAGATCGATGGTGCCCAGCTTGGCAAAACGGTGCAGGCGCGCCAGCACCGGCTCGTCGAGGTGGCGCGCGCCGATGGCGGCCATCACCGCCAACCCACCCATGGCGTCGAGCCCGGCGCTGATGACGCCGCCGTGGATGCGGTTGTGGGCAAAGTGCCCGATCAGATCGGGGCGCATGGCGATCTGCGCCGTCACCTGCTCGGGGCTGATGGCGGTGATCTGCAAACCCAGCAAGGCGTTGAACAGGATGCGGCGCTCGAATATCTCGCGCACACCGTCGATGAATTCGGGCTCGAAAACGTGCGACGGTGGTGCCGCGCCGGTTGGAATTTTGCTCATGGGGGCGGGTGGCTTATAGACGCGAAAAATCCGGCTGGCGCTTTTGCATGAAGGCGCCAAAAGCCTCTTTGGCCGCCGGTTCGCGCAGCATACGGCCAAACACCAGCGCCTCTTGCTCGATGGTCTGCAGCACCAGCGCTTGCTGGCCTTGCTTCATCAGGCGCTTGGTCTCGAGCAGCGAGGGCTGCGGCTTGGCGGCCAGTTTGCGCGCCACGCTCTGGGCGTAGCCGTTGACCTCGGTCGGCGGCAGCACCTTGTTGATGAGCCCGGCTTCGAGCGCGGCTTCGGCGTAAAAGGGCTCACCGAGCAGCAGCGCCTCGGCGGCGCGCTGGTGCCCCATGAGCTGCGCCAGCAACAGGCTCGAAGCCCCTTCGGCGCACAACCCGAGGTTGACAAAAGGCAGCGAGAAAGCCGCGTTGTCGCCGGCATAGACCAGGTCGCAGTGCAGCAACAGGGTGGTGCCAATGCCCACCGCCGGGCCGCAGACCGCCGCCAGCAAGGGCTTGGGGAAGCTGGCGATGGCGCGCAAAAAGCGCAGCACCGGCGAATCGGCGCCCAGCGGCGGGCTGTGCAAAAAGTCGTTGAGGTCGTTGCCGGCGCAAAACACCGTGGCCTCGCCCTGCAGCACCAGCACGCGCACGGCGGGGTCGGTGGCGGCCTGCTCCAGCGCCTCGGCCAGCTGGCTGTACATGGCGCCGGTGAGCGCGTTTTTGCGCTCCACGCGGTTGAGGGTCAGGGTGTGCACCCCGCCTTCGAGGTGGCTCAAAATGTCGGACATGGAAGCGGTCTCCTTGGGTAGGTGTTTGGAATCAATGCCTAGAATCAATGCGTGAATCAATCTTGCCCCAGCCGCACGGGCCGCTGCAGCAGCTCGTGCAGGGCCTGCTGCATCAGGGGCCATAGCCCCGGCTCGTGTTCGGCCTTGAAGGGCCCAAAATGCCCGATGCGGCGCAGCCCCAGATCGGCGGGCACGATGCGGCGCACCTCGCTCGGGGCGTTTTCGTACAGGCACACGAGGCTGCGCGTGCCCTTTATGGTCATCAACTCGTCGTCGCTGATGGAGAGCGCCAGCAGCGGGTAGCGCACGCCGGCGTAGCGCTCGCGCGCGGCCTCGCCCTCTGCGCCCACGCTGTAGCGCGGGTGCAGGCACCAGCGCCGCCACTGCAGCATGGCGCCGGCCGGAATGTCGCCCACCATGCGCAGGCTGCGTCCAGGGAAGTAGCCGCATAACCGCGTGGCCAGCGGCACCACGAAGAACCAGAAGTAGGGCACCACGAAGCGCAGCCGCGGCGTGTTTTCGCGCCAGTAACCGCTGCCGGCGGCCACACTCAACAAGCCGCTGACCTTGTCGGCGTTGGCCAGCAGCCCCGGCAGTTGCGCGCCCAAGCTGTGGCCCAGCAGCAGCAGCGGCAGCTTGGGGCGGTCGGTGTGGGCAAAGTCGATCACCGCCTCAAAGTCGCGCACCCAGTCGTGCAGATCGGCTTGGAAGCCGCGCAGCCGCACCCCGGCGGGCAGCGAATCACCGGTGCCGCGGTAGTCGAAGCTGAGGACGCGCCAGCCCTGCGCCGCCAGCCACTGGGCAAAGGGGGTGTAAAAATCTTGGCGCACGCCCATGGCCGCCGCGATGACCACGCTGCCCGCCGCCGGCCCTGTGGACTCGAACACCCGCACCCCGAGCTTGCAACCGTCTTTGGCCTTGATCTGTTGCGTTCTCACGTGGTGTGGGTATCTGGTGGAGGAATGGCAGCTTAAACCCGCTCAAAAATGCCGGCTGCGCCCTGCCCCATGCCCACGCACATGGTCACCATGCCGTAGCGCAACTGGTGCCGCTGCAGGGCGTGCACCACGGTGGCGGCGCGGATGGCGCCGGTGGCCCCCAGCGGGTGCCCCAGGGCGATGGCCCCGCCCATGGGGTTGACGCGCGCCGGGTCGAGCGCTAGCGTGCGCAGCACCGCCAGCGCCTGCGCGGCAAATGCTTCGTTGAGCTCGATCCAGCCCAGGTCGTGCTGGCCGATGCCAGCGGCCTTGAGCGCCGCCGGGATGGCCTCGATCGGCCCGATGCCCATCAGGTGCGAGGGCACGCCGCGCGAGGCGTAACCCACAAAGCGGGCCAGCGGCTTGAGGCCAAAGCGCTGCACGGCCGCACCGCTGGCCAGCAGCAGCGCCCCGGCGCCGTCGGAGGTCTGCGAGCTGTTGCCGGCGGTGACACTGCCCAGCCCGGTGGGGCTGCCGTCGGCGCGGCGTGGCACCGCAAACGGCGGCTTGAGCTTGGCCAGCCCTTCGAGCGAGGTGTCGGGGCGCGCGCCTTCGTCCAGGCTCACCACGCGCTGCTTTTCGTGAACCTGGCCGCTGGCGAGGTCGAGCTTGCGCTCGGTGACCGACACCGGCGTGATTTCGGCGCTGAACTCGCCCGCCGCCTGCGCCGCCAGCGCGCGCTGGTGCGATTGCAGGGCAAAAGCGTCTTGGTCGGCGCGGCTCACCTTCCACTGCTGCGCCACTTTCTCGGCCGTCAGGCCCATGCCGTAGGCGATGCCGTAGTCTTCGATGCGCTCGGTGTTGCGAAACGCCGCTGGCGACAGGCTGGGCGCGTTGCCCATCATCGGCACCATGCTCATGCTTTCCACGCCGGCGGCGATCATCACGTCGGACTCGCCAACGCGGATGCGGTCGGCCGCCATTTGCACCGCGCTCAGGCCCGAGGCGCAAAAGCGGTTTACGGTGATGCCGCCCACGCTGTCGGGCAGGCCGGCCAGTACGGCGCCAATGCGCGCCACGTTCAGGCCCTGTTGGGCCTCGGGGATGGCGCAGCCGCAGATTACGTCTTCGATTGCCGCCGGGTCGAGGTTGGGCACCTCGGCCAGCACGGCGCGCAGCACATGCGCCAGCAGGTCGTCGGGGCGGGTGTGCTTGAAATAACCGCGGTGCGATTTGCCGATCGGCGTGCGCTTGGCCGCAACGATGTAGGCGTCTTGTAGGGGTTTCATCGGGGAGGGCTCCGGGTATTTAGTTGCGCAGCGGTTTGCCGGTTTGCAGCATTCCCATGATGCGCGCCTGCGTTTTGGGGTGCACGATCAGGCTGCAAAAAGCCTGGCGCTCGAGTTGCAACAGGTACTCCTCGCTCACCAGCGTGCCAGCCTCGACCTCGCCGCCGCAGACCACGTGGGCGATCTGGCTGGCGATGTAAAAGTCGTGCTGGCTGATGAAGCCGCCGTCGCGCATGTTGATCAGCGAGCCCAAGATGGTGGCTTTGACCGAGCGCCCTGCGGCCGGGAACAGGCGCTTGAGCGGCGGCCGGTAGCCGGCGCGTTGCAGCGCCTGCGCCTGCCCGATGGCCACGTACAGCAGCTCGTCTTTGTGCGCCACGATGGTGTCGCTGGGCAGCAGGTAGCCGAGCTTGCGGCTCTCGAGGGCGCTGGTGCCCACGCTGGCCATGGCCGCGGCCTTGAAGCCTTCGCTCAGGAACGGCAGCATATCGGTGCCGGTGCTGGCGCGGGCGTTTTCGGCCGCGCGCCGGGCGATATAGGTCAGGCCGCCGGCACCCGGGATCAGGCCCACGCCCACTTCCACCAGCCCGATGTAGCTCTCGAGGTGCACCACCCGGTGTGCGCAGTGCAGCAGCAGCTCGCAGCCGCCGCCCAGCGCCATGCCGCGCACCGCCGCCACCACCGGCACCTGGGCGTAGCGCAGTTTGAGCATGACGCGCTGCAGCTCGGCTTCCACGTCTTCGATCGCCGCCACGCCCGCCGCCAAAAAGGCCGGCATCACGGCTTGCAAATCGGCGCCGACGCTGAACGGCTCGTCGCCCGACCAGATCACCAAGCCTTGGTAGCCAGCCTCGGCCAGATCGACGGCGCGGCTCAAGCCCTCGGTGACACCGGGGCCAATGGCGTGCATCTTGCTCTTGATGCTGGCGATGAGCACGCCAGCCACGTCGCCTTGCTCCAGCGTCCAGAGGCGGATGTCGGCGTCTTCGTAAACGGTTTGGCCAGCGCTGTGGAAGGTCTGAGCGCCCTCGCCGAGCAAGGTCTCGCGGAACAGCTGGCGCCCATACACCGGCAGTTCGCGCCGGGGCTGGAACTGGCCTAGGCTGGGGTTCCACGAGCCTTCGGGCTGGTGCACGCCACCGCGCGCGGCCACCGGGCCGTTAAAGACCCAATCGGGCAGCGGCGTGCGGCACAGCGCCAGCCCGGCGTCGATGTCGGCTTGCACCATCTGCGCCACCTCGAGCCAGCCGGCTTCTTGCCAGAGCTCGAATGGGCCTTGCTGCATGCCAAAGCCCCAGCGCATGGCCTGATCGACGTCGCGCGCGCAGTCGGCAATGGTGGCCAAGTGCAGCGCGGCGTAGTGAAAGCTGTTACGCAGTATCGCCCACAGAAAACGCCCCTGCGGCCCTTCGGCGTTGCGCAGCAGCTTGAGGCGCTCGGGCGCCGGCTTTTTGAGCATGCGGCCATAGACTTCGTCGGCCTTCTGGCCCTTGCCGTCGGCGCAGGGCACGTAGTCGCGGCTTTCGAG
>Ga0208735_100399_pt1 | contig 20329 bp, 22 predicted proteins | sample Subbio12Aug_8Aab_FD_184829 | JGI IMG/M metagenome (GOLD analysis project Ga0208735, IMG submission 184829) | Serpentinite rock and fluid subsurface biosphere microbial communities from McLaughlin Reserve, California, USA - CR12Aug_8Aab (SPAdes) | ecosystem: Environmental > Terrestrial > Deep... | reverse complement strand
GGGTCAGCGCCACTCTGGCCGAGCATCTCGCCACCCAGCCCGCCTGAGCCATCCTTTCAGCCTTGCCCAGACCTCCCCGCCGGAGGCCCCCACCCTGGCCCCGGACCAGGCGCTGTCATCCGGGCGCAGCTGTTCCCTGGGGGTTTGGCGGGCGAAGCACCCCCAATGACCGAGGAGGAGGGCAAAGCCCCGACGACGAGACAAAAGCCTCGCCCGTCAGACCCCGCCCGTCAGACCCCGCCCGTCAGACCCCGCCCGACCCCGCGCGTCACGGCCCGTAGACCGTCACCTGCGGCAACTCGGTCAGCGACAACCCCAGCGCCTGGAACGCCGCCAGCGACAAGAGCGCCCCGCCGGTCCCCGGGCGCAGTTCCACGGCCAGCGACTTGCCCGCCGCCGTCACGATCCGCCCCTGCGCCTTGGCCTTGACCAAGGGCGCGGACAGCCAGAACCCCTGCTCTGCCGGCGAACCCAGGGCCACGACGACGCGGCCCAGGTCCCGCTCGCCACCCGTGGCGGGGGCTGACAGCGCCGCCGCCTTCTGCTCGGCGGTGGTCTTGTCCAGCGCTTCCGGGCTTGCTGCCCGCGTCGTGCCCAGCACCGTGCTCGCCACTACAGGTGCAGCTTCGGTCGCGGCTTCGGTCGCGGCTTCGGTCTCGGCAGGTCCCGTCACCCCGGACCGCGGCCCCTCGGCCTGGAACAGGGCACAGCCCGCCAGGGTCAGGGAACAGGCGAAGATCATGGCAAGCTGACGCATGGTCGCAGCCTAACCTGCCGCTTCCCACCCCGCAATTGCCGCTCTCGCTCTTGTGCGCCCCCCCGCGCAGGCCTACCCTTCCCCCATGACGCCCCTCATCGATCCCTTCGCCCGCGCGATCAGCTACCTGCGTGTCTCGGTCACCGACCGCTGCGACTTCCGCTGCACCTACTGCATGTCGGAACACATGACCTTCCTGCCCAAGGCCGATCTGCTCAGCCTGGAAGAACTTGACCGCCTCTGCTCCACCTTCGTGCGCATGGGCGTCCAGAAGCTGCGGATCACCGGGGGCGAGCCCCTGGTCCGCAAGGGCATCCTCACCTTCTTCGAAGCGATGTCGCGCCACCTGCAGACCGGCGCGCTGAAGGAACTGACGCTGACCACCAACGGCAGCCAGCTGGCAAGATTCGCCCAGCCCCTTGCCGATCTTGGCGTCCGCCGCGTCAACGTCTCGCTCGACACACTGGACCCGGCCAAGTTCGCCGAGATCACCCGCTGGGGCCGCCTGCCCCAGGTCCAGGCCGGGATCGAGGCCGCCAGAGCCGCCGGCCTGAAGGTCAAGATCAACGCCGTGGCCCTGAAAGGCGTCAATGAGGACGAGCTTTTCCCCCTCCTCGACTGGTGCGCCCGCGAAGACCACGACCTGACCTTCATCGAGGTCATGCCGATGGGCGAGGACATGTCGCCCCTCCGCCTCGACCAGTACTGGCCGCTGAAGGACCTGCGGGCCCGTCTTGCCGACCGCTTCACCCTCACCGACCTGGCCGAGCGCACCGGCGGCCCGGCCCGCTATGTCCGGGTCGAGGAGACCGGCCAGAAGGTCGGCTTCATCACGCCCTTGACCCACAATTTCTGCGAAAGCTGCAACCGGGTGCGGCTGACCTGCACCGGCGAGCTTTACATGTGCCTCGGCCAGGAAGACATGGCCGACCTGCGCGCGCCGCTGCGCGCCAGCCCCGACGACGCGCCCCTTGAACAGGCGATCCGTGCCGCCATCGCCCGAAAGCCCAAGGGCCACGACTTCGACTACAGCCGCCAAAGGGTCGCGGGCCAGATCACCCGCCACATGAGCCACACCGGCGGCTGATCCGGGTGTCAGTCGGGCGCCATCCGGGGCGGCATCCGGGCGGCTGATCCTCCTCGTTCGACGTCGTCGTCTCGTCGGTGCCCAGCGAGGAGTGACGCAGTCAACGACGAGCGTGTCAGACGACCGCCTTCTGCTCGGCCACGTGCAACAGCGCCTCCAGCAGCGCAACCTCGACCACGCGCCCGGTCCCAAGTCCGATGATCTCCACTTCGTCACTGCCCCGCGTTTCGCGCAAGGAGCAGCGCCAGTGTCCGTCCGGTTCCTGCGCCTTGCCGGTCAGCTGGATCGTCCAGCCCCAGGACGCCGGGAAGGCGCATCCTGCCGGTCGAAACATAACCCCGGGAGGGTCCGAGATGCCGAAAAAACTGCCTGTACCCTCTGGTTCGAAACCCTGTCGCGTGGCGATGTCGCGCTGGTCGGAGGCAAGAACAGCTCGCTGGGCGAAATGGTCCAGCAGCTTGGCCGCAAGGGCATCAAGGTCCCCGGCGGCTTTGCCACCACCGCGGACGCCTACCGCGCCTACCTTGCTGCCAACGCCCTGAACGACCGCATCGCCCGGACGCTGCAGCACTGGCAAGACCACAAGATCTCGCTGCACGAGGCAGGGTCCCAGGTCCGCGCGATGATCCTGGAGGGGAACTGGCCCAAGGACATCGAGGCCGACATCCTCGCGGCCTATCGCGAACTCTCGCGCCGGGCCGGGACGACCGACCTCCCCGTCGCCGTCCGCTCTTCCGCCACCGCCGAGGACCTGGCGTTCGTCATCAACAACACCCTCAAGGTCCATCCGATGGCGCTGGTCCACTTCGACAGCCTCAAGGACGAAGCTGCCAAGGCCAGGATCGCCGACCTGACCCGCGCCTTTCCCGACAAGACGGAATACTTCATCGACGGCCTGGCCCGCGGCCTGTCGCAGATCGCTGCGTTGGCCTATCCGAACCCGGTCATCGTCCGGATGAGCGATTTCAAGACCAACGAATACGCCGACCTGCTTGGCGGCCGCGAGTTCGAGCCGCACGAGGAGAACCCGATGATCGGCTTTCGCGGCGCCTCGCGCTACTACTCGCCACGCTACGAGGCGGGCTTCGCGCTGGAATGCAAGGCAATCCAGCGCCTGCGCAAGGACCTGGGTTTCGACAACGTGATCGTCATGATCCCCTTCTGCCGCAGCCCCGCAGAAGCCGACCGCGTCCTGGCGACGATGGCGAAACACGGCCTCAAGCGCGGCAAGGACGGCTTGCAGGTCTACGTCATGGGCGAAATCCCCGCCAACGTCATCCTCGCCGAGGACTTCGCCAGACGCTTCGACGGCTTTTCCATCGGCTCGAACGACCTGACCCAGCTTACCCTTGGCGTCGACCGCGATGCCGAGGACCTGGCCGCCCTGTTCGACGAATCCGATCCCGCCGTCCTGTGGATGATCGAAAGCCTGATCGCCCGCGCCCACAAGGCGCAAGCCAAGGTCGGCCTCTGCGGCCAGGCCCCGTCGAACGACCCGGCCTTTGCCCGGCTTCTGGTGCAGGCCGGCATCGATTCGATCTCGGTCACACCCGACAGCTTCATCGCCGTCAAACGCAACGTGGCCGCGGCAGAAGCTCCGGGTCCGAGCTCACGGGGCCGGGCGTGAACGCCGACGCACACCCGCAACCATCTGTCATCGCATGGACTTTCAGTGTTGGCCCCCAGTGGCTGCGCCCGCTGATGCCACGGCGGAACTCCGGCCGCCGCCTTGGCCGGTCTGAAAGCCCGGATCACGCCAGGATTGCCACCCTCCGCCGCAAGACAGCCAGGGTGGCTCTGGCATGACAGGTGCTCTGGCATGACAGGTGATCTGGCCAGGTTGACCGAAACAAACCTGGTGATTCCGTCCCCGAACATCCAGGGCAGGGCGCGCAGGATGCGGCGTCCTCCGGGGTCGGGCGTGGATCGCAGCACCGCCGATCCAGAGCCGGCGTAGGGTGGGCAATCTGCCCACCGCCCCCTACTTCGTCAGGATCAGCTTCCCCGCCCGGGTGATCCGCAGGCTGTAGACCTGCCCGTCCAGCACGATCCGCGCCAGGCTGCCGCCCTCGGTCAAGGCCCGCGCATCGTGCACCGGCGTCGCATCCGCGGTCAGCCACATGTCGACCAAGGCGTTCATCTCCGCACCTCCAGCCGAGCGATCAGGGCCTCCAGGGCCGGACCGGGTAAAATCCCTGCCGTGGTGAACAGCAGTTCCAGGATATCGCCCCTCAGGGCGTGTCGTTCGGGCATGATGACCTCCAGATGATCGACGCACCGGGCGGACCCGAACCGGGTTGGCTAGGCTTCTGCTATATCCTTACTAAAACACTAGGACATGTCAACGCACATTCCACTGGCCCTGCGCGCACCAAAGGTTATCCTGCCGACCCGATGACCCAGGACCCCGCAGGCTCTCTTCTCTCGCTGCCTCCGCCACACGTGCCTGCTGCGGCGCTGGCGGACCTTGCCGCCACGCATTGGGGTCTCGGCGGTCGACTGCACCCCCTCACGTCCGAGCGCGACCAGAACCACCGCCTTGACACGCTGCGGGGCAGCTTCACCCTGAAACTCGCCAACCCGGCCGAGCCCGCCGCCCTGACCCGCTTCCAGACCGAGGCCCTCCTTCACGCTGCCCGGCACGCCCCCGACCTTCCCACCCCCCGCGTCGTCCCGACCCGCGACGGGCGCACCATCCTGCCCACGCCCGAAGGCGCCCTCCGCCTGCTCACCTGGCTTCCCGGCACGCCGCTGGCCCACCTGGCCCGCACGCCCGCGCTGGCCGCCGCGATCGGCACCGCCCTTGGCCGCCTTGACGCCACGCTTGCCAGCTTCAGTCACCCGGCGGCCGACCACCACCTCCTGTGGGACATCCGCAACGCCCGCGACCTTGCCCCCCTTGCCGCCGCCCTGCCGGACGACCTGAAGCCCCGCATCGCGGCCTTCCTCACCCGCTTTGCCACCCGGACGGCCCCGGCCCTGGACCAGCTTCCGCGCCAGGTGATCCACGGCGACTTCAATCCCCACAACCTCCTGGCCGACCCCGACGCGCCCACAAGCCTTGCCGGGATCCTCGATTTCGGCGACATGACGCTGTCGCACCGCATCTGCGACCTTGCCGTCGCCGCCTCTTACCTGATCGACCCGTCGGAGCCGCCCGCCCTACTGGTCCCCCTCGTCCGGGCCTATCACCAGGCCAACCCGCTGACGGAAGGCGAACTCCGCCTCCTGCCCGACCTCATCACCGCCCGCCTGGTGACGACGCTCACGATCTCGGCCTGGCGGGCCGTCCGCTATCCGCAGAATGCGCCCTACATCCTGCGCAACGCCCCGACCTCGCGCGCAGGGCTCGACGCCCTTTGCGACCCGGACGCCCTTGCCGCCCAACTTCTCCACGCCTGCGAAAGCCCCCCCAGATGACCGGCCCCATCACGCGCCAGACCACCATGCTGAACGCCTATACCCCCGGCGCGGGCCACCTGTCGCCCGAAGACGAGGCTCTGGCGCGACGCCGCGCCCGGTCACTCGGCCCGGCCTACCGGCTGTTCTACGAAACCCCCGTCCACCTTGTCCGCGGCCAGGGCGTCCACCTTTACGATCCCGACGGCAATGCCTACCTCGACTGCTACAACAACGTCGCCTCTGTCGGCCATTGCCACCCCCGCGTGGTCGAGGCCCTGTCCCGGCAGGCCGCCACCCTTGCCACCCACACCCGCTACCTGCACGACGGCATCCTCGCCTATGCCGAGCGTCTGCTCGCGCTCTTCCCGGCCCAGCTGTCCCAGGTGATGTTCACCTGCACCGGAAGCGAGGCGAACGACCTCGCCCTCCGCATCGCCCGCGCCGCGACGGGCGGCACCGGGGTCATTGTCACCGACAACGCCTACCACGGCGTCACCCTGGCCACCGCCGAGATGTCGATGTCCATCGGCCCCGCCGTCGCCCCCGGCCCGACCGTGTTCCCGATCCCCGCCCCATCGGCGCAGAACCACCCGCAGGGCATCGCCGAAGGCTTCGCCGCTGCCGTCACCGCCGCCTGCGACCGCATGGAGGCGCAAGGGATCCAGCCCGCCCTCCTCATCGTCGACACCATCTTCTCCTCGGACGGCGTCTACCCCGACCCCGAAGGCTTCCTTGCCCCCGCCGCCGCCGCGATCCGCGCCCGCGGCGGCCTGTTCCTCGCCGACGAGGTGCAGCCCGGCTTCGGCCGCACCGGCGCGCAGTTCTGGGGCTTCCAGCGCCACGGGGTGATCCCCGACATGGTCAGCCTGGGCAAGCCGATGGGCAACGGCTACCCGATGGCAGGCCTGGTCCTGCAACCCGGCACCATCGAAGAATTCGGACAGCAAGCGCGCTACTTCAACACCTTCGGCGGCAATGCCGTCGCCGCTGCCGTAGGCCTTGCCGTCCTTGACGTGATCCGCGACGAAGGGCTGCAACAGAACGCCGCCACCGTTGGAGAGGCCTTCACGCAAGGCCTGAGGTCCCTCGCACAACGCCATGAAAGCCTTGGAGAAACCCGCGCCGCCGGACTTTTCGTCGGCCAGACCATCCTCAGCGATGGCAAGCCCGACCCCGCCCGCACCGCGCGTCTGGTGAACGCCTTGCGGGACAACCGCATCCTGATCAGTTCGACCGGCCCGCAAGGCGACAGCCTGAAGATCCGCCCGCCGCTTCCCTTCAGCCTTGCGGACGCCGATCAGGTCCTGGCCACCCTCGACCGCCTGCTGCCGACGCTCTAGACGCCGGGCGGCAGCCCCCGCCCGACACGCGGCAAAGCCATTCATCCTTGTCCAAGTATCCCCGCCGGAGGCGCCCTTCGGCCGCACAGCCTTTCGGACATGTGAAATGCACCCGGCCTCGCCCGAGGCGGAGGGGTGCCAAGCCCCGACGACGAGACAAAGGACTTCGCGCGCCAGCGCTCTGCATGAAAGCCGACCCGACCCGGACCGCGGCAAATGTTGCCAGACGGTTGACGACCGCCGGCACCCATTCGACATTGAACCCAAATCCGAAACCGTCCGGCGTGGACAGGCTTACCCCAGGGCGTAGCCCGCGCCCCGCACCGTGCGCACCGGATCGGCCCCGCCGTGCTGCATCAGGCTCTTGCGCAGCCGTCCCACATGCACGTCCACCGTCCGGGTATCGACATAGATGTCGCGGCCCCAGACCAGGTCCAGCAACTGCTCGCGCGAAAAGACCCGGCCCGGCCGCTCCATCAGCGTGACCAGCAGCTTGAACTCGGTCGGGCCCAGCTTCAGCACCTTCTCGCCCCGGTAGACCCGATGGCTTTCGGGGTCCAGCCGGATATCCTCGTGCTCCAGCACCACCCCGGCGGTCGAGGGCCTGACGCGCCGCAGTTGTGCCCGCGCGCGGGCCATCAGCTCCAGCACCGAATAGGGCTTGACCACGTAATCGTCCGCGCCCGTCTCCAGCCCGCGGATCCGGTCCACCTCCTCGGCCCGCGCCGAGAGCATGATGATCGGGATGCCCCGCGTCTCGGGCCGCATCTTCAACCGGCGGCAGACCTCGATCCCGGACACTTTCGGCATCATCCAGTCCAGGATTATGATGTCCGGCTCTTCCTCGTCGACCAGGACCATCGCGTCCTCGCCGTTGTCGGCCTGGGTCACGGCAAAGCCCTCGGCCTCCAGGTTGTAGGCCAGCACTGTCCGCTGCGCCGGTTCATCCTCGACCAGCAGGACCCGCGGCTGTCCACCCTTGCCCATCGTCAGGCCCCCGCCCCGGTGCTGTCGACCTTCGGCCGCTCATCCTCGGGCAGCGAGCCGGTCACGAGGTAGATCACCTGCTCGGCCACCGAGGTGGCATGATCCCCGACACGTTCGATGTTCTTGGCGATGAAATGCAGGTGCATGCAGGGCCCGATGGTGCGCGGGTCCTCCATCATGTGGGTCAGGAATTCGCGGAAGATCGAGTTGTACATCTGGTCGATGTCGCGGTCGCGGGCGCGCACATCCTGAGCCAGCTTCAGGTCGCGGCGGATATAGGCGTCCAGCGCGTCGGTCAGCATCTGCACCACGGCCTTCGCCAGCCGCCGGATCGAGCCCGAAGCCCCCGGCACCTGGGTCATCTTCGACAATGCGGCAGTCCGCTTGGCCAGGTTCTTCGCGTAATCCCCGGCCCGTTCCAGCGCCGCCGCGATCTTCATCACGGTCAGCACCGTGCGCAGGTCGCCGGCGGTCGGTCCGCGCAGCGCCAGCAGCAGGGCGCAACGGGTGTTGATCTCGTCCTCCAGCGCGTCGATGGCGGCGTCGCCGGCCCTGACCCGCGCGGCCATGTCCTCGTCGCGGGTGTCCAGCGCCTCGGCTGCATCCAGCAGTGCGGCCTCGACCAGCCCGCCCATGCGCATGACCAACGCCTGAGCCGCCTCGAGGTCGCGGTCGAAGGCCGTGAGGATATGTGCGGTGTTCATCGCCTGCTCCTTATCCGATCCGGCCGGTGATGTAGGCCTCGGTGCGGGGGTCCTTCGGGGTGGTGAAGATCTGCGTCGTGTCGGCATATTCGACCAGGTTCCCCAGATGGAAGAACGCCGTCTTCTGGCTGACACGGGCCGCCTGCTGCATCGAGTGGGTCACGATCACCACCGAAAACTGGTTGCGCAGCTCGCTGATCAGCTCTTCGATCTGGGCCGTCGCGATCGGGTCCAGCGCCGAGCAGGGTTCGTCCATCAGCAGGACCTCCGGTCCCGTCGCCACGGCCCGCGCGATGCAAAGGCGCTGCTGCTGGCCGCCGGAAAGCCCGGTGCCGGCGGCGTCGAGCCGGTCCTTGACCTCATTCCAGAGCGCGGCCTTGCGCAGCGAGGATTCGACGATCTCGTCCAGCTCGGCCTTGTTGCGGGTCAGGCCGTGGATCTTCGGCCCATAGGCCACGTTGTCGTAGATCGACTTCGGGAACGGGTTCGGCTTCTGGAACACCATGCCCACCTTCGCCCGCAGCTGCACCGGGTCGACGCGGGGGTCGTAGATGTCCTCGCCGTCCAGCAGGATCTTGCCCGTGACGCGGGCCGCGGCGATAGTGTCGTTCATCCGGTTCAGGCAGCGCAGGAAGGTCGACTTGCCGCACCCCGACGGACCGATGAAGGCCGTGACCGCGCAGTCCAGGATGTCGACGGACACATCCTTCAGCGCATGGTTCTGCCCGTAGTGGACCTGCACATCCGAGGCGCTGATCTTCATGGTCGTCGACGCGATGTCCCTGACCGTTCCGCGCATGTCGTCCATCGCTTGCTCCATGACCGCCGCTGCCTGCCGTCTGCCCTGCCGCTCTAGGACGGCATGATGAAGCCTATGCGACGGATACGTAACAGTCCAATGACAGTCTGCGCCGAAGGCCGGGATACGCTGCCCCGCGCGCAGCCGGGCCGCCAGGCTCTTGCCGCGGATCAGGACCCAGCGCACTCTGCCCGCACCCTGGCAGGAGCCCGACGTGACCGACCGACCGCCCTATCGCTGGCCCGACCCCGACCGCGACTATGCCAACGCGGCCTTCATTCCGGGGGCCGCCGACTTTCCGCCCCGCTGGACCGAGGCGGCGGCAGGCTTTCGCCGCGCGCTGGGCAAGCGGGCGGACCTGGACCTCGCCTATGGTCCGTCCGCGCGCGAAAAGCTGGACCTCTTCCTGCCCGAAGGCACGCCGAAGGGGGTGGTGGTCTTCGTTCACGGCGGCTATTGGCACCTATTCTCCAAGGCGCACTGGTCACATCTGGCGGCGGGGCCGCTGGCGCGGGGCTATGCGGTGGCGATGCCAAGCTACACGCTGGCCCCGGCGGCCCGGATCGCGGGGATGACGGCCGAGATCGCGCGGGCCTGCTGGTTCGTCGGCACCCGCGTCGCGGGGCCGATGGTGGTGACCGGCCATTCCGCCGGGGGGCATCTGGCGGCCCGGATGGGGTGTGAGGACATGCCGGTGCCGGTGGCGCGCGTCGTGCCGATCTCTCCCCTTGCCGAGCTGGGGCCGCTGATCGCGACTGGGATGAACGCGACGCTGAAGATCGACGCGGCCGAGGCGGCGGCGGAAAGCCCGGCGCGGCACCGCTTGCGGGACGGGGTCAGCGCCCATGTCTGGGTCGGGGCTGACGAGCGCCCGGCCTTCCTGATGCAGGCGCGGCTGCTGGCCGAGGAATGGGGCTGCCCCTGGACCGCCGATCCGGGGCAGCACCATTTCAGCGTCATCGACGGGTTGCAGGACCCGGACTCTGCGCTTTGCCGGGTGTTGCTGGACGGGCTGCAACCGGTTCCGGCCACAGTGAACATCCGCGGATGATCCCCTTTCATCAACCGCTGGCAGGCGGCCGTTCAGGGTTTCTTCACCGCTTCCACCGCGGCCCGTGCAGCGACGGCGTCCTCTCCTCGCGAGACACCAGCGAGGAGTGACGCAGTCACCGACGAGCGGGCCGTCAGAGCAGCATCGCCTCTTCCGCCCGGCGCGCCTCGGCCTCGCGCTCGGCCTGGATCCGGGCGCGGCGGCGGCGGTTGATCTCGTAGACCAGGGCCAGGACCAGGGTCACGCAGATCAAGAGGAACGCCAGCGCGTTGATCGTCGGCGTGATGCCGGACCGGACCTGGCTGAAGACATAGACCGTCAGCGTATCGGCCCCGCCCCGGGTGAACTGGGTGACGTTGAAGTTCTCGATCGACTGGAAGAAGGCCACCGCCGCCCCGGCCCCGACGGCCGGGTAAAGATGCGGCAGCAGGATGCGTCGCATGACCTGGGTATGCGACGCCCCAAGATCCAGCGCCGCCTCTTCCAGGTCGGCATCGAAGCTTTGCAGCCGGGCCAGCACCAGCAGCATCACCATCGCCGCGATATAGCTGACCTGACCCAGGACCGACAGATGCAGGCCGGGATTGAACAGGAAGAACTCTGTCCCCAGCGCATTGCCCATCCTGGTCCAGAGGATCATCGTCGAGATGCCGATCACCACGCCGGGGATCAGGATGGTCGAGATCATCAGCCCGTACAGCACGGTCCGCACCTTGCCCGAGATCGAGTTGATCAGGATGGCCGAGGCCGTCCCCACGACCACCGAGATGACCGCGACCGCGACCGCGACCCAAAGCGTGTTCACGAAGGCCAGCATCATGCGCTGGTCCTGCACCATCTGGGAAAACCACGTCGTGGTGAATCCGCGCCAGGGCACGATCGACGGCAGCTTGGAATCGTTGAAGGCCGCGCCGGACATCACCACCAGCGGCGCCAGCAGGAAGACAAGAAACAGCACCATGTATAGATGCGCGAGGTTCTGACGGAAACGATGCATGATCCCTTTCCCCCCTACTTCGCGATGTCGGACAGCTTCACCCGGAACACCCACATCGCCAGACTGACGAAAAGGGTGCAGAGCAGAAGCAGCAGGAAGGCATAGGCCGAGGCCGTGTTCCAGTCGAGCGCGTCGTTGAACCACTGGTTGATCGTCTGGGTGAACCACTGCGAGGTGGTGGAGCCCAGGATCGACGGCACCAGCAGCGAGCCGGCCGACAGCATGAAGACCATCACCGACCCCGCGGCGATGCCGGGTTTGGAATGGGGCAGCACGATGCGCCAGTGGATCTTCCACCAGGGGGCACCCAGGTCCTCGGCCGCTTCGATCTGGTTGGTGTCCAGCGACTGGATCGCGTTGTAGATCGGGAACAGCATGAACAGGACATAGGTGTAGATCAGCCCGATCACGACGCCGGTATAGCCCATGTTGGTCCAGCGGATCGGGTCCTCGATCAGGCCAAGGTTCAGCAACAGCCAGTTCAGCGGCCCGCGGAACGCAAGGATGATCCACCAGGCGAAGGCGCGCAGCACCTCGGACACCCAGAGCGGGATGAACAGCAGCAGGATCAGCGTCGGCAGTGACCGGGGGTTCACGATCTTGGCCATGTAATAGGCAAGCGGATAGGCCATGAAGAAGCAGATGACCGTCACGACCATCGAATACCAGATGGTCAGCCAGAAGGTCAGCACATGCACCGGGATCTGGAAGGTGAAGCCCAGGAAGCTGCGCTCGATCGTGCCATCGAAGACCTTGAGGTAGTTGTCCAGGCTGTAGGTGTCGTTCGGGCCGCCAACCTCCCTGACCGGCAGATAGGGACGGAAGCTTTGCTCGAACAGCGTCATGTTCGGGATGATGACCAGCATCAGAAGCCAGAAGGCGACCATCAGCCCCATGATGAGGGTCAGGCCGGGGCCGTAGCGGCGGAGGAGGTCCTGCATCGTCAGCTCCTGACGTTCGCGTCGGGCAGGATCGCGGCCCGTGCGGGATCGAAGGCCATGTAGGCCCGTGTTCCCCTGTCGGGCATCGTGGCCGAGCCGTCGTTGCGGATCTCGGCCGTGAGGTGGATGCCGCTGTCGCCGGTCGCGTGGACGGTGATGAAGTTGCCCTCGAAGGAGACATCGGTGATCGTGACCGGGACCGAGTTCTCGGCCTCTGCCGCGACCGAGATCACCGTGTGTTCGGGGCGGACGTAAAGCTTGCCGTCGCGGCCACCAAGGTCGCCCAGCCGGGCGCGGAACGTGCCGTGCGGGGTCGAGAAGCTGGCCATGCCGTCGGCAGCCTGCTGCACCTCGCCCTTGAAGATGTTGTTTTCGCCAACGAAACTGGCGACGAAACCGTTGACCGGGTTGTTGTAGATCTCGCGCGGGTCGGCGATCTGCTGGATGCGGCCCTGGGACATCACGCCGACGCGGTCCGACATCGCCAGCGCCTCGCCCTGGTCATGGGTGATGTAGATGAAGGTGACTCCGGTGCGCTGCTGGATGGCCCGAAGCTCGGCGCGCATGTGCTGGCGCAGCTTCAGGTCCAGGGCCGACAGCGGTTCGTCCAGCAGCATGACCTGCGGTTCGACCGCAAGGGCGCGGGCGATGGCGACGCGCTGCTTCTGGCCACCCGAAAGCTGGCTGACCATCTTTTCCGCAGCCCCCGGCAGGTCGACCAGTTGCAACAGCTCTTCGGCCCGCTTGCGGCGGCTGGCCTTGTCGACGCCGCGCACTTCCAGGCCGAAGGTGATGTTCTCCCAGATCGGCATCAGCGGGAACAGCGCGAGGTTCTGGAAGATCAGCGCGGTCGGGCGCTGGTTCGGGCGCTTGCCCCGCACATCCTCGCCCCCGATGCGGATCACCCCCTGCGTCGGCTCGATGAAGCCCGACACCATCCGCAGGATCGTGGTCTTGCCGCAACCCGACGGCCCCAGGAACGAGAAGAACTCGCCCGGTCTTATCGAAACGTTGGCGTTGTCGACGGCCCGGAAGGTGCCGAAGTCGCAGCAGACGTTTTCCAGATCAATTCCCGCGCTCATGGTCTGCGAGGTCCCCCTGAAGTTCATTCTTTTCGTTGCAGGCTAGCAGGCAGCCCGGCCCCCGCAATGGGTATCGCCAGTTTCTGCCCGACATTCGGTCCAGACCGACGCCGCGATGCCCAAAAAAGTCACGCCGAGCCCTTTCGGACCCGGCGTGAGCATCGCGTGTCAGAGGCCCAGGATCAGGCCGCCCTGTACTTGTCGGCGTATTCGGCGCGCCGGGCCAGGAACTCGGCCGACTGGTCGGGCCACCACCACAGCTTGGACAGCGCCTCGTCGTTGAAGGTGGCGTTGTAGAAGGTGGCGACATCCGGGTTCATCAGGTCGGACGCGCCCTTGGCCACCGGGTTGGACGAGAAGGCCGAAGCCCAGCCCGCAGCACCCTCCGGGGTCGAGACGAACTTGGCGAACTCGTGCGCCTGCTCGACGTTGGCCGCGTTCTTCATCAGCACGAAGCCCTGGTGCCAGGCGAAGGCGCCCTCGACCGGAACAACATAGGCAAAGCCCTCGTTGCGCAGGTTGAAGCCGGTCGAATCCCAGTTCAGGCCGACAGTCGCGCCGTTTGCGATGAAGCCGGCGTTGGCCTCGTTCTCGCCCGACCACCACTGCACGACGTTGCCCTTGGCCTTGACCGCCTCGGCCAGCGCGATGTCCCACAACTCGGTCATCGCAGCCATGTCGGTGTAGCCGTCCATCCAGGGACGCGGCAGCTTGCCGGTCGCGTCCAGCCAGCGGCCCATCGCGGCCAGCGCCGAATGCGGGCGCACCACGACCGAGTTCTCGGGGTTGAACAGATCGCCCAGCGACGGCGGGGTGGAAAGCTTGGCCTCGGCGGTGTTGACCACCAGCGCTTCCGTGCCCCAGTTCGAGGGGACGTATTTCAGCACGCCATCGGGACGCGACCGCTCACCGGCCGCACCATCGGCCAGGCCCGGCAGGTAGTTGTCCATCGCCAGTTTCGATTCGTCCCAGGCACCCAGCAGCCCGTTCGAATGCCAGGCGCCGACGCGGTCGATGGTCGGCTCGATCACGTCGATGCCGCCGGCTTCCAGCGCGACCCTGGCTTCACCGAACATGGTGTCCTGATCGGGCAGTTCCTTGAAGTTGACCTTGATGCCGGTCGCGGCCTCGAAAGCCGGGAACACCTTCTCGGCCAGCGCGGGGTAGCCGGCCCAGCCGGTGAAGTTGACTTCGCCCGACGAGGCCAGCGCCTTGGACGAGATGATCGCCGGAGCGGCAAGGATGCCAGCGCCAGCGGCGGAACCTTGCAGGAACCGGCGGCGGCTGAAGGCGGAGGTGGAGTGTTTCACGGATAGTCTCCCTGGTTGATGGCAGAGGCGCGGGCTGTCCCCGAGTGTTCTGGTTCTTGCGGACGCGCGCTGACAGCCTGAGTGGAGCCTGAATGTAACAGGACCTTGTCAGACCGGAAGAAACGCCCCCTGCGCGCGCAGCATACGCTGTCAGCCGGTGGGCCTGTCAACGATGCAATGCACCGCACAACCGAAGGTGAGCGCAGACCCGCATCCTGCCGGGCCTTCCCGCGCCCAGGTTCGGTGCGGGTTCGGTGCGGGTTCGGCGCGGGTTCGGTGCGGGTTCGGTGCGGGCCGGTGATCAGGCCGAATCATCCGCGGTCCGGCCGCCCACATCGGCCTGGGCGACCGCCACGGATTTCAGCACCGCGTGGACCGCCTGCCCCGGCAGCAGCTCCAGCGCCTGGGCCGAGCGGCGCGTGATCCGGGCCAGCAGGAACTCGCCACCAAGGTCAAGCCGCACCAGCACCCCCGGCCCCTGCCCGTCATGCAGCGCGGCGATGGTCGCGGGCAGGATGTTCAGCGCCGACAGCCCCTCGGGCCGGGTCCGCGACAGGATCACGTCCTGCGCCGCGATCCGCACCCGCAGCGTGCGACCGACCGCGCCCGCGACCTGCGGCAGCCAGAGCGGCCCGGCCACGGTCTGCAACCGGGTCAGCCCGTCGCCTTCGTGCGCGGCGATCCGGGCGGTCAGCACCGCGCCTGCGTCGCGCAGCCCCAGAAGCGTTGCGGTGCCGGGGTCCGACAGGATCGCGGCCGCCGGACCAGCCGCCGCGATCCGCCCGGCCTCGACCAGGACGATGGTGGTGGCAAGCCGCGCCACCTCGGGCACCGAATGGCTGACATAGAGGATCGGCAGGCCGATCTCGTCCCGCAGCGCCTCGACATAGGGCAGGATCTCGGCCTTTCGCGCCTCGTCCAGCGCGGCCAGAGGTTCGTCCATCAGCAAGAGCCGGGGCCGGGACAGAAGCGCCCGCCCGATCGCGACGCGCTGCCGTTCGCCGCCTGACAATGTGCCGGGACGACGGTCCAGCAGGCCGCCGATGCCCAGAAGTGCGACGATCCGGTCCAGCCCCCTGGGCTGTTGCCGCCGGACACGGGGGCCGTAGGTCAAGTTCTGCGCCACGGTGAGATGCGGGAAAAGCCGCGCGTCCTGAAAGACATAGCCCACCTCGCGCCGGTACGGCGGCAGATCGTGCAGCGCCACGCCGTCCAGCACGATTCGCGCCTGATCGGGCCGCAGCAGGCCCGCCACCGCATTGACGATGCTGGTCTTGCCCGACCCCGACCGCCCGAAAAGACAGGTCAGCCCGCCCGGCAGGGCCAGGTCCACCTCCAGCCGGAAGTCGGGGAAAGCGTGCGAGAGGCGGATCTCCAGCGTCATCGCCCGGCGATCCTGCGGGCCACCCGACGCGAAAGCCACTCGGACAGGGCCAGCGCCAGCATCGCCACGGCGACCGAGATCAGCACAAGCTGCATGGCCGCGCTGTCGCCGTCCGGCACCTGCAGGAAGCTGTAGATCGCCGTGGGCAAGGTCTGCGTCTCGCCGGGGATATTGGCGACGAAGGTGATCGTGGCTCCGAATTCGCCCATCGCCTTGGCAAAGGCCAGCACTGCGCCCGCGATGACGCCGGGCAGGATCAGCGGCAGCGTCACCGTGGCAAAGACCACGCCCCGCGAGGCACCCAGGGTCGCCGCGGCCTCTTCCAGTTTCGGGTCCACCGCCTCGATCGCCAGGCGGATCGCGCGGACCAGCAGCGGAAAGGCCATCACCCCGGCGGCAAGCGCCGCCCCGGTCCAGCGGAAGGCGAAGGTGAAGCCGAACCAGTCCCAAAGCGCCGCGCCGACCCAGCCCTGCCGCCCGAAGGCCAGCAGCAGCAGGTATCCGGTCACCACCGGCGGCAGGATCAGCGGCAGATGCACCAGACCGTTCAGCAGGCCATGCCCCGGAAAGCGCCAGCGGGCCAGCGCATAGGCGACAAGCACGCCCAGGGGCAGGCTGACCAGCACCGCCACCAGCGACACGCGCAAGGACAGGGCCAGCGCCGTCGCCGCCTCGGGGGGAAGCCAGTCAGTCATGCAGGAACGCTGCCATGCAGGAACGCTGCCATGCGGGGCGGCCCTAGGGCAAGGTCAGGAAGCCGTTGGCCTGGAACACGTCTCGCGCGGCTGGGCCGGAGAGGTGGTCAAGAAAGGCCATCGCATCGGGCCCGGCGTCCAAGGTCAGCGCGGCGGGATAGACGATGGGAGTGTGGCTGTCGTCCGGGAAGCTGCCGACCACCGTCACGCCCGGTTCGGCCACCGCATCCGAGGCGTAGACGATGCCCAGCGGCGCCTCGCCCAGGGCAACCATGTGCAGGGCGGTGCGGACGTTTTCCAGCTGCACCACGCTGGGTTCGACCGCGGCCCAAAGGCCAAGGGTCGTCAGCGCCTCCTTGCCGTATTGCCCGGCGGGAACGGCATCGACCAGCGCCATCGCCAGCTTGCCGCCTTGCAGCAGGCCCGGCAGGTCCAGGCCGGCGTCGATGGTCACGGGGGTCACCGGGGCCGTCTGCCCATGCGCCACCAGGACCAGGGTGTTGCCCAGAAGGTCGCGGCGGGTCTCGGGCTGGATCAGCGCCTTGGTTTGCAGATCGTCCATCCAGGCCTTCGAGGCGGACAGGAAGATGTCGGCCGGCGCACCCTCGGCGATCTGCCTGGCCAGCGCCGGGGTGCCGCCGTAGGAAAGCGTGACCCTGGTGCCGGTCTGCGCGGTCCAGTCCAGCGCGATCTGGTCCAGCGCAGTCTTCAGGCTGGCGGCGGCGAAGACGGTGACGTCGGCCAGTGCGGTCTGGGCCGACAGGATCAGGGCAAAGGTGGCAAGGGACAGGCGCATGGGACCTCCGATATGTTCGAGGCGACATATGGCCCCGATGCAGCCGGTCGGGCAAGCGTTATTTCTGCGCGGACATATCGCCCAGCAGCGCGGCGATCTGCGCGACCTGCGGGGCGGTGGCGGTTTCCACGGCTTGCAGGATCGCGCGGTAGGCGGCCAGGACCTCCTGCCCCTCGGCAGTCAGGGATGCCCCGCCGCCACCGGCCCCGCCCCTTGCGCTGATCACCAGCGGGGCGCGGAAGGTGGCGTTCATCTCCTCGACCAAGGCCCAGGCGCGCCTGTAGCTCATCCCCATCGCGCGTCCGGCAGCGGCGATGGAGCCGGTTTCGGCGATCCGCGCCAGCAGCTCGCCCTTGCCCGGACCGAAGACCAGCCGGTCGCCGAAGAGAAGCCGCAGACGCAGGGTGACGGGGTCGGACATTGGCGCAGCATTGCGATGCGGGCCGGTCCTGGCAAGCGGAACGGGAAGATTCCGGTTGCATTTCTGATCCGAAATGTTTCGGATAAGGTCCAAAGGGGTTTGACTCATGGCGACGCTGAAAGACATCGCGCGCGCGCTTGATCTGTCCATCACCCAGGTCAGCCGGGCGCTGAACGACCATAGCGACGTGAACGAGGAAACCCGCTTGCGCGTCAAGGCCACCGCGCGGGCGATGAACTATCACCCCAACGCCTCGGCCCGGAAGCTGGTCTCGGGGCGCTCCGGGATGGTGGGTCTTGTGGTGCCGCAGTACCGCAACATCGGCCAGGACCGCCTGTTCATGGAGGTGGTCGCGGGGCTGTCCACCCAGTTCTCCGGGCGCGGGATGCAGTTCGTGCTGCACATGATGGCCGAGCACGAGCCAGCACTGCCAGTCTACCAGAAGCTGATCGGCACGGCGATGCTGGACGGCTTTGTGCTGATCGACCCGATGGAGCAGGACCCCCGCATCGACTTCCTGCGCAAGGCCGGGATCTGCTTCGTGGTGCATGGCCGCAGCGGCAAGGTGATCGACTATCCCTATTTTGACATTGAAAATGAACAACTTGCCTATGATCTGACCGCCCACCTGACCCAGCGCGGCCATCGGCGGATCGCGTTCCTGAACGGCCGCGCCGACCGGTCCTATGTCACGGTGCGCGAACAGGGCTACCTGCGGGCGTTGCGCGACGGGCGGGGCGAGGTCCTGCCGCACCTGCACTTGAACGGCGATATGGACGAGGCGCACGGGTTGACCGACACGATCCGGCTCTTTTCCGGCGACGCGCCACGCCCCACCGCCATCGTCTGCGGCAACGTCCGTCTGGCGCGCGGCGTGTATCAGGGGCTGGAGGCGCTGGGGCTGTCGGTGCCCGGCGATGTCTCGGTCGTGGCGCATGATGACGAGCTGCCCGCGCTGCGCGCCTCGGCCTTCTTTCCGTCGCTGACCGTGACGAAATCCCCGCTGCGCGACAGCTGGGAGCCGCTGGCCGACTGCCTGGCCGGAGCGATCGAGGGCAAGCCGCTTGGAACGCTCCAACGGCTGGGCAGCTACAGCTTCATCGAACGCAATTCCGTGGCCAGTCTCTGACATCGGACTCGCATAGACGAATCGTTGACCGAAAGCGCTTTGGGGGCTATGTTTTCCGAAACGTTTCGGGAAAACCGGGCGTTTTGCTGAAGGAGATGGCACGCCACACCGGCGGCCTTTGGGAGGAAACCAAATGAGAATCATGAAGGGCCGCGCACTCCGCGCGACCGCTACTGCCGCCATGCTTGCCGTCTTCGGCGCGCCGGTTGCCGCTGTCGAGCTGTTCTACGTCTCGGGCGCGGTGGGCAACGCCGTGGAAAACTTCAAGGCCCTGGTCAAGCCGTGGGAAGAAGCGACCGGCAACACCGTGACGCTGGTGCCGATGCCGGCGTCCACCACCGACCAGTTCGGCCAGTACCGCCTGTGGCTTGCCGCCGGGGCCTCTGACATCGACCTTTACCAGACCGACGTGATCTGGGCACCGCAGCTGGCCGACCACTTCGTCGACCTGACCGAGGCCGCCAAGGACCTGGCTCCGACGCACTTCCCCTCGATCATCGAATCGCAGACCGTGAACGGCAAGCTGGTCGCGCTGCCGATCTTCACCGACGCGCCGGCGCTTTACTACCGCAAGGACCTGCTGGAAAAGCACGGCAAGACCCCGCCGAAGACCTGGGCCGAACTGGCCGAGACCGCCAAGCTGATCCAGGACGCCGAGCGTGCCGCCGGCAATCCCGACATGTGGGGCTTCGTCTGGCAGGGCAACGCCTATGAAGGCCTGACCTGCAACGCGCTGGAATGGGTGAAGTCCCACGGCGGCGGCCAGATCGTCGAGCCGGACGGAACGATCAGCATCAACAACGAGAACGCCGTCGCCGCGCTCGAGGCCGCGGCGTCCTGGGTCGGCACGATCAGCCCGGAAGGCGTGCTGGCCTACCAGGAAGAAGAATCCCGCGGCGTCTGGCAGACCGGCAACGCCGTCTTCATGCGGAACTGGCCCTATGCCTACACTCTGGGCAATGGCGACGACTCGGCGGTCAAGGGCCTGTTCGGCGTGACCACCCTGCCGGTCGGCGGCGAAGGCAACACCTCGGCGGCCACGCTGGGCGGCTGGAACGTCGCGGTGTCGAAGTATTCGACCAAGCAGGAGGCGGCGATCTCGCTCGCGCTCTACCTGGCCGGGCCGGAGGCGCAGAAGCAGCGCGCGATCAACGAATCGAACCTGCCGACGATCATCTCGCTGTACGATGACCCCGAGATCGCTGCCGCGCAGCCGATCATCCCGCAGTGGAAAGACGTGTTCCTGAACGCCGTTCCGCGCCCCTCGGCCCCGACGCTGGGCAAGTACAACGAGGTTTCGGCCAAGTTCTGGTCGGCCGTCCACAGCACGCTTTCGGGCAATGGAACGGCAGCCGAGAACCTGGAACTCCTCGAGGCCGAACTGACGGAAATCAAGGGGTCGGGCTGGTAAGTCCTCCCGGACCAGGACTGACCCCATCGGCGGGCG
>Ga0208735_100398_pt1 | contig 20357 bp, 17 predicted proteins | sample Subbio12Aug_8Aab_FD_184829 | JGI IMG/M metagenome (GOLD analysis project Ga0208735, IMG submission 184829) | Serpentinite rock and fluid subsurface biosphere microbial communities from McLaughlin Reserve, California, USA - CR12Aug_8Aab (SPAdes) | ecosystem: Environmental > Terrestrial > Deep... | reverse complement strand
AGTCAGGATATGACCATAATTCAACCCCTGTGAACAGCCCCTCGCTATCCCATTGACCGTGAACGATTTCTTTCGCCTCGTTTGCGTATGGCATATCAGGATTCATTCAATTGAGAACAGCCCCTAGAAGAACAATCCAGACCTTCACTGGTAGAGGAACAGAACCGCTGCCAAAGTGCGGTATTGCTGTTTCACAGAACAGCGGATCAATGACATGCGCTTCGGAACATCCAAGTGCCTTGGCTGATTCAACGGAACGCACAAGGTGACTGCATACGACAACATGGTTTCCCTGGATGGCCGTAACGGTCTCTCTTGGAGGGCTGCCCACGATCCCCGACATGTCATATGACTTTGCAATCATGCCCAAGTCCTTCCCTCGGACATTTCCTTTCAGCTCGAATACTGGTTTCCCATGGCGTAGCAATGTGATGCGCATCATCCTCTTACCAGATAACCTCAATCGCTATGCACGGATCATGATGAGGCTACTGGGTGTTTCGCCTTCCACTTTGAAGCCATGCCTTTCATAGAACACCTTTGCCGCCCCATTGATTCTGAAGACCTCCAGTCCTACGTTCCTGGATTTCCTGCCAGCCAATGCAATGACGGATGCAAGGAGTCTCGTCCCAATCCCATTCCGCCGATGGTGTGGATGAACAACGAGCATCCTTATGAACATCTGGCCGTCTCGATTCTCGATGTGGGAATACCCGACCAGATCATGCTCGTTCAATGCCATCGTGATCCGCTGGGGATCAAAGTGGGTGGAAAAATCACTGCGCTGCCACTGTTCATCCCAACCCCAGATATCAGATATGAAACCACGCATCACCAAGCGATACAGTTGATAGATCGCTTCTCTATCTGATTCCTCAGCATTTCGGTAGGCATAAGTCATGGCGATGCGCTGGATGCAAGACGGTTGCTCAGCCGCGCCGCTGCGGAGTGAATGACAGAGCAGCAGCGCTTCCCGGCGTCGGTCGCAGAAGAAAGTCAGGCACCGACTTTGCCGGAATAGAGAACAAAATGCCTGCTCTTTGATAGACCAAGCTTCCTGTAAAGCTCGGCAGCCGCTGTACCCTCGCGCACGATAAGCGCGACGTTGGAATCCCTCCCTTTGCTGTCCACAACCCTTGCCACGAGCCCGCGGCCAACTCCCTTGCGTCGCCCCGGCTCGGATACGAATAGCTCCTGTATGAACAGGACCACCCCGGTGCTCCACGGATAGCTGTAGCTGAAGATGGACCCGATGACAGCTTCCTGCTCTACCGCGACGAAACATCCCCTCGGATCGATACGGAAGAAGGCTTCAAGGTATTCGGCAGCACTACTTTCGCTCCATGTCTCATGGTATGGCGACTCCGCGTACACTTGCCGCAGCAAGGCCGAACAAGGCAGCAAATCGCTTTCTGAGCATCCCCGGATATCTATCATGGCTTGGTCTTCATGAACGCCGAACAGTTCGATGGACGACATCTTACCCGGCGGTGCTTAATGCATCTGCAATCTTCGGCCAGACAGGCGCCAACGCTGACAGTAGCACGGGCTACCTGGCCCGCGCCGCCCACGCGATCCCGATCGCGATCGGGATCGCACCCAAGAGATCGGTGAGTACCAGCGGCTCGCCGAGCAGCGTCACGGCGAGCACTATCCCGAACACCGGATTGAGGAAGTGAAAGGCGCTCGCCGTCGCGGCCTGGCCCCGGTTCAGGAGCCAGAACCAGAGGAGCACGGCGCCGATGGAGACCCCACACACGAGCCAGGCCTGGGCCAACCAGAAGCGCGCATCGAAGCGGATCGCCGAGAACTCCTCGAAGGCCGTCGCGAAGGGCAGGAGCGCCAAGCCGCCGACGAGAGTCTGCACCGCGTTGACGGCAAGCAGGTCCGCACCCATGCGCAGGCGTCGGAACAGCACGGTGCCAAGGGCGAGCGCCGTCACGCCCGCCATGAGCAGGGCCATCGCCACCCCGTCCGCCATGCCCAGGGTCACGCGCCGTTCCACCACCAGCGCCACACCGGCGAACCCGAGCAGCAATCCCGCGATCCGGCGTCCTTTCGCCGGCTCCGCCAGCGCCACGGCAGCGATCAGGGCTGTGACCAGAGGGTGGATCGCGACGATGAGGGTCGTGAGGCCGGCCGGGACCGTCTTCAGCGCGACGAAGGTCAGCCCCAGGTAGGCGGTGTTGTTGAGTACGCCGAGGGCGGCCACCGACAGCCATGGCCTCGCTCCCCATTCCTGCCAGGCCTTTCCCTGCCCAAGCGCACGGGCCAGAGCTAGCATGATGAATCCCGCCGCCAGGAAGCGCAGGGTCAACAACCACAAGGGCGGCGCCACCTGCAACCCGAACTTGCCTGCGATGAAGGCCGAACTCCAGATCGCGGAAAACAAGATCCCGGCAAGGACGAAGCGAAGCGTGCCGACGGGTGACACGACGGCCGGGCTTGTGGCGACGTTCTCTATGGGCGGACTGGTCATGGGGGCTCCCCGTTGCGGACAGGCAGACCTTACCGGGCCGGTCATGATTTGATAAATTGATTTTGGTCACTTCATGATTTACTTTGGAAATGATGCCGAAACGACACTTCGACCTCGAATCCCTGCGCGCGCTGGTGGCCATCGTGGACAGCGCGAGCTTCTCCCGTGCCGCCGGGCAGATGGGCCGCACCCAGTCTGCCGTCAGTCTGCAGATCAAACGGCTGGAGTCCCTCGTGGGGCGCCCCCTGCTCGACCGCCTGCAAGGACGTGTGCTGGGGCCGACTGCGGAGGGCCGCCTGCTGGTGGACTACGCCCGTCGCATCCTGCGCCTCAACGACGAGGCCTACGCCAGCCTCGCCGAGTCGCCGCTGGTCGCCACCCTGCGGGTGGGACTGCCCGAGGACTTGATGGAAAGCCTCTTTCCGGCGGTGCTGCGACGGGCGCAGGAACGTCATCCGCGGCTGCAGATCATTCCCCGCACCGACCTTTCGGCACCGCTCATGGCAGAGATCGAGGCCGGACGCCTGGATCTGGCCCTGATCCGGGAAGCGGCGACAGAAGCACCCGAGGACACCGTGCTCTGGCAGGAACCCATGTGCTGGATGGCGGGCGAGGGGTTCGAGCGGGACCCTTCGGCTCCGCTGCCGCTCGCCCTGTTCGGCGACGGTTGCGCCTTCCGCCTGGCCGCGACCCACGCTCTCGCCCAGGCCGGGATCGCCTGGGAACTCGCCTTCCGCGGCCACAGCTACACCGGCCTGCGCCACGCACTGGCTTGCGGACTGGGCGTCTCCGCCCTGCCCATGAGCCTCCTGGCCACTGGCCTCAAGGTGGTCGACGAAGGACTGCCACCGCTGCCGGAGACCCGAGTGGTGGCGCGATTTCCGCGGGGCGGGACCGGCATGGCGAGTGCGAAATTGCTGGAGGTGCTCAGGGAACAGATTTGGGCGCGGGGTAACGCACTGTCGGGCGCGGCAGCCCCAGACGCCAGCGCACTCCTTATCCGTAGGTAGTAGCGGATGTGCTATCTGTGAGCACGTTCACGGTGCCAGGGATCGGCTCCTTGATACCAACCTGGCGGGCCCGCCGGTTGGTGATGAAGTGGAACTGCCGCATGTGAAACTCGGCGTTGTAGTCGAGGATGGTGGTGGCGAGGGCCAAATCGTCGAAAGGCAGGTTCATGCGGAATGCTCCGTGGAGAGAGCCGTGAGGCGGTAGGTCTGCCACACGAGATGCGTGACGCCGAGGGCGGCGAGTTCCGCGCGCAGGCGGTCGAGCGCCGTTTCGTCGAGTTGCGGCGGCACGGTGCAGCGGATTTGGTGCGGCACGCCGGAGGCGAGCAGCCGTGCGAGCGCGGCGCGCGCGGCGGGGCCACCGTCGCGGCCGACGATGGGCGCGTATTCGGCGAACGGCGCCTTGACGTCGAAGCCGACCCAGTCGAGCAGCGGCAGCGCGGCGGCCAGCCGCTCCGGGTAGGCGCCGGCCGTGTGCAGCGCCGTGGCGAAGCCGAGCGCGCGCACGTCGGCGAGCGCGGACGGGAGATCGCGTTGCAGCAGCGGTTCGCCGCCGCTGAAGACCACGCCGTCGAGCAGGCCGCGCCGGCTGGCCAGCCAATCCAGTACATCCGGCCACATCCGCTCGCCCGGACCGCGCGGCAGCAGGTGCGGGTTGTGGCAGTAGACGCAGCGCCACGGGCAGCCCTGGCAGAACACCACGGCGGCGAGCCGGCCGGGAAAGTCGATGGTGGTGAACGGCACCAATCCCCCCACCGCCAGGCGCGTATCAGGCATGCGCCGGCTCTGGCCGCGTTTCGACGAAATGCCGGCGCTCGCCGTGCTCGCTCTGCTTGCCGGGGTTGAATTCGGACACGGGCCGGTGGTAGCCCATGACGCGCGTCCAGACTTCGCAGCGCTGGCGCTCGTGGTCCTGCAGCGTGGAAGAAGCGGTCTTGTCGGACATGGTGTTTTCCTTTCGTGGTGGATGAAACTCAATGGGCGCGGCGGGCGAGAAGTTCCTCGTCGCACCTGGGGCAGAACTCGTGCTCGCCGGCGAGATAGCCGTGCTTGGGGCAGATCGAGAAGGTCGGCGTGATCGTGATGTAGGGCAGGCGGAAGCGGGTGAGCGCCGTGCGCACTAGTTGCCGGCAGGCGGCCGGCGAGGAGAGGCGCTCGCGCATGTAGAGGTGCAATACCGTGCCGCCGGTGTAGCGCGTCTGCAGCTCGTCCTGACGCAGCAGCGCCTCGAAGGGATCGTCGGTGAAGCCCACCGGCAGCTGCGACGAGTTGGTGTAGTAGGGCTTGTCCTTCGTCCCGGCTTGCAGGATGCCGGGCCAGCGCTTCTTGTCCTCCCTGGCGAAGCGGTAGGTGGTGCCTTCCGCCGGCGTCGCTTCGAGGTTGTAGAGGTTGCCGGTCTGTTCCTGGTAGTCGCGCATCTTCTCGCGCAGGCGGTCGAGCAGCCGCAGCGCCAGCGCATGGCCCTCAGGATGCGTGATGTCGCGCGCGTCGCCGCTGAAGTTGCGCACCATCTCGTTGATGCCGTTCACGCCGATGGTCGAGAAGTGGTTGCGCAGCGTGCCGAGGTAGCGCTTCGTGTAGGGAAACAGGCCGTCGTCCATCAGGCGCTGCACCACCTTGCGCTTGATCTCCAGGCTCTCTTTGGCCATGTCGGCGAGGCGGTCGACGCGCGTCATGAGCGCATCCTCGTCGCCGGCGTGGAGATGGCCCAGGCGCGCGCAGTTGATGGTCACCACGCCGAGGGAGCCGGTCTGCTCGGCCGAGCCGAACAGGCCGTTGCCGCGCTTGAGCAGTTCGCGCAGGTCGAGCTGGAGACGGCAGCACATCGAGCGGATCTGGTTCGGCTTCATGTCCGAGTTGAGGAAGTTCTGGAAGTAGGGCAGGCCGTATTTCGCGGTCATGGCGAACAGGCGCTCGGCGTTCTCCGCTTCCCAGGGAAAGTCCTGCGTGATGTTGTAGGTCGGGATCGGGAAGGTGAACACGCGGCCGCGCCGGTCGCCGGCACTCATCACCTCGATGTAGGCGCGGTTGATCAGGTCCATCTCGGCCTGCAGGTCGCCGTAGGCGAAGGGCATCTCGACACCGCCGATCGTCGGCACCTGCTCGCGCAGGTCTTCCGGGCAGACCCAGTCGAAGGTCAGGTTGGTGAAAGGCGTCTGCGTGCCCCAGCGCGAGGGCACGTTGAGGTTGTAGATGAATTCCTGCATGCCCTGGCGCACGGCGTCGTAGTCGAGGCCGTCCTTCCTCACGAAGGGCGCGAGGTAGGTGTCGAAGGAGCTGAAGGCCTGCGCGCCGGCCCACTCGTTCTGCAAGGTGCCGAGGAAGTTCACCATCTGGCCGAGCGCGCTGGAAAAGTGCCGGGGCGGATCGGCCTCGGGCTTGCCGGGCACGCCGTTGAAGCCCTCGTGCAGCAGCTGGCGCAGCGACCAGCCGGCGCAGTAGCCGGACAGCATGTCGAGGTCGTGGATGTGAAGGTCGGCGTCGCGGTGGGCCTGGCCGATCTCGGGCGGATAGACATGGGAGAGCCAGTAGTTGGCCACCACCTTGCCCGAGACGTTGAGGATCAGCCCGCCGAGCGAATAACCCTGGTTGGCGTTGGCCTGCACGCGCCAGTCGGCGCGGCCGACGTATTCGTCGATGGCGGCGGCGACATCCACCAGCGTCTTGCGCGTCTCGCGCAGGCGGCGGTGCTGGTCGCGGTAGGCCACGTAGGCGCGGAAGGTGGCGAGGTGGTTGGCGTCCACCAGCGTCTGCTCGACGATGTCCTGCACCTGCTCGACGGTCGGCGCCCCGGTGTTGGCGGCGCCGTGGCGATGGCGCAGCACCTTGAGCACGCGCGCGGTGAGTAGCTGTGCCTCTTCGGCGTCGTATTCGCCGCTGGCAGTGCCGGCGCGGGCTAACGCCGAGGCGATGCGCGCGGACTCGAAGGGTTCGTTGCGACCGTCGCGCTTGACGATGCGCGTCGGCAGGACGGGCGCGGCGGAGCGGGCATTCCCGAAGGGCACTGCAGGCACCGCAAGGTCAGATTCGGAACCAGCGTTTGAGTCTAGGACTTTCTGGGGCACGTCGATTCTCCGGACTGGGGGGCGGAGAATCGGAGGTGCGCGCCGGACGTAACACGGTGCCGTCCGGCCACAGCCGGTTGCGGTCGTTGCTCACGGTCGGAGTAAAACAAAGCCACGCACAAACCTCTCGTCAGGGACACCCCGCCCCATCGTTGGTTGGAAGGACGTTGCGGCAGGTCTCCTGGCTCTCGGGTCGTCGCGTTTCATCCGCCTTCCCGGTTGGAACCAGTGGCCAGAATGGCGAAACGCTCGCCGATGACAGTTGCGGGGGCAGCTCCGGATTTCAGGCCGTTGACCTGGCACCGGATTCCCTTTTAATCCCCGGTAGGGGAACCATCAACGCACCGAAGCTTAGCCGGACCGTGTCGAGTCTGTCAAGCAATAGACCACTACATGTAGTCGCACTTGATTGATGAATGACTAGATATAGTGGTCCTCATCTTCCATACGAGGCGGCTGCATGCCCCCCTGCCGATGGGCAAGTTGATCACGAATCCGGAAGGCAGCCTCCACCATGTTGCGCAGGGCGGCTTCGGTTTCCGGCCAGCCCCGGGTCTTCAGCCCACAGTCCGGATTGACCCACAGGTTTTCGGCGGGGATCACCGTCAGCGCCTTGCGCAGCAGGCCGACCATTTCCTCGACGGTCGGGACACGGGGCGAATGGATGTCGTAGACGCCGGGTCCGATTTCATTGGGATAGCGGAATTCGCCGAAGCCACGAAGCAGCTCCATGTCGGAGCGGCTGGTTTCGATGGTGATCACGTCGGCATCCATGGCGGCGATCTCCGGCAGGATGTCGTTGAACTCCGAGTAACACATGTGGGTGTGAATCTGGGTGTCGTCCGCCACGACGGAAGCCGACAGGCGAAATGCGCGGGTCGCCCAGGCGAGGTAGTCGCGCTGCCTGTCGCGGCGCAGCGGCAGACCTTCGCGGATCGCTGGCTCGTCGATCTGGATGATGCCAATGCCGGCCCTTTCCAGGTCGGCCACCTCGTCGCGGATGGCCAGCGCGATCTGGTTCGCAGTGGTCGAGCGCGGCTGGTCGTCACGTACGAAGGACCATTGCAGGATGGTGATCGGCCCGGTCAGCATGCCCTTCACCGGCTTCTTGCTCAGGCTTTGGGCGTAGATCGTCCACACGACGGTCATCGGGTGCGGGCGCGACACGTCGCCGTAGATGATCGGCGGCTTGACGCAGCGCGAGCCGTAGGACTGCACCCAGCCGTGGCCCGTGAAGCAGAAGCCGGCCAGTTGTTCGCCAAAGTACTCGACCATGTCGTTGCGTTCGGCCTCGCCGTGCACCAGGACGTCGATGCCCAGTTCCTCCTGGACGGCGACGGCGTGGCCGATTTCCTTTTTCATGGCGGTTTCGTAGTCGACCGCAGACATCTCCCCCCGCTTGCTGGCGGCGCGGACGGCGCGGATTTCGGCGGTCTGCGGGAAGGAACCGATGGTCGTTGTCGGCAGTGCGGGCAGTCTGAAGCGGGCGCGCTGCGCGGCCTGGCGGGCGGTGAAACTGGAACGGCGGCGGTCGGTGTCGGCGGACAGCCTGGCCAGGCGCTCGGCGACCGCCGGGTTGTTGACCCGGCGGCTGATACGGCGTGTCTGGACCGCCTGACGGGATTGCGCCAGGGCACTGCCGGCGGCGGCGCCGGCCAGCGCCTGCTGCAACACCCGCAGTTCGGCGAGTTTTTCGACGGCGAAAGCCAGCCAGCTGCGCAGTTCCGCATCGAGCTTCGCTTCTCCGGCAACGCTGAACGGCACGTGCAGCAGCGAGCAGGACGGTGCCAGCCACAGACTTCCGCTGCGCTTCTCGAACAGGGGGCGCAGTTGCACCAGCGCGGCGTCGAGATCGGTACGCCAGACGTTGCGGCCATCGACGATGCCCAGCGACAGGACCTTGTGCGCTGGCAACCAGTCGGCAACCGCCATGACTTCCTCCGGCGCACGCACGGCATCGATGTGCAGGCCGGTGACCGGCAGACGGCAAGCGAGGTTGAGGTTTTCCTGGAGGGGCGAAAAGTAGGTGGCCAGCAGCATGGGGACGTTGGCCGCCGCCAGCCGGTTATAGGCAGGCTCGAAGGCCTGGCGCCAGGCCGGCGGCAGGTCCAGCCCCAGAATCGGCTCGTCGATCTGCACCCATTCGACGCCTTGCGCTTTCAGGCGGGCGAGGATCTGTCCGTAGACTGGCAGCAAGCGATCGAGCAGGCTCAGGCGGTCGAAATCCGACGCCTTCTCCTTGCCCAGCCACAGGAAGGTCAGCGGGCCGACAAGCACTGCCTTGACCCGGTGCCCGAGGGCCACTGCCTCCTCGACTTCGGTAAAGAGGCGCTCGCTGGCCAGCGAGAACTCCGTTTCCGGCTGGAATTCGGGGACCAGGTAGTGGTAGTTGGTATCGAACCATTTGGTCATTTCCAGTGCCGGTTTGCCGGCGGCCGAGCTGCCTTCCTCGCGGGCGACCCCACGAGCCAGCGTGAAGTGGCGCGCGAGTTCCGGCTTGTCCCCGCAAAACCCGAAGCGTGCCGGCTCGCAGCCAAGCAACTGGATGTGGTTGGCGACATGATCGTAGTAGGCGAAATCGCCCACCGTCACGAAAGCCAGTCCGGCTTCCCGCTGTATGTTCCAGTGGCGGGCCCGCAGGTCGCTGCCGACGCCTTCCAGTTCCGTGGCGGTCATCTCACCGCGCCAATGGCGTTCGAGAGCGAACTTCAGTTCGCGCTGGGCTCCAATGCGGGGAAAACCGAGGGTATGGGTGTTGATCATCGTGAGCCTCCGTGTCCTGAAAGGCTTGGATGATGCGTTGGGGCTATGTATGATTCAAACGATATATTTTCTGCAATCGCATGAATAATTCTAATGATGAAAAGCCTCCTCGAACTGCGTCATCTGCGGACACTCGTCGCTCTGCGGAACGGCGGCAGCCTTTCGCGGGCCGCCGAGTTGCTCAGCCTGACGCAATCGGCGCTCTCGCATCAAATCAAGCTGCTCGAATCGGTCTACGGCGCGCTGCTGTTCGAGCGCAAGTCGGTGCCGCCGCGCTTCACCGCCATCGGCAGCCGCCTGCTGGAACTGGCCGATGCGCTCCTGCCCCGTGTGGATGAGGCGGAACGCGACATTGCGCGGCTCGCCGCCGGCACCGCAGGGCAGTTGCGCATCGCCGTCGAGTGTCATACCTGCTTCGACTGGCTGATGCCGGCGATGGACGCCTTTCGCGAACGCTGGCCGGAGGTCGAACTGGATATCGTCTCCGGCTTTCACGCCGACCCGGTCGGGCTGATCCACCAGGGGCGGGCCGATTTCGCGCTGGTCTCGGAAATCGACAGCGATGAGCGTGGCGTTGGCTTCCACTCCCTGTTCGGTTTCGAGATCGTCGCCGTCCTGGCCAAGGGCCACGCGCTGGCCAGCGCCCCTTGGCTGGAAGCATCGGACTTCGCCGATCAGACCCTCATCTCCTACCCGGTGCCCGACGAGATGCTCGACGTGGTGCGCCAGGTGCTGGCTCCGGCCGGTGTTCGGCCCAAGCGGCGCAGCACCGAGCTGACCATCGCGCTGCTGCAACTGGTGGCCAGCGGCCGGGGCATTGCCGCGCTCCCCCTGTGGGCCGTGCAAAGCTATCTGGAGCGGGGCTATGTGCTGAGTCGCCCCATAGGCCGCAACGGACTTCACGCCAGTCTTTACGGCGCCTGCCCGGCCAGCCTCTCCAGTGCCCCCTATCTGACTGATTTCGTCGGTCTCCTGCGGGAGACGTGCTTCCTGAGTTTGCCGGGGATCACGCTGCTGTAACCGGTAAGCGGGGTCCGGGACGCAATTCGCGGCGGGAGAAGTCGTGCTGCTTGGCGAACGCCAGGGCGCCGGCGGCGTGGGTCATTCCGTGCAGTCAGAACCGTTGGCTTGGGAATCGCCAACGGTCCGTGCGATGAATCGATCGAGTTGCGCGTGCGCATCCGCCTCCGGCCGGAGCAGATACGTGGTCAGGGTCGGCGTTTTCCCTGCCAGCCGACGCGTGACAACCTCGGATCGATGATATGCAATGATCTGCGCGTGACAGGCCAGGCCGAGCCCATAACCGGCCGCGACCAGCGCGAGCATGACATCGTTGCTGGCGACGTACTCCGCGATCGTCGGGTCGAAGCCGGAGGAGCGAAAGATGCGTTTGATCTGCCTGTAGCGGCCTTCGCAAGTCTCGGGGTGACAGAGCACCAGCGGATACTGCATTACCTTGTCGAACGGAATCGCGCGAAAGGCCAGCAGAGGATGGCGCGCGGGAAGGACGACCAGGAGCGGGTCCTTCCAGACGGGCTGTGCGATCAGTCCGCCTCCGCTCTCGTCCGAGCGGGCGAACCCTGCGTCGTACAGGTCGTTGCGGAGGCCTCTCACCTGCTGGGCGAGAGGGACCTCGAAGAGGCGTATCTCGACTTCCGGCTCCTCCAGCCTGCATCTGGCGAGCAACTCGGAAAGCCGCCGCGGCACGACACCATCGGACAGCGCGATGCGAAGCGTTCCCCGGAAGCCGGAGGCCGCCGCCCGCGCGTTCGCCGTCGCCTGTTCCACCGCGAGAAGGATGCGTCGTACGTCCTTCTGAAACACTTGCCCCGCCCATGTGAGGCGTGTCCCCCTGGGGTTTCGTTCGAACAGCCGCACCCTCAGCTCCGTTTCCAGTTCCTTGATCGCTCGTGACAGTGGGGATTGTTCGATGTGCAAACGTTCCGCGGCACGAGTGAAATGGAGCTCTTCCGCCAGGGCGATGAAGCAGCGAAGATGTCGAAGGTCCATTTCTCCTCCTTCTCCATCAGGACTGGCGGTCCGCGGTCTCCTCCATGCTCGTGAGGATCGCCGGGGGGCGCGACCGACGCTCCCCACACCCACGGTCATCGGCCATGGGCCGGATTGCCCGCGAGACACGCAGCACCCGTCACGTCCCCGGCTCGGTGACGAAGGCAAGCTTGAGAATCCCCGCGCGCTGCACGGCGGCCATCACCCTGACCACGTTCTCGTACGCCACCTCGCGGTCGCCGCGGATGAATACTTCCGGCTGGGGTTGTCGACCCGCCGAGGCCAGAAGCCGGGATTCCAATGCCGCATCGGAGATCACCTCATCGTTCCAATGGATCGTTCCATCGGCCGTGATCGAGAGGGTCACGCTCTCCGACCGGACGAGGTCCGGGGCGTTGTCGGCCCGGGGAAGGTCCAGCCTCACCGAGTGCGTGAGCACCGGCACGGTGATGATGAAGATGATGAGCAGGACCAGCATTACGTCCACCAGCGGCGTCATGTTGATCTCGCTGACCATGTCTTCGTCGGCGTCGAGTCCGTTTCCAAAGGCCATGCCGCCCCCCTCAAGCCTTGGCGGCTGCCCGCGCCGAACGAATGGCCGCGGTTGCCGTCGCGTCCCGATCCCTGTCACCGGGGCGAGCGACGGGTGAACCCGTCAGGAAATAGGCGTGCAGTTGGCGCGCGAAGCGGTTGAGCTTGCCCAGAATGCCCTTGTTGGCGCGCGTCAGGGCGTTGTATCCCAGCACCGCCGGAATCGCCACGGCCAGTCCAAAGGCAGTCATGATGAGCGCCTCGCCCACCGGTCCGGCCACCTTGTCGATGCTGGCCTGCCCCGTCACGCCGATGCCCACCAGCGCGTGATAGATGCCCCAGACGGTGCCGAACAGGCCGATGAAGGGCGCGGTCGCCCCGACCGACGCCAGCACGGACAGTCCGCTCTGAAGGTGCGCAGCGCTTTCGTCGATCGCGCCGCGTAGGCTCTCGGTCAGCCAATCGGCCAGGCTGATCTGGCCGTGAAGGTCCTCCTTGTTCACGACATGGTGGTCGATCGCCGCCTTGCCTTCTTCCGCCAGATGGCGGAAGGGGTTGAAACCAGTCGGGCCGTCGAACACGCGCAGTCCCTCACTGAAGCTGTGCGCATGCCAGAAATCCGCCGCCGTGCGGGCGGCGCGGCGCAGCCTGGCCACGCGCCATGCGCGGGTCACGATCACGTACCACGAGGCGATGGACATCATCAGCAACATGACGGCCACCGCCTTGATGACCGCGTCGCCTCCGTTCCAGAGCGATGCGAGACCATAGGGACTGTCGGGCATGGGAAGGACTCCTTGTAATGGTTGGAAAACGATTCGCGCGACGCTACGAATCCAGGCGGAAATCGACGGGCTGCACGTACCAGAAGGGGATCGGCTCGTCGCCTCGCCGCGCCGGCACATAGCGCCACCGGCGCACCGCATCGAGCGCCACCTCATCCAGGCGGGGATGGCCGCTGGACCGCCTGAGCCTGGTCTCGCCCACGCGGCCGTCGGCCAGGATGTACACGTCCAGCACCACCCGGCCCTCCTCGCGAAGCCGCCTGGACAGCGACGGATAAGGCGGTGGCGGATTGTTCAGGTGCGCGGCGTCCGAACGCGGCGGCGTGACGGCTTGTGGCGCTTCCCTCGCTTCCGCCTGGGGCGCGGGAGCAGCCACCAGTGGAGAGGGATCGGTGGCGGGCTGCGCGGCGGCCTGCTGCGCGACGGGCCGCTCCGGTGGCGGTGCCGTCACGGCGCGCGGGGATGGCGGCCCGCTTGGCGTCGGCGGCAGCGGCTTGGGGATCTCCCTCGGCGCGGGAGTTGGCTTGGGGGGCGGAGGTTCTGCCTTGACCGGAGCTTCCGTGGGTACCGGGGGCGCGGGAGCCACCACGGGCGCAGGCGCCGATACCAGCTTGCCCGCGATGGACGGCGGGACGACCGGCGGGACCGGGCGATGCGCCGCCGAGCTCAACCATGCCAGCGCGGTGAAGTGCGCCAGGCTGACGAGCAGCGCGGGGACGATCCGTGCCACGACGGTTGTTCGCTCAAGCATGTGCATCGGCATCGGCCGTTCCCGGACGCCAGTTCTTGGCCGCCAACTGTGCGTCCCACAAGGCACGATAGCGCCCCGTCCGTGCAAGCAGCTCGTCGTGCTGCCCCTGTTCGACGAGGCGACCGTCCTCGATCACCAGGATGCGATCCGCGCCCGCGATGGTCGACAGGCGGTGTGCGATGACGATGACGGTCTTGTCCCGAACCAGGGCGTCGATGGCCCGCTGCACGGCCACCTCGCTCTCGGTGTCCAGCGCGGCCGTGGGCTCGTCCAGAATCACGATGGGCGCGTCCTTGAGCAGGGCGCGCGCAATGGAAATCCGCTGGCGTTCGCCGCCCGACAGACGGCCGCCGATGTCGCCCAGGCGGGTGCGCCAGCCCAGCGGCAGGCGTTCGATGAAGTCCAGGCAGTGGGCGGCGCGGGCCGCCGCCTCCACTTCAACGTCACTCGCATCTGGACGGGCCATGCGGATATTCGCCAGCACGGTATCGTCGAACAGGTATACGTCCTGGAATACCACCGAGATCAAGGCGTTGAGTTCATCCGGTGGGATGGCGCGGACGTCCACGCCACCGATGGTGACGCGCCCCTCCTGCGGATCGCCGTGACGCAGCAGCAAGCGGGTCAAGGTGGTCTTTCCCGAACCGGACGGGCCGACCAGGGCGGTGAGGCTCCGAGCCGGCAGTACGGCGCTGAAGTCGCGCAGCGACGCCGCTGTGGCCTGGGCGTAGCTGAAGGTGACGTTCTCGAAACGCACTTCGTAATGGTCCGGCCGGGCGACCGGCTCCACCAGAGGCAGGGGCGGAATGGCCAGCAAACCCTCGATGCGCTCCAGCGCGGCCTCGATCAGCTCCAGGACGGCGGTGTACATCACGAAGGTGGAGAGCGGCTCCACGAGCCGTGCCACGATGACGAACACCGCCGCCAGGATCGCCACATCGAGCGTGCCCGAGACGACCCAGGCCACCCCGGACGCGAGAATCAACAGCAGTCCGACCTCCACCACACCGGTGACCAACCTGTTGGGCTTGGCGCTCTTGCGGTGACCGAGGGTCTGGATTAACTCCAGGTCCTCGAAGCCGGCATGCAGGCGCTCGGCCTTCTCGCCGGCCCCGCAGGCGGCGCGCAGCGCCGGCAACCCCTGGGTGTATTCGAGAATGTCCGCGCTGGTGCGCGCTTGGGCCTTGGCCAGCATGCGCATGCCACGGCCGAAGGCGGGCCGCCGCCAGCGGTAGAGGGGTACGATCGCGGGAAATATCAGCAACAGCGCCAGACCGAGACGCCAGTCCACCACCAGTAGCGCCAGGGCAGTGACCAGGGGGGTGACCACCGCGACCAGGATGAGGTCGATGATCATCAGGGTGTAGTTGAGGTTCTCATCGACATTGCCGAGCAGGAGTTCGGTCATCTCCCCCGTGCGCCTGTCCCTCAGCCGCTCCAGCGGCATGCGGCGCAACTGCTCGCCAAGGCGCGTGCGCAGTGCGTGGGTGGCCGCAGCGAGTTCGCCGTCGAATTCAAAGTTCTGCGCGCGCCAGCGCAGCAGCGTGGCCAGCGCCATCAACGCGGTCATGGTCGCCAACCAGATCAACGCGCCGCCGGCGTCCGGCTCGTTCAGGACGGCGGCGAACAGCGGCGCGACGCAGGCGAGCGCGAGGCCCTGCGAAACGGCGGCCAGGGCCAGGCCGATCAGGCTGGCGCGCAGGGCTGGCGCATGATCGCCTGCGGCGCGCAGCAGCTGCCGGTAGGTCTCGCGCCAGGAAGTGATGCGCGGCGTGGATTCGAGGACGGCGCTCATTGGACCTCCGGCTGAAGTTCTTCGCGGGACGAGTCGCGCTGGCCCAGAGCCCAGTTCTGGGCCAGTTCGTAGTTGCGCCAGAGCCGGGCATAGATGCCCGCGCGGGCGAGCAGCGCCTCGTGTCGGCCGGTTTCCTCCAACCGCCCATGCTCGAACACCAGGATCTGGTCGGCGTCGCGGATGGTGGCGAGGCGATGCGCCACCATGATCACCGTCTTGCCCCGCATCAGCTCGGACAGGGCGGCGATCAGGGCGGCCTCGTTCTCGGGGTCTGCGTAGGCGGTGGCCTCGTCCAGAACCAGGATCGGCCGATCCTGCAGGATGGCGCGGGCGATGGTGATGCGCTGGCGCTGGCCGCCGGAGAGGAACACGCCTCGTTCCCCCACCTGGGTGTCGTAACCCTGCGGCAGGTTCATGATGAAATCGTGGGCCTGGGCCGCCCTGGCTGCCGCGGACACAGCGTCCATGCCGGCGTCGGGCAGCCCCAGCCGTATGTTGTCGGCGATGCTTCCGGAAAACAGGAAGTTGTCCTGGAAAACAAAGGCCACCTGTCGCATCAGGGTCTCGGTGGACATCTCGCGCACATCGACGCCGCCCACCAGGACGCGCCCGGCGCTCACATCCCAGAAGCGCGGGATCAACTTGGCCACGGTGCTCTTTCCGGCCCCGGAAGGGCCGACCAAGGCGACGACGCTGCCCGGCGCCACCGTGAAACTGACATCGGTCAGGGCGTCGCCATCCATCTCTCCGTAGCGGAAACCGACACCCTCGAAACGGACGCTGGCATCCGTCGGCACCCGCTCTCGATCGGGTTCCGGCAGCACCGGAGCGGAGAGAACCTCCTGGATGCGGGCGATGCTCAACCGCGTCTTGTCGACCAGATGCTTGAGCGCCATCAGCGGCATCATGGCTTCGGCCATGCCCGTGCCGATCAGCAGCACCGCGAGCCATTGGGCGAACGGCAGGCTGTCGCGCCACGTCAGCCAGGCCCCCAGCCAGAGCAGCGCCGCCAGGGTCGGCATGGGATTGAGAGCCGCCATGGAGAAGCGCATGGGAAACCCAGCCTCCCGATACCAGCGGCTCAGCACGTCAAGATACTCGCGCAGGGCGAGCTGATAGCGGCCGAAGGTCGCCGCGCCGCTGTCGAAGGTGCGCACCACCGGCATGGCCTGGACGAACTCGACCACCGCCGCGCCGACCCGCTCGCGGGCCTCGTTGTAGAGCCGGACCATCTCGGCGCGGTTGCGCATCGCCAGGACCATGACGCCGAAACCGAGCGCCAACACCGCGGCCGCCGCCAGGGCCAGGCGCCAATCCAGAGCAAGGAGGACGAGGAAGGTGATCGCTGGCGTGGCGTAGGCGCGAGCATGGAGCGGCGTGCTGTCGGCGACGAAGACATGCAGGGCCTTGACGTCGTCGTGCATGACCTTGGCCAGCGCCCCCGCGCCCACGGTCTGGATATAGCCGAGGGGCACTCGCGCCAGGTGCCGGCTGAGATCGGAGCGCACCAGGTTCTCTAGGCGAAAGGCGGCGAAGTGCGACTCGTTGAAGGCCGCCAAGCGAAGTAGATAGGCGGACACGGTGCAGACCAGTGCGCCCAGCATCGCCGGCCAGGGCCAGGCGCCGGGCGATTCGAGCAGGTCGCGCACCGTCAGCGCCAGAAAGCCCATCGTCGCCAGCCCGAGCACGGCGGCTGCCACCGCCAGGGTCATGGCCAAGCGGATCCTGCCGCGCACCGGAGCCATGATCGCCCATGCATCAGAGACGGCTGGCGCGGGGGAGGTGTTCGAGGGAGATTTCTCGGGGAGGGAAAGGGTGGACATCAAGGTTCCTAGATGACGGCGGCAGACCTCTGGATGCCGGGTCACCGAGCATCAAGCTGCCTCCCGCAGGCATGGCAGTGGTGGATTTCCACGACGGGATGATGGATGCCGTCGAGTCCCGCGAGGGCAGCCTTGTACATGTCGGGAGAGGCGGGCGCATGGCTCACCACCGAAGCCACCAGGGTCCAGGCGTTATGTCCCACCGACCACAGGTGCAGATCGGCGACATGACTGTCGGCCACCGCCTCCAGGCGCTCGCCGACGAGGCGGCGCAATTCGGCGGGTGCCTCGGCATCCAGCAGGATGCCGACGGTCTGGCGCAGCAGACCCCAACTCCAGCGCAGGATCACCAGGGAAGCCACCATGGCGATGGCCGGGTCCAGCCAGTGCCAGCCCCACAGCCAGGCGCCCAGCAGGCCGAGGATGGCAGCCACCGAGGTGGCTGCGTCGGCCATCACGTGCAGCAGCGCTGCTCGTAAATTGTGATCGCCGTGGGGGCTGTGTTCGTGGTCATGGTCGTGGTCGTGATGATGGTCGTCCGCTCCAGCCAGCAGCCAGGCGGACAGCAGGTTGACCGCCAGTCCGATCACGGCCACCACCATCGCCTCCAGCGGTTGCAGTGGCTCCATGTAAAGCAGACGCCGACCCGATTCCAGCATCAGCCAAAGAGTGGAGACGCCCAGCAGCAGGGCGCTGGTATAGGCGGCCAGATCGTTGATCTTGCCGCTGCCCAGGCTGAGACGGCGGTCGCGGGCGTAGCGTCGCGCCAGGTAATAGGCGCTGGCGGCAAGCCCCAGAGCAACGGCGTGGCCGCCCATGTGGATGCCATCCGCGAGCAGCGCCATGGAGCCGGTCCACAGCCCCGCCACCACCTCGACCATCATCGTCACGCAGGTGATGGATGCCACAACCAGGGTGCGCGTTTCGGCGCTGTGACGCGCGCCCTGGCCGAAGCCGTGGTCGTGATGGATGCCCGCCTGGGTGGCGCAGGGCGGGACCGTCTGAACGGTCGCAGAGATCATTGGCCTACCCCTGCTTAGAAGTACCAAGCCGCGCCCACGCCCAGGGTACGCCCGCGCGCCGGTGCGCCGGCCGTGACCGTCGGCGTGAAGTAGTAGCCGTAGAGGTCGTACTTCTCGTCCAGCAGGTTGTTGCCATACACATATACTTCCGTGTTTCCCGACGCCACGCCCACGCGCATGTCAACCTTGCGGTAACTGCCGAGATCGAAGTGGTTCTGAGGATCGGCGGCCCGCGAACCCACATAGCGATAGCTCAACCGGGCATTCATGACCGGTGAGGCCAGCCCCAGGAACTCCGGTATTGGCTTGCTGTAGGCAACCGCCAGCGTGCCGCTCCAGCGGGGTACGTCGGGGACGCGGTTGCCCGCCTGAACGTCGCCGCCATAGACACCGACCGCATCGCTCTTGATCGTGGCATCGATGTAGCTCAGCCCCCCGGAGAGTTCGAAGCCGTTGCCCATGCGCCAAACACCCTCCAGTTCGGCACCCTTGCTTTCGGTGTCTGCGTTGATGGCGCCCACCGCCATGGTCGAATAGTCATATCCGAGCAGGTGTGCGTCCTTCACCTTGGTCAGGAACAGGGCACCGTTCAAGGCGAGGCGATGATCGGTGGATTCCGTCTTGAATCCGACCTCCAGAGCGTTCGAGCGGACAGGCTTGTAGGGAGTGCTGTCGGCAACCTGAGTGGTGAAGTCACTGAATCCTCCCGACTGATAGCCGTGGGAAAAGGCGCTGTAGACATTGGTGCTGGGCGCCAGGGCGTAGGACAGAGCGACACGACCGGTCGTGTAGTCGTCATTCAGTTTCCGGCTGTCCTGGACAGTACTGGCGCCGACATAGGTGGCGTCGTAGTGTTTCTTGTCCCAGGAATGTCGCAGACCGCCTGTGACCTTCCATTTTTCGGCGAGCGGATAGGTCACCTCGCCATAGGTCGCGTAGCTGTCGGTCTTGAAGTCGCGATTCTGACGGTTGCTGGCACTGTAGTAGGAATCGAACGAGCGGTCGGCGCTCGACAGATAAAGACCCGCCACCCAGAAGACCGGTGCAGCAGGTAGGGACGACAGGCGCAGCTCCTGGCTGACCTTTTTTTCATTCGAGCTATCCGTGCCGATGTATTCGATCGGATAGCCATACAGCGCCTGCATGAGTCGCTGGTCGTATCCCTTGACGCCCAGGAAGTCCGTGGTCGTATACGCTGTGATCGAAGTAAGTCGGCTGTTGTCCAGATCGTGATTGATCTCCACGGAATAGCGTTCCGCGGTTTTATGGTTGTTGTCGAAGATACCCGGCGTGAAATCCAGCTTTGCCGGATCGCCGTAGGGGCGCATGATGGTCAAAGCGGGGCTGCGCTCGTTTTTTTCGCGTTCGGCCGTGAACAGGGCGTTGGTATGGGGTGCGATATCCCACAGCAGACTACCCCGGAATGCCAAGCCGGATGGATTTGCCAACGGCTTGCCATCCTGGGCGTTCTCGGTCCAATGGTCCGCCCCTGTGTTGCGCAGCGCGAAACGGCCGCTCAGGCGCTCTGACAGGGGGCCGCTGACGACCGCCTCCTCCAGATGCTGGTTGTCTTCGCCGTACTCGCCACGGACATAACCTTCCAGGTGGCGCGTCGGCTTGCGTGTCGTGATGTTGATCGCGCCGGCCTGACTGTTGCCGCCGAACAGGGTGCCCTGCGAGCCTTTCAGCACTTCGACACGCTCGACATCAAGAGTGCCCAGGCTCACGTTGCGCATGGACATCGGTACGCCGTCGACATTCAATGCCACTGAACCATCGTCCTGGCTGACCTGATAGAGCGATCCCACGCCACGGATGAGGACGTTGGCGGAATTTGGATCGCCCCAGGAGCTTACTTCCACACCGGGCGTGCTTCGCAGAGCGTCCTCGACGGTCTGCAAGCGGCGCGCCTCCACTTCCTCTCCGCCGATAACGCTGAGGCCGAAGGGAACGTCCACAGCCCGTTCCTGGCCCTGCCGGGCCGTCACGGTCACGGTCTTCAGTTCGACTGCGGCGGCGCCTGCCGTCCCGGTATCGGATGTGGCACTGACAGCCCCCGTCGAGTCTCTGGCTGACCCCTTGGCGGACTCCTGCGCGAGGGATGCACCAGGCAGGGCGGCCAGGGCCGTCAACAAGGCGACGGCCAGGGCGCTTGGCGCATGGGGTGGGACTCGGCGGCCTTGCGGCTTCTTCACGTAAATCGGTTGCGGCATTCATTGCACTCCTGAAACAGGTTGACGAAACGCCGACAAACGCTGGGCATGGACACACGCGGCCTGGCTTTCGACCGACCTGGAGCACGACAGACGCCTGGAAACCGCCA
>Ga0208735_100396_pt1 | contig 20476 bp, 16 predicted proteins | sample Subbio12Aug_8Aab_FD_184829 | JGI IMG/M metagenome (GOLD analysis project Ga0208735, IMG submission 184829) | Serpentinite rock and fluid subsurface biosphere microbial communities from McLaughlin Reserve, California, USA - CR12Aug_8Aab (SPAdes) | ecosystem: Environmental > Terrestrial > Deep... | reverse complement strand
AACCCCGCCCTACGGGGGTGGTAGGGCGGGGTTCACCCCGCCACACCGATCAAGCGTATTTCTTCTGGATTTCCTGGCTCAGGTTTTCCGGAACGGTGTCGTAATGGTCGAACTCCATCGAGAACACCGCGCGGCCCGAGGTCATCGAACGCAGCTGGTTGATGTAGCCGAACATGTTGGCCAGCGGCACCATCGCGGCGATGACGTTCGCGTTGCCGCGGCTGTCCTGGCCGTTGATCATGCCCCGACGCGAGGTCAGGTCGCCGATGACGCCGCCGGTGTATTCTTCCGGGGTGACGACTTCGACCTTCATGATCGGTTCCAGCAGCTTCGCACCGGCCTTCTTCAGACCTTCGCGCATGGCGGCCCGCGACGCGATCTCGAAGGCCAGCACCGAGGAGTCCACGTCGTGGAACGCACCGTCGACCAGCTGGACCTTGAAGTCGATGACCGGGAAGCCCGCCAGCGGACCGGAGTCCATCACCGACTTGATGCCCTTTTCGACGCCGGGGATATATTCCTTCGGCACCGCACCACCGACGATCTTCGACTCGAACGAATAGCCTTCGCCCGGCTGGGTCGGCGAGATGATCAGCTTCACGCGCGCGAACTGGCCGGTACCACCGGTCTGCTTCTTGTGCGTGTAGTCGATCTCGTGCTCGCGGCTGATCGTTTCGCGGTAAGCCACCTGCGGCGCGCCGATGTTCGCCTCGACCTTGAACTCGCGCCGCATGCGGTCGACGAGGATGTCGAGGTGAAGTTCGCCCATGCCCTTCATGATGGTCTGACCGCTTTCGATGTCGGTCTCGACCCGGAAGGACGGGTCTTCGGCAGCCAGACGGGCAAGCGCGATGCCCATCTTTTCCTGGTCGGCCTTGGTCTTCGGTTCGACCGCGATCTCGATCACCGGGACCGGGAAGGTCATGGTTTCCAGGACGACGGGCGCCGCCGGATCACAGAGCGTGTCCCCGGTGGTGGTTTCCTTGAGGCCGCCAAGCGCGATGATGTCGCCGGCGAAGGCTTCCGAGATTTCCTCACGCTCGATGGCGTGCATCATCATCATCCGGCCGACGCGTTCCTTGCGCTGCTTGGTCGCGTTCAGCATCGCGTCACCCTTGGCCAGCTTGCCCGAATAGATCCGGGTGAAGGTCAGCGAGCCGACGAAGGGGTCGTTCATGATCTTGAACGCCAGGCCCGAGAAGGGCTGAGCGTCATCGGCGGACCGCGCGATGTTGCGGGTTTCCGTCTCGTCGCCCGGCGCGAAGCCCATGTAGGGCGGCACGTCCAGCGGCGAGGGCAGATAGTCGATCACGGCGTTCAGCAGCGGCTGCACGCCCTTGTTCTTGAACGACGAGCCCGCCATCACCGGAATGAAGTCGATCGCGAGGGTGGCCTTGCGGATCAGGGCCCGCAGGGTCTCGGGCGAGGGCTCATTGCCTTCGAGGTAGGCTTCCATCGCGGCGTCGTCCTGACCCACGGCGGTTTCCACCAGGTTCATGCGCCACTCGTCAGCCTCGGCCTTGAGCTCGGGACGGATCGGCTTGCGGGTCCAGGACGCGCCCAGATCCTCGCCCTCGTAGACCCATTCTTCCATGGTCACGAGGTCGATGATGCCTTCCAGCTTGTCCTCGGCACCGATCGGCAGGACGACGGGAACGGCATTCGCGCCGGTCCGGTCCTTGATCATGCGGACGCACTTCATGAAGTCGGCGCCGGTCTTGTCCATCTTGTTGACGAAGACGATGCGCGGCACCTTGTAGCGGTCGGCCTGACGCCAGACGGTTTCGGTCTGCGGCTCCACACCGGCGTTGCCGTCCAGCAGAACGACAGCGCCGTCCAGCACGGCCAGCGAACGCTCGACTTCGATGGTGAAGTCGACGTGGCCGGGGGTGTCGATGATGTTGAAGCGGTACTTCGTCGCCTTGTCGCCAAGACCAGCCGAGGAATCGATCTGACGGTTCCAGAAGGTGGTGGTGGCAGCCGAGGTGATCGTGATCCCGCGCTCCTGCTCCTGCTCCATCCAGTCCATCGTGGCGGCGCCGTCATGGACTTCGCCGATCTTGTGGGACTTGCCGGTGTAGTAGAGGATGCGCTCCGAGGTCGTGGTCTTGCCCGCGTCGATGTGGGCAATGATCCCGAAGTTGCGGTAACGGTCGAGCGGATAATCGCGTGCCATGATGACCCCTTACCAGCGGTAGTGGCTGAATGCTTTGTTAGCATCGGCCATCTTGTGGGTGTCTTCGCGCTTCTTCACGGCGGTGCCGCGGTTCTGCACGGCATCGGCCAGTTCGGCGGCCAGACGCTCTTCCATGGTGTTCTCGTTGCGCTTGCGCGCCGCGATGATCAGCCAGCGGATCGCCAGCGCCTCGCGGCGTTCGGTGCGGACCTCGACGGGGACCTGGTAGGTGGCACCACCGACGCGGCGCGAGCGCACTTCGACGGACGGCTTCACGTTTTCCAGCGCCTCGTGGAAGGCTTCGACGGCCGGGCGCTTCAGGCGGGTCTGGACGCGGTCAAGCGCGCCATAGACGATGCTTTCGGCCACGGACTTCTTGCCGTCGAACATCAGGTTGTTCATGAACTTGGTGACAACCCGATCGCCGAACTTGGCATCGGGCAGGATTTCGCGCTTTTCGGCGGCGTGACGACGGGACATCTGTTATCTCCTCACTTCGGACGCTTGGCGCCGTATTTCGAACGACGCTGACGACGCTCTTTCACGCCCTGGGTGTCCAGAACGCCGCGGAGGATGTGGTAGCGCACACCCGGAAGGTCCTTGACCCGGCCGCCACGGATCAGGACGACAGAGTGTTCCTGAAGGTTGTGCTTTTCGCCGGGGATGTAGGAAATGACCTCGAAGCCGTTGGTCAGACGCACCTTGGCGACCTTCCGCATGGCCGAGTTCGGCTTCTTCGGGGTGGTGGTGTAGACGCGGGTGCAGACCCCACGTTTTTGCGGGCAGGATTCCAGGTGCTGCGACTTGGACTTCCGGACCACTGCTTCCCGGGGCTTCCGGATCAGCTGTTGAATCGTCGGCATTCACGTTCCTCGTTTCGATACTCGCCCCCCCTGTGCCGCCGGGGGCGCCGCTTCTCGACCGTGCGTTGCGCGAATCGCAAAACACGAACACCGCAACCACCGCCGTTTCCGGCGATGCCGCGGTGGAATTCCAGAGGATCGGGGCATTTTCGGCCCGGATCATGACCACGTCAAGCGCTCTGAGCCCTTGTCCCGGTCGCGACTTAAGGGTCGGGCGGGGGTTCGGGTTGGCGGGCGTATATGGGGAATCGCAGGGGGTGTCAACATGGCGCCCCGGCTCTGGGATCAGGCCTTCAGGAGGCGAAGCCGCCGCTCGCGCCAGAGGGTGAAGATGCCTGCGGCCACCACGATTGCAGCCCCGATCAGGGTCCAGAGATCCGGCAGGTCGCCGAAGACGACAAGGCCGAGGACGATGGCCCAAAGGAGCGAGGTATAGCGGAACGGCGCGACCAGGCCGATGTCGCCGTGGCGCATGGCGGCGACCGAGGTGAGGTAGCCGACGATGAGGAAGAGGCCCGCGCCAAGGACCCGGGAAAGCTCCCAGTCGGTGGGGGTGTGCCAGCCCTGGAAGTGGACGCCGATCCAGCCCATCAGCGTCACGGCGACGGCGGCCCCGAGGGCAACGAGGGTCGAGGGCACCTGGCCCTGCAAGGGGCGGACCGCCAGGTCGCGCACCACGACACAGACGACCGAGGCAAGCCCGAGCAGCGCCCAACGGTCGAAGCCCTCGGTCCCCGGGCGGATGATGATGAGGACGCCGATCAAGCCGACCAGGATCGCGGTCATGCGCCGCCAGCCGATCTTGTCGCCATAGACCAGCGCCGCGGCGAGGGTGATGAGGAGGGGCAGGGCCTGCAGGATGGCGGAAAGGTTGGCCAGCGGCATCCTGAGAAGAGCTTCGAGAAAGAGGATCGTGGCGGCCACGTCGGCCAGCGAGCGGAGCAGGATCAACCAGCCGTCGCGGCCGTTCGGGCGGAAGCGGAAGGCATTGGTGGCGAGGCAGAGGATCAGAAGGCCGACGACGGCGATCAGGCCGCGCAGGGCGATAGCCTGGTAGAGCGGCAGGGACTGGGTGACCGACTTCATGAAGGTGTCGTTGATCGTGAAGGCGGCCATCGCAGCGCACATCAGAAGGATGCCGCGGAGGTTCTCGGACATGGGCACGGGTGGGCGGTCCTTCACTGTCGTCGCTTGGGTATCAGGCGGCGGCAGGAAGGGGAAGTATCCACCCTGGACCGATTTTGGCGGGGCTGTGGACTCAAAGGTTTGGGCGCGGGGGGTTGGCGCGGGCGTTGACCGGGCGGAAAGGTCGGCGCCGTCGCGCGGGTCGGGGGGCGTTTCAGACTGAGCGCTGACGCGCAAGCCCCTGTCTCGCCTCTGCGCGCGAAGAGCGCGCAACCGGCTCGGTCATTGGGGGCGCTTCGCCCCCCAAACCCCCGGAGGATATTTGTCGCCAGGTGAAAGGGTCCGGCTGGCGTGATATGCGCCCGCGGGTGCCCGAGGCGCACCGGGCCTCGGCTGCCTGTCGGGCATCCGAATGGCAAACGGCCACCGTTGCGCGCGTATCAGGCCGACAAGAGCACCGGCAGCGGGCATTTTCCGACCAGAACGCTGCCGGTGACGCTGCCGAAGACCAGTTCATGGATCGGGGAATGACGGACGGCGCCGGCGGCGATCAGGTCGCAACCGGCCTCGGTCGCGGCGGTGACGAGTGCGTCGTAGATGTCGCGGCCATTGCGGGGGATCTCGCGGAACTCGGCCTTGATGCCGTGGCGGGCGAGGTGATGCGCGGCCTCGATCCCGGACTGATCCATCCGCAGCGCCTTGTCGTCAGTCACCCGGGCGACGATCGCTTCGGCCCCCGGAGCGAGGAGCGAAAGCGTGTCCTGCATCGCGCGAGCGGCGGCATGGGTGCCGTCCCAGGCGATCAGCACGCGGCGTGGCGCTGCGGTGACCGCCGTCTTCGGAGCAATGACCAGCGGGCGGCCGGAGTCGAAAAGTGCGGCCTGGGCCAGCAGGCGCTCACCCATGAGCGGGCCGCGGCGACCGGTGAGGACGCCAAGGTCGGCGACCTTCATGTGGTCGGCGAAGACGTCACCGATCCCGTAGGCAAAGCTTGAGCGGTCGACCACTGTGCAGGGGACCCCTGCCCTGTCGGCAAGCGTGGCAATGGCCGCGCGGGTCCGCTCGAAGTCCGGCCCGTCGTCTGCCCCCTGGCCGATGACGTCGACGGTGAAGGCAAGAACCACGGCCCGGGCCGAAAGCGCCCCGGCCCATGCCAGGGTAAGTGCCAGGGCTGGATGATCCTGATCGATGTCGGACGGCTGCACGAAAGTGACGATCGAACGGACGGTCATGTGGCTGGCCCTTCCCTGGTTGCTCTGCGTCGAGGTAGGCATCGCGACCGGTGTTCACAAGGTTGTCATCGGCCGGTTTGGTGGCAGATCCGCAAAGGGACCCCCGCCGGGGCGACCGGCGGGGGCGGAAGATTTGCCCGAAGGCCGCGAGGCTTAATCGCGGCTTTCGATGGTATCGACAAGGCCGGCGTCGAACTCGACGTCGATCTCGGGTTCCATCACCGCCAGCGGAGCAGCCAGTGCCGCGGCCTGGTCGGCCTCGGTCCGGCGCGCTTCGATCACGGTCTGGTCGCGGTCGGCGGCGATCTTCTTGACGCGGCTGGTGGCACCTCCGGTGCCCGCCGGGATCAGGCGGCCGACGATGACGTTTTCCTTCAGCCCCAGAAGCTTGTCACGCTTGCCCTGCACCGAAGCCTCGGTGAGAACGCGCGTGGTTTCCTGGAACGAAGCCGCCGAGATGAAGCTGCGGGTCTGCAAGCTTGCCTTGGTGATCCCCAGAAGGACCGGTTCGGCCTTCGCCTCGCGGCCGCCACGGGCAACCGACTTGGCGTTTTCTTCGTCCAGTTCGATCTTCTCGACCTGTTCGCCCTTCAGCAGCGTGGTGTCGCCACCATCGAGGATCTCGAACTTCTGCAGCATCTGGCGAACGATGACCTCGATGTGCTTGTCGTTGATCTTCACGCCCTGCAGCCGGTAGACGTCCTGCACTTCGTCGATCATGTAGTTGGCAAGCGCCTCGATCCCCATGATCCGCAGGATGTCGTGCGGAGCCGGGTTGCCGTCCATGATGTAGTCGCCCTTCTGGACGAAGTCGCCTTCCTGAACCGGAATGTGCTTGCCCTTGGGGATCATGTATTCGACGGCGGTCAGCGTCTCATCGACCGGTTCCACGGTGATGCGGCGCTTGTTCTTGTAGTCCTTGCCGAAGCGGACATAGCCGTCGGTTTCGGCGATGATCGCGTGATCCTTCGGGCGACGGGCCTCGAACAGTTCGGCCACGCGGGGCAGACCCCCGGTGATGTCCTTGGTCTTGGCCCCTTCGCGCGGGATACGCGCCACCACGTCGCCGGGCCGCAACTCCTGGCCGTCTTCGACCGACAGGATCGCGTCCACCGACATGGCGTAGGTGATCGGGTTGCCGCTGTCGCCGCGCACCGGATCGCCCGTGGCCGGGTCCATCACGATGATCTCGGGCTTGAGGTCGCCGCCCTTGGGCACCGAACGCCAGTCCGAGACGATCTTCTGGGTCATGCCCGTCGCATCGTCGGTTTCCTCGCGGACCGAGATCCCCGCGACCAGGTCCTTGAACCGCGCCACGCCGGTCTTTTCGGCGATGATCGGCAGGGTGAAGGGGTCCCATTCGAACAGCTTGGTGCCGCGCTTGACGACCTCGCCTTCCTTGACGTGCAGCTTTGCGCCGTAGGTCAGCTTGTGGGCGGCCCGTTCCTGGCCCGCCTCGTCGATGATGGCGATCGACATGTTCCGGCCGACCACGATCTGCTCGCCCGAGACGTTGGACAGAAGGTTGGCGTTGCGGAACTCGATCTTGCCTTCCTGGCTGGCTTCCAGGAAGGACTGCTGGCCGCCCTGGGCGACGCCGCCGATGTGGAAGGTCCGCATCGTCAGCTGGGTGCCGGGTTCACCGATGGATTGGGCGGCGATGATGCCGACCGCCTCGCCGATGTTGACCAGCGTGCCGCGGGCAAGGTCACGCCCGTAGCAAAGGGCGCAGACGCCTTCCTCGGCCTCGCAGGTCAGCGGGCTGCGGATGCGGATCTGCGCGACGCCCGACCCGTTGATCAGGTCGGCACGGCGTTCGTCGATCAGCTCGCCCTTCGCGACCAGCACTTCGCCGGTTGCGGGGACCACCACGTCATCGGCCGCGACACGGCCAAGGACACGCTCGCCCATCGGCACGATCACCTCGCCGTCGTTGACCGCGGCCGAGGCCATGATCGACTGTTCGGTGCCGCAATCGTGGACGCGGACAATGCAGTCCTGTGCCACGTCGACCAGGCGGCGGGTCAGGTAGCCCGAGTTCGCCGTCTTGAGCGCGGTGTCGGACAGACCCTTCCGGGCGCCGTGGGTCGAGTTGAAGTATTCAAGAACGGTCAGACCTTCCTTGAAGTTCGAGATGATCGGCGTCTCGATGATCTCGCCCGAGGGCTTGGCCATCAGGCCGCGCATCCCGCCAAGCTGCTTCATCTGGATGACCGAACCCCGGGCGCCGGAGTGGGCCATCATGTAGACCGAGTTCGGCTCGCGCTCGGAGCCGTCCGCATCGTGGCGGACAGCCGAGATCGTGGCCATCATCGCTTCGGTGACCTTGTCGTTGCACTTGGTCCAGGCGTCGACGACCTTGTTGTACTTCTCGCCCTGGGTGATCAGGCCGTCGAGGTACTGCTGTTCGAAGCCCGCGACCTGATCCTTGACCTCGTTGACGATGGTCCACTTGGTGTCGGGGATCACCATGTCGTCCTTGCCGAAGGAAATCCCGGCGCGGAACGCCTCACGAAAGCCGAGGGTCATGATCTGGTCGCAGAAGATCACCGATTCCTTCTGGCCGCAGTAGCGGTAGACGGTGTCGATGACGGTCTGCACGTCCTTCTTCCGCAGCAGGCGGTTGACCAGATCGAACGGAGCCTTCGCATTCAGCGGCAGCAGGTTGCCAAGCCGCAGACGGCCCGGCGTGGTGTCGAAGCGCTTCCAGACGATGTTGCCGGTCTCGTCGACCTGACGCAGACGCGCCTTGATCTTGGCGTGCAGGTGCACGGCACCGGCGGCCAGAGCATGCTCGACCTCGTCGATGTCGGCAAAGGCCATGCCCTCACCGACCATGCCCTTGCGCTCCATCGTGACGTAGTAGAGGCCAAGCACCATGTCCTGCGACGGCACGATGATCGGGTTGCCGTTGGCCGGCGACAGCACGTTGTTCGTCGACATCATCAGCACGCGCGCTTCCAGCTGGGCTTCCAGCGAGAGCGGCACGTGGACGGCCATCTGGTCGCCGTCGAAGTCGGCGTTGAAGGCCGAGCAGACCAGCGGGTGCAGCTGGATCGCCTTGCCTTCGATCAGGATCGGCTCGAAGGCCTGGATGCCCAGACGGTGCAGCGTCGGCGCGCGGTTCAGCAGGACCGGGTGTTCGCGGATCACCTCATCCAGGATGTCCCAGACCTCGGGGCGTTCCTTCTCGACCAGCTTCTTGGCCTGCTTCACCGTGCTGGACAGCCCCTTGGCCTCCAGCCGCGAGTAGATGAAGGGCTTGAACAGTTCGAGCGCCATCTTCTTCGGCAAGCCGCACTGGTGCAGCTTGAGCTCCGGCCCCGTGACGATGACCGAACGGCCCGAGAAGTCGACGCGCTTGCCCAGCAGGTTCTGACGGAAGCGGCCCTGCTTGCCTTTCAGCATGTCCGACAGCGATTTCAGCGGACGCTTGTTGGTGCCCGTGATCACGCGGCCACGACGGCCGTTGTCGAAGAGCGCGTCCACCGCCTCTTGCAGCATCCGCTTTTCGTTGCGGACGATGATGTCGGGCGCGCGCAGCTCGATCAGGCGCTTCAGACGGTTGTTGCGGTTGATGACCCGGCGATACAGGTCGTTGAGGTCGGACGTGGCAAAGCGGCCGCCGTCCAAGGGGACCAGCGGGCGCAGTTCCGGCGGGATCACCGGCAGCACGGTCAGGATCATCCATTCCGGCCGGTTGCCCGATTCCAGGAAGGACTCGACGATCTTCAGCCGCTTGATGATCTTCTTCGGCTTCAGCTCGCCGGTGGCTTCCTTCAGCTCTTCGCGCAGCTGTTCGGCGGTCGCGTCAAGGTCGATGGCCGACAGCATCTCGCGGATCGCTTCGGCACCGATGTTGGCGGTGAAGGCGTCGGCACCATACTGGTCCTGCGCGTCGAGGTATTCTTCCTCGGTCAGCATCTGGGCATAGGTCAGATCGGTCAGACCCGGCTCGATGACGACGTAGTTCTCGAAGTAGAGGATGCGCTCCAGGTCCCGCAGCGTCATGTCGAGCATGAGGCCGATCCGGCTGGGCAGCGACTTCAGGAACCAGATGTGCGCGACCGGGGCGGCCAGTTCGATATGGCCCATGCGTTCGCGCCGCACCTTCTGCAGCGTGACTTCAACGCCGCACTTCTCGCAGACGACGCCGCGATACTTCATGCGCTTGTACTTGCCGCAAAGGCATTCGTAGTCCTTGATCGGCCCGAAGATCCGGGCGCAGAACAACCCGTCACGCTCGGGCTTGAAGGTCCGGTAGTTGATGGTTTCCGGCTTCTTGATCTCGCCGAAGGACCACGACAGGATCCGCTCTGGCGAGGCCAGAGAGATCTTGATCTCGTCGAAGGTCTTGACCGGCGCAACCGGGCTGAACGGGTTGGTCGAGAGTTCCTGGTTCATTTCATATTCCCATATTCGGGGCTGCGGTCAGAGGTTCGAGGCCAAATTCCTTCGAAGGAATTTGCAAAAGTCTTCGAAGACTTTTGGTCCTCACTCCTCCTCCGCATCCAGGAGTTCCATGTTGAGGCCGAGGCCCCGCACTTCCTTGACAAGGACGTTGAACGATTCCGGCACGCCGGCCTCGAAGTTGTCCTCGCCCTTGACGATCGACTCGTAGACCTTGGTCCGGCCTGCCACGTCGTCCGATTTCACCGTCAGCATTTCCTGCAGGGTGTAGGCGGCGCCGTAGGCTTCCAGCGCCCAGACCTCCATCTCGCCGAGACGCTGGCCACCGAACTGGGCTTTGCCACCCAGGGGCTGCTGCGTGACGAGGCTGTACGGCCCGGTAGACCGCGCGTGCAGCTTGTCGTCGACAAGGTGGTGCAGCTTGAGCATGTACTTCACGCCCACCGTCACCTTGCGCTGGAACTGCTCGCCCGTGCGACCGTCAAAGACCACCGACTGGCCCGAGGTGTCGAACCCGGCGCGGGTCAGCGCGTCGTTCACGTCAGCCTCTTTCGCGCCGTCGAAGACCGGGGTCGCGATCGGAACGCCCTTGGTGACGTTGCCTGCCAGCTCCAGGAACTCGTCCTCGTCGCGGCCCGCAAAGGCCTCGTCATAGGTCTCGTCGCCATAGGCATGACGGACAGCCTCGCGCACCGGAGTCATGTCGCCGGAGCGGCGATATTCCTTCAGCGCATCGTCGATCTTGAGACCCAGGCCGCGCGCGGCCCAGCCCATGTGGGTTTCCAGGATCTGACCGACGTTCATCCGGCTGGGCACGCCAAGCGGGTTCAGCACCAGGTCGACCGGGGTGCCGTCCGCAAGGAACGGCATGTCTTCCATCGGCACGACCTTGGAGATGACGCCCTTGTTGCCGTGACGGCCGGCCATCTTGTCGCCCGGCTGCAGCTTGCGCTTCACCGCGACGAAGACCTTGACCATCTTCATCACGCCGGGGGGCAGATCGTCGCCACGGCGCACCTTTTCGACCTTGTCGTCGAAGCGGTGATCCAGGGCGCGTTTCTGCGCTTCGAACTGGTCGTGCAGGGCTTCCACGTCCTTGGCTTCGGTCTCTTCGCCAAGGGCCAGTTGCCACCACTGGCCGCGCGACAGCGTGCCCAGCAGGTCCTCGTCGATGGTCGAACCGGCCTTGATGCCTTTCGGCCCCTTCACGGCGGTCTTGCCCATGATCAGGGACTTGAGGCGCGCATAGATGTTGCGCTCCAGGATCGCGAGTTCGTCATCGCGGTCGCGGGCCAGGCGTTCGACTTCCTCACGCTCGATCTGCAGGGCGCGTTCGTCCTTGTCGACGCCGTGGCGGTTGAAGACGCGCACTTCGACGATGGTGCCGAAGGCCCCCGGCGGCAGGCGCAGCGAGGTATCGCGGACGTCCGACGCCTTTTCACCGAAGATGGCGCGGAGGAGCTTTTCTTCCGGCGTCATCGGGCTTTCGCCCTTGGGGGTGATCTTGCCGACCAGGATGTCGCCCGGCTGAACCTCGGCCCCGATATAGACGATGCCCGCCTCGTCGAGGTTGCGCAGGGCTTCCTCGCCGACGTTCGGGATGTCGCGGGTGATCTCTTCCGGGCCAAGCTTGGTGTCACGGGCGGCGACTTCGTATTCCTCGATGTGGATCGAGGTGAAGACGTCGTCGCGCAGGATGCGTTCCGAGATCAGGATCGAGTCTTCGTAGTTGTAGCCGTTCCAGGGCATGAAGGCGACGACCACGTTCCGGCCCAGGGCCAGTTCGCCCATGTCGGTGCAGGGGCCATCGGCCACCACTTCGCCGCGCTTCACGGTGTCGCCCACCTTCACCAGCGGGCGCTGGTTGATGCAGGACGACTGGTTCGACCGCTTGAACTTGCGCAGCCGGTAGATGTCGACGCCCGGCTCGCCGGGTTCCAGCATTTCCGTCGCGCGGACAACGATACGCGTCGCGTCGACCTGGTCGATCACGCCAGCGCGGCGGGCCATGATGGCCGCGCCACTGTCACGCGCGACCACGGCCTCGATCCCGGTGCCCACGAAGGGAGCATCGGATTGCAGCAAGGGCACCGCCTGACGCTGCATGTTCGAGCCCATGAGGGCGCGGTTGGCGTCGTCGTTTTCCAGGAACGGGATCAGCGAGGCCGCGACCGACACCAGCTGCTTGGGGCTGACGTCGATCAGGTCCACCGAATCCGGCGGGTTCAGCATGAATTCCCCGGCCTTCCGGCTGGAGATCAGCTCTTCGGTGAACCGCCCCTCGGCGTCCTGGCCGGCGTTGGCCTGGGCGACGGTGTGGCGCATTTCCTCGGTGGCCGACATGTAGACGACCTCGTCAGTCACCTTGCCGTCGATCACCTTGCGATACGGGGTCTCGATGAAGCCGTACTTGTTCACCCGCGCAAAGGTGGCAAGGCTGTTGATCAGGCCGATGTTCTGGCCTTCCGGGGTCTCGATCGGGCACATCCGGCCGTAGTGGGTCGGGTGGACGTCGCGGACCTCGAAGCCCGCGCGTTCGCGGGTCAGACCGCCCGGCCCAAGGGCCGAGAGACGGCGCTTGTGCGTGACTTCCGACAAGGGGTTGGTCTGGTCCATGAACTGCGACAGCTGCGACGAGCCGAAGAATTCGCGCACCGCAGCGGCAGCGGGTTTCGCGTTGATCAGGTCCTGCGGCATGATCGTGTCGATTTCCACCGACGACATCCGCTCCTTGATGGCACGTTCCATGCGCAGCAGGCCGACGCGGTACTGGTTCTCCATCAGCTCGCCGACCGACCGGACGCGGCGGTTGCCGAGGTGGTCGATGTCGTCGATCTCGCCCTTGCCGTCGCGCAGTTCGGTCAGCGCCTTGATGCAGGCGATGATGTCGTCGCGGTCCAGCGTGCGCTGGGTGTCCGGCTTGCCAAGGTCGAGACGCATGTTCATCTTGACCCGACCGACGGCGGAAAGGTCATACCGTTCCTTGTCGAAGAACAGCGTGTCGAACAGTTGGCTGGCGGCTTCGACCGTCGGCGGCTCGCCCGGACGCATGACGCGGTAGATGTCCATGAGCGCGGTGTCGCGGCCCATGTTCTTGTCCACCGCCATCGTGTTGCGGATGTAGGGGCCGACGTTGACGTTGTCGATGTCCAGCACCGGGATGTCGGTGATGCCCTGGTCAAGCAGCACCTTGACCGAGCCGCCCTTGACTTCGCCGTCGCGGTCCAGTTCCCAGGTCAGCTCGTCACCGGCTTCGACCCAGATCTCGCCGGTTTCCTCGTTGATGATGTCCTTGGCGACGTAGCGGCCCATGATGTGGTCGAAGGGGACCAGAAGCTCGGTGACGGTGCCCTCGTCCTTCCACTTCTTCACCATGCGCGGCGTGGCTTTCTCGCCCGCCTTCAGGATGACCTCGCCGGTTGCCGCATCGACCAGGTCATAGGCCGGACGGGTGCCCGAAACGCGCTGCGGGAAGAACTTGGTGACCCAGCCCTTGTTCTTCACGTAAGCGAAATTGATCGTCTCGTAGTAGGCGTCCATGATCGCCTCCTGATCCATGCCAAGGGCATAGAGCAGGGTCGTCACCGGCAGTTTCCGGCGGCGGTCGATGCGCGCAAAGACCACGTCCTTGGCGTCGAACTCGAAGTCCAGCCAGCTGCCGCGATACGGGATGATGCGGCAGGCGAACAGCAGTTTGCCCGAGGAATGGGTCTTGCCCTTGTCGTGGTCGAAGAACACGCCGGGCGAGCGGTGCATCTGGCTGACGATCACCCGTTCGGTGCCGTTCACGATGAACGTGCCGTTGTGCGTCATCAGGGGCATGTCGCCCATGTAGACGTCCTGTTCCTTGATGTCCTTGACCGACCGGGCCCCGGTGGTCTCGTCGACATCGAACACGATCAGGCGCAGCGTCACCTTCAGCGGTGCGGCATAGGTCATGTCGCGCTGCTGGCATTCGTCCACGTCGTACTTCGGCTTTTCCAGCTCGTACTTGACGAATTCCAGGACCGAGGTCTCGTTGAAGTCCTTGATCGGGAACACCGACTGGAAGGTGCCCTGGATCCCCTCGTCGTCCAGCGGGCGGTCAGCGTCACCGGACCGCAGGAACAGGTCGTAGGAGGATTTCTGAACCTCGATCAGGTTCGGCATCTCCAGCACTTCGCGGATTTTGCCGAAGTAGCGGCGGATGCGTTTCTGGCCAACATAAGCTTGCGCCATGTGTCTGGTCACCTTTCCATTTTTCGCTGGCGCACCACCCGTCGGGCCACGGGCGCGCACCGCTTGCGAAGAGACCGATGGGTTCCATTCGTGCCGCCCGTCCCGAAGGGTGGCTCCCGAACCCGCCGCGTCTGGGAAGAGGCTTTCCGCGAAAAGCCCCTTCCAAGACGCGCATGGCTGGGACCGAATTGCTCGGCCCCAGCCCTGCTGTCTTGCCGGGGTTGCCCCCGATGTCCGATTACTTCAGCTCGGCCTTGGCGCCAGCTTCTTCGAACTTCTTCTTCATCGCTTCGGCGTCGGCTTTCGAGACGCCTTCCTTGATCTTGCCGCCAGCTTCCGTCAGGTCCTTGGCTTCCTTCAGGCCGAGGCCCGTCAGTTCGCGCACAACCTTGATCACGTTGATCTTGTTGGCGCCGGCGTCGGTCAGGACGACGTCGAATTCGGTCTGCTCTTCAGCCGGAGCAGCCGCAACAGCGGCCGGGCCGGCAACCATCACAGCGCCGCCAGCAGCGGGCTCGATGCCGTACTTGTCCTTCAGGATGGTCTTCAGTTCCTGCGCCTGCAGGAGGGTCAGACCAACGATCTCTTCAGCGAGTTTGTTCAGATCAGCCATTTTACAGTTCCGTTTGTTAAGATGGGTTCCAACGATGCGGGGTCAACCACACCGGGCAAGGGATCAGGCCGCAGCCTTTTCCTCGATGGTCGACAGGATGCTCGCGATGTTCGACGCAGGCGCACCAATGGCCCCGGCGATGGCAGACGCGGGCGATCCGATGCACGACACGATCTGAGCGATAAGCTCTTCGCGCGACGGCATGGAGGCCACGGCCTTGATACCAGCCTGGTCCAGAACCGTGTCGCCCATAGCCCCGCCGATGATGACGAACTTGTCGTTCGTCTTGGCGTAGGCCTCGCAGACCTTGGCCGCAGCCACAGGGTCTTCCGAGTAGGACAGCACGGTCATGCCCGTGAGGAGATCACCCATCTTCGCAGCGGGCTTCCCTTCAAGGGCGATCTTGGCGAGCGTGTTCTTGGCAACGCGAACGGACCCACCCACGTCGCGAAGCTTCGCGCGCAGGTCCTGCATCTGTGCAACCGTCATCCCGGTGTAGTGGGCAACCACCACAACGCCAGAGCTTTCGAAGATCTGGCCGAGTTCATCGACCACTTTCTCTTTTTGGGCTCTATCCACAGTTTCACTCCAAGGTTGGGGGTTTCCCCCCGGCTCATGTGTGTCCCGGATCAGGTCCGGGACGTTCGGGTCCGTAGTCAGGTTCCCGGATCCAAGATCGCCCGAAGGCGCCTTCAATCTCGTTCCCCATCTCGGGCAGGATTTATGGCGTTTGCGCGCCACCCACCGTCTCGGACAGAACCGGGCCAAGTGGCGGCCCGGGTAGTCCCCTCCCCTTGCGGGTCAGGATTTCGCAGGATGCGCTACAGCGCACCGACCGTTCAGGCCTGGGTCGCCGACGAGATGTCGACCGAAACGCCCGGTCCCATCGTGGACGACAGCGACACCTTCTTCAGGTAGGTGCCCTTGGCGCCCGTGGGCCGCGCTTTCGACACTGCATCGACGAAGGCGCGGATGTTCTGGGCCAGCTTCGCCTCGTCGAACGAGACCTTGCCGACGCCAGCGTGGATCACGCCGGCCTTTTCGACCTTGAACTGGACTTCGCCGCCCTTGGCACCCTCGACGGCCGTTTTCACGTCCATCGTCACCGTCCCGACCTTCGGGTTCGGCATCAGGTTGCGCGGGCCGAGGATCTTGCCCAGACGGCCGACCAGCGGCATCAGGTCCGGCGTCGCGATGCAACGGTCGAACTCGATCTTGCCGGACTGGATCGTCTCCATCAGGTCTTCGGCACCGACGATGTCGGCGCCGGCGGCACGGGCTTCGTCAGCCTTGGCGCCACGGGCGAAGACGGCGACGCGAACGGTCTTGCCGGTGCCGTTGGGCAGAGCCACGACGCCACGGACCATCTGGTCGGCGTGACGCGGATCGACGCCCAGGTTCATCGCGATCTCGACGGTTTCGTCGAACTTGGCCGAAGCGGCCTGCTTGATCAGTTTCACCGCGTCTTCGACGGTGATGTTCGCCTTGCCCGCGAAGAGTTCGTTCGCCTTGGCGACGCGCTTTGCAACTTTCGTCATGTCGATCAGCCCTTCACTTCGATGCCGCAGGATTGCGCCGACCCGAGGATGATCTTCATCGCGGCCTCGACCGAGTTCGCGTTCAGATCCTTCATCTTGGTCTCGGCGATCTTGCGCAGCTGGGCCGCGGTGATCGAACCGGCAACTTCACGGCCCGGCTTGGCCGACCCCTTGGTCCGGTTGCGCTTGCCGACAGAGGGAAGGCCAGCGGCCTGCTTGATCAGGAACGCGGCCGGAGCCGTCTTCAGCTCAAGGCTGAAGGACTTGTCCTGGTAGTAGGTGATGATGACGGGCGTCGGCGTGCCCGGCGGAAGGTCGGCGGTCTTCGCGTTGAATTCCTTGACGAAGGCCATGATGTTCAAGCCGCGCTGACCCAGCGCCGGACCGACCGGCGGCGAGGGGTTGGCTTGACCCGCTTTCACTTGCAGCTTGAGGCTGCCGATAATCTTCTTGGCCATCTGGCCTCTCCTTTTTCACCGTTGCTCTGCTTCTCGCAGAGGTCCCGGGTCAGGCCCGGGACGGGGTTTAGTGGTCTGGTCCGTCACGCCCCTTGCGGAACGTGCTCGCCTCCCACGCGCTTCCTCAGTTCCCCTTCGAGACCTGAGTGAATTCCAGTTCCACGGGCGTCGCCCGGCCGAAGATCGACACGGTGACCTTCAGGCGGCTGTGCGCCTCGTCCACATCCTCGACCATGCCCGAAAAGCCTTCGAACGGGCCGTCCGTCACTTGCACCGTCTCGCCGATGTCGAAGCGGATCAGGTTGCGCGGGGCTTCCAGACCTTCCTCGACGCGGTTCAGGATCGCGTTCACCTCGGCGTCGCGCATCGGCATCGGCTTGCCCTGGGGACCCAGGAACCCGGTGACGCGGTTGATCGACGAGATCAGGTGATAGCCGCGGTTCGACATTTCCATGTGGACAAGCACATAGCCCGGCATGAAGCGGCGTTCCGAGGTGACCTTCTTGCCACGCCGGACCTCGATGACCTCTTCGGTCGGAACCAGAACCTCGTCGATCTCTTCGCCGAGACCGGCTTCGGCGACGGCGGTCTTGATCTGCTCGGCCACCTTCTTCTCGAAATTCGAGAGAACGCTTACCGAATACCAGCGCTTCGCCATCTTGCCTGCTTCCTTGCTGCCCTGAGCCATTCGGCCCTTTTCGTGATGTCCCGGAACAAAAAACAGCGCGCACCCCGAATCGATGCGCGCCGGTTGTCCCTTTGGTTGGCGCGGGGTCTACCCCCTGCCCGTCGTCAATTCAAGAGGGAAAGCCGGAGCCGGTCCGAAATCAGGCACCGATGATGTAGGTCAGCGCCGTGCGGATGCCCAGATCCACCAGGCTGAAGAAAGTCGCGGCCAGGGCGGAAAGGATGAAGACCATCAGAGTGGTCAGCAAGGTTTCGCGGCGGGTGGGCCAGACCACCTTGGCGACTTCGGCGCGGACCTGCTGCAAAAACTGAAGGGGGTTCGTAGTGGACATGGGGATTCCGGGACTAGGGTTGCACCGGGAGATACGGGTTTGGGCCGGGGATTTCAAGCGGCACGCGACAGGCAGGCAAGTCCCGGCCGCACCGCCTGTCGCTTCGCACCCCGGGATCGGCAAGGCCACCCGGAACAGCAGGCCCGAACAGCAGAAGCGTCCGGCACCGCAAAGGATGCCGGACGCCAGGCCGCTTCGCCCCCAGGGACATAGGGGATCAGTGGCGGCCGCCGTTACTTCAGGCGGCTGACGATGCCGTCGGCAAAGGCTTCGACCAGACGGGTGTAGGCACCCGAGGAGTCGTTGGACAGCACAAGGAACGAGCCTTCGGGGACCACCACCTTGGCGTTTTCCAGCGAGACGGTCAGCTCATAGCCGTCGGAATTGGAGTTGTCGGTGTCGTCCACGATGGTCACCTGGCCCACCAGAACCGCATCGCCCAGGTTCAGCTCGCGCTCGAAGGCGGTGGCCAGTTCGACTTCGCGGATGTCCACGATGATCTGCGCGCCGTCGATGGCGCCGGTCTCGTCCGGCTTGGCCTCTTCGGTCACCAGCCGCTCGGTGACGCGGGCGGCAATGGCGTTTTCCAGGTCAGCTTCCAGATTGGCCCAGAAGGTGGCCGCCTCGGCGTTGGTGATGGCTGACACATCGACGGTGGCGTCGATCTTGGCGACCTTGTCGACAGCCGCCATGAGCGGGCTGGCCAGAACGGCCATGAGAGCAACGGACGCTGCCGGTTTCGCTTTGAACATGAGTGTCTCCATTTTCCTGCAATGAGGTATCATGAAGAGCAAACGCGCCAGAACCTGCCGGGTTCCCGCAAGGCTCCCACAATGGGCCGGCCGCGACGCTACGTCACTGGTCTTCGTCACTGATGGGAAGGTGGCAGGGGCAGCAGGGCTCGAACCCGCGACCTACGGTTTTGGAGACCGTCGCTCTACCAGCTGAGCTATACCCCTACGCGGAGGCCGAGTTACGGCAGGCGGCGCACGAGGTCAAGGGATTCTCGCAAGGTCTGCCGCGCGGATACGGTCCAGCGGCCAGTCCCACCACGCAAGAGCCGGCAGGCGGCAGGCGGCGTTGGGCGGCAAGCGCGGGCGGACCTGGCGTGCAGGGTTGTCGGTCAAAATGCTGCAAGAGGCATGACAGGACCTTTCGGGAACGGTTCGCGGAACGGTTCAGGCCGTCAGGTCCATCGGAGCCTCCTCGTGCAGATGCGAAACCACAGCACATCGGGGCAGGCCGCAAAAGACCGGGGCTTGTCGCCTGCGGGATGCGGTGCACCTTGCAGACGGGCCAGGTCAGGACGGGCCAGGTCAGGACGGGCCAGGTCAGGACGGGCCAGGTCAGGGGGACGGGATGCCGAAGATGCGGAAGAAATCCGACCTGCCGCAGAAGATCTGCGCGTGCTGCGGGCTTGCCTTCAGCTGGCGCAAGAAGTGGGAGCGGGACTGGGAGGCGGTGCGCTTCTGCTCGGACCGCTGCCGAAGGGCCGGAGACGACAAGGCGAAGGCTCCTCGCTGACTGCGTCCCGTGCGACGAGAAGACGAAGTCGCACGAGGAGCAGTCTGGTCAGCACGGCACGAGGTCCGTAATCTGCCCGCCGGAGGGCCCGGTGCAAGACGTCCCGAACATCCTGGCAGAATTCGCCGCCCGGCCCTGGATGGCCGTGCCGGAGGCCGATCTTGGCCCGGCCGCGCAGGTCCCGACCATGCTGACGCCCGAAGAGCGGCTCTTCTATCACTGGCTTGGCCGCCGGGTGCAGGGCACAGGCGCCACGGTGGATCTGGGCGCCTATGCCGGCGGCTCGGCGGCGCGGCTCTTGTCGGGGCTGGCGCTGTCGGGGCGGGACTTCCATGTTCACAGCTACGACCGCTTCCGGTCCTCGCGCGCGTTCTGGGCCAGGTTCATGCCCGATGAACCCCTGCCCAAGGCGGATGACGCCGACCTTCTGCCCCTTGTCCGCAGACACCTTGCGCCGTGGAGGCAGCATGTGACGCTGCACGTCGGCGATATCGGTGAAAAGCGGTGGACGGGCGGGCCGATCGAGATCCTGTCGGTCGATGCCGCCAAGGGTGCCGCGCTGGCGGACCATATCGCGGATCAGTTCTTCCCGGCGCTGGTGCCGGGGCGGTCGATCCTGGTGCAGCAGGACTACCTGATGTCGGTGCAGCCCTGGCTTTGCGCCCAGATGGTGCGCCTGCGCGACTGCTTCCTGCCGCTGGCCCATGTGCCGAAAGTCGGCCTTGCCTTCCTGACCGTCGCCCCGCTGACCAAGGCGGCGCTGACCGCAGCCGCGGTGGGCAACCTGACCGACGGCAAGCTGATGAGCCGGGTGCGCGAGGCGGCGGCCTGGCACGACGGCATGGTGCCCCGTGCCGTCTTCAAGGCGATGCTGGAACAGATCAAGGCGCATCCCGGCGTGCGGCTGGGCTGGCAGATGCGGCAGGCGCGAGGTTGACGCCAGGCACGGGCCAAGGAACCGGCCCGGAAAGCCGGCAGTGTCGGGCGCGGCACACGGGGCGCTGGCGGTGCCGGGGTGATCGGTGAAATGCAAAAGGCGCGCGGGGTCCGCGCGCCTTTCTGATGGTTTCGGTGAGCGCCGCTTACGCGATGATCTTCGACACGACGCCAGCGCCAACCGTGCGGCCGCCTTCGCGGATGGCGAAGCGCAGTTTCTCTTCCATCGCGATGGGGGCGATCAGCTCGACCACGAACTTCAGGTTGTCGCCCGGCATCACCATCTCGGTGCCTTCCGGCAGCTGAACGGTCCCGGTGACGTCCGTGGTGCGGAAGTAGAACTGTGGGCGGTAGTTCGCGAAGA
>Ga0208735_100391_pt1 | contig 20699 bp, 19 predicted proteins | sample Subbio12Aug_8Aab_FD_184829 | JGI IMG/M metagenome (GOLD analysis project Ga0208735, IMG submission 184829) | Serpentinite rock and fluid subsurface biosphere microbial communities from McLaughlin Reserve, California, USA - CR12Aug_8Aab (SPAdes) | ecosystem: Environmental > Terrestrial > Deep... | reverse complement strand
CCTCCACGTGCTCTGTAGTGTGCCTACTTCCTCAAGCTATTTTAACAAAATTCTACAGGCTGCGGGTAGGACAATTGGTTTCATATCCTTTTGTGCCTTGAAGCGCAGCGGAAAGGAATGGTCATAACGATGAAGGATTTGGTTGAATTCATCGCCAAGGCCCTGGTGGACCATCCGGAACAGGTCCGTGTGGAACAGTTGGAAGACAGTCGCACCATCACACTGGAGTTGCATGTAGCTCCGGCAGATATGGGTAAAGTAATTGGTAAACAAGGCCGGATTGCCAAAGCCATCCGGACTGTGGTCAGCGCGGCGGCGACCAACGATAAAAAGCGGGTCATGGTGGAAATCGTCCAGTAGGCAGGTGAAGCTGGTTGGCAGAATTGGCGGCTGTCGGCAAGGTAATTAACACCCATGGGGTTAAAGGTGGTTTAAAAGTCCTGCCCCTCTCTGATTTCCCGGAGCGGCTGAAAGCACTTAGTCGTGTGTTTTTAGAACAAGGGACTAACGTGACAGAGCATGAAGTGATTGACGCTTTTGTGCACGGACGTTTCTGGGTAGTGTTCTTGCGTGGGATTGATGCTTGCGACAGCGCGGAACGTTTGATTGGCTCGTTGATTTCCATCCCCCTCTCTGAGAGAATGCCACTGCCGATTGACGTCTATTACCTAGACCAGATAATTGGCTTGGAGGTCTACACTGTAAATAGCGTTTACCTTGGCCGTGTACAGGAAGTGCTGCAGACCGGCAGTAACGATGTGTACGTGGTCAAAGATGAGAAAGAGGGAAGGCGTGAAACGTTGATCCCCGCGCTTAAAACGGTGGTACAAATTGACCTTCGTCTAGGCCGCATGGTGGTGGACCCGCCTGAAGGGCTCCTGTGAGGTGAATCGGTTGCGCATTGACATTATTACAATCTTTCCGGAAATGTTTACAGCTCTAAAATCCAGTATAGTCGGCCGGGCGGTAGAAGCGGGACAGGTAGAAATCGAGATTGCGGATTTACGCAGCTTTGCCAATAATAAACATCGGCATGTAGACGATTATCCGTACGGCGGAGGCCCGGGAATGGTGATGCAGCCCGAACCGTTTTTTTTGACACTGGAACATTTGCAAGCCAGTGATGCGCGGCGGGGTCCTGTGGTCCTGCTCTCACCCAGGGGCAGACGGTTCTCCCAGGCGAAAGCTTACGAATTGGCAAAAAATGAGCGTTTGTTTCTGCTTTGTGGACATTATGAAGGCGTAGACCAGCGAGTGCAAGATGTGTTGGTGGATGAAGAAATTTCTCTGGGAGATTTTGTGCTCACCGGTGGGGAAATTCCCGCCATGGCTGTCGCCGATGCGGTGGTTCGGCTTCTCCCCGGAGTGCTGTCTGCAGAGTCAACATTGCAAGAATCTTTTAGCGAAGGGCTGCTGGAGTATCCGCAGTATACTCGGCCGGCCGAGTATCGCGGCATGTCTGTGCCTGAGGTGCTATTATCCGGGAATCATGAAAGAATTCGCCGCTGGCGCCGGGAACAGTCCCTGCTAAAGACATTACGCAGCCGTCCGGAACTCTTGCCGGCGGCCAGGCTCTCTGCGGAAGAAAAGCGAATACTTCTTGATGAGGCCATCCGTCTTGGCATTGAACTCTTGTTGTAAAGGGCCGGCGCTATGGTTTAATGCTCGTAATGCGTGTGAAATTAAATGTTTTAGGACGAAAGGAGGACAAAAATGGATATCATCAGTCAGATAGAAGCAGAACAAATGAAAAAAGATTTGCCGCAGATCGCTCCCGGGGACACAGTGCGTGTACACGTTAAGGTTGTGGAAGGTACTCGTGAGCGTACTCAGGTGTTCGAAGGCGTGATTATTAAACGCCAAGGCGGAGGACTGCGTGAGACATTTACTGTACGCCGGATTAGCTACGGTATTGGTGTGGAAAGAACCTTCCCGCTTCATTCTCCCAAAATCGAAAGGCTGGAAGTCATGCGCCACGGTGTTGTGCGCCGTGCAAAACTGTACTACTTACGGAAACTGACAGGGAAGGCAGCACGCATTAAGGAAAAACGCTACTAAAAAAGAGTGGACTGTGTTACAGTCCCTTTTTTTGGAGTGTAGGTAGCCTTACAACGGGAGAGGAAGGACAAAATGGGTGATTCTGAGAAGAGGGAAGTGTGGGAATGGATAAAATCCATTCTTGTGGCCGTCATTTTGGCACTTGTTATCCGGGCATTCCTAATCGAAGTATTTCTGGTGCAGGGTCAGTCGATGTTGCCTACACTCCACGATAGGGAGCGGCTAGTTGTCAGCAAAGTTCAGTACTATTTCCGCCAGCCTTTATCTGGCGAAATAGTTGTGTTTAAGGCCACCGATGATAGAGATTTTATCAAGCGCGTTATTGCTACCGCCGGCGATGAAGTTCGCATTGAGCCTGAGGGCGTCTATGTTAACGGTGAGCTAGTCGAGGAGCCATACGTTCTGGAAAGAGCCAGGGAACCATTCGGTCCGGTGGTAGTTCCTGATGGCTCAGTTTTTGTCATGGGCGACAACCGCAATAACAGCATGGACAGCCGCCATCCCAGCGTAGGCCTTGTTTCGTTGGATCAGATCAAAGGAAAAGCCATGGTGGTGTTCTGGCCTCTGGAGAGTGTTCGTATTGTCGAACACCGTTAAAAGGCAGGTTATGTCATGGATGTGCAATGGTATCCTGGCCAGATGGCCAAAGCCAAAAGAGTATTACGTGAAAACCTAAAACTGGTGGACGCTGTGATTGAGGTATTGGATGCCCGTCTGCCCGTTTCCAGCCGTAATCCGGATATCAGGGAATTATTAGCAAGACGCCCGGTAGTCGCCGTACTGACTCGCCCGGATCTGGCAGACCCGGTTCAGACGGCTGCTTGGCTACACAGCTTGCGCGAAGAATATTTTGCCGTAGCTGCGGTAAATGGCAGTACCGGGGAAGGAATAAAAAAATTACTGCAGCAGTTGAGGACTTTGCCACGCCGACGAAAGCACGGGCAACGTCCTTTGCGCTTGATTATTGTCGGTATCCCTAATGTAGGCAAATCATCGCTAATCAACAGGTTGATCGGTCGCAGCGTTACCCAGACCGGCGATAAGCCAGGCATTACTAAGCAACCGCAATGGGTACGCCTGCAGGCAGGTTTGGAGCTTCTGGATACACCGGGTATGCTTTGGCCGAAAATTAACTGCAAGAGTCAGGCTTTCAGACTTGCTGCCGCCGGCGCGGTTAAAGATGAAATTTTCGATCCGTTGGAGCTGGGAATTGAACTAATCTCCTTCATGCGGCAGCATTTTGGGGAACAACTGCGGCAACGCTATGATTTAGAAAATGCTACTGCCGATGCGCAGGAGATCCTAGCTGAGATTGCCAAACGCCGCGGCTGTCTGCTGAAAGGCGGCAATGTAGACCTAGAAGCGGCGTCACGGCTCCTTGTCAAAGACTTGCGCGAGGGGCGGCTTGGGCGGATAACATTCGAGAAACCGGGAGAACTGAAAGATGAAGCTAAGGAACTTTGCCCAGATGACGGTCGAGGAGATTTGTTGCTCACTGAGTGAAGCGGTTCCCTGCGGAGAAGAGCTTGTGCACCTCTCTGCAGACAGGCGTACCGGTGTGCGACGCCTAGCTGAACGTTGTCAGGCTAGGTGCGATCGTGAACGGCGTGAGAGGGAGCGCCTCAGTGCCATGCTTAGCTATGAGCGTGCGGCCCGGGAGAACGGATTTACCACTATTGCTGGAGTTGACGAGGCAGGCCGGGGGCCGCTGGCTGGTCCTGTCGTGGCCGCAGCCGTCGTTCTCCCTGAAAATTATTATTTGCCCGGCTTGAATGATTCAAAAAAAGTAAGTCCTGCAAAAAGGGAAGAACTTTACCTAGCCATTACTGAAACTGCCAGAGCTTGGTCTGTTGCAGTCGGTGAGGTGGCTGAAATTGACAATTATAATATTCTGGTAGCAAGTAAATTGGCTATGGCTAGGGCGTTAGTCTCTTTAGCAGTTGCCCCAGACTTTGTTTTGTTAGATGCCTTGGAACTGGAGGGTTTGCCTGTTCCACAGCTCGGCATCATCGGTGGCGACAGCCTCTCCCTTTCCATCGCGGCCGCTTCAATTATTGCCAAAGTTACGCGGGATCGCTGGATGTGTGAAATAGACAAGCTATTCCCTGGCTATGGATTTGCTGTGCATAAAGGATATCCCACAACACTGCACCGCCTGGCAATAGCTAAACTTGGTCCATGTACGATGCACCGCAGGTCATTTCTGCTTCTGCCGGAGGAGAAAAAATGAAGTCGCTAGGAAAAAAAGGCGAAGAACTGGCTGCCACTTACCTTGCAGGGCAGGGCTATGTTATTTTGGCGCGCAACTGGTGCTGCCAGAGTGGTGAACTTGACATAGTAGCGAAAGATGGCGATACGCTCGTATTTATCGAAGTAAAGACTAGGAGTTCCACTTTCTGCGGTTCTCCGGCAGAGGCGGTGGACGCGAAAAAACAGGAAAAAGTACGCCTTGTTGCACGACATTATCTATATGAAAATAAAACCGGCGCCGCAAAGTATCGCTTTGACGTGGTGGCGGTCAATGCTACTGATAAAACTATTTCTATTATCAAAAACGCATTCTAGCAGCAAGGCTAACTTATCGGATTTTTTTTGCAAAGCGCTTGGCGCTTTTTTTTATTCCTGTTTTACTTGGCACGTTTTGGTATTGAAGAGAGTTTGAGTGAATTTCTAGCTCTCGGTCAGTTAACTGCCGCAGCAGTAAAGCATAATGACTTAGGCACTGGCAGGGCAAGCTCTCCCTCTTTGCCTTAGTTAACATAACATGTTATTATTAGCACATGCGTAGCAAGCCGAATCCCTCTCATATGAGGGGGTACGGGGGACCCACCATAGTGGGGTGAAACCTTTTAGAGAGGTGGGGCGCTCCTGCCCAAACCCGTCAGCTAACCCCGGAGGCAAAAAGGAGGAATACGTATGTTTAACAAAATGAAAGTGAATAATCTTTTGGTTGTCACATTAATTCTCTTATTTACTTTCGGTGCGACGGCAGAGGCCGCAACTCTCGGAAGTCGTCCAATCCTGATGGGTAGCCGCGGTCAAGATGTGTTGGAATTGCAAATGTTCCTCAATGAAAAAGGTTATCGGGAAGGTCATCTAGACGGTGTTTTCGGTCCGTTAACCAGCACTAGCCTAATGCGCTTCCAAGCAGAAAACGGCTTGCCGGCAGATGGCTTGGCAGATGAAGAAACTATCGAACTGATTAAGGAAATGATTAGCAAAGCGGCAGAAACTGCTGTCTCATCCGCCGTGAGCGACGAATTTAATTTTACTGCAACTGAGATGGATCTGTTCGCTAGAATTGTGTATGCGGAAGCGTCAGGAGAAGGATTTGCAGGGCAGGTGGCAGTGGCTGCCTCAATTCTGAATCGCATTCGCAGTGAATCGTTCCCTAACAGCTTGAGCGGCGTAGTATATCAGGTGGTAGGCGGCAAATATCAATATAGTCCTGTCCTTGACGGACGAATTAATAAACCCGCCGGAGAAACTGCCAAACTAGCTATTGCGGAAGCATTAAGCGGCGCTGACCCCACAGGCGGAGCCACAGGGTTTTACAACCCGGCTAAAACTAGTAATCAGTGGGTGCGAAGCCGTCCAGTTACAGTAACTATTGGCAATCATGTCTTCTTTAAGTAAAAATTGGGAGCAATTTGTGTCCCATTCCCATAGGGACATTTTATGAACAGTGGGTATTGGATGAGGCAGACAGCAAATTAAGCTGTCTGCTTTTGCCGTTATTCGGCTATTTTCTAAGTTTCTTCTGCGAATACGCCGACGATTCCGATGTAACGATATTGAATAATGATTTCCTGTTTTGTCTTTCTGGAGTACCGCTCTGCTCTGTAAACAGCCTCCAACAGTCCGCCTCTGCCAGCTTATCCCCTCTCCCTGCGGGAGAGGGCTAGGGTGAGGGCCAGTTGAGGCGCATTTTCATCCTTCTGATGGTGCCGCAGGCGGCATGATTGTCTACCCACTGACCAACCTTCTCCGCAATCGATGCACCGAACCGAACCTGAGAATATCTCCTGCTCAGCCACGTTAGGCATGCGCATTTTATGTTTGCGAATGTCCTGTATGGATTTCCCATGTTTCCTTCGTACTAATAAGTTGGAAATAGCTATCAGGAAAAACGAAAACAGATGTTCTTAAGCGCCATGCGTGATATAATCAGGTAAAGCCTCATTACAAACGAACCAAAAGGCGGTGGGAATCGTGAGTGAAAAGAAAAAATCCAAAAAAAGCTTGCAGATTCGTAACAGCACTGCCGAATTTCTGATTTTTTCATATCAAACCGGCGGTGATGGGGTTGAGATGCGTGTTCAGGACGGAACTATATGGTTGAGCCAAAAGCAGATTGGTTCTCTATTTGACACTTCAGCTGATAATATTGGACTTCATCTAAAAAATATTTTTAAAGAAGACGAACTATCGTCTGAGGCAGTTACCGAGGAATTCTCGGTAACTGCCTCAGACTGCAAAAAGTATCGTGTGAAGCATTATAACCTTGATGCTATTATAGCTGTTGGCTATCGTGTAAATTCAAAACGTGCGACAGCATTCCGTCAATGGGCTACTGGTGTTTTGCGTGATTATGCCTTACGCGGATATTTAATCGATAAAAAACGTATGGAAAACGGCACGTTTCTTGGTGAAGATTATTTTGAGCATTTGCTTGAAGAAATCCGGGAAATTCGGCTCTCAGAACGGCGTTTTTACCAGAAAATTACCGACATCTATTCTACTGCAATGGACTATGACAAAAATTCGCCTATAACAAAAGAATTCTTTGCAAAAGTTCAAAATAAAATGCATTTCGCCGTTCATGGGCACACCGCTGCCGAATTAATTTTTAACCGTGCAGACGCGAAGAAAGACTACATGGGCTTGACCAGTTGGGTGAATAGTGCAGATGGCAAGATTCTAAAAAGCGACGTCACAATCGCCAAGAATTATCTCACAGAAGCGGAGTTGGATGAATTGGGGCGCATTGTAAGCGCTTACATGGACTTAGCGGAAAGCCGTGCCAAGCGTCGCATCCCGATGAATATGGAAGATTGGACTAAGTGGCTTGACATTTTTCTGCAGGCTGATGACCGCGAGATTTTGATGGATGCCGGAAAAATATCTGCTCAATTCGCCAAGGAATATGCTGAGAGCGAATTTGAGAAATACAGAATTATACAGGACAAGCTATTTGAAAACGATTTTGACAAGCAAATCAAGATCCTTGAACAGCAGATAGAGAAAACAGAGAATGAAGACTAAAGTCCAAGATAATTTAGATGGGGTTTCAATATACGATCTTACGTCAAATTTCTGATTCTGCACTACGTACAAGATTGGAACAGGAGTTTGATCGTATGAGTAAAGAAATCTGTCCTTTTTTTGAGGCTATATATTGGGTAAGGTACACCATTTTTGTTGTTCCTATCTGTAGCGGCAGTACCGAGATAAAAACGGCAGGCAGAATTGAGTTCGTTATAAAAACGGATAAGCATCCTGCTCTAAAGTTATGCGGCTGGAAGCAAGATTTTTAAAATAGGGAGGAGCGGATTCGATAGGAACGGCCGATAAAAAGGATAAGTTTTGCATTCTCAATAAGGACTGAAAATCTCAATAAATCACATTTTGATGAAAGGAGGGCTACGGGAATGCGAAAGGCGTTTGATACTATTTTGCAGTCTGAGGTATCTGCGGATTTGGCGGCTAAAAGTGGGGGCTTTGAACCGTATCGGTATGAGTGCGCTTGCTGTGGTGAAGAAGCTTATATCGCCGCCGTGTACAGCACCAGTATGGTGCCGCATTTCAGACATCGCAGCGGCAACAATGATGTCGAGTGTGAAAACTATCTGGGACAATACGGAGCGCTAAGCATAGAATCGCGCTCGCGAAAGAGCAATCGTGAAAGAGTCGAGTTCTACTTTGAAAAGAGCAACAAGACATTTAGTCTCGGGCTTCGTTTCAGCGGCGACGAGATTAATGCTTATGAGCAACATAATGTCGTTTTCGAGTTAAGGTCTTCGGCTGCAGAGCAAGCGTTCTTCACTTTGCCGATTAACAACACGAATTTTGCGCCCGATGCCCCGACGCTGATTCCTATTAATAAATTCTCTTGTAGCTATTTCTTGTCCAACACCCTTAGTGGGACTAAGCGCAAACACGTTTTTTTCAAATCCGGCAGCACACCAATATTTTTCAAGTTGCAAGGAAATGGAAGCGATTATAAAGCAAAGCTGGTACGCGGCGAAGTTTTGTATACAAATGTTCCGTACTTCGTCGTTTTTCAGGGTCAATATTCAGTACCGCAAGAAATCGCTTTCTCTGATGAAATACATGTAGATGAAATATTTCGTTTTGAAACAATGGGCAGGAAATTCTTAGGGAAAGTTCTTAAAATCAAAAACAAGAACGCTCAAATAGATGCCTTGGTGTTGTCTTGGGGTTATCAATTGGATGCATCCGAGACGCTGGCTCTATTGTGGCCTCCTGCGGCTCTGGTTGATGACGTTTCTGTAATAGATTCAGGCTATGCATTTTTATACTCGAGTTTTGAGTTGCAAGCCCACGGCAATATTAATGTTCATTCGGAAGACATTTATAGGATTACGAATGGAGTTTCAATAGTGACGGTTAAGCCGAAAACAAAAGTGTTCAAAAAGAACGCTGAGATTATCATAAGCAAGGGTGAACAACAACCCTATCGTTTTGATGAGATCCCATCAACGGAAAGTTCCGCAAACACATATACCGTGCCAGATGATAGTAAATGCTTTTTGTTCAACCGCTCTGGCGTTAAACGTTTGAGCAAAGGTCAGTCCGTTTCACTTACTCCGCAAAGCGAAATTAGACGCTACGACTATGGCTACCCTACAAACCACATTTATCCTCGTCAGCAAGAAAAGTTGGCTGGTGAAGTATTGCTCGACGATATACTTTCTCATTACAGACGCACAGAGGCCTTCGATAAAAGCGTGTTCAGTTCATGTGCACTTAGCAAAACTGCTTCTCAGTACATAGAGAAGTGTGAAGCATCGGGTTTAATAAATATAGTGGCTAAACAGTTTATTGAGGAGAAGCGGTTATGAATTATCTTCCTCAACTGACCGAAAATGAAGTGTGTTATATATGTTCCGTAATACCGCTTCAGGATTCGATCAGTTATTTTCAAAGAAATCCGAAAGAGTTCGCAAAAATTATGCCCGGATTTCGAGCAAAGAGCATGAGAAATCAGGCGCAAGTAGCTGGATTACTCTTTAGATGCCGCAACCATCACTTCATTTCGTCTTTTATCGAAAAACGTATTAGTAACTGGCTCTGTCAAATTAAAGAACATATTGACAACATGATGGAGGATGGTGACAGTAAGGAGTTAGCTCTTTTACACACATTGCCGTTCTGTTGCTTTGTGGACAATGTCGGTCTATTCTTTAAGCTTGTTAACGAAGAATACTCGGAAGAGTATATTACGTTATTAAGTGCGGCGGTAACGGCAACAAAGGAAGTGTCTGTCCAACAGGATATATTACAGGAGAAATTAAAAGACAAAGAATCTGAAATCAGGAAGCAACAAGCCATACTAGATTTAACAAAATCAGATTTGGAAAGAACAGGAACAAAGCTTAATGAGCGCAATATGGAAGTTAAGGCACTTAAGCATAGTCTCGCTGAGCATGAGAAGTTGAAATCCACCGTACAAAATGATAAGGAAATAATTGTGGCACTTGAAGCCAAGGTTCAAGTGCGAGAAGAAACCATAAATGCTCTCAGAAACGACTTGGCTGAAGCAAAGAACAGTAGTCAACAACTTGAGGCGCAGATTAGGGCTGAGTTAGAAAAGCAGCACACTGCCAAGGCATCCGAGCAACAAGCTGCGCTGAAACCTAAATGCCCCAGCGACATTGAAGAGTTTAAAGACTACTTGGGATATAACCTTGAAAACATAGGCGTACCTACCGATTCTGAATACTTCGCTCTTTTGAAAGAACACCTGAGCAAAATTCTATTTCAAGGAATACCAGTAGTTGTCAATCGGGGTGTGGGTACAAATCTAATGAAGTGCGTTGCGAACTCCCTAATCGGGCAATCAAATGTGAGAACGCTTGCTTTCAGCAAAGACCTTTCAATAGACGATGTCGACAGTTTCCTGTCATCTGCTGGACGAGCCGTTTGCTTGGACAACTTCATCGGGAACTGTAACGAAACCGAACTGCTGTCGCTGTTTGATAAGCATAGGGATAAAGTTATCTTCTTGACGGTTGCCTATGACAGAACAATACATTATGTTTCCGGAGAGTTCTTGCGGTACTGCCAGTATCTCAACCTCAACCGAATTGCGGCATTGTCTGCCAATGTAGAATTAACAGAAGACCCGTCAACGTTAGAGGAAGAAGAGTTTGAACGCCAAGGGATATCCCAGGATAATCGATATTCTATTCTATTGAGAGAAATGCTGGGCGAGTTAGGCTTCCCCCAAAGTTTGGTTGAGCAAAAATGTACCGCTATATCTAATGAGCAGGATTTATACAGTATGCTGGCATTTGATGTTTTACCATACTGTGTTGACGTGTTGCAGATTAAACCCTATAATACTTCCGAGCGATTAATCAAATACGCCGGAGAGGCCGGAAGATGCTCATACAAAAACCTATTCAAAGGGTGGTTTGCACGATGAATGAGCTGTTGACCGCCATGTCTACTGATATGGGTATTGACCGATATCGCGGCGAATCAAAAGACTCCTTTGTATACAGGCTCTGCTTTTCGGCATTAGGACAGTGGTGTCTCCGCACGGCTCAGAATTTTTCGGACGGATTTATCGGAACGACGAAACACAGCCAGACAATCGTGCTTAATGAGTTGATGTCGCGGTATTTCGAGTTGTTCCCAAGCGTTGCTGACAGATTCGTTGACACCAGTAATCCGCAGTTGAGCTTCCCTGTTCACATCCGCAGAGTTTATGAGGAGACTGGTTATCTTCTGACCGACGATAACAATCGAAATCGGTTAGCTAATTACGGTCGGAGCATCCCTATTGGGAATACAGCTTTGTTCTTCGGCATCCCCAACACAACATACGCCGCTAATGGACTTGGTGCCTTTACAAACCCTACAGCATACAAGGTCTCTACGAGAGAGTTTTTGATAAGAGATAACTTAACGTGGGAGGAGTATTTTCAATCTCAATTTGACATCATTGATTTCTATGACAGAGACATTAACCTTTATGATCTTGAGTTTTTTAATCCTCTGTCAAGCAATGTCCCTTCGCAGTCTTGGGAGAGGCGATTGGAGACAGATTGCTCTGTGGCGCGGAAAAGCGAGTTGGGTCCGTTCTATAGGGTTATACGAGCGGCAGATGCTCCTATGCAATTCGCTGACGAGCCCGAAGAACCACAGAACGACAGCTTTACCTCATACGAATTCAGGCGGCAGTATTTTGCTCTTAAAGCACACTACAATAACCCGCTTAAGGCCACTATTTCTAAGCAAGATGCGGAGTACTCAAAAATAAGAGTAGGCGGGTATTTGCCGAACCGAGAATACTATTACCTGTTGCTCATGTCTTGGCCAGTGAAAAACGCTTTTGACAAGGTGAATTTTCTGATTAGGAACGACTTTATACCTGAAGTAACCGCCGCGCTCATAAATATCGGCATCGAAGTAAAGGGAGGGAACACAAGTGCTTAACTCAAACGGAGTCCAACAATACTATCAGGCAATCCGTGATAGGCTGAAGAATTACATAAAATCCGACTACTTGGCCAACAGCGAAACCCTGCTGCTTTATGTTGATGACCTTCTGGGAGAAATGTGTTCCGAGTATACGAATATTGCCCGCGAGCCTTATATTGAAACTTCGGCTTCATATAAAAAAATAACCGATGGAATAAAGAATTCGAAGCAAATTGAACAGGGCATAAAAGAGTTCCTACTTAAACTCGTCGAGGAGAGCCTTGGGATATTTCCCGACCCGTTTGAACACCAAGTCAAGGCTATGGAGTATTTTTTGTCCGGAAGAGATTTGTTTGTCTCCACCGGCACCGGCTCTGGTAAAACCGAGTGTTTCCTCTGGCCGATTATTGCAAAATGCTTTGACGAGGCAAAAAACCATCCCAAGACGTTCAAGCTGGAAGCAGTGCGAACGCTAATCATCTATCCGATGAATGCCCTTGTGTCAGACCAATTGGCCAGATTCAGGAAAATTATCGGTAGTGAAAAATTCAGAGAAATACTTGCGAGGGATACGCAAGCAACGCGCATACCCCATTTCGGAATGTACACAGGAAGAACGCCTTATTCCGGCGACGCAGAGCCTGCAAACAGTCGTGAATTAGCGAATACGTTCCGTGAGAACTATCTTATAGACGACACCGCCGATGAAGAAACCCAACGGCGGCAGGCCAACAACATCAACGGGCTTAAGAGCATAAACAAATACCCCGCCAGATTTGGCGAGAATGGACTTCAGATTTTCATTGAGAACTTGGAGAATAACATCCATGTGTCGTCTCCTTACGATGCCGAACTCATAACTCGCTTCGAGATGCAAGGGTGTCCGCCGGATATCCTGATTACGAACTACTCTATGTTGGAGTATATGCTTATGCGTCAACGAGAAGCCAACATATGGGATAAAACAAGACAGTGGCTTGACTGCTTCAAAGACAACAGACTTCTCATCGTTTTAGATGAGGCGCATATGTATCGTGGCTCTGCTGGCGGAGAAATTGCGCTCTTGCTGGAGCGTCTATTTTATCGCTTGGGGATTTCAATTGACAGGGTTCAGTTTATCCTTACCACCGCAAGTATGCCTCAAAACGAACAAGAAGCGATTAAAGCATTTTACTCTGGGCTTACTGGAAAAGAGTCCTCTTTTTGCGAGTTTCTGTTCGGCGTAAAAGAGGATGTTCCCGAAGACTCGGAGGTTAAGACAGATATTGATGCATTAGCATCGATTGGCTCTGACCAAGTACAAGGCGAAGGTATTACTAATAGAATTAAGAGTTTCGCGGATGCGGTTTTCCGATGCAACTTACAGTATGACATTAGTCAAAGTCAGGCTCAAGAATGGCTATACAATAATCTGCCTAAATACGAAGTGTTTGTTTTGCTGAACAAATTATGTCGTGATGGAGCAAAATCATATAGCGAGATTAAGAATATGCTATTCGGAAACAGTGCGAATGCCGAAAAAGCGCTCGACGCTTTATTGGCTTTGGTTTCCCTCGCTGCAAAGGATGGGAATATCCTGTTTCCTGTACGACTTCATATGTTTTTGCGCGGACTTCAAGGGCTGTATGCGTGTTCTAATCCGAAATGCTCCTGCACAAAATACTCCGAAAGCGAACAGCTCCCTCTTGGTAAGGTTATCACTATCCCGAAGGACAAGTGTGAGTGCGGCGGCAGAATATACGAACTCGTTAATCACATAAAATGTGGGGCGTTATATCTGCGAGTCTATGTTCAGAAGAACGAAGGACAGCCGTATTGGTATGTCTTCCCTGAACGTGGCTTGAACGGAGATGCTAATTCGCTCAATGAAATACTTCTCTATGTAGTTCCCGAGAACTATCAAAGAAGAAAGAACGATAAGATTGGCGCGCTTGACCCATTGACGGGAAAACTGCATACGTCGCCCCAAGACGATGATAATTTGCTCACCGTCGTATATAGTGATAAATTCGACGCAAAGTCTCGGTCGTTTAACTTTGGCGTTTGCCCCAAATGCAAAAAACCTATGCCTTTGAAGAAACCCGTTGATTTATCTACCAAAGGTAACATTCCATTTTACAACCTGACAAAGGCACAGTTTGAACTTCAGCCTCCGAAGTCAGACTTAATCAATCAAGGAAAAAAAGTCTTGCTGTTCTCAGACTCACGCCAGAACGCAGCAAAGCTTGCACTAGACTTGTCGAAATCATCTGATGCAGACGCTTTCCGTCAGGCTGTTATGTTTGCGTCGCTCCTTTTGCAACTCGACGGGAAAGAACACTCTTTATCTGACTTATACCCGGCGTTTTTGGATGTTTGCATCCAAAACAGCCTTACATTTTTCAGTGGGAAAAGCAAGGAGAAATTTGAAGACGATAAGCGGCTTTTTCGGAACAAAAAAAGCAGCGCTGAGAGGCGAGGTAGAGCAATTGACTATTCTGCACTAGCTTCAGAGTATCAGGCATTGCCCGATGACTACTATGAGCAGTTGCTAACTTTCTTCACTGAAAGCCCTCGTTCTTTTAAAGACATTGGCATTGGCTTTTTAGCCCCTGTATCTTCTGTTCTTGACGATTGCGTATTTGATTTGGAGGATGTTGGAGTAACCATAGATAAGGGTATTCTTTACCAATTACTTGTGCTCTTGTTCTGGGATGTTATGGACGATAGTGCTGCTCTTGGAGAAACAATTCAAGACGATATTAGAAAAGGTCTACCCGGCAGGAGCAAAAATCAGATATTTGGTTTGGGCTTTGAATTCTCAACCGAATTAGATAAAGGGCTCGTTCAGCGAATTCAAGAATTGTTGAATCTCGATAATCAAGCGACAGCAAAAATCACAAATAAAGTACGGGACTTGTTTTTCGCTTCTTCAGTAAGCAATCGCTACTACATTAAGTTAGCTGCAGTAAAGATTGAGTTTGCCCACAAGGACTTCATTTGGTATCGCTGTGTTAAATGCGGGAAATTATCCCCGTTCAAAATTGGGGATTATTGTGGCGCTTGTTTTGATGCAACGGATTTAAAACCTATAGACGAATCTGGTTTATCCCGCTTTGACTTTTGGCGGATACCGGTTCTGAACGCCTTAAACAAAATCGAAACCATTCACACAATTGATACCGAAGAGCACACAGCGCAATTGTCCCATAAAGAAATTCGAAGCGATACTTGGAGCCGCACAGAAAAGTATGAGATGCGCTTCCAAGACATCAACGCAGGTGAAAACGGCGAAGACTCCATTGATGTTTTGAGTTGCACGACTACTATGGAAGTTGGTATTGATATCGGTTCGTTGACTGCTGTCGGACTTCGCAACATACCGCCTATGAGAGAAAACTACCAACAGCGTGCGGGACGTGCCGGACGTAAAAATGCAGGCATAGCCACAATCGTAACATATGCTTCCGGCGGAACGCACGACAGCCATTATTTTTTATATCCTGATGAGATGATTTCCGGATCGCCGCGTAAGCCGTGGATAGACCGCAACAATCCCAAAATTAAGCAGCGCCATTTTAATATGCTGGCTTTGAATGGATTCATGTTTACTCCAGATATGAAAACCCAATTCGACGGCATTGTTGACATCGGGATGATATCAATTTGCGAACAATACGGCGAGAACTTCATAGCGTTTGCGCAAGCTATGGATTTACCAACAGATGAGACAATCAGGCAATTCCGCGAAATTAGCAAGAATGTCTTAGCTGAAGGCAAGCGTGATGAGTATATTAACGATGACAAAGAAACGCCGGCGTTTGATGTCTTCTACCGCGAAGGCTTTATTCCCTCATACTCGTTCCCCAAAAATGTTGTACGGTTTTTCGTTGAGAAAGAATCTAAACGCGGCAAGAACGCTCCTAGGGATGTCCAATATGCGCCAGAGCGAGATATTGCGGTAGCTCTTAGTGAATACGCACCCGGACGCTTTGTTACGATAGACAAAAAAAAATTCAAGAGCGGAGGTATTTATGCTAACCCTCGTCCGAAGGGGTTTAAGACGAACCAAGCCGAGTTCTATTTCAATAACAACGACTATTATAAGGATATATACATCTGTTCCGATTGCAACTGGTTTGGTTTGAAGCAAGAGGATTCGCCCGGCATGATTTGTCCGTATTGCTGCGCAACCATAGTTCCGAATAAGATGTTGCGTCCTTGGGGATTTTCTCCTGTCAAAGGTGATGAAGTAAAGTTCGAAGACGAGGACGTGCAATACACCTATGCTGAAGCTCCATATTATTCCTATGTACCCGAAGACACAAGGATGGATAATTACAGGCGGAGCAATATCCGTTTTGCAAATCTTCCTGACAGAAAAGTGTTGACTGTTAATATGGGAAAAAGTAAAAAAGGCTTCAACGTCTGCAAAAAGTGCGGTGGCGCAGAGGTCGCAGATGCGAACCCCAACGGGACATTTTCTTTCTCGCAGCCATACCATGACAACCACCCTTTGTGCCGTCACGATGGTACTGTAGCTACCAATATCTTTCTGGGGCATGAATTCTTGACGGATATGTTCATGTTGGACATATCCTACCATTCCGCGAAACTTGTGGGCAACAGTAATGCGGAAGATAAAAGCATACTTCGTGCGGCTGTAACGACCTTGCACGAAGCACTAAAGAAGGCTGTTTCGCTTGTCCTTGACATTGATTATAATGAAATCAGCGGTGGCTGGCGTCCGAGAATCAAAAGCGACGGGAAATCACATATTGAAATGTTCTTTTACGACAATCTCACCAGCGGTGCGGGCTATTCGTCTCTGATTGGTTCGATTCTTGACAAAGTGCTTGATAGGGCAAGAAAGATTCTTTCAGAGTGTGAATGTTCACGTTCCTGCAAGAACTGTCTGGATAATTACTGGAATCAGAGAAAACATCAATTATTCGACAGACATTTAAGTCTGCAACTACTCAACTATGCTGAATTCGGTCAGTTGCCTGACGAATATGATGTTAGCGAGCAGGAAGCGTTGCTTGTTCCGTTGAGAAAACTAATATTAGATGATAGGGATGCGCATCAGCCTAATCCTCCTATTGCTTTCGAGGTTGTTCCCGCTCTTCTGAAGAAACCTGAGAATACAAACACGAGAATGTTCCTGAATCCTTATGATTTAACGGACTGGCTGCCCAACGCCTTTATGACATACAGAAACTTAATAAGCGAGAGATAGAAAATGGCTAAGTCACTTTCGCCGCTTCGCTATCCGGGCGGCAAATCAAAAATCTATGACAAAGTAAAAACCCTTATTGAAACCAATGCACTAGGCGATAGAACTTATGTAGAGCCTTTTGCAGGGGGATTCGGTATAGGGATTGGTTTGTTGTGTGACGACATAGTACAGTCGGCCGTTCTTAACGATTTTGACTCACACATTTATCACTTTTGGTACTCTGCACTTCATTACACAGAAGACATGCTTAAAAGGATTACAGATACCCCTATAACCTTAGAGGAGCGGGAGAAGCAGAAAGCGGTTTATAGGGATAGCTCTGCCGATGAGGTGAGCGACGGTTTTGCAACGCTGTTTTTGAACCGCGTGAACTTTTCGGGCGTTATTAAGGGCGGACCTATAGGTGGGCTATCTCAGAAAAGTGCATATAAGATTGATTGCCGCTTTAATAAGAGTGAGATAGTTAAGAAAATCGAACGGATTGCTCTGTACAAAAACCGTATTGAACTATACAACTGTGACGCAAGTGAGCTTATCACCGTTCACTTGCAGAACACGATTTGCACGTCGTTTTTCAACATAGACCCGCCATATGTTAAGAAAGGACGGCAGCTCTATGCCAATTACTTTAAGGAAGAAGACCATAAAAGTCTTGGAAAAATCATAACCGAACACTTAGGTGAAACCCGTTGGATTGTGACATACGATGATTGCGACTTGATTCGAGACATCTATAAACAGTACCATATGACAGAGTACGGCATTCAGCATAACGCAGGCGGCAGTGTTAGGGGAAAAGAAATTGTTATTACGAACATACTCGAAGGTTCATTTTCTTGGTAAGAAGGGGGTACTGTTATGTTTTGAGCCATTATCGACGACATCGTAGTGTCGGTTTCGAATTGAACAATTGACGAAGGTTGCTTTGCCACCGACGACAACATAATGGCCCTTGCAGTTGCCAAGGCAATTAAGCGGCAAAATCAAAAGAGCTGATCGCTCGTGGCTATGATCATAGTTGCCACGCTTTGCTTTCTTGTTATTTTTCCAGCAGTTTTTTTGCCATAGCTTGAACACGGTTGCCGGCGGCTTTTCCTTTGATCAGCGGTATCAGTTTACCCATCACTAGGCCCAGTTCTTTTGCTGATGTAGCGTTTACTTCGCTGATGACTTGCTTAGCAAGTGCTTCCAGCTCTTCATCGCTTAATTGCTGGGGAAGATAGGCTGCAAGAATAGCAATTTCCTGTTCACTTTCTTGTATTAAATCTTCACGGCTGCCTTTTCTAAACTCTATTATAGAGTTTTTTCTTTGCTTAATTTCGCGCTGAATAACGGTGAAGATATCTTCATCCGTAAGTTCAGTGCGTTTTTCTATACTCTCATTTTGGAGAGCTGCAAGTAGCATGCGTAATGTGCTTAGGTGCTGTTTTTCTCCGGCTTTTAACGCCTGTTTCATATCAGCCTGGATTTGTTTAAGCATCAGCTGAACCTCCCGTAAAGGTTATTTCAGTTTCCATTATAGTGTCGGCAGCCACGAAAATCAAATCTTTTGCCATCAGTGACTTGCGTCCAGGCAGGAGAACGACAAGAACCTTTCAATTTAAGCATTTACACGAACAAATGTTTGTGATAAAATGGAAAAAATTAGGAAAGGAGGGATGGGATGCTCGCTAGTGTAACAGGCTGTACGGTGATGGGAATCGAGGGCAGAATGGTAGAAGTGGAAGTATATTTGTCTGCTCAACTGCCCAGCTTTGATATTGTCGGCTTGCCGGACGCGGCAGTGCGGGAAGCACGCGACCGTGTGCGTGCGGCAATAAAGAACAGCGGGTATAAATTTCCACAGCAGCGAATTGTCGTAAATTTGGCGCCGGCAGATTTAAAAAAGGAGGGACCGCAGTTAGATTTGACGCTGGCTGTAGGCATCCTAGTTGCCAGCGGACAGCTAGTTCTTACTAATCTCCCACTGGCCATTTTGGGAGAACTTGCGCTTGATGGTGCTCTTCGTCCTGTGCGAGGCGTACTTCCCATGGTGATGGCGGCCCGCGACACCGGGGTTAACACAGTTCTTTTGCCCCTTAGTTGTGCAGCGGAAGGGTCATTGGTGAGAGGTGTAGACATTCTCGGCAGCTCATCTTTAGCTGAAGCAATTGCCATTCTTAGTGGCAAGCTTGATGCGCCTGCGGTAGTGATGCCACCTCGTTCTCTGCCGCTTACGGTGGCAGATTTTAGTCGTATTAAAGGACAAGAAGGGGCTAAGCGTGCGCTGGAAGTGGCGGCGGCAGGGAATCATAGCGTGATGATGTCTGGCCCTCCCGGTTCTGGAAAAACGATGCTTGCCCGTTCTTTGCCGACAATCCTGCCATTTCTAAGTGATGAGGAGAGCTTGGAGACGACAAAAATTTATAGTGCAGCCGGCCTCCTGCGAGAAACGGCTACGCTGATAAACAGGCCGCCTTTTCGGAGTCCTCATCATACAATTTCGACTGCGGCGCTGTGCGGAGGAGGCAGCCTGCCTCGTCCCGGCGAGGTAAGTCTTTCACACAATGGCGTCCTCTTTTTGGACGAGCTGCCTGAGTTTCGCCGTGAAACTTTGGAAGTGCTGCGTCAGCCGTTGGAAGAAGGCTTTGTGACAGTAACAAGGGTTCAGGCATCGTATACATACCCTGCCCGGTTTTTATTTCTGGCTTCAATGAATCCTTGCCCTTGTGGGATGTATTCTGACCCTACTGTGGAATGTGTTTGCAGTGAAGGGCAAGTCCGCCGTTACCGCCACAAAATCTCCGGGCCGCTTTTAGACCGGATAGATATTTACGTTGAAGTAGCACGTCTCCGTTATGAGGATTTGACTTCGAAAAAGGAGGTTAAATCCTCAAAGGAGATGGCTGCAAGAGTGGATATTGCCCGAGAACGTCAGCGGCGACGATTTGTTAAAGAGCATATCTCGTGTAATGCGCAGATGAACACGCATCATTTGCAGTCTTATTGTGAACTGGATACTGCCGGACGTGATTTGCTGCGCCATGCGTTTTCCCGGCTGCAGCTTAGTGCCCGCGCCTATGACCGTATTCTTAAAGTCGCTCGAACCATAGCAGATCTGGATGAAGAGCAAAAAATTCAGGCAAAACACTTGGCCGAAGCAATCGGCTACCGGCAGAGTGAAAGCTTTTCCCGTCTGGCATAGGATCCGGTCTTTTTGTGGCTCAGCGTCCTCCGGCTGCTGCCCGCCACCAGTAGCTAGGAAATGCAAATGCTTATTTGACACATAATATGTGCACACATATAATTTCATTAAAAGAGTACAAAGGAGTACCATCCTATGAAGAACATCACTATTTCGCTTGACAATAAGCTCCTTGAGGCTGGACTCCAGTATGCTAAAAAACACAACACCTCTCTAAACGCCTTAATTCGGCGGTTACAAGCTCAGACTGTATTGCCTTCATCCCGTGACTGGCTTGAAGAATGTTTTTCTCTGATGGATCAAGTAGATGCGAATTTCGAGTTAAAATGGGAACGGAAGGATCTCTATGATGTCTAAGGTTTTCTTAGATATTAACATCCTGCTTAATAATCATAGCGGCTGAAAGCGCTCACTGTGAGAAGGTTTGGACAGAAGGCTTAAAGTTTGAAACCACTGTGATTTAGATGCTATCCCCAAAAAGGACACAAGAAAGCAGACCGCCTGGAAATGGCCGTCAGGCAGTATTGCAAAACGTTAAGCGGAGAGCGCTGGATGCGTAATCAGATA
>Ga0208735_100390_pt1 | contig 20713 bp, 18 predicted proteins | sample Subbio12Aug_8Aab_FD_184829 | JGI IMG/M metagenome (GOLD analysis project Ga0208735, IMG submission 184829) | Serpentinite rock and fluid subsurface biosphere microbial communities from McLaughlin Reserve, California, USA - CR12Aug_8Aab (SPAdes) | ecosystem: Environmental > Terrestrial > Deep... | reverse complement strand
TCTTGAGCGGCAGGCGCTTGACCCCCGCAGGCAGCTCCTCTTGGCGCACAAAGAGCCGCGCGCGCACCTCGGCGGCGTTGAGCGTGGCCAACTCGGCGGGGTCGTGGGCCAAGTCCCAGGCCAGCAGCTCGTTGCGGTTGCTGGGGTGGCTGGCCAGCGGCCACATCAACCCTAGGCAGCCGCGCTCGGGCGGGAAAAACCCCGACACGTGCAAAAAAGGCTGGGCCCGCTGCGGCGTGGTCGGCAGCCCCAGCTCGTGCGCCACCTGCTCTTTTTTGTGCAGACCCAAGGCAAAGTCGAACAAGCGCGGCTGGCGCTCGCGCAGCAGCCGCGCCAAGCCGAGCGTGGCATACACGTCCGACAGGGCATCGTGCGCCGCCCCGTGTTCGATGCCGTTGGCACGCGATAGGTCTTCGAGCTTGAAGCTGGGCCGGCCGTCGGCCTTGAGCGGCCACTGCAAGCCCTCGGGGCGCAGGGCGTAGCACAGGCGCAGCACGTCGAGCAGATCCCAACGGCCGCAGCCGTTTTTCCACTCGCGCGCGTAGGGGTCGAGCAGGTTGCGCCAGAGCATGAAGCGGGTGAATTCGTCGTCGAAGCGAATCGAGTTGAAGCCCACGCCCACGGTGCCGGGCTGCCCCAGCTCGGCCTCGATGCGCTGGGCGAACTCGTGCTCGGGCAGGCCGTGTTGCAGGCACTGCTGGGGCGTGATGCCGGTGATGAGGCAGCTCTCGGGGTCGGGCAGATAGTCGGGCGCCGGGCGGCAATAAAACATCAGCGGCGCGCCGATGGGGTTGAGCTCGGCATCGGTGCGCACGGCGCCAAACTGCGCCGGCCGGTCCAGCCGGGCCTTGGCGCCAAAGGTTTCGTAGTCGTGCCAAAGAAAGGTGTGTGGCTTCATGGGGTGCTATTAAAGCCCAAGTCGCGCGCTGCCCATGCTGGCACTGCAACCGCCAGCTCATCCCGAACCGACGCAGCGCCCCCTGACTGCGGGCCTTTTGCTGCAAGCCCGATGCGTTATGCTGGCAGGATTATGCTGCGCCCTGCCCCCTTGCCGCTGCCCTCTGCCCTGACATGAAACCCCCATTGCACCCTGCTGCTCCGGAGCAGCCCCCGCGAGCGCACCCCAACCGCAGGCTGGTGCTGCGCGGCGCATTGGCCGGCGTGGGTGCTTTGGGCGGCCTAGCGCTGAGCGGCTGCGCCGAGCCCCCGGCTGAAGCCGTGGCGCTGGGCTACGGCGGCGTGCTGTCGATGCGCCTGAGCCCCGACGGCGAGCAGGCCTTGGTTGGCTCGGTGCAGCAAGGCGCCGGGCTGTGGAACTGGCGCACCCAGCAGCGCCTGGCTAACTTGAGCCACGCCGAGCAAGAGCGGGCGCAGGTGTTTGCCAGTGCCTTTGCCCCCGACGGCACGCGCGGCGTAACGGCCGAGCGCCACAACCTGGTGCATTGGGATTTGACCACCGGCCGCGTGCTCGGCCACTGGAGCGCACAGGCCAGCGTGCGCAGTGTGGCGCTCTCCAACCAAGGCCGGCGCATTCTGGCTGGCCTGAACTCGCGCGAAGCCTGGCTGCTCGACGGCCTCAACGTGCGCCTGCCGCTGATCATCCCGCACGCCGAGGCGGTGCGCGCGGTGGACATCAGCGCCGACGCGGCCTTGGGCGCCACCGGCGCCGACGACGGCCTGCTGCGCGCCTGGGACTTGGAGCGGGGCGCGGCCTTCATCACCTGGAAGTTCGAGGCCCCGGTGACCACCGTAGCGCTCTCGCCCGACCGGCGGCTGCTGTTTGCAGGCCCGGCGCACGGCCAAGGGCGGATCTGGGACTTGGCCCAGGGCACGGTGCTGCACCCGAGTTTGGGCGGGGTGCGCGGGGGTTTTAGCCAAGCGCGGTTTTCGGCCGACGGCGCGCTGCTGCTCACCGCCGCCGCCAACGGCCAGATCACCCTGTGGACGGTGGCCAGCGGGCAGGCGCGGCAGAGTTGGCAACTGCCGCGCTCGCTCACCGACCGCACCGAGCGCTTGGGCGTGCTCGACATCGGCTTCGATGCGCAAACGCGACTAGTGCTGGTGGCCGTGACCAGCGGCCAAGTGCTGGTCTGGCGGCTGGGCTAAAACCCAGAGCACCAGCCCTCAGCCCTCAGCCCTCAGCCCTCAGCCCTGCATCGGTCTTCAGTCGGCCGTGGCCTCTTCCGGCTCAGCCGGTTCGGCGCGGGCTTGCCGGTCTTTTTTGGACAGCGGCTGGATGTCGAGCTTGACCTCGGGCTTGTCGGGGTTGGTGGTGTCGATGTCCACCTCCAACCGCCCGCCGTCGGTCAGACGGCCAAACAGCAGCTCGTCGGCAAGCGAGCGCCGGATCGTGTCCTGGATCAGGCGCTGCATCGGGCGCGCACCCATGAGCGGATCGAAGCCTTTGATGGCCAAGTGCTTGCGCAAGGCGTCGCTGAAGCTGACTTCGACCTTCTTCTCCCCCAGTTGCTGCTCGAGTTGCAACAAGAATTTATCGACCACGCGCATGATGACCAGCTCGTCGAGCGCCTTGAAGCCGACGATGGCGTCGAGCCGGTTGCGGAACTCGGGCGTGAACAGGCGCTTGATGTCGGCCATTTCGTCGCCGGCTTGGCGCACGTTGGTGAACCCGATCGCCGCCTTGTTCATGGTCTCGGCACCGGCGTTGGTGGTCATGATCACGATCACGTTGCGGAAATCCGCCTTGCGCCCGTTGTTGTCGGTCAGGGCGCCGTGGTCCATCACTTGCAGCAGCACGTTGAAAATGTCGGGGTGCGCTTTTTCGATCTCGTCGAGCAGCAGCACGCAGTGCGGCTTTTTGGAGATGGCTTCGGTGAGCAAGCCACCCTGGTCGAAGCCCACGTAGCCCGGCGGCGCGCCAATCAGGCGGCTCACGGCGTGGCGCTCCATGTATTCGGACATATCAAAGCGCGTCAGTTCGATGCCCAGAATGTAGGCCAGTTGCTTGGCGGCCTCGGTCTTGCCGACCCCGGTCGGGCCGCTGAACAAAAAGGCCCCGATGGGTTTGTCGGGCTTGCCTAGGCCCGAGCGCGCCATTTTCACGCTGGCCGCCAGCAGCTCGAGCGCCTTGTCTTGACCGAACACCACCGCCTTGAGGTCGCGCTCCAGCGTTTGCAGCTTGCCGCGGTCGTCGCTGCTGACGCTGGCCGGGGGGATGCGCGCGATCTTGGCGACGATCTCTTCCACCTCGGCCTTGCCTATGGTTTTCTTGCGCTTGGACGGGATGAGGATGCGCTGCGCCGCACCGGCCTCGTCGATCACGTCGATGGCCTTGTCGGGCAGGTGCCGGTCGTTGATGTATTTGGCCGACAGCTCGGCCGCCGCCTGCAGCGCCGCCACTGCGTATTTGACGCTGTGGTGCTCTTCGAAGCGGCTCTTGAGGCCCTTGAGGATGTCGATGGTTTGCGCCACCGTGGGCTCGACCACATCGATCTTCTGGAAGCGGCGGCTGAGCGCGGCGTCCTTCTCGAAAATGCCGCGGTATTCGGTGAAGGTGGTGGCCCCAATGCACTTGAGCACGCCGCTCGAGAGCGCGGGTTTGAGCAGATTCGAGGCGTCGAGTGTGCCGCCCGAAGCCGCACCGGCCCCGATCAGGGTATGGATTTCGTCGATGAACAAGATCGCGTTCGGCTTGTCTTTGAGCGACTTGAGCACCCCTTTGAGGCGCTGCTCGAAATCGCCCCGGTACTTGGTGCCCGCCAGCAGCGAGCCCATATCGAGCGAATAGACGATGGCCTCGGCCAGCACCTCGGGCACTTCTTTTTGTACGATGCGCCACGCCAGGCCCTCGGCGATCGCCGTTTTGCCGACCCCGGCCTCGCCCACCAGCAGCGGATTGTTTTTGCGCCGGCGGCACAAAATCTGGATCACGCGCTCGACTTCGTAGTCGCGCCCGATCAGCGGGTCGATCTTGCCATCGCGCGCCAGCACGTTGAGGTTTTGCGTGAACTGCTCGAGCGGCGAGGCTTTTTCGGGGGTCTTGCTCTCGCTGCTGGCCTCCTCGTTGTCGGCCGCGCCGCCGCCATCGGCCGGTTTGGCGGACTCGGGCGGGTCAGACTTTTTAATGCCGTGCGCGATGTAGTTCACCACATCGAGCCGGCTCACGCCCTGCTGGTGCAGGTAGTACACGGCGTGCGAGTCTTTCTCGCCAAAAATAGCCACCAGCACGTTGGCCCCGGTGACTTCCTTCTTGCCGTTGCCGGTGCTCTGCACGTGCATGATGGCGCGCTGGATCACGCGCTGAAAACCGAGCGTGGGCTGGGTGTCCACCTCGTCCGCCCCGGCCACCTGGGGCGTGTTGTCTTTGATGAAGTGCGTGAGCGACTTGCGCAATTCGTCGATTTTGGCCGAGCAGGCGCGCAGCACCTCGGCGGCGCTGGGGTTGTCGAGCAGGGCCTGCAGCAGGTGCTCGACGGTGATGAATTCGTGGCGTTGCTGGCGCGCTTCCACGAAGGCCATGTGCAAGCTGACTTCAAGTTCTTGGGCGATCATGGTGCGTTTCCTTCAAGCAAGCCTCTAATTTACCGCGATTTGCGGATCGGTGTGCAGCAATTGGGGCAAATGTGCCCTTATTCAATGGGCTCACTCACACATTGCAGCGGATGTCCGTGCTGCGTGGCGGCTTGCAGCACCTGATCGACCTTGGTTTGGGCGATGTCGCGGCTGAAAACCCCACACAAGCCCCGGCCTTCGAGGTGGATTTTGAGCATGATCTGGGTCGCGCTTTCGCGGTCTTTGTTGAAAAACTCCTGCAGCACCTGCACCACGAACTCCATCGGGGTGAAGTCGTCGTTGAGCAGCAGCACCTGGTAGAGCTTGGGCGGGCGCACGCGCTGGCGCCGGCGTTCCACCACTGCGGTGGCGTCGCCAGCGGGCAACTGGGGGCTCAGATCGGGTTGTTTGGGCATGGGGCTGATTTTAGCGAGCGCGCCCCGGAAATAAAAAACCCCGCGCCCTCAGAGGGATCGGGGTTGGAGGGCGGGTCGGATGGCCACTCAGGCGCTTCGCACCCAAAGGGCCGGTCCACACACAGCCATCACAGGTGCGCTTATCACATGTGCTCGATCATCACCTGCCCAAAGCCGGAGCAGCTCACCTGCTCGGCCCCTTGCATCAGGCGCGCGAAGTCGTAGGTCACGCGTTTGGACTGGATGGCTTTTTCCATCGAGCTGATGATCAGGTCGGCGGCTTCGGTCCAGCCCATGTGGCGCAGCATCATCTCGGCCGAGAGGATTTCGGAGCCCGGGTTGACGTAGTCTTTGCCGGCGTACTTGGGCGCGGTGCCGTGCGTGGCCTCGAAGCAGGCCACCGAGTCGCTCAGGTTGGCGCCGGGCGCGATGCCGATGCCACCCACCTGCGCCGCCAGCGCGTCGGAGATGTAGTCGCCGTTGAGGTTGAGCGTGGCGATGACCGAGTACTCGGCCGGGCGCAGCAGGATTTGCTGCAAAAAGGCGTCGGCGATCGAGTCTTTGATGACGATGTCGCGCCCGGTTTTGGGGTTTTTGAACTTGCACCACGGGCCACCGTCGATGAGCTCGGCACCGAACTCGCGCTGCGCTAGGGCGTAGGACCAATCGCGGAAGCCGCCCTCGGTGTACTTCATGATGTTGCCCTTGTGCACGATGGTCACGCTGGGCTTGTCGTTGTCGATCGCGTACTGGATCGCTTTGCGCATCAGGCGCTCGGTGCCCTCGCTCGAGACCGGCTTGATGCCGATGCCGGAGGTGGCAGGGAAGCGGATTTTGGTCACGCCGAGCTCGTCTTGCAAAAACTTGATCAGCTTTTGCGCCTTGGGCGACTGCGCCTCGTACTCGATGCCGGCGTAGATGTCTTCGGAGTTTTCGCGAAAGATCACCATGTTGATTTTTTCCGGCTCTTTCACCGGCGAGGGCACGCCCTTGAAGTACTGCACCGGGCGCAGGCAAACGTAGAGGTCGAGCTCTTGGCGCAGCGCCACGTTGAGGCTGCGGATGCCACCGCCCACTGGCGTGGTGAGCGGGCCCTTGATCGAGACCACATAATCTTTGAGCACCGCCAGCGTTTCTTCGGGCAGCCAGACATCGGGGCCGTAGACTTGGGTCGATTTTTCGCCGGCATAGACTTCCATCCAGTGGATCTGGCGCTTGCCCGCGTAGGCCTTGGCCACGGCGGCATCGACGACCTTGAGCATCACCGGGGTGATGTCCAAGCCGGTGCCATCGCCTTCGATGTAGGGGATGATGGGCTGATCGGGGACGTTGAGCGAAAAATCGGCGTTGATAGTGATTTTCTCGCCTTGGGCGGGCACTTTGATATGCTGGTACATGAGGGAAGGGTCTCCGAATGGAAAAAAAGCGACTGGGCTAGCGGGCTATTGGTTGCCAGCACGGACATCCGCAGAGCCTTGGCTGGCATTTGCGACAACGGCTTAACCTAAGCTGTGTGAAAATTTTAACCTTCATTCCTGCACAGACCTGACAAACCGCATGTTTAAACCCTTTGCCTGGATTTTCTCTGCCGCTGCGCTGCGGTTTTTGGCGCTGTGCGGGCTGGCGCTCGGGCTGGCCAGCGCCGCGTACGCCCTGCAGCCTCTAGGGCCACCGCTGCAACAGCAGCCTCAAGCCCTGCCGCCGCAGGGTGCGCCGCAACTGGACTTGCCGCGCCTGCAACTGCAAGCCGGCTTGCACCTGATCGCGGTGCAAGTGGCCAGCACCCCGGCGCAACGCAACACCGGCCTGATGTGGCGCCGCAGCATGCCACCCAACGAGGGCATGCTGTTTGTGTTCGACACCCCGGCCATCCAGTGCTTCTGGATGAAAAACACCTTCCTGCCCCTGACCGCCGCCTTCGTGGCCGAGGACGGCCGCATCGTCAACCTGGTGGATATGCAGCCGCTCTCGGAGCGCTCGCACTGCTCGGCTGAGCCGGTGCGCTTCGTGCTCGAAATGCACCAAGGTTGGTTTGCCCAGCGCGGCATTGAGGCCGGGCAGAGGCTGCGCGGCGCACCCTTTGCCGCCGACCCGGTGCGCTGACCCAGCGCGCGCCTTCACTCGTGGCGCAGCGCCTCGATCGGGTTCAGCCGCGCCGCGCGCCGCGCCGGAAAGTAGCCAAACAGCACGCCAATAGCGGCCGAAAAGGCAAAGGCGAGCGCGTTGATGCCGGGGTCGAACACGAACGGCACGGCCATGAGCGCCGAGAGCCCGATGCTGGCCCCCAGCGCCAGCGTCATGCCGATCAGGCCGCCGATGGCCGCCAGCACTACGGCTTCGATCAAAAATTGCAGCAACACCTCGCGCTCGCGCGCCCCGATGGCCAGCCGCAGCCCGATCTCGCGCGTGCGCTCGGTCACGCTCACCAGCATGATGTTCATGATGCCGATGCCGCCCACGATCAGGCTCACCGCCGCCACCGCGCCCAGCAGCAGCGTCATGATGCGCGTGGTGCCGGATAAGGTCTGGGCCAGTTGTCGGGTGTCGAGCACGTTGAAGTTGTCTTCGTCGGTCTCGCTCAGGTTGCGCCGCTCGCGCAGCAGTTGCACGATGCCGCCGCGCACCGCAGCGGTTTCAACCCCGTCTTGCATCGACACTTGCAATATCCCGATGCGGGTGTGGCCGACGATGCGGCGCTGGAAGGTGTTGAGCGGCATGTGCACCAGGTCGTCTTGGTCGTTGCCAAAAGCGCCCTGGCCCTTGGCCGCCAGCACCCCCACCACTTCGCACGGCATCTGGCGCACGCGCAGCATGGCGCCCAGGGCCGGGTTGGGGCCAAAGAGCTCACGCCGCACCGTCTCGCCGATCAGGCACACGGCTGCGCCGGCGCGCTGTTCCTCGTCGCTAAAGGGGCGGCCTTCGGACAAGCGCCAGTTGCCGGTGAGCAGCCAGTCGTTGCTGCTGCCGATCACCTGGCTGGACCAGTTGCGGCCATTGGCCACCACCGTGCCCCCGCTGCGCGCTTCCGGGGCTGTGGCCAGCACGCCCGGCACCTGCTCGAAGATGGCCTGTGCGTCGGCCGCCGTGAAAGCCGGTGCCGCCTGACCCGCTCCGGCTGGCCCCATGCGCTGGCCCGGCCGCACTTGCAGCAAATTGGTGCCCAAGCCTTGAATTTGCGCCTGAATCGCCAGCGTGGCCCCGTTGCCTACCGTGACCATGGTGATCACCGCCGCCACCCCGATCACCACCCCCAGGATGGTGAGAAAGGAGCGCAGCAGGTTGCGCCGGATCGAGCGCAGGGCGAGGATGAGGGCGTTGAGCAGCATGTCAAAGGGCAGCGGCCAGTGTGGCTGCGGGTGCGGGCATGACGGGGTTGGGGTTGGGCTGGTCGCTGGCCACACGCCCATCGACAAAGCGCACCAGGCGGCTGGCGTAGGCGGCGATGTCGGCCTCGTGCGTGACCATCAGCACGGTCAGGCCACGCTCGCGGCTCAGGCCCTGAATGAGCGCCATGATCTCGTGGCCGCGCTGGCTGTCTAAGTTGCCAGTGGGCTCGTCGGCCAGCAGCACCTGCGGTTCGGTGACGATGGCGCGCGCGATCGCCACGCGCTGCTGCTGCCCACCCGAGAGCTCGGCCGGGGTGTGGTGCGCCCACGGCCCTAGGCCCACCGCATCGAGCGCGGCGCGGGCGGCGGCGTGGCGCTGCCTAGCCGGCAGACCGCGGTAGACCAGTGGCAGCTCGACGTTTTCCAGCGCGGTGGTGCGCGCCAGCAGGTAAAACCCTTGGAACACGAAGCCAAAATACTGACGCCGCAGCAGCGCCAGCTCGTCGCGCTGCAAGCCCTGCAGGGGCACGCCACGAAAACGGTATTCGCCCGCGTTTGGGGTATCGAGGCAGCCGAGCAAATTCATGGCGGTCGATTTGCCGCTGCCGCTGGGGCCCATGATGGCCACGAACTCGCCCGCTGCAATCTGCAGATCCACCCCTTTGAGCGCCAAAAAGGCGGTCTGTCCCTGGCCATAGACTTTGCTCACGCCGCGCAGCTCGATCAAGGGCGCCGGGGCGGGCGGCGCATTGGACTGCGCACCTGGCGGCGCAAGCGGGGTGGGCACGGCCGGATTCATGGCCTAGATGCGCCAGCGCGGCCTTGGCTGACGATCACGGCCAGGCCCTCGACCACGCCCTCGCCCGAAACCTCGGTCTGGCGGCCGTCGGTGATGCCGGTGCTCACTTGCAGCGGCACCGGCTGGCCCTCTTGCAGCACCCAGATCTGGCGTTGACCAGGCCGCGAATCGACGCGCGCCACACGCGGCGCGGCGGGCGGCAGACGCGGCAACAGACTGGCCAGCACCCCCCCGCCGGGCGCGGCCCCGGTCGTGGCAACCGGCAAAAAGCGCAAGGCCGCATTGGGCACCAGCAACACGTTGTCGCGCTGCACGGCCACGATGCTGGCCGTGGCCGTCATGCCGGGGCGCAGGCTCAGGTCTTGGTTCTCCACCCGAATGGTGGTGGTGTAGGTGACCACGTTGTCGGCGCGTGTGGCCCCGAACGCGACGCGGCTCACCTGGCCAGCAAAGCGCCGCGCCGGCTGGCTGCTGACGGTGAAGGTGGCGGGCTGGCCCGCGCTCACCACGCCGATATCGGCCTCATCGACGCTGACTTGCAGCTCCAACTGGCGCAAATCTTGCGCCAGTTGGAGCAAGGTGACGGCTTGCAAGGTGGCAGCCACGGCATTGCCGGGATCGACCGAGCGCGCCAGCACCACGCCGTCGATGGGCGAGCGGATCGAGGCCTTGCTCAGATTGGTTTCGTGGCTGGACAAATTGGCCCGCGCCTGCTCCACCCCCGCCTGCGCATTGAGCACGTTGGCGCGGTTGCGCTCCAGCGCCGCCTGGGCGCGCTCGGCGGCGGCGCGTGCGGTGTCGAGCTCGGCCGCCGAAGGCACTTTGCCGCCCGAGAGCCGCTGCACCTCCTGCAGCCGCCCCAGTTGCGCCTGTGTTTCGCGCAGCGTGGCTTCGGTTTCGATCTGGCTGGCTTGGGCCAGCGCCACCTGGGCCTGCGCGCCTGCCAGCGCCGCACGGCCTTGGCGCACCTGGTCTTGCAGCCGCTCGGTATCGAGCTCGATCAGCACCTGGCCGCGGCGCACCTGGTCGTTGATGTCCACGTGCACGGCGCGCACCGTGCCGGAAAGCTCGCTGCCGATGTTGACGGCGCGCACGGGCTGCAAGGTGCCGTTGGCGGTCACGGTGCGGGTAAGGGTGCCGCGCGCCAGCGGCTCGGTTTGGTAAACCGGCGCGGCCTGGCGCTGTTGCGAGGCATTCCAAAACCACAGCGCCAGCAACGCCAGCGCCAAGGCAGCCAGCGCCAGCCACAGGCGCGGGCCGCGCCACCAAGGTCGAACCGGGCTTGCCACACTCAGCAACGAGGCAGCGGAGGACGAGGAGGAAGAAGGGTCTGCAGGGCTCATGAGTTGCCGTTTTGATCGGGTCGTGTGGCGGGCGTGGCTTGCAATTCGGCGGCGTTCCAGCCGCCTCCGAGCGCCTTGACCAGGCGCACGTGGTCGGCGCTCCAGGCGGCGCGGGCGTTGCTCAGCTCGGTTTGGGCGCTGAGCAGGTTGTGGCGGGCGTCGAGCCAGATGCGGTAGTCGATCAGGCCGCTGGTCAGGCGCAGCAGCGCCAGCGCCTCCACCGCCGCCGCCGCCTCGGCTGCCTCACCATGAAGCTGCAAGCGCTGATCGCTGGCTTGCAGCGCCAGCAAGGCGTGCTCGACTTCGCGCAGCGCTGTGAGCACCGCGGCTTCGAGTTCGATACGGGCCTGCTCGGCCGCCGCCTGCTGCGCCTGCACCTGGGCGCGCGCGGCCCCGCCGTCGTACAGGCTGGCACCCAGGCGCAACAGCAGCGTGCGCGTGAGTGCCCCCGCATCGAACAAATCGCTCACCCGCGGGCTGCGCCAGTCCAGCGTACCGCCCAGGGCCAAGCTGGGCCAGCGCGCCGCATCGGCCTGCGCCGTGCGCGCCACCGCTGCCGCCAGCCGCGCCTGCGCGCGTTGCACGTCGGGGCGCTGCAACAAGGTGTCGGCCGGGATGGCGCGCGCCAGCGCGGCCCCTGCCACGGGTATGCCGCCGCTGGCGGGCAAATCCAAAGCGGTTTGGGGTGGGCGACCGCTCAGCACCGCCAGCGCCGCCTCGGCCTGGCTAATGGCGGCTTGCAGCTCGGGCAAGGTGGCGCGCAGTTGCGCCAGATTCAGGCGCGCCTGCTCCAAATCCTGCCCCGACATCAGCCCGGCTTGCACGCGCCAGCCCACGATTTGTACGAATTCCTCTTGCAGGGCCAAGCGCCGCTGCAGCACGCTCAGGCGCTGCTGCAAGACGCTCCATTCGAGGTAAGTGAGCGCGACTTCGGCCGCCAGGCTCACCCGCGCTTGGCCAAGTTGCGCAGCGGCCGCTTGCGCCTCGGCCCCCGTAGCCGCTTCGGCCATGCGGCGTAGGCCGAACCAGTCCAGCTCCCAACTGGCGTCGAGCCCGGCGCGCCAGGCGCTGGCCGCACCACCCTGCCCCGCCTGTGCACGCTGGGTGCTGGCGCTGGCTTGCAGTTGCGGCCCCTGCGCGGCCTGGCTGATGGCGTTGAGTGAGCGTGCCTGCTGCAGCGCGGCTTGCGCTGCGCGCACGCTGGTGTGGGCTTGCAGCGCCTGCTCGATCAGGGCGCTCAGGGCCGGATCGTCGAAGGCCCGCCACCAATGCGCGAGCTCGGCCTTTGAGGTAGGTGACGAGGCTGAGGGGGTGCCGGCCAAGGCTGGTGCAGGGGCTGGTTCAGAGGCTAGAACTGGCGCTGCCGCGGCCGGCCAAGGGCTGCGCCAAGCGTCAGCCAAGGGCACAGCCAGCGCCTGCGCCGCTGACACGCTGGCCGCTGGGTCGGTTGTGGGCTGCAATGAGGCACAGCCCGTGAGGGCCAGCGCCAGCAGCGCCGCACCTGCGCCGCGCCCGCAACCCGAAGCAAAACAGAAATGATGAAATCGCATCTCAACCCAAGTGCCGCTCCAAAGTGGCGGCGCCAGGGTCGATTGTGTCGCAGGAAGCAGCGCCTTTCCCGGCGCGGCCCCTCAAGCCCCCAAAATCGCCCGTGTCAGGGCCTGGGTGTTGTGGCGCAGCATGTCCACGTAGGTGGGGGCGGCGCCGCCGGGGGCCGAGAGCGCGTCGGAGTACAGGCGCCCGGCCGGGCGCAGGCCGGTTTCGCGCGCGATCTGCTCGATCAGGCGCGGGTCGGTCACGTTCTCGACGAACAGCGCACGCACCTGCTCCTGCCGGATCTGCTGCACCAGCCGCACGATGCCGCGCGCCGTGGGTTCGCTGTCGGAGCTGACGCCGCGTGCGGACAGAAAGCGCACCCCGTAGGCCTGGCCGTAGTAGGCAAAGGCGTCGTGCGAGACGATCACCTTGCGCTGCGCCGGCGCAATCGGGGCCCAGGCGGCGCGGATTTCGGCATCGAGCTGCGCCAGCACGTCGTCGTAGGCCTGGGCGCGCTGGCGGTAGAAATCGCAACCGGCGGCGTCGGCGGCACACAGCGCGTCGGCGATGTTGCGCACATAAACGCGCGCATGGGCCACGTTTTGCCAGGCGTGCGGGTCGTGCTCGCCATGGCTGTGCCCGTGGCCATGCCCGCCGTGGGCGTGGCCGTGGCCTGCGCTGCGCAGCGCCGCTATGCCCCGGCTCACCACCACGTGCTGGCCGCGAAAGGCCGCGCTTTGCAGCAGGCGCGGGATCCAGCCCTCAAAGCCCAGGCCGTTGGAAAACAGCAGCCGCGCCTCGCGCACCTGGCGCGCGTGCGAGGGCCGGGGCTGGAACACGTGGGCGTCGCTGTCGGGGCCGATCAGTACATCGAGCTGCAAGCGCTCGCCGCCCACTTGGCGCACCAAGTCGCCCAAGATGCTGAACGTGGCCACTACCTGCAGTGCGGCCGCAGCGCCTGCTGCGGCGCTGGCCGAGGCCGCGTTGGCCGCAGCACCCGCCTGCGCTGGCACGGCGGCAGCCCCCTGCGCTGCCGCCAAGCCCGTTGCGCCCAAACCCCAAGCAGCGCCCATGCCAACCAGCATGGAAGTTGCAAAATGACGTCGTTTCATCGCCTCATCCTTTTAAGTGCACCGGAGAAATGGCCCGTTGCCGCCATAGGCCAAAGCGGCCAAAAACCATAGAAAACAAATACACCGCGCCCAGTGCGAGCACGATGGCCGGGCTGGTGGGCCAGTCGGCGTGGTAGGAGAGCAGCAGACCGGCCACGCAGCAAACCAAGGCCAGCAGCGGGGCCAGCCCCAGCAGCGACTGGATGCGCCGCACCCAAAAGCGCGCTGCCGCCGCGGGCAGCACCATGATCGACACCGCCATCAGCGTGCCCAGGGCGTGAAAACCCGCCACCAGGTTGAATACCACCAGCACCAAAAAACCGTAGTGCGCCAGCGCGCTCCAGCGCCGGCTGTGGGCGCGCAAAAAGTCTGGGTCCAGGCACTCCAGCACCAGCGCGCGGTACAGCAGCGCCAAGGCCAGCAGCGACAGCCCCGCAATGCCCAGCAGCAGCGCCAGCGCCGCGTTGTCGAGCGCCAGCACCGAGCCAAACAGCACGTGCAGCAAATCGACCTGGCTGCCGTAGGTGGAGATGATCAGCACCCCCAGCGCCAGCGATAGCAGGTAAAAGGCCGCCAGCGCCGTGTCTTCGCGCAAGATGGTGCTGCGCGCCACCAGCCCCGAGGCCACCGCCACCACCAGCCCAGCGACGATGCCGCCCAGCGTCATGGCCCCCAGCGACAGGCCGGAGATCAAAAAACCCAGCGCCGCCCCGGGCAAGATGGCGTGCGCCATGGCGTCGCCCGTGAGGCTCATGCGGCGCAGCATCAGAAACACCCCCACCGGGGCCGCGCTCAGCGACAGCAGCAAGCAGCCGAGCAAAGCCCGCTGCATGAAAGAAAACTCCCACAAAGGGGCGAACCACGCCAAGGCCGCCATCAGGACCGCCCTCCGGCCTGATGCAGCGTATGGCCCGGCGCGTGCTCGTGTGCGTGCGCTGGCGTGCCCAAGGGCGCAGCGGCATCGGCCTCGCACCACGGGGCCAGGTCGTCGAACGCCTCGCGCATGCCGAGCGCGCGGCGCAGGTTCGCGGGCGTGAGCACCGCGGCCGTGGCTCCGTGGGCGATCGGCTCACGCGCCAGCAGCAGCGCTTGCGGAAAATGCGTGCGCACCAGCCTCAAGTCGTGCAGCACCGTGAGCACGGTTTTGCCGCTGGCGCTCCAGTTTTTGAGCAGTTGCAGCAGGTCGGCGCTGGTGCTTTCATCCACCGCGGCAAAGGGCTCGTCGAGCAGCAGCAGGTCGGCGTCTTGCAGCATCAGGCGCGCAAACAGGGCGCGCTGAAACTGCCCGCCCGAAAGGGTGTCGATGGTGCGCGACTCAAAGCCCTGCAAACCCACCGTGGCCAAGGCCTCGCGGCAGCGCTGGCGGTGCGCACCCTTCCAGCGCCCGAGCGCCCCCACCTGATGCCACAGGCCGAATTGCACCAAATCTTGCACCGTGACCGGAAAGCTGCGGTCGATCTGCGGCGCTTGCGGCAAATAGGCTACACGCCGCCCGACCAGCCCCTCGATGCGCCCGGACAGCGGCCGCAGCTCGGCCGCCAGCGCCTTGAGCAAGGTCGATTTGCCGGCGCCATTGGGTCCGACGATGGCCACCAGGCTGCCCGCGGCCCAGCGCAGCGAGAGGTGATGCACCGCCGGATGGCGCTCGTAGCCCACGGTGAGGTTGTGCAGTTCGATGGCGGGCCGAGCGGCAGCAAAACCTGGCACCGGCACCGGCACCGACACCGGCACCGGCACCGACACCGGCACCGACACCGGCACCGGCACCGGCACGGCCGCCGGCAGCACCGCAGGTGCCGCGCCAGCCCTGTCCATGAAAAATTGGGAGATCACGTTATTGCAACTCGATTGCGTTAATATCGGCATCATAACGCAACTTAATTGCGCTAGCGCAGTCCCAGACCATGAACATGCCCAGCCCCGCCTTCACCCCCAGCCCGCTCACGCCCGAGGTGCTCGAGCGCTTGCACGGTGCCGGTCTGCGCCTCACGGTCGCTACCCGCGCCGTGCTGGGTGTGCTGGCAGGGGCACCGCAAAGCTCGCCCAGCCACTTCGAGGTGCTGGCGCAACTCAAGGCACGCGGCGTGGCCATCAACCGCGTCACCCTGTACCGGCTGCTGGACCGGCTCGCCGCCTGCGGGCTGCTGCTGCGCCACCCGGACCCCGTCGAGCGGCGCTGGCGCTTCACTTGGGCGGGGGCGAACCAAGCCCCGGCGCGCACGCTGGAACCCTTGCTTGCAACGGGCCCAGCGGCCACAACCGCTACAGCCGCCCCCGAACCCCCAGCCCCCCCGGAAACCCACTCCAGCCGGATAACCGCAGTGCCCCAGACCGCCGTGCAGCCGCAGTTTGAATGCGACTCCTGCCACCAATTGTTGCCGCTGGAGCTCGAGCCGTCCGTAGCCGCACCCGGCGCAGCACCCAAAACCCAAACCCCAGCCGAGCTCGAAGCCCAGCTTCACGCCCAGGCCTTGGCCCAAAACTGGTCCTCTGCCCTAGCCGCCTTGGGGCACCGGGCGCAGCGGCTCGACCTCACCTTGCACGGCACCTGCGCGGACTGCAGCCGCCCGCCTTCCAATCCATGACGATCCCAACCACATGATCCGCACCCTAGCGCTGCGCCACACCTGGCGCGACGGGCCCACGCTGGCCTACCCCGATCTGCAATGCCCCAGCGGCCAGACGCTGCTGCTGCGCGGCCCCTCGGGCAGCGGCAAATCGACCTGGCTGGCGCTGCTGGCCGGGCTGCTCACGCCCACCGACGGCCTGCTCGAAGTCGCCGGGGTGCAACCGGCCTTGTTAAAGCAAAGCCAGCGCGACCACTGGCGCGCACGCCAGATCGGCTTTTTGCCGCAGCGCGGCCTGCTCAGCGCCGCTTTGAGCGTGCACGACAACCTGCAACTGGTCGCCTATGCCAGCCGCGAGGCACTCGACCGCAGCCATTTCCAGCACCTGATCGACACCCTGGGGCTGGGCGATCTGTTGCAGCGCCGCATCCACCAGCTCTCCACCGGGCAGGCGCTGCGCGTGGCGCTGGCGCGCGCCCTGCTGCGCCGCCCGGCCGTGCTGCTGGCCGATGAGCCCACCGCCAGCCTCGACGACGAGCACGCCGCCCAAGCCATGAACCTGATCCGCGAGCAGGCGCAAGCCAGCGCCGCCACCCTGGTCGTCGCCACCCACGACCAGCGCGCCGTGCAGGCCCTGCCCGGTGCGCGCACGCTCTGGCTCGCAAAGGCTGCGCCATGAACACGCTCAGTTTGTCTTGGCGCTACCTGTGGTCGCGGCCCCTGGCCACGGTGCTGAATCTGCTGCTGCTCACGCTGGGCGTGACCGCGATGGCCTTTGTACTGAGCGCGCGCGAGCAGATCACGCACTCCTTCGAGCGCGACTTGTCCGGCATCGACGCCGTCATCGGGGCCAAAGGCAGCCCGATCCAGCTCATCATGTCCGGTGTTTTTCACCTCGACGTGCCGCCGGGCAACATCCGCCTGGCCGATCTGGAAACCCTGCGCCAGCACCCGCAAGTGGCGCGCATCATCCCGCTCAGCCTGGGCGACAACTTGGGCGGCTACCGCATCGTCGGCACCACGCCCGACTACGTGGCGCTCTATGGGGCCGAACTGGCGCAGGGCCAGCTCTGGCAGCAGCCGATGCAGGCCGTGCTCGGTGCCCACGTAGCGACCAGCACCGGCTTGGGGCTGGGGCAGCGCTTTGTGGGCGTACACGGGCTCGACCCCAGAGGCAAGGCGCACGATCTACACCCCTACACCATCACCGGTATCTTGGCCCCGTGCCGCTGCGTGCTCGATCGGCTGGTGCTCACCGCCACCGAATCGGTCTGGCTGGTGCACGACGACCTGCACGGCATGGCGCAGATGAGCCCCGAGGAGCGCGCCAGCATCGAGGCCGAGCGCGAAGTGACGATGGCGCTCATCAGCTACCACAGCCCGCTGGCGGCGGTAACGTTCCCGCGCTTTGTCAACACCCAGACCAATATGCAGGCCGCCGCCCCGGCGCTGGAGCTCACGCGCCTGCTCACGCTGCTGGGTGCGGGCACCCAGGTGCTGCAAGGCTTTGGCCTGACGCTGCTGCTCATGGCGGCGTTGTCGATCTTCGTGGCGCTGTGGGCCGCCGTGCGCGAACGCGAAACCGACCTGGCGATGCTGCGCATGCTGGGCACCCCGGCGCGGCGCCTGGTCGCCCTGCTGCTGACCGAGGCGCTGGCGCTGGCGCTGCTGGCGCTGCTGCTGGGCCTGCTGCTGGCGCAAGCGCTGCTGGCTGCCATGGCGGGCTGGCTGCCAGCGGGCAGCACCACGCTGCTGCAAGCCTGGCGCTGGAGCCCCGTGCTGCTGTGGGTGCCCTTCACGGCGCTGCTGCTGGCGGCCCTGGCCGCGGCACTGCCAGCTTGGCGCGTGCAGCGGCTCGACGTCATGAGCTTGCTCAACCGGAACTAAAACCATGGCAAACATCCCACAAACTTCCGTGTCTTTCTCTTTCCAACCATCCCTGCCAAGCACCATGAAAAACGCACTGAAAAAATCCCTCTTGCCGCTGCTGGCCGCCAGCCTGCTGGCCCTGTCCACCCTGCCCGCCTGGGCTACGCCGGGCCAAACGCCGCACACGCACGCGCACGGGCAGCAACACACCCCGGCGCAAATTCAAGAAGACATCCGCCGCCACCAGGCCATGGCCGCCGCGCACCAGGCCGCAGCCGAGTGCCTGCAGGCCGGGCGCGGCGAGCGCGTCTGCCACCAGCAGTTGCGCGCCGCCTGCACCGGGCTGGCGCTGGGCAACTACTGCGGCATGCGCCATGTCCATTGACGAGGCAACCCGGCTGGCTCGGCGCGCCTGGCTGGGCCGGGCGGGGGCCTTGGCTGCCGGGGCCACCGGGGCCCTTGGGGGCATGGGCTGGCCGCTGCTGGCGCAGGCACAGATACCCAGCGGCTCCCCCGCCCCAGCGGGTGCAGCGGGTACGGGCACCCCACCCGCCACCGGTGCTGCTGGTGCCGCGGCTGCCGCCAACCCGCTCGCGGGCGGCCAAGGCGCAGGCATCCACAGCCCCGAGAGCGCCTACGCCCCGCTGCCGGTGCGCACCGATGTGGTGGCTTGGTCCACCTTGGCCGACATCAGCACGCGCACCGAGCGCAACCGCGTGGTGCAGGTGTACTCACCCGCCATTTTGGCGCTCAACCAGCGCACCGTGCGCGTGCAAGGCTTCATGACGCCGCTGGACCCGGGCGAGCGCCAGGTGCATTTTTTGCTCACCTCGGTGCCGCTCACCTGCCCCTTTTGCACCCCCGGCGGGCCCGAGAGCATCGTGCAGGTGCGCAGCCGCCGCCCGGTGCGCTACACCATCGGCGCGCTGGTGGTTGAAGGGCGCTTTCACGTGCTGCACAACGACAGCCTCGGGTTTTTCTACCGCATCACCGAGGCGGTGCAGGTGGACTGAGGCCTCGCCCCCTGCGCGCGCGCACGCCGCGCGGGGGCAGCGGCGGCGGGCGGGGCGGGCTCGCACGCAGCGATATTGCGGCCGCAGGACGCATGAGCAAGGGTGAGCCCGCCCCGCCCGCCGTTCAGCCCAGCACCGCGCCGAACGGCCAGTAAGGCACCCGATCTCCGTGGGCGATGGTCTGGCCGGGTGCTTTATCCACCAGGCCGTCGGCCCAGGCGATGGAGCTCAGCACACCCGAGCCCTGATTCGGATAGAGGTCGAGCCCGCCAGCGGCGTTGCGACGCACGCGCAGGAACTCGCGCCGACGCTCGACGCTGGGCCAGTCAAAGTGCGCGGGCAGTTCGATAGGCTGCGGCAGGCCCGCATTGGCATGGCCTGTCACAACTTGCACGCCCTGCAAACGGCGCACAAAGGGTTGCACCAGCAGCAAAAAAGTGACGTAGCTGGCCACCGGGTTGCCGGGCAGACCGATGTAGTGGCAGCGCTGGCTTGCAGCGAAAACCGGGCCCGCTGTGGCCGGGCTGTCGGGGCAGGCAGCGGCCTGAGCACTTGCACTGGTGGCCCCGCGCTCCAGCCAGCCGTGCGCAAAGGGCTTGCCGGGTTTCATGGCGAGCTGCCACAGGTGCAGGCCGCCCAAGGCTTGCACGGCGGCCTTGAGGTGATCGGCCTCACCCACCGACACGCCGCCGCTGCTCAGCACCAGATCGTGGCCCTGCGCCGCCTCGCGCAGCGCCGCCACGGTGGCGTCGAGCCGATCCGGCACCGGGGCGCAGACGCTCACCACACAGCCCAAGCGCTGCAACAGGGCGCGCAAAAAATAGCGGTTGCTGTTGTAGATCGCGCCCGGCGGCAACTGCTCGGGGGGCACGCTGCCAGGCTCGATCAGCTCGTCGCCGCTGCTCAGCAGCGCCACGCGCAGACGCCGCCGCACGGGCAGTGTCGGCACGCCGAGGCTGGCGGCCAGCCCGAGTTCGGCCGGGCCCAGCAGCGTGCCCGCAGACAGTACGATCTGGCCGCAGGCGATGTCCTCGCCCCGGCGGCGGATGTGCTGGCCCAACCGCGCGGGCTTTTGAAAGCGCAGTTGCGGCGAGCCGCTGGCGTTGGTGCCGGGCTCGGCGTCTTCCTGCACCAACACCGCATCGGCCCCGGCGGGAATGGGGGCGCCAGTGAAGATGCGCGCCACCGTGCCCGGCTGCAAGGCAGGCCCTGCCGCGCCCGGGGCACCCGCAACACCCGGGGCACCTACCGCCCCAGCGGCAATGCGCTGGCTCACCGGCAGGGCCGCCCCGGCGGCGTGGGCGGTAGCCACTTCGGCGGCGCGCACCGCATAGCCGTCCATGGCGCTGTTGTCGAAACCGGGCACGTCGAGCGCGGCGAACAAATCCTGCGCCAGCACACGGCCGTCGGCCTCGTCCAGCGGCAGCGTTTCAAGGTCGGTGAGCGGCTGCACCGTCGCCAGCAGGGCCGCCAGCGCGTCGTCGAGCGGCATTAGGCTAGGGCGCGCAGGAGCGGCGGCCGGGGCGGCCGGGGCGGCTTGGGCGGGAGCGGCGGCGGGGTTCATGTTCGATGCGAGTCAATGAAACGGGATGGGCATGCCAAGAGGCGTGACAGAAGGGTCAGGGTGGTCCGCAGCGCACACCAAACCCGCTCAGCAGCCACACTCGGCGGCGATATAGGCTTTCACGCGCTCCACCTCAGGCGGCAGCACCCGCACCCGCTTGGGCAGGTTTTCTATGCCTTGAAGCGCGGCGGGCCGCTCGGGCTCGCGCCCCAGCGCTTCCACCAGCGTGTCCGCAAACTTGACCGGCAGGGCGGTTTCCAGCACCACCATGGGCGTGCCCGCCTGTAGGTGCTGGCGCGCCACCTGCACCGCGTCGGCGGTGTGCGGGTCCAGCATCTGGCCGCTTTGTTGCCAGGCAGCGCGGATGGTTTCGAGCCGCTGGGCGTGGCTGCTGCGCCCGCTCACGAAGCCGTAGCGGCTGCGGATCTGGGCAAAGGCCGGATCGGCGCTGAGGTCGAAGTGGCCCTTGCGCGCCAGCTCGGCACCAAACAGGGCCTGGGTGCGCGCCGCGTCGCGCCCGAGCAGGTCGAACACGAAGCGCTCAAAGTTGCTGGCCTTGGAGATGTCCATCGAGGGGCTGGAGGTCTCGAAGGTCTGGGCGCTGGGGCGCACGCGGTAGCGGCCGGTGCGAAAAAACTCGTCGAGCACATCGTTTT